>Ga0310691_10001435_pt1 | contig 36282 bp, 44 predicted proteins | sample 176DNAGHGlowgp2_FD_203887 | JGI IMG/M metagenome (GOLD analysis project Ga0310691, IMG submission 203887) | Sheep rumen microbial communities from Palmerston North, Manawatu-Wanganui, New Zealand - 1766 DNA GHGlow gp2 (v2) (version 2) | ecosystem: Host-associated > Mammals > Digestive system >... | reverse complement strand
CAAGCGTTTACAGCGTGGACCATCTAAACTTTCGGGGGGGCTTCCTTTTCCATTACAGAAAATAATTATTCCATTACAGTCTGAACAACATAACTGTAAGGGGCCCGTCCAGGTGGCGTTAATTAGAAGAATTTTTTTCAATTACAGATATTACAGAAATTACAGTTAATTTAACATGTACCCGCTATTTTCCCCGGCTGCCTTTTCTGTGTTCCTGCTGCCCAGGGTGGGAACTGGGGGAAACCCAGGGGGAAAATAAAACAAAGACCACAAGAAAACAACCAAACCGCAACAGAAAAGCAGGATTGCAAAACATTAAGAAACGGAATATAATCTTATTCACCGGATGACGGGGGCTGAAAGTGGTTCGGGACCAAAAGGCCGCGGGTTCGAGTCCCGCCACTTCGACCACGTAAAAGCCCGGAGGCGTAAGGCTTCCGGGCTTCTTTTTGTTTTTGGCTTCCTGCTTTATTGTGGATAAACATGTGCATATGGGGGAAAACTGGGGGAAATCACTTTATAGGCATATCGACGGGCGGCAGATCGACGCCGCCGAACAGTCTGTCAAACGTCTGGGCGGCGTCCTGGTCCCGGCGCGTGAGGGCATGGGCATAGGTGCGCAGCGTGACGGAGGGGTCGCTGTGCCCCATCCGGTGAGCGACGGCCACCACGTCTATATTATTCGCCAGCAAGATGGTGGCATGGGTGTGCCGCAAGTTGTGAAAGGTGACGCCCTGGAAGCCGTGAGCATCCGCAAAGCGCCGGAACCATTTAGACGGGGTATCATGATGCAGCTGGCTGCCATCCCATGCGTGAACTATCCACCCTTCACCTTTCCACAGGTGCGGCACCAGCTGCTGGCACTCTTTTTGATATTCCCGCGTTTCATGCAGCACGGTCATCATGCCAGCGGGCAAGGTGATAATGCGCTCACCGGCGTATGTTTTCGGAGCATCCACAAAATTGCCGTTGATGCTGGTATATTTCAGGGCGCGGCTGATGTCAATGGTGCCCCGGTCCCAGTCAACGTCGGACAGCTTCAACTCGCCAACTTCACCCAAACGCAGGCCGCAGCACAGAGCCAGCAGCACCGCGCACCGATAGCACATATTCGGCTCATCCTTTAAGCAGCGCAGCAATTCAAGGGCCCGTTCTTCCGACAAGAACTGGGCCCTTTTTTTGCGTCCAGTGGGCCGCGTGACCTTTTCCATGGGATTGCTTGCCAGCACGTCGAGACGCACCGCAGCGTCAAGCATCGTGTCCAGGCAAGAATAATAGTTTTGCAGCGTTTTGACCGACAAGGGCTTGCCCTGGATGTCATCACGCAGCTGCTTAGATGGCGAGCGCTTATGCGCCAGCTGATCGTCCGGCAGCCTGGTGGACTTTCTGGGAGCCTGCCGCAGCTGCGCTACCCATTCTGTGAGCATTACCGGCGTAAGCCTGGACAGACCCACATCGCCCAGCATGGGCAAAATGCGGCTATTCAGTAAATATTTATAATTTGCATATGTGACCGGGCTGCAATTCGGTTTTATCTCTTTTTCAAGCCAGACCTCTGCCCAAGTGCGCACGGTGTAATGATAGCCAGGCGGGCCCTTTTCCCCTGCATCCACTTCCGTCTGCAGACGTGCAAGGGCTTTTTCCGCTTCCTTGCGCTGCTTGCTATCAGAGAGCAACGGGTCGACGTGGATTGTTTCCCGCACCCACTTCCAGCCGCTGGGCGTTTCCACCTGGATGCCTATGCGCCAGCTGCCTTTTCCCCGCTTTTCAATCGTGCCCATAGCGCCCTCCTAAAAATGTGCCTGGGGTATATGTCAAAATAACTGTAATTCTGTAATGGATGGCATAAAACAGCCCGCAAACCTTTGAAATATAAGGCTTTGCGGGCTGACGTTTATTCTGTCAGACCGGGCCGGGAAAGTGTAAGGGCAAGTGTAAGAAATCAGCGCAGGCCGGACAGATCGGCCACGAACGTGCCGCAAAACGGATCTTCCCCCGCACGGGTGTGTTTGCGCGAAAGCGTTATTTCTACCCGGTCCCCTTCACCTGCCAGGGCATAGCCGAGAAAAACCTGCATATCTACCGCGCCGGGAGCAATGACAGCCGACTGGCTGGTGCTGACCGTGCCGCTGGTGAAGTGGTCCGAAACAACCCAGGACACCTCCAGGGGCCTGCCGCCCTGGGTGACAGTTATGCCCAGATCATAAAGCGGCGTCATGGACGTGCTGCCGGTATTATTCGCCAACAGAACAACACCCAGACCAGGAAGACCATCACGCGCCTGGCCGACTTCCACAAGGTATAGACGGAAAGCAACGCCATCCACTGCTATGGTCTGGCCATCCCCGGCAGCATTGCGGGAAGCAATTTCCAGATCAACATCATGCCGCAGCTGCACCAGATCGGCTATGGACATGGCTGCCAGATCATCCGCAAGGGCCGCAGCGGGCAAAAGCGACAGCACCAGAAGAAACGCTAAGAATTTGCGCATGGTTAATTCCCTTTCTTTTCAAGCATGGCAGCAGGCATCCTTGTCACATCCAGCGCGGCAACCACGGCAGCGTTTGCGTGGTCCATCACCTGGGCAGTATGGCCAGCCGCTGCCGCAGTGAAACAGGCGGTCAGGTGACGCATGAAATCCCGCCAGGCAGTGACCGGCTGCAACCCGCATGGCGTGCCACTGGACAGGTAGACGACAGCAGCGTCCACCAGGGCGGTCACATCACTGGCCGTGGGGGCTGCATCCCCTGCCAGGCGCTGCACTGTCAGGAAGGAAGACGCCAGACTGCCAGTGTTGGCGCTGCGCTCAGCCGACAGCCCCAGAATGTAATCCAGGGAAACGCCGTAATATCTGGCCAGGGCTATAGCATTGTCAATGGAAGGGGTAAGCCCCTTTTCGTAAGTGGACAGCGTGGCGCGGGAAATGCCCAGCGCTTCCGCGACCGTGGACTGCTTTTCTTCTTTTTCATCTCTCAGCTGCCGCAGTCTGTTTGCTGTGTATGGCATCCTGTCCCCACCCTTCAAAACTTTTTAACATTTTATCATTTATTTTCTTTTCGTTTTTAATTTGTCTTAATGTCAAACATAATTGCGTTAATGTATTGACAAAAAAAAAAAAACGATTATCATGTCAAGTACGCAATACATGGTACCGCAAACAACAGGGGCGGGACAGGGCACCAACTACCGGAAACGGGGCAGAAAAACGCCAGGAAAGGCAGAAACGGCGGGCATTATGAGGGACACGAACAACATCTACCGGGCGGCCAGGATGACAGCAGCGCAGCAGGAACCGCTCTTTTCTTCCCGCGAACGCGCCGCCGCTGCCCTTTATGTGAGCACGGAGGCGCTGCAAGACTATGAAACCGGCAAGACGCTGCCGCCGTGCGACGTGGTGGAGCGGATGGTGGAAGAATACGGAGCCGCAGACCTGAAACGGCTGCACATCCGTGCCTGCTGCCCGCTGCTGCCGGACTACGGCGGCGAAACAGAAAGCGAACTGACCAAGGCGGCCCTCAGCTGGGCGGTGGAATTTGCCAGAGCCAACGGCATGGCGCTGCGCTTTGCCAGCCTGGCCAGGGATGGACAGATTACAGAGGACGAAATGGACACGGCCATGGCCGTGCGGGCCAAAGCTGTGGAACTGCGGCAAATCATGGAAGACACCATCGCAGCCATAGACAAGGCCACGGCCAACCTGAAAGGGGCAAGAAAATGAATTTGCAGACCGTGCGGACAGTATGTAAGGAACTGGGCATATCAGAGGCCAGCGTGCGCCGGGCCATCGCTGACAAACGCCTGCCCATCATGCGCCTGGGAAACAGGATGCTGGTGGACCTGGACACAGCGCAGGATTTGCTGAAGCCCAGAAAAGAAGGGGCCACCATCGAGGAAGTGAGCCAGGCCACAGGGCTGAATATAACGGCCATACGGCGCGGCATCCGGGAAGGGTGGATCCCATGCGAAAAACCGGGGAAAGCGTACATTTTCCAACTGGATGAAGTGCTCAAGGCCATAGAACACCGGATGGCGGAGAATTAAGGGAAGGGGGCCAAGCCCTACCATGGATATAAGGGATTTTTTGCAGCGGTTGGACCATGTAAGCGGCCCCAATGCCAGTGGCGAGTATATGGCACGCTGCCCCTGCCACGACGACAAAACCGCCAGCCTGTCCGTGACCGTGAAGCCCAGCGAGAAGGACGGGAAAGAGCGCATCTATTTTTACTGCCAGACAAAACGCTGCACCAACCAGCAGATCATGGCCGCCCTGGGTATCACCGCCAAGGACCTGATCGTGAACCCGGATCCGGCCAGGCATCCAAAGGCGCAGCGGGAACCGGCAGCCCCGGCAGGCGTGAAAGTATACCAAGCCAAGCCCGCAGCTGCGCCAGCTGCCGAAAAAGAAGAAAAGCCCAACATTGACTACGCCCACCCCGACCAGGTGTACAGCTACACAGACGCCCAGGGAAACGAGCTTTTCCAGGTGTGCCGCTATTACTACACCACGGCATCCGGGAAGCGGGAGAAGACCTTCCGGCAGCGCAGGTATGACCCCAGCAATGAAAAGGCCAACCGGGCGGGGTATGTGGCCAGTGTGCCCAACGAACTGCGGGACAGCACGCTTTACAAAATGCCGCAGCTGCTGGCCGCCATCCGGGAAGGAAAGCCCGTGTACGTCGTGGAGGGCGAAAAGGACGTGGAAACCCTGGCGCGGCTGGGGCACGTCGCCACCTGCAACCCTGGCGGCGCTGGCAAATGGCGGGACGGATACACGCGGCTCCTGCGCGGCGCTGACGTCATCATCCTGCCGGACAATGACACAGCAGACAACGACTACACCGGCCAGGAACACGCCCTGACCGTGGCCCTTGCGCTGCTGAACACAGCGCAGCGGGTGCGCCTGGTGGACATCAAAGAAGCCTGCCCTGACCTGCCGCCCAAGGGCGACATCAGCGACATGGTGCAGCTGATGGGCGACGTGGAAGCCATGGACGCGCTGGCCCGCCAGGTGGCAGCCACGCGGGACTTCGACCCAAACGCCGTGCCGTTTTGGCTGACCCCCATGGAACAGGCGGAACGGCTGTACAGCCAGGTGCTGGGCTATGGCGTGGAAAACGGCAGCATTGTGCAAGTAACCCAGGACAGCAAAAAAGCCCTGACGGACTTTGTGGTCATCCCCCGCATGGAACTGACCCGCGACGATGGCGTGAATACGTCAATGTTTTTCGTACTGGACGGATGGAACAGTCACCAGCAAAAGCTGGGGCGCGTCATCATCGGCAGCAAAGAACTGGATGCCATGAACTGGGTGACGGGCAAATGGGGCTTTGCCGCCAGCCTGGCACCCGGCACCGCCACCAAAGACAAGGTAGCCTGGGCCATCAAGAAAGTGGGCCAGCTGACCGCCAAGCGGGTGACGGAATACAACCATACCGGCTGGCGCAAAATCGGCGGGAAATGGTGCTACCTGTACCACGGCGGAGCCGTGGGCATGGAAGGTGTGACGGTGGACATGGGCGACGCCCTGAAAACCTACCGCCTGGATGGCAGCGGGGCCCAGGGATTTGATGAAATCCCCTATAAGGACGCCGCAGCAGAAAGCCTGGGGCTGCAATCCATCATGAAAGAAGAAATCGGCATTGCGTTACTGGGCACCGCCTACCTGGCACCCCTGCGCGAGTTTATGAGCCAGACCGACATCGTGCCAGCCTTTGCCCTTTTCCTATACGGCGAAAGCGGCACCCATAAAACGACCGCCGCTGCCCTGGCCATGAGCCACTTCGGAAACTTCCACGCAAAAAACCCGCCTGCCAGCTTTAACGACACCGGAAACCAGATCCGCAAAAAGGCTTTTCTGGTGAAGGACATGCCCCTGCTGGTGGATGACTTCCACCCAGTCAGCAGCATACAGGAAAAGCGGCAGATGGCAGCCACGGCGCAGACACTAAGCCGCGCCTTCGGTGACGGCGTAGACCGTGGCCGCCTGAACGCGGACAGCAGCATCAAAGCCAGCACACCGCCCCGCAGCGTTGCCATCATCACCGGCGAGGACCTGCCCGCCATAGGAGCCAGCGGCCTGGCCCGCTATTTCATCATCGACGTGGACAAGGGGGACATTCCGGTGGGCAAGGAAATGACCGAGAAGCAGGAAACGGCGCGGAAGGGCTACCTGCAGAAAGCCATGCGCGGCTATATCGTCTGGCTACAAAAACAGGCGGACCAGATGCCTGGCAGGCTGCACGACCTGTTTATTAAATACAGAGAAATGATCCACGGCATGAGCAATGGGCAGCACGACAGAGCCCCGGAAGCAGTGGCCTGCATTCTGATCGGCTACTCCATGATGCTGAACTATTTCCGGGACGTTGGAGCAATCGACAATGACACAGCCCTCAAGATGCTGGCCCATGCAATGCAGGTGCTGACAGACGCCAGCAAAAAGCAAGCCAAGGACATGGAGAGCGAAAAGCCCACCCGCATCTTCCTGGACAGCATGACGGAACTGCTGGCCAGCAAAACAGTGGTATTAAAGGACATCAGCACCGGACTGGACCCGGAAGCCATAAAGGACCCAAGCCCCGTGAAGGACATGGTGGGCTACATGGACGCAGATTATTATTATTTGCTTCCTGCTGTGGCCTTTGGAGCCGTCCAGAAACTATGCAGAGAACAGGGCATAGAATTTCCGGTCAGCCTGAAAGCACTATATAAGCACCTGCGCACGGACGGCGTGCTGAAAGGGCTGGCCAGCGGAGAAAACCCAACAAAAAACAAATGGATTGACGGGCGGGCTGTGCGGCTGCTGTGGATCCCAAGGGAAGCCATGGACGGGCCCAAAGCAGTGGCGGAACAGATGAAAATGGGCTTTACGGAAGTGACCGGCGAAGACCTGCCATTTGATAACTGACGGAGGACAAGCAACCATGCCAATGGAGAAAAGCCGATACCCAAAGGAATGGCCGGAAATCGCCCGGCGCATTAAAGCCAACGCGGGCTGGAAATGTCAGAAATGCGGGAAGCAATGCAGGAAACCAGGTGAAAAGCTGGACACGCACCAGCGGACACTAACCGTCCACCACATTGACCACCGCCCGGAAAATTGTGCACCTGAAAACCTGATAGCGCTATGCGCACCGTGCCACCTGCGGGAAGACGCCAGGCACCACGCCGAAACAAGAAAGAGCAAAGAAAAGCGTCCACGTTGACGCTTTTGGAAGGGGGATCACGATGGAAAAGAACCGCCCGCCCATCCAACGGGCCCGGTGCCCTTGCTTTATGGCCCGGACTGATTACAAACGCAGCAGCTACATCCGCTGCTGTGGGCACAACTACCGGTACCAGGACAGCAGCGCAAGGGAAAGCCAGTACCGCGCACGCTGCTGCGGCGACTATGAACAATGTGAACTATACCAGGAAAACGGAGGAATCAAACATGACAATGCTGGCAGCCGTAAACGAACATAATCACATCGCAACCCTGGCGGACTATGAGGCCCGCATTTACCTGTACAAAGAGCAGATCGGCACCGGATACATTGGCATCGGGCGCACGCTGCTGGAAGCCAAGGCAGCGGACGTTGTGCCGCACGGTGAGTGGGAAACATGGGTGACGCGGACCACCGGCCTGAACCCCAGGCAGGCACAGCGCTGCATGCAGGCCGCCCGTGAAATCAAAGACGGCAGCGCCCTGGCGCGGCTGGAAATGAGCAAAGCCCTGCTGGTGCTGTCCAGCGGCCTGGATGAAGAAGCCCAAGAAAAGATTGCCAAACAGGCGGCAGACGAAGGGGCTACCGTGAAGCAGCTGCGCAAAGAAATCCGCGAAAAACAGGAACAGGCGGACGAACTGGCCAGGATGGCGCGGGAGTACAGCGAGGATGCCGACAAACACTGCCAGCGGGCCAATGAAGCGGAAGCAGCTGCCCACGGCATGGAAAGCGCCCTGCGGGAAGTAACCCAGGAAAACGAAAGCCTGCGCAGCCAGCTGGAAACGGTGCAGGAATATGTGGCCGACCAGCGGACCCAGGCCGCTAACGCCGCCAGGCAGGAAGCGGTAGAGGCTGCCAGACAGGAAATTGACGAACTGCGGGCGGACCTGGATGCTGCGGAAGCCAGAGAGGAACGGCGGGCCGCCGAACTGGAAACGCTGCGCCGGGAACACCAGCAGCGTGCCATGGATGACGCCAGAGGGCTGACCACATCCACCCTGTCCGGCTTTGACCTGGCCGCTGCCGTGCGGGCCTTTATTGGCAGCGCGGGCGTACTGCCGCAGATGGGCCCAACCCTGCGCAGTGCCAGCCCAGCAGAGCGCGAAACCATCCGGCAGAACATCGACACCGTGGCCAGCTGGGTGGACGGTGCCCGGCAGGCCCTGGGCATTTACACCGTGACTGACGGCACCTTTGTGGTGGAGTGAGAGGGGCGACATCATGGAAAACACACTGAAGCCCATGGAACAAAGAGCCCCCGCAGCCATAGAAATGGAAACCTTCATGGCGCAGACCATGCAGCTGATGCAGCGCATGGCCGAAATGGTGCAGGCGACCAATGAGCGGATGACCGAACTGGAAAAGCAGGTGCGGATGCTGGAAAAGGTAACACCCGGACAAGCCAGCGACCTGAACGCCGCCATCCGGGAACGGGCAGCAGCCGCCTGCAAGGAATACCGGATGACCGGCCTGGAAAAGCCTGTGGCTGCCGCCATCCGCAAGACGGTGCGCCTGGCCACCGGTGCCCGCAGTGTGCGGGAAATCGCCCGCTGCGACTATAAGCCCATCCGGGAACTGGTGGACAGCTGGGACGAATACAGGACCATGAAGACCATCAAAGCAAAGGGGGCGGACACATGAGCAGGACAGATCCAGACGGAAAAAAGACGCCAAACAGGGAGGAAAACGCCCTCATGCTGGACCTGATGATGCTGCGCAACAGCATAGCCTCGCACAGCGAGGCCGTGCGGGAAAGGCTGAAAGCATACCCGCACGCCTGGCGGGACATGCGGCTGCTGTGGTATTTAGTGAACAAACTGCAAAACCAGCTTTTGAACACCATGCCGGACCGGCGCATTTTGTACTATGACCAGATGGCCAGGCACGGCAAAGTGATTATTGACATACCCGGCCCCATACCCAAAGGCAGGAACATCCTGATCACGGAAAAGCGCCTGGCTGCTATCACGGAAGCGGCCATGCGTGGAGAATGCGCCCTCTGTGTCAAAGACGGCAAGGAAGCACAGCGCTGCCCCATCCGGGAGGCGCTGCTGGAAGTGGCCCCGCCTGAAAAAGTCAACGATGGGCAGCATTGGTGGGCGGGCTGTGAATACTGGAACGCTGCCAGCGCCCTGGTGCGCGGCGAAGAAGTCACAATATAGGAGGAAATGAACATGATGACACCCAACCAGATGATCAGCAAGACGCGGGAAGAACTGAACGCCATGGCAGACCGCTGCCGGGACATGGCGGAAGACCTGGAAGAACTGGCGGACAGCCTGCCCGTCCTGCCCGCCGCAGCGGCGACGCTTGACGCGCCTATGGAGGGCTTTGAAGCTGTCAGCAAGATGCTGCGCACGGGAAAGCGCCCGGACCTGGGCCAGACTGTCATCACCACGCTGGAAGACGGCGCAGAGGCCGTCTGGCGCATTATCGACACCGCCCGCATGGCGGCGCGGGAGAATGGCGTGCGGCCTGTGGTGGCGCAGCTGGTGAAAATCATGGACTACCGCCCCTTCAGTATGCCCAGCAAGCGGTTCCCCTGGGGATGCAACCGCTACGAAATCAGCAGCCTGGCGGACTGGCTGGACGATTGTTTCCTGCGCCGCCTGACCTGCGCAGCGCAGGACAGCATTGTGGCCAGGCGCGACCTGGGCGGCGAGGATGGCCGGAAGCTGTGGCTGCTGTCCGCGGATGAAGCGGGCTTTGGCGATCTGGACCAGGCTTTTGAGTGGTACGCCTGCGAGGATGAGGACGAACGGGACGAACGGCGGCAGCTGAAAGACAGCGACGGCGACCCCGCCTACTGGTGGCTGCGCACCCCGTACAGCGGCGGCGCCAACGGCGTGCGCGGCGTGGGCGCCAGCGGCGCTCTCTACGGCAGCAGCGCGGACAGCGCCGGCGGCGTGGCCCCGGCTTGCATCATCGGATAAACAGGCATCCGCGCCGATAGGCGCGAGAAAGGACAGCAAAGGATGAATAAGCAGATCATCATCGGCAACCTGGTGCGGGACCCGGAAAAGGGCACCACGCCCAGCGGCGTAAACTACGCCCGCTTCACCGTGGCGGTGCGCAAGCGCTTCCATAAAGAAGGGGAACCGGACAGCGACTTTTTCAGGGTGACAGCCTGGCGCGGCCTGGGTGACAGCTGCGCCCAGTATTTGAGCAAGGGCAAAAAAGTGGCCGTGGTGGGCCCGTCATCGTTCAGCGCATATCTGGGCAACGACGGACAAGCCCGTGGCCAGATCGAAATCCAGGCGGATGAAGTGGAATTTTTAAGCCCCAAGGGCCAGGGCAGCACGCAGGACAGCGGCGGTTTTACCCCTGTGGATGACGAAGAACTGCCGTTCAACTAAAAAGCGACAACGTGGACGCTTTTGGAGGGAAGCATGGAAGCAATCACCATTTTCAAACGGTGCCGGGCTGCTGCGGGCGACATCCGGCGACTGACCCAGCGCATCCAGCAGCGGCGGGATGCCATGACCAGCATTTCCGCGCCGCAGGCTGACCCCAATGGCGGCAGTCACAGCCAGGGCGACCCTGATATTATGGGCAAAATGATGGCCGACATTGACGAACTGGAACGGAGCCTCGAAGCCCGCAAGCAGGCCCGCACCGTGGAAATAGCTGCGGCCTGTGTGTTGCTGGACAAACTGCAAGACCCGGAAAGCAGCGTGCTGCATGGGTTTTATATCAAACAGGAAAGCACGGCCAGCATTGCAAGGCGTCTAAAATACCAGGACAGCTATATCCGCAAGGTGAAGATCAACGGCGAAAAAGCGCTGGGCGAACTGACGGCGGACCAGGTGGCGGCAGCGCTGCCGCCCTGGTATCTGCGGGAATATGGAGGCGGTGAAAAGTGAGAGACGCAGATCTGGCCAATATGCTGCGCGGCATGGCACGGCATTGCATCAGCGTGAACTACCAAGAAAACGCAGCTTTGAAGGAAGCGGCCCGCCGACTGGCACAGCTGGGTGCACCTGCCCGGCTGCTGTCCTTTGAGGAAATCCAGCAGCTGCCGGAATATGCCGTCGTATGGGAGGAATGGCGCGGGTTGCCGGAAGAATACCGGCCAAGCGACTGGGGCATCGCCCCGGTGGCCAGGATCGGCGGCGGCCTGGCTGGCAATGGGATTATTACCTTCATAGAACCGGGCATGATGGACGGCAACGAAGACGACGGACAGAGCCGGTGGTGGACAAGTTTGCCCACGCCGGAGCAGCGGAGGGCAACACCATGGACACAAGCGGAATAATGGAGCAAGCCACGGAAACAGCGCAGGCTCTGATTGAGGCGCTGCGGAAGCTGATTGAAACCATTCAAGCAGCAGCGGGGGAATTGTCCGAAGACATGGAAGAACTGGCCAGCATGGCCGAAGAAATGATCAGCATGGACCCACCCAGGTGGCCACGCCCGCAAGCCGCCCGGATTGTGGCAGCTGCCGCACTGCCCGTGATGCTGCGCCAGTACATCCCGCCTTAACCATAATAGTCCAAAGCAAAGACAGAAACGGAGGAATGAACATGCCGAGCAATACCACCAAGCCCGTACCTGATTGCACAACCTGCCGCAATTATGAAGAATGTGGCCGGGCAGAGCCTGGGACCTTTTGCCCGAAATGGCAGAGCAAGGACCCGAAGCCACGCGGAGAGGACCCCAACGCCCGCTGGCGGCGCGGGGAAGAAACGGACTTTTGACCAGCTGCACCCCCTGAAAAACGGGGGTTTTATTTTGCATATAATAGGAAGAATGGAACAACCAGGAGCGGGTAGTATACAGGCAGGAGCGCAAAGGAGCGCCCAGGAGCAGGTAGTGTACAGGTGGGAGCGGGTAGTATACGGGCAGGAGCGCAAAGGAGCACAAAGGAGCGCCCAGGAGCGCCCATCCTGTGTTATAATGCAAACTGTCAAAAAAGGGACGGGGCCCGGCAGGGCTGGCCGTCCCTTTTCCATTCCACCGCAGGGCGGTGAAAGCATGGCCTACAAAGAGAGCGACCTGTTCTATCATAGCAAAGCATGGAAACGGGTGCGACGGCTTGCCCTGGAACGCGACCAAGGCATGTGCCAGGACTGCATGGACCGCTTCCGCGCCGGGTATGGCATCAAGCCGCACCGGGCGGAAATGGTGCACCACATCATCCCCAGGGAAGAACGCCCCGACCTGGAACTGAACCTTGCCAACCTGCGGAGCCTGTGCAATGAGTGCCATAATAAAAAGCATCCGGAGAAGGGGCGGCAGGCTGATAAAGGCACACAACCCGCAGCGGAAAAGAAGCACAGCATGCGGGTGATAAAGGTATAGGAGGGAAACACATGAACGAAGCCCTGCGGGATGAACATTTCCAGCGGATAACGGACGAAAAGGCCCGGCACGTATACGACTATCTATGCGACGCCTGCGAACGGCGGCCCGGCGGCATGACAGATCCCGACCAGATGATGGTGGCAGACGTCGCATTTGCCGAACAGGTGAAACAGCAGCTGATGGACGACATTGCCAAGCGCGGAATCGGCAAGGAAGCCCACAACGGGCGGCAGACCTACTGGCAGGACAACAAGAGCCTGGCCCATTTCCGCGCCTACTGCGACCAGCAGCGCAAGCACCTGGCGGAACTGCGGCTGACCCCTAACGGACGAAAGGCGGCAGCCGTGCAGATTGATGACGACTTTGACAACTTCCCCGACTGATAACAGCAGCGCCGTGGCGCGGTGCTACGACTACGCCCGGCAAGCCATCAGCGGGGAAATACTGACCTGCGAAAAGACCAGGATGGCCTGCCGCCGCTTCCTGGATGACCTGGAAAGAAGCCGGACAGACCCGGCATATCCCTGGACCTTTGACGAACACAAGGCAGCCCGTCCGGTGGATTTTATGGAGCGCTTCCTCACCCCCACCAAGGGCGACTATGACCGCATGGAGCTGATGCCCTGGCAATGCTTCATTGAGTGCAACCTTTACGGCTGGGTGGACAAAAGCACCGGGCTGCGGCGCTACCGGGAAGGTCTGGTGCTGGTGGGCACCGGCAACGGCAAAAGCACCATGATGGCCGGAAATGCCACCTTTGGGGCCTGCAAGGATGGAGAGCGCGGCGCGGACGTTTACCTGCTGGCCAACAGCAAGGAACAGGCTGGCATTGTGTTCAACGAGTGCAAAGCGCAGATCGAGGCCAGCCGCTACCTGGCCCCGCGCTTCCGGACATTGCGGGACGGCGTTTATTATGACAAGATGAACGCCACCATCAAGCACCGCAGCAGCGACAGCCAACGGCTGGACGGCCTGAACCCGCACATGGCCATTTTTGACGAAATCCACGAATACAGGGATTTTAAGCTGCTGAATATCATTAAACGGAAAACCGTCAAACGACGCCAGCCCCTGACATTGTATATCACGACCATGGGCAATGTACTGGATGGGCCGCTGGCGTATTACTATGACCTTTTCACGGATGCCATGATGGGCAAGCTGGCCCCGGAAGTGGGCGACAGAATGTTTGCTTTCATCTGTGAACTGGACAGCACCGACGACATAGAAAACCCGGCAACCTGGATCAAGGCCAATCCCGGCCTGGGCAAGACGCTGCACCTGGATGAACTGGTCAAGCAATGGGAGCGCTGCAAGCATATCCCCAGCGAACGGGCCGACTTCATTTGCAAGCAGCTGAACATTATGGTCAATGCGGATGATATGGCTTTTGTGCAGCCGGAAGTCATCCGCCGCAATAAGGACATTATCCCGGAGGAAAGCCTTTTGGGCCGCCGCTGCTATGGCGGCTTTGACCTGTCCAACCGGGAAGACTTCACCGCCGCCGCCCTGGAATTTCCCCTGGATGACGGGCGGATTTTTGTGCTGCTGCACAGCTGGGTACCGCAGCGGAAGGTAGACCTGGACCAGGAAAAAATAGACTATTATGGCCTGTACATGAAGGGCTATTTGACCATTGTGCCAGGCGAATACGTGCAGCAGGAAGACGTTTACCGCTGGTTTGCGGAGAAAAGCTGGCTTTATGAGATTGTGACCATCGGATATGACCCCGCCAACGCCACCCGGCTGCGGCAGATGCTGGAAGCAAGCGGCAAGGTAGAAGGAAAAAGCGTCCAGGCGTTTGACTGCCAGGTGGTCCGCCAGGGCCCCATCACCCTGAACGACCCCATGAAGGACATCAAAGAACTGCTGCTGGCGGGCAAGGTGGTCAGCAACAACGACCCCATGCTGGCCTGGTATACCGACAACGTGCGCATATCCGGGGAGCGCAGGCACATGGACAAGCAAAACTGGATGCCCACCAAGCGCAACAAATACCGCAAAATTGACGGCTTTATGGCCTGGCTGGACGCTCATGCCATCCGCATGGAAAAGCAGCCCGCTGGCGTCATCTACACAGCGCCCAGGGTGCGCGTGATCGACCTGGGCGGGCGTGCAGCACATCGGAGAAATTGAAGAAGGTGAAAACGCATGAAATGGCCTTTTCAGAAAAAGCACAACGAACAGCAGGCGCGTGACAAGCCCAGGCGGCGGCAGGTGGGCAACCTGCGCAGCATCAACCGCCCACGCGCAGACCGGACCATAGAGGGCAACGAGGCCATCTATGCAGCTGTAAGCCGGATCGCCAACACCGTGGCCAGTATGCCCATGCACCTGTACCAGGGATATGAAATCGCCCGGACGCACCCGCTGGAACGGCTGGTGAGCCTGGAACCGCATCCCAATTTTACGGCCTTTACATGGCGGCAGACCATGGAAGTGCTGCGGAACACGGAGGGCAACGCCTACGCGCTGATCGTGCGGGACAAGCTGGGCGCGGTGCAGCGGCTGGACATTCTGAACCCCACGCGGGTGCAGCCTGCGCGGGACCCGGCAGACGGCAGCGACTGGTACATCATCACCCTGGACGACGGCCAGCCCTACCAGGTGCCTGGCTTTATGGTGCTGAACCTGCGGCACATGAGCGCCAACGGCGTGAAGGGCATCCGGCCCATTGACGTGCTGCGCCGGTCCCTGGACTACGACGCCCAGGTCAAGGACCTGGCCCTGGACCAGCTGGACGGCGTGAATCACGGCATCATGCTGACCGTGCCAAACAGCGGACTTGACCAGGACGAAAAGGACGAACTGGTGGACCGTTTCCTGGAAACGTACCAGCAGAGCGGGCGCAGCGTGGTGGTGCTGGAAGGTGGCCTGACCGCCACCAATTTCAGCGCGGACGCGGTGGACGCGCACCTGCTGGACGTGGAGCGCATTACCCGCAACAAGGTGGCCGCCGTGTACAACCTGCCGCCCCACATGCTGGGCGACTATTCCCAGGGGAACAAAAGCACCACGGAGCAGCAGATGCTGGAATTTTTGCAGCTGACAATTATTCCGATTGTGGAGCAATACGAAGAGGAATACAACCGCAGGCTGCTGACCCCGCAGGACTATGCCGCAGGCTACCGCTTCCGCTTTGACACCAGCGCCCTGGTGCGGGCGGATGTTTCCACGATGGCGAACAAGTACCAGATTGCCATCCGTGGCGGCTGGATGAAGCCCAACGAGGTGCGGGAACGGGAGGGGCAACCCCCGGATCCCAACGGAAACGAGCTCATGAGCAGCCGCGACCTGATCCCCATCCGCATAGCGGTGCAACACCCGGAACTGCTGCTGGGCGGAGCAGCAGCGAACAACACGCCCGCCACGGGTGCGCCCGGCGCTGGCGAGAAAGGAGAAAGCTAAATGCCTTTTTGGTCCTTTAGAAACGCCGAAGACAACGAGGAAAACGGCGTTTTACAAATCGACGGCGTGCTGGAAGTGGAGCAGGACTGGTGGGGCCCCAGCGGCCAGGTGATAGCCCGGAACATCCGGCGGCACCTGGACCGCGTGAAGGACGTGACCGTATACATCAACAGCCCAGGCGGCGACGTGATGGCAGGCGCGGAAATCTACACAGCCCTGCGCGAACACAGCGCCAACGGCAAGGGGCGGGTGACCGTCAAGGTAAGCGGCATCGCTGCCAGCGCGGCCAGCATCGTGGCCATGGCCGGGGATGAAATCCTGATGAGCCCCGTGGCCTATATGATGATCCACAACCCCTGGACCGTGGCCGCAGGCAACGCCCAGGAACTGCGCAAGCAGGCGGACGTACTGGACGTTATCAGCGAAGGGCTGATCAATGCCTACGAACGCCGCACCGGCAAGAGCCGGGACGAAATTGCAGCCATGTTGTCCACGGACACCTACATGAGCGCCCAAACCTGCATTGATGAAGGATTTGCGGACGGCATGATGTGGGAAACGCCCCAGCAGCCCGCAGACCCAGCAGCGCGGCAGACCGCCGCAAAGATGCAGAGCCGGAACTACAACCGGCAGGCGGTGATGGCCATGCTGCAAGCGCATGGCGCAGCGCCAAAGGAAGACCCGCAGGCGGCGCAGGAAGCTGCCAGGCGGGCGGAAATCGCCAAACGGGCCAGCATTGTGGCTGGCCTATTTTGATGCAACGATAGGAGGAAAAAAATCATGACCCTGCAAGAGATGATGAACCAGATCACCGACCTGGGCACCCGTATCCGCACCCTGGCCACCCAGCTGGCCGCCCAGGCCAACGACCCCAGCGTGCCCATTGCCGACCTGGAAGCCCGGCAGCAGCAGCTGAACGACATGAACCGCCGCATGGCCGCTTTGCAGACTGCCTACCAGACCCAGCAGGCAGCGGAGGCGGGCGGCGTGCAGCCCCTGGCGGGCGGCAGCGCACCCCAGGCCCAGCAGAGCCGGACCCTGACGGACATGCTGAAATCCAACGAATACGCCCGCGCCTTTGCCTATGCCATCCAGCACGGCGTCAGCCGCAAGAATGGCCGCGACAATGAGCGGGTGAAAATCCTGTACGACGCGCTGACCGAAAGCGGCGGCAGCCCCGTGGGCACGGATGGCGGCTTCCTGGTGCCGGATGACATCGACCACACCATCCGCGAAATCCGTCGCAGCCTGGATCCGCTGGCTGCCCTGTTCAACGAGGAAACCGTAACCAGCCCGAACGGCTGGCGCGTGCGCGACACCAACCCCACCAAGGGCCTGGTGGACGTGGACGAAATGGGCGAGATTGACGACGATGACGACCAGCCCTCTTTTGCCAAGGTATCTTATACCTGCACCAAGAAGGCCCTCATCCTGCCCGTTTCCAATGAACTGATGACCGATAATGTGGCCAATCTGTTCAGCTACCTGGGCCGCTGGTTTGCCAAGAAGCTGGTTATCACCGAGAACGCCATGCTCATGACCGCGCTGCGCAGCCTGACCGGAACCAGCATCGGCAGCGACCCCATGAAGGGCCTGAAAACCGCCCTCAATAAGGACCTGGACCCCGCCATCAGCGCCCTGGCCAGCGTCATCCTGAACCAGAGCGGCTTCGACATCCTGGACAACCTGCTGGACGGTAACGAACGCCCGCTCTTGCAGCCTGACCCCACCAACGCCACAGTCAAGCGCTTCTCCGGGCGTCCCCTGCACGCGGTCAGCTATGCCACCATGGCGGACGTGACCAGCGGCAGCGGGGCAAGCGCCAGCACCACCACCGACCTGTTCATCGGTGACGGCAAAGAGTTTGCCACCCTTTTCCGCTGTGGCGGCTACGAACTGGCCAGCACCGACATCGGCGGCAACGCCTGGCGCACGGACAGCACCGAACTGCGCGGCATTGCCCGCCTGGGCGTGAGCAAGTTTGACACGGGTGCCATGGTGCGCCGCACCCTGCCTGTGACCTAATACCACGCGGGGAAAAGCGTCTACGTTGACGCTTTTCCCCTGCACGAAAGGGGCGTAACGCATGACGATAGAGAGAAGCGACAGCCAGCAGACCACCTGCAACGCCACGGCCATCATTAACGGGGAGCGCAGGCAGGTGGCCTCCGCCACTTGCAGCATCCGCCCCAACAGAGCCATGAACATCAGCATTGACCTGATGGAAGACGTGGATCTGACAGCGGACGACCTGGCGGAAATCGCGGAAATGTATGCCGGTTATCTGGCGGGCGAAATCAAAAAGGCCGCCAATCTGGGCATACCCGTGGCGCTGCCCGAACAGTAAGGGGTGAACGCCATGGCCGATATGGACATGGTGCGCCGGTTCGCAGGGGCTGACCCGGATGCAGATGCTGCCGTGCTGCAATTCGCCTATAACGCAGCCGTGGAGTGGTACGAAAAAGCAGGCGTACCGGCAGACACCACCGGGGCACTATATGAGTTTTGGGTGGCCAACCTGGCGGCCTGGATGTATGACAACCGGGGCAATGCGGACGCATTGGCAGCGGTGCCGCTGTACATCGTGGCCAGCGTGCACCAGCTGCGGCCCAAACGGCGGAAGAAGGTGGCCGGGACGTGAGCATCAAAGCGGGCGACCTGAAACACCCCATTAAGCTGCAAAGGCCGGTGACCACCAGAAACGAAAAAAGCAAGACCATCACCACCTGGGAGGACGTTGTCACCGTTTACGCGGGGAAAACGGACGTTTCCGGGCGTGAATTTTATATAGCCCAGGCATACCACGCGGAGGACGTGGTGACCTTCACCATCCGCTGGCGGGACGACATAGCGCCCACCTGGCGGGTGGTACATCACGGCACCGCCTACAACATCCTGGAAATCAACCACCTGGGCTATATGCGGGACTTTATGCGGCTGAAATGCAAGGCCGTGCAGGGAGAAGGTGCGTAACAATGGGCACGTTTTCCAGCGGCGGCATTGCCGCAGAACTTTCCAAGTTTGACAAGCTGGCCAAGGGAACGGACGCAGCGTGCAGAAAGGCCGTCAAGGCCGGGGGCAAGCTGCTGGCCGAACGCCTGGCAGCTGCCGCGCCGGTGGACACCGGAGCCCTGGCAGCCAGCATCAAAGCCGGAAGCGTGGACTACAACGCCGCAGACGGCTACCACTGCGAGGTCAAGCCGGTGGGCGAAAACCACGGGGAAAACCTGGCCAAGATCGGCAACATTTTGGAATATGGGCGCAGCAACATGCCAGCCCGCCCCTGGTTCAACCCTACGGTGGATCAAGCCACCGGGGAAGTGACCCAGGCCATGCAGGCGGCATTTGACCAGGCGCAGAAGGGGTGAAAAGCATGGACGTGATGGCAGACGACATCGCACAGCAATTTTTCACCAAAGCGCTGGAAGGGCTGCCCTATCCATACGGGCAGCCGCCAGGCGACGCGGACGCGGAAACCTATGTGACCTTCCACGAGGCAGGCTGTACCGGCTACACGGCCAGCAACGAACCGCAGCGGGCCAGGCACCTGGTGCAGCTGCACGCATGGACCCACAGCGAGACGGACGACCACCGCGCCGCCTTTTTCGCGGCCCTGGCAATGCTGAAAAAGGCAGGGGTGCGCGTTTACAGCTGGGGACCGGACGAATACGAAAAGGACACCGGGCTGCACCACATTGCCTGCACACTGACCTGGTGGCAGCCGCCCGGCGCTATGGACCAATTCAACAAAGAAACGGAGGAACAAGACAATGGCGAATGAAAACACCGCCTACACCGAAGGGTACTTTTACGGTATTCTGGACATTTATTTTGCCCTGATGACCGGCGAGGACAGCGCGGCAGCCGCGCCCACCTATGGCGCGTACCAGGTGATGGGCAAGACCATCCAGGCAACCATTACCCCCAACTACAAAGAGGGTAAGGTGTACGCCAGCAACGTGGCCACCCGCAGCGAGCGCCGCGTGGACACCTACACGGTGAGCCTGAACCTGGACAAAATCCCCTACGCGGTGCGCAAGGTGCTGCTGGGCCGCTACCAGGACGCCAACGGCGTGCAGATCATCAAGGGCGGCCAGGCCGCGCCCAATGTGGCGATTGCCTTTGCCCTGACCCTGGACGACGGCAGTAAGGAACTGTGGACGCTTTATAAGGGCAAGTTTGCGGAGCCCACCCAGACCGGTCAGACCGACAGCGACAGCATGAACTACCAGCATCCCACCATTGAAGCCACCTTTGTGCGGCGCGAATGGGACGACAGCCTGGCGGCCATCGTGGCCACGGCGGACACCAGCATCCCCGCCACGGTCATCACCGACTGGTTCCAGCAGGTGTATGAGCCCGCTGTGGCTTAAAAATCGCATTATTTCCCCGGCAGCCTGCAAATAATAGCGGGCTGCCGGGCGTGATCGGCGCGGCAGCGCCAGAAAGTGAGCATCAAAATGGCGGAAGAAATGCAGAAATCCGAAATCAAGGCGCGGGACATTTCCCGGCCCGTGGACAGCATGGAACTGGACGGCCAGACCTACGCCCTGGCCTTTGACCTGAACTGCTTCCGGGTGGCGGAAGACGTGTACGAACTGCAATACGGCAGAAACCTGAACTTTGGCGACATCGTGCAGCACCTGGCTGCCGGAAAGCTGGGGGCCATCATGGCCGTGCTGTACGGTGCACTGCTGTCCGGTGGTCTGTCCATCACCTGGGCGGACTATTACGCCAAGTTTAAGATCATCAATATTCCGGGCGTAAAGGACAAGCTGCTGGAGAACGTGCGCAAAGCCCTGCCGGAAACGGATGGCAAAAAAGCAAACCCTCCGACAGCGCCCACGGAATAAACAGCGGCTTCCCCTGGCTGTGGCTTTACTACCGCGCCATTGACTGCGGCCTGGATGACGCTGCTTTTTGGAGCCATAGCGCCCGCGCCATCCACCTGCTGTATAAGCAGACCAGGCAGGTGCGTGCGCGTATGCTTCCCCAGGCCAGAAAGCCTGGGCAGCAGACGCCGAACCAGCCGCAGCGGGGAAACGTGGAGCGCGTGCGGCTGACCCGCCTGCCGCATCCATAATACAGAGAGAAAAGCGTCCAAAAGCGGCGCTTTTTCTTTCTATGCGAGGAAGTGAAACCCATGCCGGATGATGGCATCAAAACGCAAGTAGGCATACAAGGCGACAAAGAATACAAGGCCGCGCTTGCGGACATCGGCAGGCAGCTGACCGTGCTGAACACGGACATGAAAGCCAGCCAAAGCGCCTTCGGGGCCCAGGCCACATCCATGGCCGGGATGCAGGACAAGCTGTCCAAGCTGGGGGCCATCTATGACGCGCAAAGCCAGAAGGTGCAGCTGATTGCCGCCCAGCTGGAAAAGGCCAAAGCAGAGTACGGCGACAACAGCAAGCAAGCCGACCAGCTGCGCATCGCCCTGAACCGGGCCACCGCGCAGATGAACGGCACCAAGGCGCAGATTGACGCCACCGAGGGCGGGCTGCAGACCCTGGCGGAAGCCCAGGAACTGGTAGGCGACGAAACCGACGCCACCAACATGACCCTCCAGGAAGCGGAGAAGGTGCTGAAAAGCGCCGCCGACAAAACGGACGACCTGGCAGACAGCAGCGAGGACGCCGGGGACGCCGTGGACCAGGAGGGCAGCGAAGCCAAGGAAGCAGCCAGCGAAAACAGCAAGCTGAAAGACGCCCTGCAAAAGGTGGGCGACGTGGCAGGCGGCGCTATGGTAGGCGGCCTCAAGGCTGCCGGTGCCGCCCTGGCCGCTATGGCTGCCGCCGCTGGCACGGCCATCAAAACCGGCTTTGAATTTGCGCAAAGCGCGGGTACCTACGCGGACGACGTGGCCACCCTGGCTGTGCAGACCGGCGTCAGCACCCAGCGCCTGCAAGAATGGAGCTACGCCAGCAACTTCATAGATACGAGCGTGGACACCATCACGGGCAGCATGACCAAGATGCTGAACGTGGTAAACCAGGCAGCGGACGGAAACGAGGCGGCGCAAAAGAAATTTGTTGACCTGGGCATTTCCATCCGCGACTTTGACGGAAACCTGCGCAGCAGCGAGGACATCTTCTGGGACGCCATCGACGCCCTGGGGCAGATTGAAAACCCCACGGAGCGGGACGCTGCCGCCATGGAACTGTTCGGGAAAAGCGCCAAGGAACTGAACCCGCTGATCGAGGCGGGCAGCAAGGCATGGCGCGAAATGGGCAAGGAAGCCCAGGCCATGGGCACCGTTTTCAGCGAGGAAAACCTGGCGAAAATGGGGGCCTTTGACGACAGCATGCAGCGCTTCAAGGCCACCGGCACGGCCCTGAAAAACAGCATCGGCCTGGTGATGATACCGGCGTTTCAGCCCCTGGTGGATGCCGCCAGCCAAAGCATGGGCAAGGTAGCCAAAGCCTTGCAGGACGGCGTCAGCCCGGCAGAAATGCCCGGACTGATTGACGAACTGTTAAACACCGTCACGGACGCGCTGGACGACGTGATCGGGCTGGTGGACGACGCCATGCCCATGGTCAGCCAGGCAGTGACAAAGGTGGTGGGGGCCCTGGCGCAGCGGCTGCCGGGCCTGGCCAACACCCTGCTGCCCGCAGCCATGAACCTGCTGCAAACGGTGGTGGGGGCTATCACCGACAACATAGGGCCCATCACCGAACTGGCCACCAGCCTGGTGACCAGCCTGGCAGGCTTTTTGGTGGACAACCTGCCGCAGCTGGCAGACGCGGCGGTGCAGCTGGTCAGCGGGCTGCTGGACGGCATCATCGCAGCCCTGCCGGAACTGATCCCCGCAGGCATCGAGGCCATTGTGCACCTGGCCACCGGCCTGATACAGGGCATCCCGCAGCTGATTGCCAAACTGCCGGAAATTGTGACGGCCATCTGGGACGGCATTGTGGCCACCGACTGGGCGCAGCTGGGCAAGGACATCCTTGGCAGCATCACCAGCGGCCTGGCCAGCATCGGCCAGACCATCATGGATCTGCTGGGCGTGCCGGAAGGAACGCAAGACACCGTAATAACCGCATGGAATACCTTTGCGGGAGCCATCAGCGACGGCGTGCAAGGCGTGCTTGGGGCCGTGACCACCTTCCTGGGCAGCCTGTTCAATCCGCCCGCAGAGGGCGAACAGACCACCATCGGCGGGCTGTGGAATACCTTTGCGGAAACCGTCAGCGGAGCCATCACCGGCGTGCTGGGAGCCGTGACGGCTTTCTTTGGAGCCCTGTTCAATCCGCCCGCAGAGGGCGAACAGACCACCCAGGCGCAGCAATGGGGCAGCTTTGCGGAAACCGTCAAAAGTACCATTGAAACCGCCCTGACCGGAGCAGCTGAACTCGTCAGCGGCATCTTTACGGGAGGAAAGGCAGCCATTGAGGCATTCCCCTGGGAAGACACCGGCACCAAACTGGGCACCCTGGCGGGCGCGCTTTCCGGCTTTGCGCTGGATGCCCTGAGCGGCGTATTCAACGCGGGCTCCGCTGCGGTGGCAGCGTTTCCCTGGGAAGATACCGGCACCAAACTGGGCACCCTGGCAGGCCAGGCTGCAGCTTTTGTGCTGGATGGCATTTCCGGCGTATTCACGGCGGGCAATGCAGCCATTGCATCTTTCCCCTGGGAAGACACCGGCACCAAGCTGGGCACCCTGGCAGGCCAGGTGACAAGCCTGGCGCTGGATGGTATTTCCGGCGTATTCACCACGGCCAGCGCGGCCATTACATCCTTCCCCTGGGAAGACACCGGCACAAAGCTGGGCACGCTTGCAGGACAGGTGACAAGCCTGGCGCTGGATGGTATTTCCGGCGTATTCACCACGGCCAGCGCGGCCATTACATCCTTCCCCTGGGAAGACACCGGCACAAAGCTGGGCACCCTGGCAGGCCAGGCAACGGCCATCCCGCTGGATGCCCTGAGCGGCGTATTTACCAGCGCAGACACAGCCATCAAGAGCATAGACTGGGCAGCCCTGGGCGAAAGCGTGGGCATCCTGGTGAACGGCGTGACCGGCATTGCGCAGGACAGCCTATCCGGCATCTTCACAGCGACGCAAACAGCCATCCAGGGCATTGACTGGAACGCCCTGGGCAACCAGGTGGCGGATGGACTAAGCCGCGCCTGGGGCATCGTTTCCGGCCTGGGCGACGTCGCCCTGGGTGCGGGTGAATCCGTGGTAGCGGCAGGCCAACAGGGCATCGGTGCCCTGAAAGACTGGATTGCCAGCTGGCGCAAAAGCCCGGAAGTGGAAAGTGAAGCGGAAACCACCGGCAAAAAGATTGTCACCGACATCAACACCGGCGTAACCGGCACACTGCCGGACCTGGTAAAGACCGCAGAACAGGCAGGCGACGCCCTGCTGAACGGCATCAAAGGCAAGCTGACCGCCGACGCCCTGAAAGTGGTGGGCACCGACCTGCTGGGCGGCATTGTGCAGGGCATTATGAGCGTGCAGGAAGCGGCTGCCACCATCAGCGGCAACGCAGCGCAGGCCCTGCTGGACGCTGCCAGCGAAATCCTGACCCAGGACGCCGGGAAGAGCATCGGCACAGGCTGGACAGTAGGCATCGGCCTGGGTATCGAGAGCGTGAAAAACGCTGAAATTGTCATTGCCACCGCCATAGCCCAGGCCGTTCTGAACGCCATGAAAAACATCCTAACCCAGGCAGCAGGCCGCAGCATCGGCGTGACCTTTGGGCGGGGCGTGGAAAGCGGGATCCGGGAAACCAGCAGCGGCGTGCGCACGGCGGCCAGCAGCCTGGCCAGCAGCGCAGCCAGCGCCCTGCGCAGCGCAGTGGGAAGCGCGGGCTTCCCCAGCATCGGACGGAGCATCGATGAGGGCGTGGCCCAGGGCATCCGCAACAATACCAGCATCATCACCAGCGCAGCCAGGGACGCAGCGCGGGCCGCCTACAATGCCGCAAAAAGCGAATTGCAAATCAACAGCCCCAGCAAAAAGGGCGACTTTTTGGGAGAAATGTTTGCCCTGGGCGTGGCGGGCGGCATCGACGAAAACGCCCAGGCAGTGGCGGACGCCGCCGCCAACCTGGCAAGCGTGGCCGAAATGGAAACCGCTGGCGGCTTTGGGGGCTTTTCCACCAGAGAGCAGCAGCTGGCCATCGACTACGACGCCATCGGCAGCGCGGTAGCGGAAGCCAACCGCAGCACCGGCCTGGGCACCGCCGTCTTTGAAATCGACGGCAAAGTGGCAGGCGAAACGTTAGAGCCATACAGCAGCCGGGCCACCAGGCAGCGGACGCAAAAGACCGTCAAGGGCCGCACCAGCCGCCTGGTGACGGCATGAAGGGGGTGAAAATGTGTTATTGCGGGAAACAGGCTTTTCCTTCAACGGCAGGCACAGCCGCAACGATATGGGGCTATTGTATGCCGAAAAGGAAGGGCACACCATCATCCCCAAGATTAAGCGGAATAGCTACGAAATAGCAGGCGTCAGCGGCACGGTGCTGCTGGACGGCGAACAATGGGAGACTATCCCCTTTGAGGGCACCCTTTACCCGGCCATTGAGCGGGGCACCCAGGGCGAAGCCCAGTACCTGCTGCGGCAGGTGGCAGCCTGGCTGACAGCCGGGCGCTGCCGCCTGATATTCGACTATGAGCCGGACAAGTATTATCTGGCAGAACTCAGCGCGGCCAGCAAATGGAGCCTGAAAAACTGGTTCGGCGGGGAACTGCCCATCCGCTTTGACGCGCAGCCCTTTGCCTACAACGTAAACGAAAACAGCGCCACCGTCAGCACCACCGGCACCACGGCCACGGTGACGCTGAACGTCAGCACAGGCCAGAAAGCACCGCTAAAGCTGCAAGTGAAAAACACCGGAGCGGCCCCCATCACTGGGGTGCAGATCGGCAGCCGCGTTGTGCTTTCAGGCATGAGCCTGGCCAACGGGCAAACGCTGACTATTGACATGGAACCGCCCATCGGGGCCGTGATCGGCAGCACAAACGCCCTGCCCTACGCCACGGCCTTTGCCCCCATCCTGCTGAACAGCGGCAGCAACGCCATCACGGTGACGCTGACCTACGGCAGCGGGACCAAGGGGGCACAGATCACGGCCAGCGCACGGGGGCGGTGGTAACGGTGCGCAAGATCGACGCGGACGCACTGGAAGAACAGCTGAAGCAGCGCGTGAAAAAGTCAGAGCAGGCCGGGGACGGCCAGGCTGCCGGTATGTTTTACTGCATGGTGCTGATCCTGCGGCACGCGCCAACGCTGCCGGAGGACGACGCGGGGAGGGATGAACAACGGAGCATTTGAGCATCTACAACCAGAGCGGGCAGCTGCTGACCGTGCTGGACAACGCCGGGGACATCGGCTACGACCTGAAACACAACGACCTATGGACCGGCAGCTTCATCCTGCCAGCCGGGGACCCGAAAAACGACCATTGCCAGGCGCACAACCTGGTACGGCTGCCGGACGGGCCACGGAAAACAGGACTTTTCCGCATCGTCAGCGTGCCCAGCAGTGAGGAAACCGCCCTGGGCGGCGTAAAAACCTACAACGTGGAGCACGTCATGGCCACGCTGCTGGACGACGTGCTTTTCGGCTACCATGAGGTGGGCGGCACGGGCGTCAATACCCGCCAGGTGATGCAGTACATTCTGGACCGGCAGACGGTGCAGCGCTGGCAGCTGGGCGTGGTGGAATTTACGGATTATTTTCAATATCACTTTGAAAATGTTTCCCTGCTTTCCGCGCTGCTGTCCCTGGGCGAAGTGCTGACAGAGGAATACACCTGGGACTTTGACACCAGCACCAGCCCCTGGACCGTGAACCTGCGGAAAGCGGACGCATCCACCGGCTGCGGCATCTATTACGGGCGCAACCTGGTGAGCATCGAAAAGACCATGGACGCCAGCGCCCTGGTGACGCGGCTGTACCCCCTGGGCTACGGCGAGGGCGTGAACCAGCTGACCATTAAGGACGTGAACGGCGGCGTCCCCTACATCGACGCCGACACAGCGGCCACCTGGGGCGTCAAGTGCAGCGTGTGGACGGACACCCGCATCGAAGACGCGGCCACGCTGAAAGCCCGCGCCAGGCAGGTGCTGGAAGGGTACAAAAACCCTTATATCACCTACACAGCCAAGGCTGTGGACCTGTACCGGCTGACCGGCTTTAGCTGGGACAACTTCATGCCCGGAAAGCTGGTGACGGTGCAGGACGCGGAACACGGCATCACCTTCCAGGCCCGGATTGTGGAAATCAGCAAAAAGGACGTAAACGGGGATCCCGGCGACATCGAGATCACCATCGCTAACGCGCCCAGGGACGCAGCGGACAGCATCAACACCCTGGCGGACCGGGTGGGCATTGGCGAACTGTACAGCCAGGGCGCGACCAACCTGTTTGCGCAGACCTTTGCGGACAATGCGGACGCAACGCACCCAGCCAAAATGCGGGTCTATGTACCCAGCGGGCTGGTGCGCATCAATAAGATGCTACTTTCCTGGCAGGTGGCCCCTTTCCGTGCTTATGAAACCGGCGCAGCTGCCGGAGGCAGCACAGAGCAGACCAGCGGCGGCGGTGGAAGCAGCAGCCAGACCACCAGCACCAGCGACACCGTGACCTACGCCAGCACGGCGGGCGGCGAGTGCACCATCACAACAGAAACAAAGACATTTACACCGAGCGGCGACAGCGGCAACACGGGAACGCCGGTCGGCGGCAGTTATACAGACTATGAGGGTGGCGATGAATACACCAGCGAAGCGGGAGCGCACACGCACACGGTGGACAGCCATAATCACGCCATGGGGCACACCCATGACATAGCCGGGCACAGCCATACTGTGAACAGCCACAGCCACGACCTGGGCAGCCACAGCCATACAGTGGACAGCCACACGCACAGCCTGAACAGCCACAGCCACAGCATGAGCCACACCCATCCTGTGAAATGGGGGCACCAGCACCAGAACAATGACGGCGCGAACACGGGCGGCGTTTACAATTACAGCGGCCTGAGCCCCAACAGTGGCGCGGCCAGCAGCAGCAGCACGGGCGACGCAAGCGGAAATACGGGCTCAAGGGCCCCAGGCACAAGCGCAGCCACCGGGAACACCGGAAGCGCATCCCCCGGAACGGACAGCCAGGCGCTGACCACGGGCGGAGCAAAGCTGGGTGCCAACTGGCGCCCGGACACAGGAAACGCCAGCCCCGCCACCGACAGCCAGGGCAAGCACAGGCATACTTTCAACTACTACCACCGTCATGAATTTGCGCACTACCACAAGCTGGTCAGCATTACCATCCCGCCGCTGACCGTGAACGTGCCGGACCACGGGCACAACGTGCGGATCCCCGGACACAGCCACAGCGTGAGCATCCCCAGCCACACGCACAGCGTGACTATCCCGGACCACACCCACGACATTGTGTACGGCATCTTTGAGGGCACCACGGCCCGCAGCGTGACCATCCTGGTGGACGGCAACGCTGTACCAGCCAGCGAAATCAGCAAGCGGGAAATCGACGTTTCCCCCTGGCTGGCCAAGGATGAAAACGGGAAAATCACCCGGAACAGCTGGCATGAAATCCAGATTGTGCCCGACCAGCTGACACGAATAGAGGCCAACCTGTTCGCCCAGGTATTCATCCAAAGCGTGGGCGGCGGGGATTATTAAGCAAAGGAGGCAGCACACACATGGAAGAACTGGAAAACAGGGACGACCTGGACACCGAACAGGAAGCCCCGCAGGACGTCCAGGAAGCGCCTGTGACGGCGGAAGACGCCGCAGGCGAGGAAACGGACGCCCAGGAGCCGGAAGCGCCCCAGGAGGCCGCAGAGGGCCCGGAAACGGGCACACAGGGCGAAAGCACGGACATGCCCCCGGAAGACACGGTCCTGCAGGAGCCCGCCGAGGAAACCGGGGAAACGCCCCAGGAGGCCGCAGAGGACCCGGCAGACGAAGCACCCCAGGAGGAAGCCCCGCAGGACGCCCAGGAAGCGCCTGTGGCGGCGGAAGCCACCGCAGGCGAGGAAACGGACACCCAGGAGCCGGAAACGCCCCAGGAGGCCGCAGAGGGCCCGGAAACGAGCGCCCAGGAAGAAGCGGGAGAAGACCAGCCGACCGAACAGGCCGAAACGGGCGAAGGGCCAAGCCTGGGCAGCGGGAAGCTGGGCCTGGGCAGCACGTTGACACCCGCCGTTGTAACACCCACCCCCACCCTTTTGGGGGCTAACAGCGGCGCAACGGAAGCAGAGCAGGAAAGCGACGAAGAATACGAAACCCTGCTGGTGAACGAACTGGACGTGGTGAAGCTGGGCCGCCAGGGCGAACACCTGACCCAGCAGGTGCTGATTGACTGCACGGAATGGCTTTCCAAGCTGCCCGGCTGCACGCTGCTGATTGCAGCCATCCGGCCCACCGAAAACACCGTCTACCTGCCCACGGTAAGCGTGGCGGACGGCGTGATCACCTGGGGCATCCAGGACCAGGACACCGCCAAAGGCGGCTGGGGGCGCGGCGAAGTGCGGGCTATGAAGGATGGGAAGATCAAGAAAAGCGCCGTTTTCCGCACCCGCGTGGAGCCCAGCCTGGAGGGCAGCGGCAGCGCACCGGCCACCCCGCCCGACTGGGTGCAGGAAATCCTGGACAGCGTGGCAGCCGCGCAGGCAGCTGCGGAGCAGGCGGCAGCCAGCGCCATCCAGGCAGCTGAAAACACGCGCGGCCTGGCCGGGTGGACGCTGACCAAGGAAGACGACGACACCGTAACCATTGACTACAACGAAGAAAGCGAGGGCTAAAAAATGGGACTGAACATTGCGAGTAATGACAACGCCGCAAGAATTGCCGCCGCGCTGGAAACTATTGCGCAGAAGCAAATCGAACCGGAAACGGGCGACTTTGACCCGGCAGCCGCGCAGCGGCTGGTACGTCACGGCCTGGGCGCTGCGTCCTATCCCGTGGGCAGCGGCTTCCCGCTGACCCACGCCGTCTATGGGGCGCATAAATTCAACGTGATCGGCCAGGATCACGACCAGGACGCCAGGGGGCTGCTGGAGCACGCCATGACCATCCAGATGGATGACCAGCTGGCGGACGGCACGCCCTTTGACGCCCCGGAGGCGCTGCTGTACTGCGTGACCCAGCTGGCTCCTGGCACCTATCATTTCACCATTGGCACGGCCTGGAGCAAGGCCGCAGCCGGAAGCTATCAATTCACGCTGACGCAGGCCGTCCCGGCTGGCGGCCAGCTGTGCCTGTCTGAACGCATTGCGGACGTGGAGCCCAGCACCTGGAAGATCAAGAGCTACGCCAGCGCCACCAGCACCACGGCCATTGAAACGGTGGACGTGGTAACGGGCAGCACCGGCCCCAACCTGGGCGACATCAGCAGCGCGACCGCCACCCACGCGGGCATCAAGGCCAGCGAAATTGAAGCCGGTGCGGCCTATGTGCTGAACCATTATCACTGCATCGGCTACGGCTACAACCGCTGGAGCCAGAGCGCCATCCGGCAATGGCTGAACAGCGCAGCCGCCGCCAACGAGTGGTGGACGCCGCAGAACGTATTTGACCGGCCCCCGTCCTACGCCAACCGCCCCGGCTACCTGGCGGGCTTTGACGCCGCCCTGGTGGCCGTGCTGGGCGAAGTGAAGCACAGCACGGTACTGAACACGGTGACGGACGGCGGCACCAGCGAGGAAGCCACCGACAAGGTTTTCCTCCTGAGCCGCGCAGAGGTGGGCTTGGGCAATGAACACGCCGGGCAGGACGACGGCAGCGTGTATGAATTTTGGGACGGTGCCACCAACACGGACCGCATCAAGCTGCGCGACACTTCCGCCGCCTACTGGTGGCTGCGCACCCCGAACAGCGGCAGCGCCAGCTACGTGCGCCTCGTGAGCACCAGCGGCGCTCTCAGCAGCAGCTACGCGACCAACGCCAGCGGCGTGGCCCCGGCTTGCGTCATCATGTAATCAATCAATCCGCACCGATAGGTGCGGAAGGGAGGAAACCGCCACCATGGCCGTGATTAAATCCAAACGGCAGGAAAACCCGCTGCAGGTGCTGGGCCTGGCGCTGGGTCTGGCCGTGCACACCCTGACGGTGTGCAAGAACGAAAGATTTTTCCCCAAGCGCGACCGGTGGATGCTGACCGCCGAAATTGTGCGCACCGCCCTGGGCATCTACATCCGGATCCGGAGAGCCAACCGGGTGCGCGTGGAGGAAATGGAAGATTATAACCGGCGCATGGCGCTGCAAGGCGAAGCCCTGGAGCTGATCGACACCATGATGGGCCTGATCGACATAGCCGGGACCTTTTGCCACCTGCCCGGAAATAAACAGGAATACTGGACCGGACTGGCGCAGAACCTGGAAGCCAAGACGCGGGCCTGGCACCGGAGCGACAAGGTTAGACTGCGGCCCGGCAGCATCCAGCTGGACGCAGGCGGCCTGATGGTGGACACGGAAACCCTGGAACACACCCTCAAGCAGATCGGCGCGGACCTGGCGCAGCAATGCGCCGCCGCGTTTGCATCCTACGGGCCGGGCGCTGTATAAGATTCCGCCGCCAACTGGTGGCTGCGCACCCCGAACAGCGGCAACGCCAACAACGTGCGCAACGTGAACACCAGCGGCGCTCTCAACAACAACAACGCGAACAACGCCAACGGCGTGGCCCCGGATTGTGTGTAGCGGCGCAGCAGATGAAAGGCCAGGCGGCCCGGATGCAGCGCCGTTTTAGGAGCATGGAGTAAGCGTCAGCCGAAACGAAGAACGAACACACACAAGGAGCGCCCGACCCGCCCGGCTATGCCGGGGAACAAAAGACCGCAAAACCGTTTGACGGCAGCGCCCTGGACCCTGATGCCAATGGCTGGTCTGCCTATACGCTACGGTGCGGCTACAATTTCATAATCATGGGCTATAAATACCGAAAGGCCATCCAATACGGCCAGCTGCGCAAGGCCCTGGGCAAGTGCTGCCGGAACGTGCGATGGAAACCCAGCGTGACCGGGTACGAACACAACGCGCAGAAAAACACCTACGCCCTGGCGGAAAAGCTGAAAAATGGCCGGTATAAGATCGACCAATACCAGCGCTTTCTGGTCTGGGAACCAAAGAAAAGGGAAATCGTGGCCACCAGGCTGAAAGACCGGCAATTCCAGCGCAGCCTGTGCGATAACGTGTTATATGATGCCATCACACGGCATTTTATCGCAGACAACTGCGCCTGCCTGCGCGGGCGCGGCGTGGACTATGCCCTGAACCGGATGACCTGCCACCTGGAAAGATTCTACCGGGAGCAGCGGGCAGCAGCCGGGAGCCCTGCGCCACCCTTCCAGGCAGATGGCTGGGTGCTGCAATGCGATATTCACCACTTCTTTGACAGCATCCCGCACGACGTGGCCAAGGCAGCCATTGCCAAGCGAGTGAAGGACCGGGAAGCCGCCCGGCGCGTCTATGAAATCATTGACAGCTTTGGCGGCGACAAGGGCATCGGCCTGGGCAGCGAGGTCAGCCAGCTGGTGGCCCTGGCCGTGCTGGATGACCTGGACCACCTGATAAAAGAAAGGCTGCGCATCCGGCATTACATCCGGTATATGGATGACTTCATCCTGATACACCAGGACCGGGAAACCCTGCGGCAAGCCCTGGCTATTATCCGGGAGCACCTGGACAAGCTGGGCCTTGTCCTGAATGACAAGACCACCATGCACCCGCTGCGCCAGGGCGTGCATTTCCTGCACTGGCGCTTTATCCTGACCGATACGGGCAAGGTGGTGCGGAAGATCGACAAGCGGAAGATCCGCCGAGAGCGCAGGAAGCTGCGCAAGCTGAAAGGACTGGTGGACAGTGGACAGCTGACAATGGACCAGGTGCGGGACAATTTCCGCAGCTTCAAGGCCAACGTGCTGCGCGGGCATACCCGCAGCATCCTGATGCAGATGGACCAATACTATCAATCATTATTTAAGGAGGAACCGCCACATGGAAAACAAAAATATGGACGCCCTGACACAGGCCCGCGTGCTGCACGCTGCCGAAGTGGAGCACGCCAACGCGGTGGAGAACCTGGAAGCAGCCCTGCAGGAAGCCCTGGCAGCGGATGACATGGAAAGGGCCGCACAGCTGGCCAGAGCCAAGCGTGACCGGCTGCTGCTGGACGTTGACGCCCACGGCAGCATCTACCGCATGGAACTGGAAGAACCCACCGGCACCAGCTTCAGCGCCTGGCTGCCTACCCTGAAAAAGCTGACCGGCACCTTCAGCGACGCCTGGGCGGAATACCGGCGCAAGCTGCTGGACGTGCCGCAGCAGGAGGGCTTCCCTGCCCAGATCGACTGGCCGGAAAAGCCCCAGGAGGAGCGCAAGGAACCGCAGGAAGTGGCCGCCGTTGAGTAACCTTGAAATCATTGACAGGCTGTGCCGGATGCTGGACGACGCCCAGCAGATCATCCGGGAGCAAGCGCAGCTGCTGGCCATGCACGGCATTGAAACCAGCGGCGGCTACCTGGAAGAAAAACGCACACAGCTGCTAAAAGACATCGAGGGCAGCATCTAACTGCATAAACGTGACAACATACAGCCCCGGCTATGCGCCGGGGCTTTGCCTGTAAAAGGACGGTGAGAGCATGAACGAAAAAGCCAGCAAGGTGGTGGAAGCAGTCCGCAGCCAGCTGGGTGGTCCGTATGTATTCGGCGCATGGGGCAGCGAATGTACCCCATCCATGCGCAGGAAATACGCCGGATACAATCCGCAATATGAGGCGAACATCCGCAAGGCGTGCCCTGTATTGAGCGGCAAGCAGAGCAGCTGCGAGGGCTGCAAGTGGAAGGGTGCCCTGGCATTTGACTGCCGTGGCTTTACCCACTGGGCCCTGCTGCAAGTGGGCATCAAGATCGATGGCGGCGGCGCGACCACACAGTACAACACCAAGGCCAACTGGACACAGCGCGGCACCATCGACGCCATGCCCGACCTGGTGTGCTGTGTATTCAAGCAAAGAGACGGCAAGATGCAGCATACCGGCCTGCACATCGGCGGCGGCAAAATCATCCATTGCAGCACCACCGTGAAGGAGGGAAAAACCACGGATAAGGGCTGGACACACTACGCGGTGCCTGCCGGGCTGTACGACGGCCAGGAAACCACCACGGCAGAGCCCGTGAAGGTGATGGCCACGCTGCGCAAGGGCAGCCAGGGCAGCGCCGTCAGCGCCCTGCAAACCATGCTGAACCGGCTGGGCTTTGACAGCGGGAAGGTGGACGGCATCTATGGCACCAAGACCATGGCAGCCGTGCGCAGCTTCCAGGAAGCCAACGGCCTGACCGTGGACGGCATTGCAGGGGAACAAACCCTGACCACCCTGGCCATCCGGGCAGCGACGCTGGACAGCGTGCCAGCCACGCCCGTGACCTATACCCTGACCATCAGCGGACTGGACGCCGACACGGCAGCCAGGCTGATGGCAGAATTTCCGCAGGCCGTGAAAGTATAAGCCTGCGCGTACATTGGAGGCACTATGTTAAACGAGAACGGCTGGCAGGTATTCCAGGGCGACGCCCTGCTGCGCCTGCGGGAACTGAAAGGCGCGGGCTTTAGCGCCATCATCAGCGACCCACCATACGCCAGCGGCGGCATGAGCATGAGCGAAAAGAGCCGCAGCACCCGCGAAAAGTACACCAGCTTTGGAGAACAGGGCAACCCATACCCAGACTTTAGCGGGGACGCCCTGGCGCAGAGAGCATGGACCAGCTACCTGCACGAACTGATGGTAGCCGCCCGCGCCTGCTGCAAGCCTGGGGCTGTGTGCGCCCTGTTCGTGGACTGGCGACAGCTGCCCGCTTTAACAGACGCCATCCAATGGGCTGGCTGGGTATGGCGCGGCATTGCCGTCTGGGATAAGATGAACAGCCGCCCGCAGCTTGGGCGCTTCCGGCAGCAGTGCGAATACATCGTATGGGGCAGCAATGGGCCGTTACCTATTGAGCGCGGCATCGGCGTGCTGCCTGGCTTGTTTGCTTTTCCCAACGTGCCGCCGCAGGAAAGATGGCACCAGACGCAAAAGCCCCTGGACCTGATGAAGCAGGTAGTGCGGATATGTGAGCCCGGCGGCGTGGTGTGTGACCCCTTCGCAGGAAGCGGCAGCACAATGCAGGCCGCCCTGGAAGAAGGGCGCAAGGCCGTGGGGATTGAACTGGAAGAACACAACGTGGCCATAATACGCAAGCGCCTGGCAGGCGTGCAGCAGCGGGTGGACATTGAGGAAACCAGCAAGCAGCTGACTATATTTTGATGGTACGCGCAGCACAAAGCGCAGGCCATAGATAGGAGGGAAAGGCATGGAAATCAAGGATTACATGAGCCTGGCGGCTGTGGTTTTGTCCCTGGTGGCGCTGCTGCTGAACAGCAGGAAAGACACCCGCACGGACGCCGCTGGCGCGGCCAAGATGGAGGCCAAGCTGGACAGCATCGGCAACGGCGTGGAAGACATCCGCGTGGAAATGCGGGCCATGCGCGAGAAGGTGAACGACCATGGCGAACGCCTGGCCAAAGTGGAAGCCAGGGCGGCCAGCAACACCCACCGCCTGGACGCCCTGGACGGGCGGAAGCAGCACCCGCCTGATAATAATAGCTGACTAACCAACTGAAAGGATGGGAAACCATGAAAGGCAATTTCAAAGTGTGGCTCAAGGCTGCGGGCATCCGTGCCCTGAAAACCCTGGCCCAGAGCGCCGTGGCCGCCATTGGCACCACCGCAACCCTGGGCGGCGTGGACTGGAAGCTGGTGGCATCCACCGCAGCGCTGGCCGCTGTGCTGTCCCTGCTGACCAGCGTGGCGGGACTGCCGGAGGTGGACAACGCTGCCAATGCCGTCCACGACTACGACTGACCCCGCCACCTGATCGTTCGGCATTGGCGGCGTGCAAGCCAAACACCTGGCGCGGATCACGCGCAAGCGGGATCCGCTGACTATTCAAAACACCGAACTATAACAGCCAAGATGCTGGGCACCGTTCACCTTTGCGGGGAAACGGTGCCCGTTTTTTGCTTTGAGAGCCGTTTTTATTCCAGCAGACGGGGAAATGTATGGCCAGCAAAACGAAACAGGCGCACAGAGGCGCAGGCTGGCCAGCATTGGAGGCGGAGGCGGAGCCGACGCCGGACTATATTTATTGGCGTCTTTTTCATTTTTCGCAAGAAAAGCGCGGGCTTTAAGGGGAGCGGGTCACGCGGACATGGGGAAGCGCCGCGATTTTTTAGAAAACTACAGGTGAAACGCTGCGATTGTTTGAAACACGCCGGGGCTTTGCCCCCTCTTTACCCCATCCCCCCCCTGGTCAAAAAATTTCAAGGCGGGAGATCGAACAC
>Ga0310691_10001433_pt1 | contig 36306 bp, 19 predicted proteins | sample 176DNAGHGlowgp2_FD_203887 | JGI IMG/M metagenome (GOLD analysis project Ga0310691, IMG submission 203887) | Sheep rumen microbial communities from Palmerston North, Manawatu-Wanganui, New Zealand - 1766 DNA GHGlow gp2 (v2) (version 2) | ecosystem: Host-associated > Mammals > Digestive system >... | reverse complement strand
ATGAAGGGACTTAAGGCATCGCTTAATGTTGGTGTGGCATTTGGAATTTTAATGCAGAAGTGGGTGGAATCTTTAAGCTAGTCTTCGCCGTACTCTTTTTTGTAGCCTTCGATTAAATCCTTTGAAAGCTTATTAAACTGATTCTCATCAATAATATTAAAGAGCTTAAGAGCGTACCTGTCGACCTGATAAAAATCAACCATATCGCGGGAATAAAAATCTACCATTTCGGCAAGATGAAGAATTGCAATTCTGTTTTTATCTTCTTCCGGAACAATAGAAAGTCCATTCCAGCCTACAAGGTCATAATAAATGCTTCTGTCAAAACCATAGCGTTTTGCAGCCACCATACTTAAATATGTAGAAGCATTTCTATGCATAAAGAGGTCAAGAATCTTGTCACCATAATCAGTATACTGCTTGCTAAGTTCAGTAATATAATCCATCTGATTTTTACTTGCACCAGCAAGAAGAACTGCACCAAGACTATTAAAGAGTCCCAGAAGGTACATATGATTTTCATCCTGAGGGAAGGTATCTTTTACAGAGCAGTTCATATAAAGCATATAAGTATAATAAGCAACCTTTCTTGAGTGCAGTAAAATCCGCTCAAAAAAGCCCTGATTTTCTACTAAGCGGTTTCTTGGATTACTTTCGCTGTAAAGATATTTTAAATCATAATCAGAAAGCAGTGCTATAGCCTTCTGCAGATTCAGGAATTTATTTTCCTTATCAACAGCCGCTCTTATAGCAAGCAGGGACAAAGACAAATCCTTTCGAACTACTTCATTAAGAGCCTTGCGGTCTATAGGTTCACTTGCATTTACAATCTTATTTGCTTCATCAAAATGCTCTTTAAGAATTGGAATTGAATCTTCAAGATTAACAAACTCATAAGAAAGCATTTCTACACCGGCAAAAACGGTTTGATTACAAGGAAGAATGATTCTTGTTACAGTTTCATCATATTCAGAAAGCACCTGGTAATTTTCCTTAGAAAGACCTACCTTCTGCAGCATAAGAATGATGATGATGATACCAAGACCGGCACCTTCAGACTGGTCGAGTACGTTTGTAAATACCTCATCCATTTCCTTATACTGCTGAACACTGTCCAACTTCTGCTGAATTCTTTCCTTTTCAAAAACTGTTAATGTACTATTATTTCGGATTTCTATGTAGATTTTATCGGCTAAGATTCTAAGTGAAAGTTTTATATAAAGGCCGGCTTTTTTCTGCAGCTCAAGATAGTGGTCAATATTTGTAAGGGTATCCATCTTAAAGTTTTCCATACCCTTTTCATAATCCTCAGGATTATTGATATCCAGACCCTTTTCCTGAAAGTAGACGCGCTTTGTATTTGCCTTTTTAGCGTTGGTCAAAAGCTCACTCAAACAGAAGTTCAGATATTCCTTAAGATGATCCTGGTGACATTCTTCAAGAAATATTTCCATTATTCCGCGAATATAAACCTCTGTGTTTCGAGGCAGGGTATAAGAGGTCATTTCTATTGGCAGCTGTAAGCCAACAGATGTCTGAATCTTTTGTCTGTCAATCTCTAAGTGTTCTTCTAACTCATCCATTTATAACAAATATTATATACCCTAAATACCATAAATTGCAAAAGAATAATAATCTTCAAAACTATTACAAAAATCTATTTGACTAAATTATATAAGCGGTTTTATAGTTAAATATGGACTTAAATCTTACACCCCAGGATATTGCTGAATGCATAAGCTCCCTTGTTGCCCGTAACAAGCTGTGGAGTAAAAAGAAGGTTTTTCTTTATTTTATTGCAAATAAAACAGCCGGGTGTTTTACAAATTCTGCAAAATCAGAAAGGCTTAAAAAATATCTTTCCTCTGTTCTAAAAGAGGCTGAATCCCTGCCTGAATGTGCAGCTTCTGTGTCTTATAAGATTTTTTCTACTGAATATGCAGGACATGCAAAAGATTTAACACAATCTGTAGTAGCCCAGCTGATTGCAAGCGATGAACCTGATACTGAAAGTCTTATCGTTACTGCGGGCGGCGATGGTACTTCCCTCGAGGTTCAGACTGCACTTTTTAAAGAAGCCATGCAGGGGCCAAAACATCACGATGCAATTACAAATCATATAACAATCCTGCGCTTACCGCTTGGTACCGGTAATGATGGAACTGATGGTCATAAAATCGAAGAAACCATTGAGCTTTTACGCGGCGGTCTTGTTTTTGCAAACGAAAGAGCTGTAAGAATCTATCCGGAAAAAGAGCCTTCGGAAGCTGATATTCTTGCAAGTGCGGATGGAAAAAATCCTGCAAAATACGGAGATCCGGATTTTCTGCCTCCATGGTATGCCTTTAACATTGCCAGTCTGGGGCTAGACGCCTACGTTGTTCATATGACTAACACTGTAAAAAAGAAACTGCCAGGAAACTTTTATCATCTTTGCGTTCCTCTAAGCGGCTTTACTTACGACAAGGTATTTCCTCTGGGCACTGCTAAAATCGAAATGTTTGGTAAAGATAATGTAAAAACTGATGAGATAAATATGCCTTTTACCTTAATGGCCTTTGGTGCTTCCGGCCACAGGGTTTACGGTGGTGGCCACAAGGTTTTACCGGATGAAAATAACTTCTGCCTTGCTCCGAAAATTTCCCTCTGGAATCTGATTAAAGAAAATCACCGCTTTGTAGACGGCTCTTTTAAGGGCACTCCAATCGCATCCCTGCACACTGTAGAAAAAATTAGGCTTTCTTATGACAAGTCTATTCTCATGCAGTGCGACGGCGAAACTGTTATGCTTACACCGGCCCACTTCCCTCTGATTATTGAACTGACTGATCCCTGCCTCAGGGTTCTCAAACCGGTAAGTTTGTGATAATCTAAGCCTCGTCTTATGGAAAACAACGAAGAATGTTTCTACAAAAACGGACTCCACTTTGAATGCCAGCGCTGCTCTTACTGCTGCGGTCACTCACCTGGCTTTGTATATCTTTCTAAGCGCGACCTGATGACTCTTTGTTCGCACTTCAAAATGAGTGTGAGCGACTTTGTTGCAAAATACTGCCGCTGGGCAGACTACTATTACGGCACCCAGGTACTCTCCCTTCAGGAAAAAAAGAACTACGACTGCATTCTCTGGGAAAACGGCTGCTCTGCCTACGAAGCCCGCCCGATTCAGTGTTCAACCTACCCGTTCTGGTCATGGATGATTGCTGATGAAAAGACCTGGAATGAATGTGCCGCAGAATGCCCTGGCATGAACAAGGGCCGCGTCTGGCCTCTTGAAGAAATTGAAGCTAACAAAAAAGCCTACCTGGACAACGTACCTCTTCACAGAGAAGAGGTAGAAGCCTTAATTGCTGCCGAGAAAAAGAGTGTTTAACGGCGCTGCAAGACGGGCTGAGTCAGACCATCTTGCGGCAGAAAAATCTATTCTCAGGCTGTCTTTTCCTTTTGTGAGGGCTGCCGGAATTTCAAAAATCTTAAAGAACTTTTCTTCCGAACCGTCGCATGAAAGAATGTAATCTGCGATAAGAGTGTCTGTTTCGGACGCCTTGATGATGATTCGCTTACCGTTGTCTTCGCGGAGGAAGTTACACTGGAGGAAGTTTTTCTTGTCCGGCATAACCTTGCAGACATAAGAGAAGCTGCCCTTATCCTTTGCATAGCGGGTAAGTTCGCCTGCGTTTCCAACAGAGCCGGAACCGGTTTCCTGCATGTATGGAGCAGTAGCTTCGTTACCTTCTGTCTGGGCTCCGTAGCCTACGCCGATACCTTCAATAAACGTGTATTTTGCAAGTTCTTTTTCGGCGTCGTCAGCCTCTGTCTGCTTTGGCAGTTCTGTAACGTAAAGCCAGTAAATACCATAGCGCTGATTGTTGATAAGGTAGTATGGCGAGAACTTGAGTTCACCACGGTGGTTGAGTAGTCCGGAGGACGTATCGAAACCACCATCATTCAACTCAATATCCCGCAAAACAAAATTCAGACTTCCCGGCTCCCGCTCAAAGTGTGAATTGATATCAGAAAGGAAGGACTCTGTGCTGCCTGCATTTTTGATTTTGATGTATTCAGGGGCCAGGGGCTTGAGGTTGTTTGTACCGCCGTAGTTTCCGTTGAGAGGGATTTCGATTCCGCGGATAATCTTGTTTGCACATACATCGCACTGAACCCCGACCTGACGCAGCTTCATTTTGTCATCGCGGCCTAGCTCTGCGGCAAGAACGATAGGGCCGTATTTAAAGGCGGCGGCGTTCGGATTGTCTGGCAGAGTGTATGCTTTGATTTCCATTGGAAGGGTCAGGGTGATTGTGTCGCCGGCCTGCCACTTTCTGCTGATGAGGAGGTAGCCGTTGTTTTCTGAGAAGTCATCGTCTGCCGCTTCGGCATCGTTTATCAAAAGAGATGGTGTGGCACAGCACCAGTCAGGAATGCGGAGGGCCAGAGTAAAATCAAATGCTGCGCCGGCTGTGTCGGTGGTATCTGCGGCTTCCCCGCCTTCCAAAGCCTCTACAGTAAAGGTCACCGCCTCCCCCATCGGGATATCTGATTTCTGGCTCAGCTTTATGCCTTTAGCCTTCCAGCTAACTTCAGAGCTGAAATACTGGTTCACAATCAGAGTCGCCTTTTCATCATCATAAAAATAGATACTGTCACCGAGCTTGGTAAAGTTTTCAAGACCGGTTCCGGTACAGCACCAGAAGTAGTTTTTATTTACATCGGGATTACAGTAGGTCTTAAAACAGCCCGTAGCCATTGGCTGAAAATAAGTTGTCATTCCGGTTTCGCGGTTTACGGAAGCCAGAATTGAGTTGATAAAGGTGTTTTCGTAATAGTCTGCGTACTTGCGCTCGCCGGTCAGCATAAAGAGGGCACGGGTGAGCTTAAGCATATTGTGAACGTTACAGGTCTCACAGTTTGTGTTACTGCGCTCGGCATCGAGAATATCATCCTTGCCAAAATGCTCGCATTCGCTGTTACCGCCGGTAATATAAGTGTGATGCTGGGTAACCAGATTCCAGAAGGCCTTGCAGTATTCAAGATACTGCTTCTGTTTTGCTTCAGATACAGGGTCGCCTTCTTCCTTTAAGGTAAGGCAGCGGTTTACAGCGCCTACAAACTTTGGAATTGTTGTATTTGCGTGACGGTTGTTCAAAATGTTGGCATCTTTTCCTTTTACAGCCGGCGCCGTCAGAATCTCCTTAAAAAGATATTCTTCGTCAAAAGTGTGAGCCACCTGCTTAAAATGATCTGCCTGCGCATAGCCGGCTACCTTGGCGCATTTATAAAGCTCGTAAAGGCAGTCATTCATTCCGCCATATTCAACAGAGAGTACGCGCTTTCTTGTTTCCTCGTCCCAGCGGGAAGTTCGCTCATACATCCATTCGCCAAGCTTTTCTGCGACATCGAGGGCACGGCTGCCGGTCGAAGCATCAACGCCGCTATCTGTGTCACCAGACTTCCCTCCACACAACTTTGCAACCTCTACAAGACCGTTCATCAGTTTGTGCATTGTGTACCATGGCACCCAGGTGTCTGCCTGATTTCCAGCCTCCAGCTTATCAAACTGAAGCTCTGGCTTTGCCGGGTCTGCCATTGTGGCGCCAAAGATAAAGCCCGGCTGACAGCGTTCGTCGCGGCCACCTGCTGCCTGGCACTCTGCAAGACCATCAATAAGGGCAGAAAGACGTTCGCGTAGAGTCAGGCCATCCCGCCCCTTGCAGTCCCCATAACCGCCCGCAAGCCCCTGTGCTGCAGCAGCAAGATAGTGTCCGAGAGTGTGGCCGCCGATTCGGGTGTTTTCCCAGCCGCTATACGGTGCGTTTGCCTTGTTCGGCAGCCCCGCTGTGAGCCGGAAATTATATAAAAGCCGGTCAACGTCAAAAGTATTGAGAAAATCTACATCCTTTTGAGTTACACCAAGAAAATATTCGTCTTCAAGCTTTACATCAGCCAGGCTGAAAGCCTTTATATTAGTTAAACGTTTAACTTCTGAATCAAAATTTTTACTCATTTGTATTTCTCCTTGGTCACCTTTCGGCTTGCCACAGGCAGTAAAACCGGAGGCCATCAAAATAAGCAGGCCGCCAGTCATCACAAGCGCTCTTGCAGCAATAATTATACTATGCTTTTTATGGGATTTCATCATATTATATAATCATATAATACAGTTCTTTCTATAGGCTAAACCATCAAGTTTTTTACTCATTAAAGAATTGCCATTATGGATTGCCACGTCGCCCTCCGGGCTCCTCGCAATGACGCGGCAATTTATCCCCCAACGTCATTGCGAGCGCAGCGAAGCAATCCATTAAATCTTTTTCTTCATATACAAATATCTAAGCCAGGCCGTGAGTCCGCTTAAGAACCAGACGATTCCGACCGACCACCAGCAGCCCCAGACTCCGATTGCCGCAACTGCACACAGAGCCACCGGAACAACAAAGCGGCCAACAACTTCAGTTATACCGTTAATCAGGGCAAAGGTTGCGTCGCCTATACCGTTGAGAACCCCGCGCACAACATAAATCACACCAAGGAAGATGTAGAACCAGCTGGTAATTCTAAGGGCCTTAGCTCCCATTTCAATTACCTCAGGCTCCTTTACAAAAAGGCGGGTAATAGTCTGTCCAAAAATCTGAATCAGCGGAATCATGAGCACAGTAAAAATCGCCATCATGACCATACTCTTGCGGTAGCCTTCTATAATGCGATCGTGTTTTTTTGCCCCGTAGTTCTGACCAGTGTAGGTAGAAAGCGCCGTTCCCAGAGTTCCATAAGGCTGGTGAATCAGCTGCTCAATGCGGCTGGTCGCAGTAAAGGCCGCAACTGCAACAGGCCCAAAGGAGTTTACAACACGCTGAAGGGCCATGCAGGAAATTGCAATCAGCGAGAACTGCAGAGAAAGAGGCACGCCTAGCTTAATACAGCGGCCAATAATCACAGGGTTTACTCCCCAGTCGCTGCGGCTCATCTTAAAATATGGATTTGTCTTGAAGGCAAAAACAAGACATAGAATGCCGCAGACCATGTTAGAAATCAAAGTTGCAATACCAGCCCCCCAGACACCAAGCTTAAGGTTGTAAACAAAAATCACATCCAGCACGCCGTTGAGAATGCAGGAGAAAATCAAAAAATAAAGAGGAGTTTTAGAATCACCCAGAGCCCTCAGCATTGAAGAAGCAAAATTGTAAACCGAAATCATCACCATGCAGACGCACATAATCTGCATGTAGACTTTAGAATCAGCCATGATAGAATCCGGAGTATTGAGAAGATGGAGAATCGGGCCGGCAGTAAAAAAGGCAATCGCGCCGATAGTAGTAGGAATCACCAGCATAATGTAGGCAGTGTTTGCAATACAGTTTTTTACCTTGTCGGTACTGCCCTCACCAAAAAAGTGAGAAGTAACAATTCCGCCACCCGCGCCAATTCCGTTACAAAGCGCAAAAAAGAAAAAGGTAATCGAACCGGTAGCCCCAATAGCCGCCAGAGCCTGAGCCCCCACAAACTGACCAACAATCACCGAGTCAACAAGATTATAAAGCTGCTGAAAAATATTCCCAATCAGCATCGGCAACGAAAAAGCCAGCAGCAGACGGACAGGGCTACCTTCCGTCATGTTAACAGTATTATCTCTCATACTAATGATGATTATAGCGAGCCGCCGCGCCCTGAAATTGTATGATTATATCAAAAAATATGTAATAAATGCCCCACGCTAGACTTCCAGCATATCTGATACCGAAGACTGATTGCGGATTTTTTCTTTTACGCGGTCCATGCAGGCAAGCACATCCTCTTTTGGAATTGTACAGAAAAGAGAGACGATATAGGTATCCAGCTGCTTGCCTTCTACCCGCTGCAGGATTTCAATAGCCTCTTCGTGAGACTTGCCGGGCTTGTAAGAACGGGCCATGGTTATTGCGGAGTAAGTGTCGGCAACGGAAATAATGCGGGCGGCAAAAGGAATCTTGTCGCCGGGGATATTATAATAGCCTGCACCGTCGATTCTTTCGTGATGATACATAATCCATTCTTTAATGAGCTCAAAGGATTTTAGCGGGCGGAGAATCTGCACGGAGATTTCCGGGTGGCGGCGCATAACATTCCATTCTTCTGGATTAAGGGAAGCGGGCTTATTCAGAATTGCTTCTGGAACTCCGAGTTTTCCGACATCATGAAAAAGGGCCGCATACTTAAGGTTTTCTTCATTTATTCTGCGCTTGAAGCCGGCTGGTAAATTTTTATAAATCAGTAGCGAAAGCTCCTGAACATGAAGACTGTGACCATTGAGGTTCGGGTCACGGGCCTCGACAATTCCAATCAGAGTTTCGGAAATAGCAAAGGCTGAACTTCTTATTTCCTTTGTAAGATTAAAAATCCAGAGCAGAACAGTTGTAACAAAAACTGCGCCGGCAAACAAAAGAATTCCAACCCAGACAGTCTGAACTCTTACAAAAAAAATAATAAGATAGACAACACAAAAGAGCACAACCATACTTAAAATCAGAAAGTCAAGAAACTGGCTTCTCCTGTTTTCCGTAACATTATGCCTCTTGGAAAAAATAAAGCGGATATCTATTATCAAGTTAGCAATCTGCAGGACAAATCCCAGCAGAATCAAAGTCTGCCCTAAAATGAACATAAATCAAGTCTAATACCAAAGTGCTAAAAGTCAAGCGAAAGATTAGTCGTTGTCGGGCAGCGTAAATTACAGTATAATTAAAGAAATGAAGTCCTTATCAAACACTTCTAAGGGAATATTTTTCATAATCTGCTCAGCATTTTTCTTTGCACTCATGGCCGTTTTTGTAAGGCTGGCGGGTGATATTCACTTTGTGCAGAAGGCTTTTTTCAGAAACGCAGTTGCCTTTTTGATTGCTCTGGGCGGAACTTTGAGAGATGTACGCCACCAGGGACGTGAAGCAGTACGCATTCCTAAGGGAGCTCCGCTTTATCTGTTCCTCCGCGCCTTTGCCGGCTCAGTGGGTGTTTTCGGGAACTTTTACGCAATAGACCACATTTTGCTTGCTGACGCCGCAATCCTTAATAAAATGGCGCCTTTCTTTACAATCATATTCTGCTACATAATTCTGCGCGAAAAAATCAGGCCGGTGCCACTTATCTGCATTATCATTGCCTTTTCCGGTTCCATTCTGATTGTAAAACCTTCTTTCAATTTTACTCAGATGATTCCAACTTTGGCTGCTTTTATGGGCGGTGTTGGTGCGGGTCTCGCTTACGCCAGCATCCGTAAATTAAGCTACCTCAAGTGCAACGGCAAAATCATAATTCTCTTTTTCTCTGCCTTTTCAATGATGCTTTCGGTGCCTTATATGATTACAAGCTTTAATCCTATGACCTTGCAGCAGACTCTTATGCTTTTGTGTGCAGGAGGTTGCGCAGCAGGAGGTCAGTTCTCAATTACCGCCGCCTACTACCACGCACCAGCCAGTAAGATTTCGATTTACGATTATTCGCAGATTCTCTTCTCTACACTTTTCGGTCTGGTCTTCTTTGGCCAGTTCCCGGACTGGATGAGCCTTGCCGGCTACATCATCATCATCTCCATGGCAGTTGTGAATTATATTTACACGCACCGCCATGCAGAAGAAGCTCCTGTGGTTGAGTAGCCGCATAGCGGCGTATCGAAACCACCGTATATTGCATAAATCATAAAAATTCTATATTTTATTCTGACACAAGAGGCAGTTCGAAGTCCTTCCTGCCTGCAGCAACCCGGAGACGTCACAGTGACGCTTGCTGCGAAACAAAACCAGGTCAATTCTATTTTTTGAGGTCATTTCAAATGAATGAACTTTTTCTCGTTATCACACTTTTAGTGGCTTTCGGGGGCACTCTGCTCTTTTTGAAAGTTTTTGGTAAGGGCGGACTTTTCGCCTGGATTGGTATCTGTACAGTTCTCGCTAACATTGAAGTTACAATTCTCGTACACGCTTTTGGTATGGATCAGACATTAGGTAATACCCTCTTTGCTGCAACCTTCCTCGCAACTGATATTCTCAGCGAGCTTTATGGAAAGAAAGAAGCAAACAAGGGTGTTCTTGCCGGCGTTTTCACAAGCCTTTCTTTTATTCTTTTGAGCCTTATGTGGGTTCGTTACAATCCTGCAGAAGGCGACTGGGCAAGCGAATTTGTTCGCGGACTTTTCTCTAACACTCCACGCATGTTGCTTTCAAGCCTGATTGCTTATGTAATTTCTGAATTCGTTGATGTTTCTCTTTACCACGCCTGGTGGAAACTCACAGAAAAGAAAACCGGCAGCCACACAAAAATGCTCTGGTTCCGCAACAACTTTTCTACTTTGATTTCTCAGTTTGTAAACATTGTGCTCTTTAACTTTGGTGCCTTTCTTGGCATCTACACCTTCCGAGAACTTCTCGCAATCACAGGAAGCTGCTATGTAATTTACATCGCAACCAGCCTGCTGGATACTCCATTTGTTTACCTTGCAAGAAAGATTGCAGGAAGTCAGTCCTTTGAAAAAGGCGAACTCTCTGCATAATTAATATGTCAGAAACAGACGTTGCCCTGAGGTGACGCCTGTTGTCTGGCAATTACCACTTCTCTAAATTAATTTCCTAAATTTCTTACCTCGTGCTATAATATACTATATGAAATGTATCAAATGTAGCACGATGCTTCCTGACCAAGCACACTTTTGTTTTAATTGCGGATACCCTACCAGCGATGTTAAGGTTTTGCGTTCCTGCGAAGAATGCGGTAACACACTCAGCACAATGGACAAATTCTGTTCACGCTGCGGAGTTCCTGTTAAAGTCGTAAAAGAAGGTGCAGGTGTAGCACAGACCGAAGATAAATCACGCGTTACAATCAATAAAAATCCAAAAATGATTTTGATTCCGGGAGGACAGTTCGTAATGGGCGGCGGCTCTACCAACAGCCTAGTTACACTGGTAAGCTTTTATATGAGCGAGGTTCCTGTAACTCAGATGCAGTACGCCCACGTAATGGGAAAAAATCCTTCCAAGCTGCAGGGCGAAAACCGTCCTGTAGAAAGCGTAAACTGGTGTGAAGCAATCATCTACTGCAATATGCTCAGTAAATTAAACGGCCTTATGCCCTGCTACAGCATTGGTACAACAACTGATTTAAGTGCCTTTGAGGCCACCAGCCCGGTATGGAAGAGAATCAACTGCAACTTTACGGCAAACGGATACCGCCTGCCAACAGAAGCAGAATGGGAATATGCAGCCCGTGACGGAAAAACTTCTACACCAAATCCTTATGCGGGAAGTGCAAATATTAATGCCGTTGCCTGGTATGGTGAGAACTCGGCAATTACAACACACGACGTTGCCTGCAAGGATCCTAACGGACTTAAGCTTTATGATATGTGCGGAAACGTAGCCGAATGGTGCTGGGACTATTATATTCCAAATCTGCCATCCGGTGCCCAGACTAACCCGCACGGTCCAAGCACAGGCGATATGCATGTAAAACGAGGCGGAAGCTGGCTTGATGACCCGCAGCAGTGCACGGTTTTCTACCGCAGCGGAAGTGCTCCAAACGGAAAGAGCAGCAGCCTGGGCTTTAGAGTTTGCTGCAGTGCTGTCGGCGACACGATGTAAGACTCACGGTGGTTGAGTGATGCGAAGCATCGTATCGAAACCACCTTCAATTAATAGAGAGGTAAAAATATGACTATAACAGAAAACAAATCTTCAAATGCTCTTGAACTCGTAATTGGTGGCCGCCTGGACACAGGAACCGCGCCAGAGCTCGAAGCAAAGCTTAAACAGATTCCAAAAGATATTCAGACACTTTATCTGAACCTTTCAAATATTCAGTATGTATCAAGTGCAGGACTGCGCGTAATTCTGCTGGCTCACAAGCTCATGCTGCCTACAGGCGGTAAGATGATTATCCGCCAGCCTTCTGCCTTCTGCAAGCAGGTACTCGAAGCTACAGGTATGGATAGTATTCTATCCGTGGAGTAAGGTCTTTTTAATCGTCAGGCAATTCATCCCGCCCACGTACTCATACTCCACAGAATCCATAAACTTTTTTGTCAGGAAAATTCCAAGGCCGCCGATTCTGCGTTCCTCGGCACTCAAGCTAAGGTCAGGGTCGGCCCGGTCCAGCGGATTAAAAGGCTTACCACTATCCTTAAAAACAAGGGTCAAAGTTCCGCTGCCATCTCCGCTTATATAATAGTCGCAGCTAACAACCGCCTCTGCCGAGCCCGAATAATGCGCAATGTTTACAAAAATTTCTTCTACCGCTAAATCAATCTGATTTAAGAGCATTTCGTCACAGCCGGCCGGCAGCATGGAATGAACAAAATCATTAACCGCCTGCATGTTTTTGTCTGAAGCCTGTATTTTTAAAATCTTACTCTCGTTCATGTCCAAATCGCCCCTCTCCCTACTTTCCCAGATATGTCATCTCAAGCATTGTAATATCATCAAACTGAGGGGCATCTTCCACAAACTCATCAATGTCGGTGCGGACAATATCCAGCACCCCGCGCGAAGATTTATCGATGGCATATTTCATAACAGTAATCAGGCGGTTCTCGCCGTAAAGTTCGTTTGAAGAATTGGTTGCCTCAGTAACACCATCGGTATAAATAAAGAGACGGTCACCGGCTGCAAGCTGTGTAGTATGAGTTGTGTAAGGAATACCGTCCATGCCGGCAAGCATAAGGTTAGGCTTGGTAGTAAGATATTTGATTTCGCCATTCTGAGAAATAAGAGGCGCATTGTGGCCTGCATTTGCAAATTTGAGTTCGCCGGTAGAAAGAGTAAGAATACCCAGCCAGCAGGTAACAAAAAGTCCGCTCTCATTTCCTTCGCACAAAATCCGGTTTACATGCTCAAAGATTTTTGCAGGGTCCAGTTCGTGGGCAGCGGTATCCTTGAGAAGAGTTTTTGTAATGACCATAAAGAGAGCCGCAGGAACTCCCTTGCCGCTAACATCGCCGACGACAACTGCAAAGTGGTCATCATCAATCATATAAAAATCATAAAAGTCTCCGCCAACTTCCTTGGCAGGTTCCATGGAAGCAAAAAGCTCAACCTCTTTATGATTATCATAAGGCGGGAAAACACGGGGAAGCATTTCTGCCTGGATCTTTTTAGCAACATTGAGCTCGGCACCAAGACGCTCCTTTTCGGCAGTGGCATTGGTAAGGTCTTTGATGTAACGGTTCATATCAAGACTCATCTTTTCAACAGATTTTGCCAGAGTAGCAATTTCGTTACGGCCGTGAACCTTTTTCAAAATTCCCGTAAGCTCTCCCTGGTGCTCTGCAAAGTGGCTGGTTTCTTCAGTTACAAAAAGAATAGGCCGGATAATTCCCATGTACAAAAAGAGAGCATAAAGTGCAACAAAGACAGCCGTAACCACAAGGGCCCAGATTATGATAGATTTAAGAAAGCGCTTTTTGTAGGCCTTAATTTCATGCATCGGTTTGTAGACACTAACAATGGCACAAGGCTTTCCCTCAGAATTGTAAAGAGGAACGGAGCTGGTTACATGGCCGCCACCCTTTTTATAAGAAAACATGCTGGTACTTTCGCCCCGCTCAAGAATGTCACGAAGCTTTTCAATATAGTCAGCTGTTTTCTTTTCAAGAGACTGCTTGTAGCCAAGCTCATAAACCTTGCTGTTTACTTCTTTGCTGTTTACAGTATCAAAAACATAAATACGTTGTGAATAATCTTCTGAAACCGTCATGACTGCAACATAAACAATTTCTGCAGCCTCAGTAATATCTACAAGACGTCTGGTTGTTTCTTCCCATTCTTCATCTGCGCCGTCGGTAAGCCAGTGGTCAATTTTATCACCGTCTACATAGGTAGCTGCCGTTTGGGCAAACTGCTCGGTTACAGTTCCATAAATAACTTCCAGTTCGTTTTTAAATTCGCGGTAACCGTTATAAGAATTTACAAGACACATGACGGCACCAAAAACAAGTGCCCCAAAAATCAGCTCAAGCCCAAGAACAGAAATGCGCAGCTTCTTTTTCATAAGAAATACCTCGCATTAATTATACAACAGAATTGAAGAAAAGGAAAAAATTACTTCTGGTAGATGTCCAGATGAGCCTGAATACGAGCCTTTACCAGCTCAGCAATTTCTGTGGTAGACATACCATCATACTCTTCCGGTGCAATAGGCTTGAGGTAGTGAATTTGAATAGGATTTGTCGTTTGAAAGCCGCGGTCAAAAATTTTGTAAGAATCAACAATGGCTACCGGCAGAATTGTACAGTGAGCACGCTGTGGGCTCTTAAAACTTCCAGCGTGAAATTCTCCAAGCTTGCCCTGCTCTTCTTCATAGCCGCCTTCCGGAAAGACCATATAATTCTGGCCGGCTTTTAATTCTTTAGTAATTTCGGAATAAGCCTTAACTACAGAGTGAGTGCTGTGCTTAACAAGTTTTTTTGATTTGATGAGCCTGCAAACCTCGCGGATAAAAGGTCTGTGGGTAGCAACATCATCCAGAATTACCCCAAGCTGCCGCGGAAAACAATACCATATTGCAAGCGGATCATATTTTTCCTGATGATTCGCACAAAGATAAAAACCGTCTTTTTCCGGAATATTTTCCAGCCCAAAAGCCTGTACCTTAAGCCCCGCCTCATCAACCGCAAACTTAATCATCTTAAGACAATAAGCATACATCTGGTCCACAGTATATTTATGCTGATGAAAAGCCATATACACCATTTTTGGATAGTAGACCAAAATTTTGAAAAAATTTCTTGATATTGCCTTAAAAAGAATCGAAGCGCTGCGTTTTTTATCCATTTTTTTCTAGTTAGGTAATAATAACACTTTTTGAGGGATTGTTCAAAGGGGGAAAAATTGGATTAATTGTGGTCGAAAAATTCGACCGCAAGTTGTCGTTTCAAGGTCGATTTTTTCGACCTTGAAGAAGATCTCTTCTTATTTCATGGTCAAAATTTTTGACCATGAACAGAATTATTTTCTTACTTTATACCATACTAGTTTTATTGATTTTAAAACTTATATATTGTATAGTGTTATTATTGGCACACGCAATCATTGGCGGCCTTGTCTCCGATATTCAACTGCTTGTAGAAATACAGGCAGATTATTCTATAAAGGAGGCAGCAATGAGTCAGTATGAATTTTTGGATCTGCTGTTTACAGCAATTCAAATTCTAATTGATATTATTACGCGCCTTCGTCAAAAAAGACAAAAAGGAAAGCGAAATAAAAAATAAGACCGCCACAGCTTTGAACCCTCGTGGCGGTCTTTAACCAAAACCGAGGCAAGACGCTTGATTGCGTTGTGCCTCTTTCTTTTTCCACTATAAAGCACTTGCAGGGAAAAAGCAAGGGCTTTGTTGGTTCTATGTATACATGAAAGTTACTCTACCTTTACATATTCAATTATGCGGTCGGCAAGGTAACTGATGTAAACATTGCTAGAAGTAACTCCAATATTTACGCGGTACTGAACAGGAACTCCATTGGTTGGAATATGCATTGCTTCCCAGTTTCCTGTAAACAATTCATCTTCAGATCCCGTAGTAATAGAAGAAGAATCTACTGTTACAGTCTGACCAGAAGTTGTATAAGTAATAGGGCTTACAAGCTTAGCTACTTTTGCCGCACGCTTTGTATCTGCATTTGACATACTGTAGTAACTGATATAAGGAGTTACATTTGTTTTTGTACCCACTGTAGTTTCTTTAAGTGCAAGGTCAACATACTGTCCAACCTGCTGGTAGCCTTCTACAGTTACAACAACAGGAGTTGCCGTTATAGATGACATGTAAGAATACTTTAAGTCACCGTTACCTGTGTCGTAGTATGCAAAGTGAATTCCACCTTTAGAGTCTGTCTTCATTGCAACATACTGTCCAGCACTAGCCTCATCAACTGTAACAAGATTCCATGGCTGCCCAGATCCGGCTTCAGCAGTTCCAACAGTACCACTAGAAAGTCCCGTAATTGCAATCGTTGAGTTTGAACCAGTTTGCATTGAGCGGACTGTAACATTCTTAGATGAATTACCTTGAACAGGGGTTACTTCTGCAAAAGCTCCGTATCCACCTTGAGATAATACAAGGTTTAACTGATAAGCAAACTCATGTTGTGCATCTCCTCCAGATGGATTAGAATAAATAACAGATACTGGTTTTGCAGTTTTTCCATCAACACTTAAATTAAATTTTACAGTACCAGCAGATGGCAAAGTTGTAAAAGTCTGATAACCAGAGAAGCTTGCAGCAGGATTTGTATTATACTTCATCCTTAAAACTCCAGATGTTGCATCATACCATGAAACAAGAGCCGTATTACCGGTTACTCCGACAGAAGAATATGAACTATTCTCATTTGCACTAGCAATTACATAATATCCCTGATTATAAGTTTTACCAGTTGGATTATCATTGCGAATCGTACCTTCAACACTATTTGCAACTGATGCACCATTTAGCGCTGTTCCTGCAATTCCGGCAGTCAAGTTGTTAGCAACTTTATCTGTAGAAGTAAAATATCTGAACTTAATCGCTTTTAATGTTGTATCATAGTAAGAAATATATCCAGTTGCATTAGTACTGCTTCCTTTTACTACCAAATCAGGAAGTTTATATCTGTCAAGATTATTAAGATTTGCACCATTCCAATTAGACTCAAGGAATAAGAGTCTAGTATTTGTATTTGTATATGTTCCATAATATTCCCATACATAAGTACCAGGATTGCTTTTTGTCAATGCCAGATGTGAAGGTCCATCATCCCATTCCGATACTGCATGGTAACTATCACCACACGCTGAAATCGTAAAAATAGTTCCATCATTAGTTACTGTCATAGCATTGTCAAAATAACGGGTATAAGATTGTCGCAAACCTTTTATTGTATCTATTGTAGTACCATTAGCTCTCATTGAAGCAAAGTAATCAGCACCATATCCTGCACTAAAATATAAATCATCTCCAATAACCGCCATATCCAGCATACGCTTGTCAGTTGTGTTAGTTGTTGTATATACATCCACAACATGAAGTATGCGTTCATTCGTCAGGTTATCGTTGTTCTGGTTATTAGGCTCCTGATTGTATTCAACAGTCTTCTTTGTTACGTTATTCAACGAGCTAATTGTACCAACCACTGCATCTACACCACTTGATGTTGTATCAGCGTCAGTTGTAACAATAAGACTGTTTGTAGTTGAGCCATTTATTGGAGTATATTCAGAATCGCCAATCTTAACCTTAGTGCTTGTGCCATTTAAATTATATCCTTCAACCGTAATATTACTTCCTCTACGAACAGGATATACACCCAGTGCAGAACGACTCAAAACTGTAGGTCGTTTCTTATTACCATCTGAAAGCTCTGTTTTAATTCCCGTAATATACGGTACAACGTCCATCTGATAGTAAGGCTTGTAGGTCTCAATGTCAGTTGCAGTGTAGACAATTGTGTCGTCTTCGGTTTCGGTGGTGACAGGAGTCTTACAGGTTACATCAACATAATAAGTTTCAAGTGCTTCTGCACGCTCTTCATCTGTTGCCCCCTTTACTGTTGACCAGAAAGTTGGAGTAATATTGCTTGTCTGATTAGAGCCAATTAATGACTGAGAAGAGTTTCCTCCATTAGCACCACGGGCATCTACTGCATAAATCTTCAGTACCCTATTCAAAGCAGCTACAGACTTTCCTGAAGCGACGCTTTCTGTATCAAGAATAAGAGTAAACTTAGCCATATGTCCCTTGGCGTTAGAATATACATTCTGAACAGTTGCTGACCAGCCTGTTCCAGATTTGCTACTTCCCCATGAACCACTATCATACTCTGCAATCTTTGTGAAATTACTTAAGCCAGCATGGTCTGTAAACTGAGCGTGTATTTCTTTAAGGCGGATATTATCATATACATATCCTTCTACCTTTATCTTTCCGGAAACTTTTGGATCAAGTACAGTTGCTGAGGCTTCTCCAAGAGCTTCCTTCATTGCGTCATTTACATCTGTTTCAAGTTCAATATGGCCAAGAGCTTTTCTGTTACCACTTGAATCTGTTCCCCATTCAAGAGAGTTTTCTGTACTGCTGTTCCAGTAGAATGGTCTGATTCTTGCCCATGGTTTACTTGAGTCAAAGTACTGTACATTAAGAGCAACTCTCATTACCGCACTTAAGCTGTCTGTACCGCAGGTTGCACCATCTGTTGAATCCCAGATCTTGTATTCGAACCAGTATGGATCTTCTTCTGTACTGTTCTCACCAAGAGCACTCCACTCTGCAGCAGTTGCACCAAATGTAATTGTTCCATGTCTTGTTTTTGTAAGATCTACATAGGTTTGATTATCATTCATGTAAGAAGATTTATCGTCTTCTACCTGAACATTTGTTCCTGTAATCCAATTTCCAGAAAGACTAGAATAATCCGTGTCCTCGAGATCAGAAGCTTTTGCAATTCTAGACTGATACTTTAAGACTCCGTTTCCACCAACAATCTCTGGAGTAAACTCTGTCTTATCGCGAATAGTCATATATGCAACGCCTGTTACAGTTTCTCCATCTTTTGCAATATAATCCTTATCGTTTTTAGAAACTACAAAGGTTGAAGTTGCACCACCGGCATAAGAAGTGAGATTTCCACTTACATCTTTAAGCTGAGATACATACTTTGTATTAGACTCGCCGCTTCCTTCGCTGCCATTTCCATCATAATCTGTCCAGATTTTAACTGCTGCAAGACGAGGAGCATTGTTTCTTACATAGGCTGCATCTGCAAATTCAGAATCTGCTGAAATATTTGAAGCTGTACCATTGTAATGAGACTTCCTAGAAGCACCATCTACATACAAAACATTGCTTGCACGGCTAGTATTTCCTACCAGACTTGTATACTCTGTACGGTCTCCTGTTGCTGCAAGGGTTGTTGAAGTTCTAAAGTCTGTCTCACTCTTAGTACCCATAATTCCAATTGAGTAGTTTCCAGCCTTATCAAAGGCTACATAATGAAGTTCAATTGGACCATCCGGTATATTCTTAGAAACAATTTCGGCAGACCAGATATTAGTTGCTCCATTATCTGAAACATCTACAGAATCAATAAAGCCGTCTCCATCATCTCCGGTAATAGTGTTAGGGTAGAATGTTGTTGTGTTTCTTCCGTTGCCCTTTTCTGCTTTTGTGTTATCAGAAAGAAGAGCAAGTGCAAAATATGCTTCTGTCGCATCTGACGGAGGATTTGCATCTAAGCCAGTACTATCAATAAGCGCTACTTCAGTATTTGATTTAGAATCTTTCTTTATCTTATAAAGAGAACCATTTATCCTTACGAGACCATTTTCTCTAATGTACTTAACATCAGTATCTGCCTGAGTAAATGTAAGTTTATTTCCACTTACAGTTACAGTTTTCTTGAACCAGTAAAGGCCAGACTCATAAGAAATATTCGCTGCAGTTATGCTGGTAGAGTTATTACTTGCAAGCATTGGATTGTAAACTGTATCTACTTCAGAATCACCTGTTGTGTTACGGCGCATAAAGTAGAAGGCTACAAAATCAAGACCACTCTGTTTTGTATCTCCAGAAGGATTCTCTGTAACTTTAGAACCGAAAGAATAGTAACCATTACTCTGTTTTACAGCTGGAGAAATGTTATAGGCAGCATCACCTGCTCCAACTAGTTCTGGGGCAGTATTATCATACTTAATTATAATATCCTTGCTGTTAGGTGTATTTGCCTGATCCTTTACTTCAATCTTGAAATTCTTTTCACCAACTCCACTTGTATCTACTTTATACTTAAAGTAAATAACTTTTGCATCAGTAGAAGTCCAGGTTGCCCAGGTACTGTCATTTGCAGTTGTTATCTGGTTTGTAGACGTTATTGATGTAGTTGAGTTGTACTGAGCTAATACCTTATTATCAATTGTTAGATCCTGAATCTTATCATTATCATCTACACTACCAATAAGATACCAGTTACCACGTACATAACCATCATCCTTATATTCTTTTGAAGCAGTAGCTCCAAAGTTTGGAGCAGCAGAAGTTCCAGAACCCGTTGTAGTAATAGCAACTGAATCAGACTTTATCAAATAAAGAGGCTGATAATCCTTATTTCCAATAGTAGGGCTCTGGGAATCAAAAATCATATAGCGGTCTTGTGAAAGACTAAGTTTTCCATCTTTGTCCTGAGCATATACTCTAACTGCTACCTGATTGATTTTATCATTACCAGTTGCGCCTGCAGCAGGTACAAAGTCAAGTTCACCACCTGCATTTATTGTTGCAAGCCATGAGTAGCCGCTTGGTGCAATACGAATTGCATAATCTTTTGCTGTATCATCAGTCACACCACTGCCATTGTATCTGGTATGAGCAGAGTCTGTATGATAAGTCTTCATATTGTAAATGTTATACAGGAAGTTATTGTTTGAATCTTTGAGACCTGCCAGATAATCTAAGTCAGCCTTTTTAATAGAAAGGTTTTCTATAGCTTTGCTTGTTGAATTTACAGTAAAGCTTCCATAAATCTTTCCAGTTGAAGAATCTTTACTGTGTTTTGTAGATACAATCTGCAGCCAGATACTTTCGATTCCAAGAGTATCAATAGCATTACTTGCCGGGTCTGTTGTTGAACCTGAAATCTGAGGCTTATCTTTATAAGTTTCTCCATCAACAGAAGGATTGCTGAATGTAATTGTAGGACGATCGCCCTGTGGATCAAAATTTACTTCTGTCTTTTCATAAGAAATATTTCCACATTTATCTTCTGCCTTTATCCAGATATAAAGTAAAACTATCGAATCAAAAGTCTTAGAAACATCAAGCTGATCTGATGTAGCAATCTTATATTTAATAAGATAGTCTTTTAACGTCTGCTGATGTTCTCCCTCGCCACTTGCTCCATCAAATTCAACACTCCATGAATTGTTTGCATTACGAGAAATTTCTTTAAATGCCCAGAAATTATAGGTTGTTGAACCAATTGTATAGGTCTCTGTATTTTCATTGAGGTTAACATTATCAATAAAGTTATGGCCTGTGTTATTACTATCAAACCACTTGGTTATATTTCCTGTTGCTTCCGGATGAATTGTGTCTGAAGTTGAAACAGCATAGTAAACCTTTTCGGCACTATCTACTCCACCATAAGCTGTTATACCACCAGACAAAGTCTTATTATTTGCTGGTCCAGTGAATGAAATTACTGGCGGAGTATTATCAATTGAAATTGATACATTATTTGGATTTGAGTTACTTGTTCCGTCATAAGCATACAAAGAGGCTGCTCTTGTTCCAGTTAAGAGGCCTGAAACATTTACAGGCTTATCTGATGGCGACTGCCATTTATGAACTTCATTGTTTTCTTTTGTTGGTTCTGTATCTTCCAGAGGGAAAATATATGCTGTTCTGGTGTAAGCATTTGAGCTGATAGTAAGGTCTGTAAAATCAGAATCTACTGCTTCAATTGTTACACTCTTTGCTTCAGCATTATTGCCGACATCATTTATATCTTCCCAAACCTTTGATGCTGTTGTCGGATTATTACCTTTTGTATAAAGAGTGTAAGTTATCTTATTTTCATCTGTATATACCCATGAAGTAATTGCATCAGAAACTCCATCTTTTGTTGTATCTTCGCCGCTCTTATTCTTTACAGGAACAGAAAGGTAAACCTTTTCTACACCAATTAAATCCGAAGCTTCGGCTCTAAGATGGAAGGTATTCTTTGTACCTCCAAAATCTTCAGTAGAAATTGCTGTAGCCCAGCTGGTTTCAACATCTGGTGTTCGTGTAAAATGCCATGAAGAAATTTCAGGTTTCTGGGTATCTACTTTTAATTTGAGTACAGTATTCTTAACTGTAGATTCAGAACCCTTATAACCATATTTTGTATCTGCCTTATCGGTCAGTTTTGGTGTATCAAACAAATCTGTATCAGCAACAGTTCCGTTATATACTTTTGTAGTAAAGACACCACCTTCGGTATCTGTTATTTCAAAATATACATCCTGTTCTGCATCGCCTAAAGTGAGAGTAAACTGTCCTGTTTCATCTGAATAGACAATCTTATTATCATTCTTAAATTCTCCAGTAGCACCAATGCGGTATTTCATTGATGCAGGAACTTTGCTTTCGCCGTCATCATCTCTAAGATAACCGCTGAGTTCTGAAGTCTGATAATTCTTTTTTACGTAAGTGTCAGGAAGAGTTAATGAAGTTAATGTAATAACAGGTCTGTCGGAATCCTGGTCTATCTTCATTTTCTGAGTTTCTGTACCTGTATTCCCGGCTTCATCTGTTACAGAAATAGACAGAGTCCATTCTTCAACATCAGCGGTAGTATTCCATGCAGCTACATAGGTATCTACACCTTCTACAGACCATTCTTTTGTATCAACATCGAAGGCAAGAGTATTTGTTTCTCCTGTTCCAGGAGTCTTTTTGTAAGTGTAAGTCTTACTTATTTTTCCGCTTGCACTTGCAGGAGGAGTTGCTGTTAATGTTATTTCTTCAACAGCATTTGCTTCCTTAATTTTTCCACTTATAGTTATTGTTTTGTTTACTTCTGGAATCTTAGTTGTATCAGGAGTTCCATTTGTTGTACCATATTTTGGATATGTGAAGCTTGGCTCAGGATCTGAATCATCCTTATTAATATTTCCTACAACTGTATATGTAGATGTATTTTCAAGTTTATCTTTTACAGAAACCTTAAGAGACTTGTTACCGCTTAGACCTGTAAATGCATCTGTACCAACATGCAGACTGACTTCATATACACCATTAACAGCATCTGCTACTTCGACGTAACTGAGAGCCTTTTTCTGCTCATCTGTTTTACCATCTAAGTCAGCAGCAGAAGTCAATAACACTGTATTTGTACCAAGTTTTACTGCAAATGCAGTTGCATCCTTATCTATACCACTGGCAGCTTCTTCTACATTGAATACAAAAGTCTTTGCTACAGTACCATTTGTGAGCTGTGTATTATCAAAATCACCAGCCGTTTTTTCTGTAATTTCTGGCGCAGTAGTATCAATTTTTACTGTAACGCTTCGTATCTGTTCATCACTGCCAACATTACCAACTTTATCTTTTGCCCAGATTTCGAAAGTATTTATGCCTTCATTAAATACACCAACGCTGGCAGTAAAATTATAAAGGCCATTACTACCTGCAACAGGAGTAACCGTTCTTTCATCACCATTAAGTTTGTAATAAACTAAGCTAACACCACTTCCGTTTTCGTCCTTAAATGAGCCGGAAATTGTAAGCGTTGTGTCTTTGAAATAGTTTGTACCCAAAGCTGTATAATCAATTTCAGAAATTGTTAATCCATTAAAGTCAGGTCCTGTATGATCAATTGAGTATGCATCTGATGTTTTAGTTCCTGTGTTACCAGCTCCATCTGTAGCCCAAATAACAAGAACATATGTTTTTGATGGATCAAATGTAAATGTATCACTTATTTCTGTATTAACAATTGAAATCTCACAGGTTCCATCATCCTTATTAATATCAGCGGATTTATTGTCTGTGCGAAGATTTGTGGTTGAACCATTTTCTCTGATATTATAGTAAACCTTACCGCCTGTTGAAGCAGTTGCGCCTGTAATTCCATTTGTATCATTTGCATATACTGTTGCTGTAATAGAATTGTTAATAAATCTGTTTACAGAAGAATCTGAAGTAATTCGGATTGTTGGAGCTGTTTTATCTACATTTATAGTTCCTACAATGGTTGCTGCTGATGCATTGTGAGCTTCATCTTCAACAGTAACCTGAACAGACTGTGGACCGGAAACAGATGTAAATGCATTTGTTCCAATATGCAATGTAACCGGATATTTGTCATTTGAGTCTTTGTTTTCTATTTCTACATAACTTAATGCTTTTTTCTGTTCAGCAGTTTTATTCTGTAAGTCTGCCGCAGAAGTCAATGTTAATGTGGATGTACCTAATTTTACAGTAAAGGCATCTTCTAAGATTCTACTTGTAAGTTCTTGTACATCAAAGTCAAAAGAAACTGCTTCTGTACCGTTTCCAAGAATTACATTGTTAAAATCATTTTCATTTTGTTCAAGAATTTCTGGAGTATTTGTATCTACATTAAGCGAATAACAAGGATAATCTACTCCGCCTACAGTTGCACAATCGAGACTGGTATTTCCTACATTATCTTCTACAACAATAACGAGATAGTTACTTCCTTCCTGGAAACCTTTAATTGTTGTTTTAAAGTTTGAAGGAACATCTTTTCTAAACTGCGAATATGGTGCCTTCTCTTTTACATATTCAATATTTTCAGGGTTTGGTTGTCCTGACGCGCATTTTGCCATCTCGGCAGCTTTATGTTCTGAGTTAATATTATATTCAACTCGTTTTGTTTCTTCTGCTATAGAAGTAAATGTATCTTCACAATTGTCAATTACATATTGTGTTAATACTTCTGTATCCTTAAAGAAGATTTTTCCAGCATCATCACCAGTTCCCGTTACAGGGACAGAAGCATTAGCCTTTGAAGAATCAATTTTTACTTCTCTGTCTGAAACCCAGTAATAATACTTTCCTATTCCAGAACCATTTTCGTAATCAGGAATGTATCCGCGTATCATTATAGTTGTAGCATTACCATAAGTTCCATTTGAATACTTTCCACCAACGTCTGGATCACCTGCATCATTTTTATAGTTTCCAATACGGAAACGGAGGTTTTTCTGACTATCATCAATATCGTACTCAATAACAGGTGCTTTGCTATCTACCTTGATTGTATATACGTAGGTATTATCTGCAGAAGCATTTTCTGCATTATCGTATACCTTAAGTTTAATTGTTTTTTCTGTGCCATTTGATGCGCCTGTAAATGGAATATCAAAAGTCCAGCCGGCACTTGTTGATTCCAATGGTGTTCCATCATCTATCTGGCAGGTTACCTTTTTAACACCTGTTTTAATTCCTGTTCCTGTATCTTTTGCAATACCAGTAAGAGTATAAGATGTACCTAAAGCAGGATTTACATAATAAAGAGTGTTTGAAGCTTTATATAAACCTTTGTTTGTCTCTGAATTCAATGTAATATTTTCAAGTACAGGGGGCGTATCATCTATCATTACTGAGATATTCTGAGTAACCCTGATTTCATTATTACATTTATCCTTACCAGTAAAGGAGAGTTCTGCACTCTGGAGCTGACTGCTTGTAAATGTTGCTTTCCAGAATTTTATTGAATTCTTTATGCTGTCTGAATATTCCTGATTATAATCTGAACCTGAAATCTGAGACTGATCAGTTTCAGGTCCTGTATAATATCTTACATCAGCAGAATTGTTCCCAAGCTTTACTGTAAGTGCTCCAACTCCACTCTGGTCATCACTATATTCACCATAAATTGACAGTGAGTTATTTTTCTGTTCTGCATTAATATAAATTATGTCGCCTTCAGAATTTGAACTGTTACCTGTTACTGCAAAATTAGGAGCTTGAATATCTACTTTTACAATTTTTGGATCTTCAGAATAATTACCAACATTATCTGTTGCGCGAACTATTACTCTATTATCTCCATTTGTAAAGGAAATTAATCTTTTGTATGTATTTGCTGTTGTTCCTGCTGTTAATGGAGTCCAGTTAGCACCATTATCTAACGAGTATTCTACGTTAGAAACCTTAGATCCGCTGTCTGTCGCAGTTACCTGCAAATTTAGTGAAGATGACGAATAATAATCTGTTGATAAAGTTGCATCCTCAAGTTTCCAATCTGAAATATCTGGAGCAGTATTATCAAGTTTATATTTCAAAATTGCAATTCCAAGATTATCACTACCGTCAAGAACAAAATATTTTATCTTATATTCCCCATCTGAAGTCCCTGGAACCAGGTAATTATCTTCAAGATCAATAGAAGTTTGATTAGCGTCAGTATAGGTGATTGGATGATCTTTAGTATCCAGAATATAATCAGCATCAGTACATGATTCCAGATCCGGTTCAGATGTACCGGTAAATGCCTTACGGAGAATCTTAAATCCTTCTTCTGTTGATTTTATGTTAATTTCGACCTTCAAAGGCGATGTTGCAGCTGTATCAATAATACCGGTTGTATTATTTGTAACAAATTCATTGCTCTTTACTGTAACTACAGGCAATCCAGAAGCCACCTGAATATAGAATGGCTCTGTAGTAGTTACATTTGCAGGACTTGCAGTATCGGTAACTTCAAGCCACATCTTATAATAACCAGAATCCTGTGGCAAATCAAAATAAGCAGTATTCTTATATCCAGACAAAGTTTTTTCAATTGGATCCTTTGCCTGCCAGCTAGGGTCGGTAATCGGGTTTTGATTACTATCAGAAATTACCTTAACATAAGTAAGTTTAGCTTTCTTTAATCCATCATCATCAAAAAGCTGAACAGGGAATTGTGTTCCTTTATTAAACACATTCTTTCTGGTTACGGTTTTATTAGTAATTTGTGAATACTCATAATCAAGTGTTACATTAGCTCTATCACCTGACTTAATAATTGGCTTATCTGTTGACTGTTTTATTGTATAATCTGTTATAGGTTCGATGCTTTTCATACCAGAACGGTCGTATGCAATAACATTTATCGTTACTGGTACATTATCACTAAATTCAGAATCATTAGTGTTAATTTCCAAATTAAAGTTTGGAGAAGAAATGTTATTATATACTTTTACAAGCGAACCATTTTGACACACTTCAATTTTTGGAGAATGGATTGTTTTATCAACAACGTCAAAATCATCTGTAATAGAACCTGAAACTATAATTTTACCATTTATAAAATCTGTTTCATCAACAATATAAGGTTCTGCAATATTACCAGATGCAGATGACCAGGCTGGATTATCCTTATAAGTTGAAGCTATAGGTGTTACAGTAAGATTTTCAATCTTTGGTCCTTCAGCATCATACATAATTGATTTTAATTCCTGAGCTGTAGAGGCTGCTGTTGAACCATTTGAGGCTTTAATCAAAAGTGAATGCTGTTCGCTAGTAGTTAGATTTGGAATTGTTACTTCAATATTGTTAAATTCATAAATTGTATCACTTCCTGTTCTTCTGGTAAGAGCATTAATACTAGTTTGATTCGTACCATTATCAACAATAATCTGGAAATCAGTTGGCTGATCTGCATCTGCCTCAGAATTTGCTTCTACTGTTCCTGAAACCTTAAGCACCGAAGGAGTGTTGTTAGTATCAAACTGATATCTTGGCATGTAAATAATAGGATCTGTTTTGTTAACTCCATTCAAATTATAGCTAACAGTTAACTTAGGAGCTCCACCAGTATTTGCAATTGAAATCGGATATCCATCTACTCCTGATATTAGAGTTTCAGGAAGAAGTTCATTGTCTCTTTGGTCTGGTCGTATATCATTTCCATCTATTACTGCAATATAATCTCCCATTCCTACTTTTAACGCTTTTGATGGATCATTTGCATCATATAATTGACTTCCATTTTCATCATAAACTGGTTTTGAACGATCAATAGTTACAGCGACCTTATAAGTTGAAGCACCCTTTATGTCTATTACATCATTAGAAAGGTACATCTTTGGTGCATTTTCTTTTGCCCTAACCTTCCATGTATCTCCATCTCTATAATATTCCGCTTCAATCAAATATACCTTAAGAGAGTTCCTGTCTATTGGATAATTATCCAGACCAGGTTCAACATCAAAGTTTATTGAAGCATTATCAAAAGTAACAAAACCTTCATCAGCTATGTCATTTGTTTCATCTTGAGTTGTAGCAGGGTCATCTTCCTCTTTATATGTTCTCGCTCTCCAACCAGAAAGCTTAAACGTCGGATTATTCTGCGGATTAAGGAAGAAAGTTCCCGTAGATTTCTTCAATTGATTAAGGGTATTTCTTACAGTATTCGTGTCTACAGCCGACCGGCTGTTTGTGCCGTTGAGGGCTGAGTAGAGCTCTGTTACTTTGAGATCGGCAAGGCTGGAATTGGCAATGTCGTTATATAGATAATAGTCTGTAGCGCAGTTACCGTTTTTGTCTTCGTCGTTTTGAGCAGAGCCGTCGGCAGGGTAACGCTGGGCAGAGTCGTATGCTTCAATAGAACAATAGTAGCGGCGTTTATCGCCGACTGTAGTTCCATAAATTGTATTATAGGCTTCGTCTCCCCATTTTGCCGCATCAAGAGCAATAGAAAGAGGAACATTTTTGAGGTTAATTGTATGAAGAAGATTTGATTTTGCTGCATCTGAATAAATTTTTACATCAATATGGTCAATATTGTTATCGTCTGCGGCACGGCCTTCGAGGGAAAGGATTTTACCATAGGTATCGATAGAAGCTTCGTCTGTTGTTGAAACATCGGTAGCAGGTCTCTGCAAAATAAGAATTGGCGCCGTATTATCAATCGTAAAAGTAGTATTCTGAATTGTTGTACGGTCGGTGGCGTCTTTGATGGTGACTACGGCCTGGTAGGTGCCGTCTGTGATAGAAGAGGATTTTGCCGGAATGTCGATGCTCCAGGTGCCGGAGCCGCCTTTGCGGGAATCTTCGGCGAAAGTTCCGGTGTATGAGAGTTTTTCGCCGTTTCCGTCTGTGCGTGATAATTCTACGGAAATTGAGCCGATGGTTCCATCATCAGTCCATGTTCCGCTGAGGGCAAAGTCATCGCGAATAATTGCATCTACTGGTGGGTTAGATATATTGAGAGAAGGTGGATCAGTATCTACCGATGCACCAAGACCTATTTCGCAGGAAATTACAAAGAGAGAAAAAATTGTAAGTAACGCAAACGCAATTTTTTTCATATCAACACCTCAAAACCGAAATTTTACTTTTTTGTTGATACTTTTTTGAATTAAAAAACCCTCGTTCGTTTATCGACAATATTCCCCTTATACCGAAGCACAACCATTTTAAGTGAATTCTGCCAAAACGCAAGTTTAAATAAGTAAAAAAAATGAAAAACTGCTATTTTAAAACGTTTTCGTACAATAATTTCTTGTTATATCTCTTAATTTCCTCTTATTTCTGAATAATTCCCCTCATTTCTTCTATATTATGATAGCCTTTTCGCCTCATGAAGGCAGCAAGCCCGTCAATCACTTCTATCATAGTATTTGGATTTGCAAAGGTATTTGTTCCAACCTGGAGGGCACTCGCACCTGCCATAATGAATTCTACCGCATCTTCCCAGGTGGCAATTCCGCCAATGGCAATTACAGGCACGCGTTTTTCTGCAGGAAGCTGATTGATTGCTTCAACAACTTCGTAAACAAGGCACACAGCCATAGGGCGCACTGCAGGGCCGCCAAAACCTGCCTTAAGTTTTTCAAACACCGGAACGCCACGCTCAATATCAATTGCGATTCCCTGGAAGGAATTACACAAGCTGATTGCGTCGGCACCCGCTTCGATACAAGAGAGGGCTACCTGGTTCAGTTCGTGAGACTGAGGAGTAAGCTTTACGATGAGAGGCTTTTTTGTTACAGCGCGAACGGCACTTACTGCCTGAGCAGCTCCAACACAAGTCATACCAAAGGCAGCTCCGCCGGCAGACACGTTAGGGCAGGAAATATTAAGCTCGATAAGAGGAACTTCTGTTGCATCCAGCAACTTTGCTCCTTCCACATAAGTTTCGAGAGATGAACCAGAGAGATTTGCAATTGCAACCGGCTTAAGCTTAAGCATTTCCGGTAGTTCGTGCTCTATAAAATGAGGAATTCCCGGATTTTGAAGGCCAATGCTGTTCATAAGCCCGCTCGGAGTTTCGTGGAGTCGAACTCCATCGTTACCCTGGCGTGGTTCGAGAGTAAGACCTTTCGAAGAAATACCGCCAAGTCTGTTTACATCAAATAAAGTTTTATATTCAACGCCAAAACCAAAGGTTCCCGAGCTTCCGATTACAGGGTTAGAAAGTGTAACGCCGCCGATGTTTACAGACAGGTCTGGCTCTTCGCAGGCAGCCAGTGGCTCGCGACGAGGCTGAACCTTGATTCCGGCAACTTCTGTAACCGGCTTAAAAATCAGGATGTCACCATCAAAAACAGGGCCTTCTTTACAGCAGCGCTTTTTGCCTTCTGTTGTATCGATTACACAGCCAAGACACACCCCTACTCCACAGGCCATGTGGGCTTCCATACTGAGCCAGCACTTAACGCCGACTGTCTGGCAGATTTTCTGGATATAGGCCAGCATTGGAGTTGGTCCACAGGCAAAAACTTCACTGTAGTTGCCGGCTCGAAGGGTATCTTCTGTGAGGGCCGCAGGCAGCATTCCGTGAACGCCCACGCTGCCATCATCAGTTGTAATTACAAGTTTATCTGCCTTTACATTTTCCAGGGCGTAGCTGCCACTTTTGAAGGATGCGTAAAAGTCATAGCTTTTTGGTGGGAGAGTTTCTGCAAAGCCCGCAACAGGGGCAACACCGATTCCACCGCCGATGATGAGGACTTTTGACGCCGGGTCGGCCGGAACAGGAAATCTATTTCCACACGGGCCAATCAGATTGAGCTTATCACCCGGTTCGAGGGAGCACAGTTCACGGGTTCCCTTTCCCTTGAGCAAAATCAAAAAGGAAAGTTCAACCGAACCGTCAGCTCTTTTTTCTGAATGATAAATACTTATAGGGCGGCCAAGAAGAACATCTGACCTGATTGCATGGAGCATATAAAACTGGCCGGCAGCAGGCTCCTGACTTCCCGCTTCCAGGCGAACCTTAAGCAAAGAAACACTGCCAAAAGGAATTGCGCCTACAACAAAAGCACAGTCTGTAACTTCTCCCTTTGCAAAAACCGGATATGGAATCCCCTGACAATCTGTGAACATATTTCCCCCTATAAGTGCAATCTGTATAAATTAAAGGCTTGCCTTAGCTCCAAGCAAATCGTTCTTGCTGAAGAGGCTGGCACAGGCTGCGGCATCTGCAATATCATCCAGCTTGAGGCTGCCGGCATCTCGCGCACCCGCAATCTTTTCATCCTTTTTCCAGGCACAAAGAATTCCTCGGCTTGAGTTTACCGTACCGCCTGCCTTATCAAGCAGAGTGGCCGCAATACGAGCAGCACCACCCTGGGCGCCGTAGCCAGGAATCAAAAAGAAGATATCTGCATATTTGTCGCGAAGCCAGCGGGCATCTTCTTCCTGGGTAGCACCAACAACTGCACCAAAAATGCCGCAGGTCTGGTCATTATAATCTGCACAGGAATAGCGCCATTCTTCGCCAATGCGCTGAAGTTCAGCTCCAACACGCTCAAGCAAAAGGCCGCCTTCTGCAAGCTCCTGATGTTCAATATCTGTCATACCAGGGTTACTTGTGCAAAGCAGAACAAAGGCTCCCTTGCCTCCCTTGTCCGGAGTACTGTAAGCGGTAAAAGGCTTTAAGGTATCAAAGCCCATATATGGATTTACTGTAATAATGTCTGTTTCAAAGTCGCCGGTAAAGTGAGCGCGAGCATAAGCGTCTGAAGTAGCTCCAATATCGCCGCGTTTAATATCAGAAATAGCGATAAGGCCGGTCTGGCGAATGTACTTCAAAGTTTCTGAATAAACCTTCATACCCTCAAGGCCCATAGCCTCGTAATAAGCAATCTGAACCTTAAAACAGCAGGCTGATTTATCTGCTACAACTCGGTCTATAATTGCCTTGTTGTAAGCGAGCACTGCCTGTGCCGGTGATTCGTACTGGCGCAAAATATTTTCTGGAATATAAGAAGGGTCTGTATCCAGGCCAACGCAAAGAGGACCGTTTTTCAAAGAAAGCTCCTGAAGGAGCTGCATATTGTGTTTACTCATAAGTAAAAATATAGCATAAAAAAAAGCTTATGACGACCAATAAAATTATCTTTTTCGCGACTATTATAGTATAATTATAGTAATTCAAAAACGGAGTTAATAAATGAAAAAAACTATTCTTACCCTGCCCCTTCTGGCTGTAATCACAGCATCGCTTAACTTTGTTTCCTGCTCTAAAAAAGCGGAATTAACCCCTGTAGATATCAAGCCAATTGTTTATCAGACAGATAACATAACAATTAAAGTTGATCCTAAGCTTGAGCTGCTACTAATCGCCCTTCGCCTTGCCGAAGTTCAGCCTTTTTCTAACAATTACTATAACCAGGACTATTCACAATTTGTTGATGGAGTTGATAAACTCTTTGCAAAACAGAAAGACCATCCCTTTGTAAAGGAAATAAAAAGCCGTTCAAAAAATTATAAAGACGGCTACCGCTCTGCCCTTGCAATAGCCCAGTATATTTCAGATGACATGACCCAGATGACAATCAAACAAAAGGAATTGCCAAAAGAAATTGAAAGTTTCTGGAAGGGAATTAACCTGAAATCTTTTATCAGCCAGTTTAACGACTTTGCTAATACTTCTAATTATGCCCGAATATGGCTTTTGTATGAAGCTCATCTTAAACGCCAGGCAATAGCTGAAAAGGAATATCAGACTTCTAACATTAAAGGCATCGACTGGATTTCTAAATATTTCTTTGCCCCTGATTCAAAACCTGAATATCTTTTTTACAGTTCTACACTTACATCAGGCTATTATTATGCACTCCCACTTTCGTACAAAGATGATAAAACAGTAGTTACTCAGATAGCCGGCGCCTACTGGTCAAAAGATAATGACTGGAATAACTATAATTCCACTTTGAATATCACCGCTTCATATGTTTTTGACTTTCTTGAAAAACACTGGGACCTTTTCTCAGAAGACCTTACAAGGCTCATTAAAAAGATTTACGATGAAAATCAGCTGACTGAGAAAGTAACAGATATTCTTGTAAAATCAAATTCAGCAACACTTCTTTCAATTGTCTGCTCTTTAGATTATGAACTTGCAAAAGAAAATGAAGAAATTGGAACTGCAATTAAAAACACAATTACTACAAACTATCTTTACAAAGATCCTGATCAGCTTATTGCCCTTGCAGATTATTATCAGGCTAACCGCGATACATATCCTGATTTCGAAAGCTTCCTTGTAAATTATCTTCCTCAGGCCCTGAAATCTCTTTAATAAAAGGATGCACGCATTATGAAAAAAAGACACTTATTCTGGATAATTCCCTGCTCCCTGATTCTTGCACTTTTTCTTGCAGCCTTAATCGGTCACCTTATAAGTCCTGTTCCTTCAAAGAAGCTGGTTACAAAAGGAAAGAATAAAAAAGTTCTCACAGAAAAAGAACTTAATGAAGATTTAGATTATCTCAAATATTACATGACCACTATCTACTGCGGATATCCTGAGATGGTAGAAAAAGGCTACGACATCGACAAGATTATTGCAGACATCAAAAAAGATTGTGATAAAGATAAGCACGGAAAAACTTATGACAGCGGTACATTCATTGCCGCCGCTGAAAAACACATCATCAAAAATCATGCAATCGAAGACCAGCATTTTTCAATTGGTGGCAGCAGTAAATTTCCATACTATCTTTATTACTCTGATATTTATGTAGAAGCTGTTGAAAAAGATGGAAAGACAAAATATATAGTTGTAAAAAACGAGCGTGAAAAGCTTCCTGAAAAAAGAATTAAGGAGCTTGGAAAATATGTCCCGGCAGATGTAAAGCCTGGTCAGGAATATACCGGCCCGGACACAATGCTTTTTGACTGGTTTGACGGCAATAAAAAAATCTACCGGCTTGGAACTCTTTCCCGCCAGAATCTCAATAATCTGATTCTTTCTTTTGACGGCAAAAAAGTTACTGTTCCTGTTATTACAAACAACAGACTCGACACAGCCGGAAAGCTTCAGGGCATGAGAGAGACAAAAGACACCCTTTATATTTCTCTTGTAAACTTTGTTTTCAACGGCGGTTCTGTAATGGGAGAACAGGAATTCAAAACCCTCTGCGAAAATGCAAAGAACAAGTCTATCGGTAAAAAACAGATTATAATTGATTTACGAAGTAACGGTGGTGGCGAACTCTGGCGTGCTGCCATGCTTTATACATATCTTTTTTATAACAAGACAGAAAACATTTCTTATGATTTGATTACTTTTGTTTCCAATATGATTGATGATGGTGAATACACAGTTATGTCTCCTGAATATGCGAAAAGCAGACTCTATTGGGAATTCAAAAATACAAAAGAAAATATAAAAAAACTGAAATTCAGAAAACAGGCTAAAGAACAAAAAACTGATTTTATGAAATATGAAAAAGCTATGATTAATTTAAGAAAACGACAGCTCTTCTGGCCTACTGTAGCTGAATTAATTTATCCATATCAGTCCGTTATAAAATTCAAAACACCAGAAACAAAAATTCAGGAATTGCCACCTGCAGATTTTTCCGGTGATATTTATATTCTGACAGACAGATATTCCGCATCCTGCTCTGAATATTCCATTGCCTTTTTGAATGCACTTTCAGAAAAAGCTGATGTAAAAGTTCATCATCTTGGAGAAAACACACAAGGAGCAGTTTTCTACATTAATCCCTATTCAACAGTTTTACCAAACTCAGGCCTCTGGCTTTACATTCCATCTGCAAGAAGCCGCTCCGGAGCCTTTGATTACCCGGGCTTCCACGGCGAAGGTTACGGCTGGTTCCCGGAATACTGGGTAACACATTATAACCTTCTTAATACTCTAAACAACCTGATTGATGACCCGGAACTCGCAGAAGCCCTCAAGGGGCTGGAGAAGTGGCAGCTGCAGTAAGAATAATGGATTGCCACGTCGCCCTGACGGGCTCCTCGCAATGACGTAATACCAATAAAAAAAGGAATCCGAGCGAAAGCAAGGATTCCTTTTTCTACCTATGGGTTCTGCCGCAAACGAGCGAATGCGAGTTTGTCGGCAGGAACCTGATTTCTCCCGCGCGAAGCGTCGGGAGATTAAACTTGATAGACTGCAGGCACGAAAGTGACTGTCAGTCTGATCAGCGTTTATTTTTTTGCAGCAGGCTTCTTTGCAGCAGTTGTTGCCTTCTTTGCAGCAGGCTTCTTTGCAGGAGCCTTCTTTGCAGCTGGCTTAGCATTTGCCTTAATAACAGCCTGAGCACCAGCAAGACGAGCAAGTGGTACACGGAATGGTGAACAAGATACATAGTTCAAACCAATCTTGTAGCAGAGAGCGATAGAAGCTGGGTCTCCACCATGCTCACCACAGATACCAAGGTGGAGGTTCTTCTTAACTGAACGTCCCTTAGCTTCTGCGATTTCCATAAGAGCACCTGGACCATCTGGATCAAGTGTAGCAAATGGATCGTCTTCGAGGATTCTCTGATCGAGGTAAGACTCGATGAACTTACCATAGTCATCACGAGAGAAGCCGAATGTTGTCTGTGAAAGGTCGTTTGTACCAAATGAGAAGAAGTCAGCAAACTTAGCAACCTTATCAGCGATAAGTGCAGTTCTTGGGAACTCAACCATAGAACCGATAGCAAACTTGAGGTTTGTACCACATTCTTTGTTTACGTTAGCAATTACAGCTTCTGCCTGTCCGCGGATCTGTTCAACTTCACGGTAAGAAACAACGTTAGGAATCATGATCTGAACTTCGTGAGCAACGCCTTCTTTGTCGAGCTTAGCTGTAGCGCGAGCGATTGCTTCAACCTGCATTTCGTAGATTTCTGGATATGTAATAGCAAGACGACATCCACGGTGTCCGAGCATTGGGTTGTGTTCGTCGAGAGCAGCAACCTTTGCAGCAAGTGCAGCTGGCTTCATATCAAGTTTCTTAGCAAGAGCGTTGAGCTGATCTTTTGATTCAGCCTGGATGAACTCGTTAAGAGGTGGGTCAAGGAGACGGATAGTTACTGGGTAACCCTTCATAGCCTTGATGATTTCGTAGAAGTCTTTCTGCTGAAGTGGAAGGATCTTTGCAAGGTTCTTCTTGCGGTCTTCTGTATTTTCAGAAACGATCATCTTCTGGAATGCAGTAAGTTTTGGTTCGTCGAAGAACATGTGTTCTGTACGGCAAAGACCAATACCCTTTGCACCGAAGCGGAATGCATCTTCAGCATTCTTTGGTGTATCACCGTTAGCGTATACATCGAAGCCCTTAACTGTCTGGCCAGAAGCAGTCTTGCGTGTTGACTTAGCTCGAACTTCATCTGCCCAACCAAGGAATGTTTCGAGGTCGCCAGAGATTGTAGCAGGTTTTACAGCAACCTGTCCTTCATATACTTTACCTGTAGCACCATCGATTGTGAGGAAGTCACCCTTCTTGTAAGACTTGCCCTTTACAACGATTGTGTTAGCGTCTTTGAATGTAACTTCAGAACATCCACAAACACAAGGAGTTCCCATACCACGAGCAACTACGGCAGCGTGAGATGTACGTCCAC
>Ga0310691_10001432_pt1 | contig 36312 bp, 68 predicted proteins | sample 176DNAGHGlowgp2_FD_203887 | JGI IMG/M metagenome (GOLD analysis project Ga0310691, IMG submission 203887) | Sheep rumen microbial communities from Palmerston North, Manawatu-Wanganui, New Zealand - 1766 DNA GHGlow gp2 (v2) (version 2) | ecosystem: Host-associated > Mammals > Digestive system >... | reverse complement strand
TGGAAAATCCGGCGAATTTGCCGAAAAATATTTGAAGAAAGGAATTAAGATTTTGGTTAGTGGTCGCATTCAGACCGGCAGCTATGAGAAGGATGGCAAGAAGGTTTACACCACAGATGTTGTTGTGGAAGAACATGAATTTTGCGAAAGCAAAGGATCTAATGATGGGCAGGCGGAACCGGCAGCAGGTGATGGTGAGTTTATGAAGGTTGATGAAAACAGCACGGATTTGCCGTTTTAAGAGCAGAAAGGAGAGCGGATGGACAATTTGTTTGATATTACAGAATACATTCCCTATGGGGCAGAAAATGCGATTACAAGGGATGATTTGTTAAATGTGGCACGGTATTTTGTGGAAGGCATAACAGATCGTGGAATGAGGTCATTATTGGAGAAATCTAAGCAGAACGGAAATATTATCATCAACATGCAAGATGGCAGAGGATACTTCCGACCGGAGAGCAAGGAAGAAATTGAGAGGTATATCCGGCAGGAAGAAGCCAGGGCGAAAAAAATTCAGTTTAATCTGAAATCAGCAAGAAAAGCCTTGCGGAAGTTGGAAGGGCAGTTGACTTTAGACGATTTTTAATCTAAAATAAAGATACTCCTGCTATGGTTCCGGGGGATAAGGGTAACCAAGTTCTCCGGTTATAGCAGGGGTAAAAGAGACCAACCGCTCTTAAATGTCCTTGTTTGGTGCTGCATCACCTACAAGGTGATTTTTGTAACTGAATAAGGACAGAAAGCCGATTTGCCGAGGTGGATGCAGCCGCCAAAGCGGATCGGTTTTTTATTACACATTTTGGAGGCAATATGGCAATATATCGGACAATACAGATTTCATTCTGGACGGATCCGAAGGTCGTAGATGATTTTACACCGGAGGATAAGTATTTTTATCTTTATCTTTTTACAAATCCTCACACTAATTTATCCGGCTGCTATCAGATCAGCAAAACACAGATGGCTATGGAATTGGGATATGCAAAGGAAACCATTGACAGGTTATTAAATAGATTTCAGACAATTCATAAAGTGATTTTTTATGATTCTGAGACAAAGGAAATTTTGCTTGTAAATTGGCATAAGTATAATTGGACAAAATCAGAAAATTTTAGGAAAGCCTTATTTTCCAACATTTCTGATGTTAAAAATGAGAAATTTAGAGAGTATTTGGTAAAGTGTTTTAGCGGTGATGATACGGTATCTATACCGTATGAATACGGTATGGAGACATCTGTTACTGTTACTGTTACTGATACTGTTACTGATTCTGTTACTGATTCTGTTTCTGATACTGAAAAGAAGGAAAGTAAAAAAGAAATTGCAAAAAGAATTGTGGATATGTATCACATTCAATGTCCTTCTTTACCGAGAGTGGCAAAATTAACGGATGCGAGAATAAAGGCAATTTATGCCAGGCTTAAGGAATACTCCGAGGAAGATATTGAAACTGCATTTATTAAGGCGGAAAATTCTGCTTTTCTCCGGGGAGATAATGGGAAATGGAAAGCAGGGTTTGATTGGATAATGAATCCGAATAATATTGTTAAGATTCTGGAGGGGAATTATGATGATCGGATTCAACAGAAGAAGGATAATTTTAATTCAATGTTAGAAGAATGGGCAAAGGGAGGTAATCAGGATGAGTAAAGAAGAATTTATGATTTTGGTAAAGACAATGAAAGCTGTGCATCCGGCAATGTTTCCAGAAATGGATACCATTAACATTTGGTATAAGATGCTTGCAGATTTGAATTATAAAGATGCTGCTGCCGCTTTAGGAAAACATTTATCAACAAGTGTTTATCCACCAACTGTGGCAGATATCCGGTCTGGGTGTGTGGTGGATGATGGAATGAATGGAGAGGAAGCATGGAGTTTGGTTTATAAGGCCATTAGCAATTCCGGGTATTATTCCGTGGAAGAATTTGGGAAGCTGCCGCCGATCATTCAGAAATCTGTGGGAAGTCCGGAAAATTTAAGGGAATTGGCTTTAATGCCTGCAGATACTGTGAATAGTGTGGAAAAGAGCCATTTTTTACGGACCTATGAAGTTGAAAAAAAGAGAAAGAGGGAGAGTGATGCAATTTCACCGGAAATAAGAGCGAAGATACAGGAAATGCAGATGAAAGCATTGGAGGGATGATATGAACAATCTGAAAATATGTCCGTTGTGCGGTGGGAAAATGATTGTTAGAGATTCCAGGGAAAAAGATGATGGAGTATGGCGCCGGAGAGAGTGCAATAAATGTCCGAAGGTGATTTATTCGTTGGAGAGAGTGGAGACGGATCCAAAAACGGAAGAAGAAATATGGCATGATGTGAGTGGGGTAAAACTGTATGGCTAACAAGTATCATAACAAAAAGGTTTTGGCAGATGGAATTAAGTTTGATTCTGCAAAGGAAGCCAGACGGTACCGGGAATTGAAACTATTGGAGGATGCCGGGGAGATTACAGATCTGCGCAGGCAGGTTCGATATGAGTTGATTCCGGCGCAGCGCATTGATGGCAAGCTGGTGGAAAGAAAAGTGGATTATGTGGCCGATTTTTGTTATATCCGGGTGAAGGATCTGAAGTTGGTAGTAGAGGATGTAAAAGGGTACCGGGATGGCGGTGCATACAGGGTATTTGTGATTAAGAGAAAGCTGATGTTATCCGTCTGGGGAATAAAAATTGACGAAATTTGATAAAAAATGATAAAAAAGTGTTGCAAAATGGAAAAGAAGGGTGTAATATATAATTACCGGGAGGGAGAGAGGCCAACGAGAGAACGAAGTAAAAACCTTTTCCAAAGGCTATAGGTTAAGAGGGATAGATGATGCGGGGTTTTGAAACAAAGAGTATCGTGAATCTACACTGGGATGGTGAGGCGCTCCCAACCGGTAACCATAAAATAGGAGGGCAACACAATGAGAGAAATCAGACAGATCGGAAGAACATTTGCAGCAAAGGTTTATATTTATGATGAGTGTAAGTATAAGGCAGATACCGAGGTTTTAGAGAATGCCAGGGAAGTGATTTACGAAGACATTAAATCTTGGGAAATTGTTACCGGAAATGATGTAGAGGAAATTGAGGCATCCGGTTTGGTGGATGAGTACCACGAATATCTGGTATTGAATTTTGAAGATGGAGATTCTGCAACGTTCAGAAATTCTTATGTAGATATGTTCCGTATTTTTGGAAGATAGAAAGAAACCCGCCCCGGAGGTTACGAGGGCATCATTAGAGGAGGCATGATGGCAAGGAGATTTTTGTATAAGGCCTTTGAGGTAACGGTATATGGGGAGGAATACTTCATTACCAATGAGATTTTAGGAGTTAAGGAATTGGTTCACTTCCGGGATGATCTGGAATGTGTTCACTATATCAACAAAAAATACTATTAGGAGGGATAAGGACATGAAGATTGAAGAAATGAACAAAGAGCAGATTGAGGCAATGTTGAAGGCGAGAGCACAGTTGGCGCTGGATGTGGATGATCTGGATAAGAGATATCCGGATATATTTTGCGGAGTGGCATTGGATGTGGAAAGAGCAATCCATATTTGGCAGCCGGAGACTTTGAGAAAGATGGCAAATATTCTTGGCGAGAAGGTTGTAATTGAGCCGTACACGGAGGAAGAGGTTGAGGCTTACAGATATTTGGGAACAATGTGGTTTAGCTTTGAGTATGCTGAAAAGAAGTGGAGGGTATTTTCCTTGTATGAGAATGAGAGCGAGGTGGTTGGATGAAACTGAATTTAAGTGCGGTTGGTCCGGAGCAGCAGGCGGTATTGCAGTATCTTGAATCCAACGCATCTGATGTGTTGGCCGAGAAGATTAACAACGGTTCCAAAACATTGGAAGGATGTTGGAAGTTCATTGAAAGCCAGGCGAAGAAGAAGGCGAAAGGTCAGAATTGTGTTTGTTGTACGGATCAGGAAGTATTTGGATGGGCGGTTCACTATTTTGAGGAAGATAGTATTAAAGAGGGTGAGAAGATAAAAGCCCCGGATGAGACGGTTAAGGCAACTCCGACAGGAATGAAGAAGGTGCAGCCTGAACCGAAGAAGGAGAAGAAAGAACCGAAGAAAGAAGAAGCGGTGCAGTTGGAAGGACAGATTACATTATTCGATTTTATTGGAGGTCAAAATGACAATTGAGGAATTAAAGAATGATTGTAATTTTCGCCCATATAGCATTCCAGGTCCGGTGCAGGAATATGCCGAAAAGGTTGGCGGATTTCTGAATTATGTTGGTTGGCTTACTGCAATTGGTGATGATATTGTACTTAGAATTTATGCATTCCGGCGGCTGAAAAATAAGCCGCTGGATTTGCGTGAGGTAATCCGGTGCACGCCAAGTGTGGAAGGAATGGTGCAAAGGGATATGTACCTGACCGCTATGGCAGGATGGAGGGTTTGCTTTAAGCCTTCCAGGCGAACATCATACAGTTGGGAAGGTTACAATTATTACAGCGTAGATCCTGAAGATTTCGGGCATTGGTATTGGCAGGATAAATGCGGCATTATGTACACGATTCTGAATTATGATGAGGTGGAAAAGACGAAATACAAATATGCCGGTTACCGGGATGAGCTGCATATCAATCCGATCAGTTATTGGAGAGCATGGATGGAGGATCCTGCAATTGAATTTTTTGGTAAGTTTGGGATTACTCCGTATCAGTCTTTGGTGAATAAGGCGAAAAAGGACAGAAATTTCATTGCGTGGATGCGCAGAATGGACCATATAGACGAATTTGGACCGCAGGCTATAATTTATGCGTACAATCATAAAATGGGGCTAAATGAGGCGAATAATGAGTTATATGAGCGTAATCAGGCGTTAAGCTGGGCAAAAGGATATATCCGGGGAAGTGATTATGGATTTACTTCAAAGGATATGCGCAAGATTTACGAATATGCCACCAAAGGAAAGAAATGGATATCTGCTGCCGATTATCGGGATTATCTGGAAGCGCTCCGGGGATTGGAAATGGATCTGACCGATACAAAAAACATTTATCCGAAAGACTTCCGGCGGATGCATAATTTACGCACAAATCAGTGGGGAGCAAAGAAGGAAAAGATAAAAATTGCTCCGTTTAAGAAAGCCGTGAAGGGATATAAGAAATTTGAGGCAGATGGAAGATTTTATGTAATTGTGATTCCGAATGTGCCGGGTGATTTGAGGAAGGAAGGTGAGGCTTTAGATCATTGTGTTGGGCGCATGGGATATGACAGGAAAATGATTAACGGAGAATCCTTTATTGCTTTCTTGCGCAGGAAAAAGGAACCGGATAAGCCATATGTGACAATCGAATATGGCTTGAAAAATAACAAAGTGCTACAATGCTATGGGATACATGATTCCAAGCCGAATAAGAGCGTGATGAATTTTGTACATAGCTGGGAAGAAGAATGCAGAAAGAAGGTTAAGAATGGATAATAGAGAGATTTCAAAGAGATTATTGACCGGTACGGAACCGATTGGGCGGAGGTGACAGAATGATAGAAAAAGATGAAGCGATAGAATTACTGTGTGCGTATGGAGTTCCGTTAGATGAAAAAAAGTTTCAAGAAGCGTTGGATATGGCAATTAAAGCCTTATCCGCAGACGGAGATTTGATTAGTAGAAAAGCAGTGTTAGATACAATTTGCTCTTACGGAACAGAATTGGAAAGACTTGGAATATACCAAATTACCGTTTGTAATATGAAACAGAGTCTTTGTGATTTGATTGAAGAATTACCCACCATTCCGCAGACAGATTATGCAAACTACGAAGCATTTGGTTGGTGCAAAGGTTGCAAAGAATACGACACCGAAAAGCATTGTTGCCACAGATATTCGAGTTTTATCCGAGAATCTTTGCAGGATAGTATCAATGCGGTGTTAGAGGATATTAAGGAAGATATACTCAAAGAAATAAATAATCATTCCTTTTTCAGCAGTTCACAAAAGGGATTAGCAATAGCATATAAAATCATTGATAAGTACATAAGCGGGAAGGATCAAGAATGAAATGATTCTGTGACCGAAATTGATACAAAAGCGACCTGAAAGGGCTCTCGTGAACCGAGGGCTCTTTTTTTATGCTCAAATCGGGAGGTGAGAGCATGAAGGAATACAAATCATTTTATAAAGAGGTCGCAGGAAACGAAGGAAGTAAATGCCATTATAATACCAGGCTGGATACTTATGGATGCGGATGCGAGCATGATTGCAGTTACTGTTATGCGAAATCCTTATTAAGTTTCCGGGGATTATGGGATGCAAAGAATCCGAGTGTGGCGGATATTGAGAAAATCCGAAAAAAGATTAAGAAGCTGCCGAAGGATAAGGTGGTACGGATCGGAGGTATGACAGACTGCTTTGCCAATGTGGAATTACGGCACAGGGTAACTTATGAAACCATAAAGGCATTAAATGAGGCAGGGATTCCGTATCTGATTGTCACAAAATCGGACAATATTGCCAGACCGGAGTATTTGAAGATCATGGATAAGGAATTGGCGCATATACAGGTTACTATTACCTGCTTTGATGATGCCAAATACAGAAAACTGAAATATGAGAAGGCTCCGGTACCGAGTAAGCGCATAAGAGCTGTGGAGAAATTGCAGAAAGAGGGATTTGATGTGGCAATCAGATTAAGTCCGTTTATTCCGGAGTTTGTGGATTATGAGAAATTGAATGCCATAAAATGCGATAAGCTGATTGTGGAGTTTTTAAGGGTAAACAGTTGGATAGAAAAATGGTTTGATATTGATTACAGTGAATATACGGTCAAGGAAGGCGGATACCGGCATTTGCCTTTGGAGAAGAAGCTGGAGTTAATTAAGAAGATTCAGGGAAAAGAGATCAGTGTTTGCGAAGATGAAAGCAGGGCATACGAGTATTGGAAAAATGAGTTTAATCCGAATAAAGAGGATTGCTGTAATCTGCGAAGTGTGGTAAAATAATCCCATCCAAAAGAAACCTCATGATATATTTGCAAAGGCCTGCTGAGAAATCGGCAGGTTTTTTGTTGGTATTTTTGATAAAAAATGATATAATAAATTGTAATAATGTATAATTTTAGGAGAAAAAATGGATAAAAGGGAGATATCAGAAGAATATGCCAAAATTGCGGAGAAAGTAATAAAGGCAGAAAAATCGCTGCAGATAATTCGAGATAGCCAGGCAACGATTGTTTATCTGACGAGCGAAAGCGAAAAGAAGGCGAAGGGCAAGAAGGTCTGTGCTGAATGCGAGAAGGTCCCGGATAAATACAAATGGAGCATTCCGGCGGATTTCACAATTACGGTATTTTTGCCTAATGTGGAAGGTTTTTCCGAGGACCAGAAATATATACTGATGTTCCATGAGTTATTGCATGTTGGAATTGAAGTTAACAGTGATGGATCGGAGACCTATTCCACGGTTCCGCATAATTATGAAGATTTTAAGGAGATTATTGACCGATTTGGAACCGATTGGGATATAGTGACCGAAAAGTTGGATGCAGGCAACATTGAAGATTTAGAAAAAATAAAGGACATTTCCGGAGGCTGATAAGGAGACCGGCTTCCAACATCCGAAGAAACGAGGTGATAGAAATGGCAAGAAAACCAACAGGGAAACCTGCCGGGAGACCAAAGAAGGGAATAACCAAAGAAGATTTTGAGAGCTTAATGACAATTCAATGTACTTTAAGCGAAACTGCCGCCTTTTTTGACCACAAATTAGGCGGATGCTCCGAGGATACTATTGAAAGATGGTGCAAAAGGACATACGGGGAAAGTTTTGCGGAGATTTCTGCTAAAAAGCGAGATCTGGGCAGAATTAGTCTTAGGAGAGCAGGATTTGAAATGGCAAAAAAAATCCCAAGTGTTCATATATTCTATGCAAAGAATTATCTTGGAATGACGGATCGAATTGAACAGGTTGTAACCGAGGTCGAAGATTTAACTAAATTGGCGGATATGTTAAATGCAAACGAAACAGACAATTAACTGGAAACCATTTTCAAAAAAACATAGAGATTATATTAAAACTGCACTCCACAATAAAATGAGTGTTGCGGAAGGCGCAATTAGATCTGGTAAGACAATAGACAATTGCATTATAGCAGCCATTTATTTGGAGAATTGTCCGGATAAGTACCATTTGGCATCCGGTTCCACAATTGGTAATGCCAAGCTGAATATCGGAGTGTGCAATGGCTTTGGCTTGGAATTTCTTTTTGGCGGCAGATGCCATTGGGGAAAGTACCGAGGCAATGAAGCCTTGTATATCATGACGCAGACCGGGGAAAAGGTGGTTATTTTTGTCGGAGGGGCAAAATCAGATAGTTACAAACGCATTCTGGGTAACTCTTATGGTATGTGGATAGCGACCGAAATCAATGAGCATTATGATTGTGATGATTCCAGGTCAAGTTTTATTAAGGTCGCATTTGGCCGCCAGGTGGCAGCAGAGCGACCTTTTGTTTTGTGGGATCTGAATCCTTGCAATCCGAATAACAAGATTTACAAGGATTATATTGATGCCTATATGACCGGTTATATTGGTGGGTATCATTATGAACATTTCACGATAGCGGATAATCTGTCTATTACGCCGGAGAGAAAGGCCGAGATTGAAAGTCAGTATGTTGTCGGATCTGTATGGTACCGGAGAGATATTTTGGGAGAGCGGTGCATTGCGGAAGGCCTTGTATATCCAATGTATGAGAAAGCCATTGTGAATGAGTTGCCTGATACGGTGCCATTGGATTACTGCATTTCGCTTGACTATGGTACGCAGAATGCATTTGCCGCATATTTGTTTGCGAAATGGGGCAATGTATGGTACGCTATTCGTGAATACTATTGGTCTGGAAGGGATACGAAGATACAAAAGACAGATGGTGAGTATCTGAATGACCTGACCGGATGGATTGCGGACATTGACACAGGACGGAGGATGCAGGTGATTGTGGATCCGTCTGCTGCCAGTTTTATTACCCTTCTAAAGAAGAATGAACACCGATTCAGTGTAATGAAGGCGGATAATGATGTGGCGGATGGTATCCGGGAGACCGCCAATGCTATGGAAAACGGATATCTGAAAATCCATAAGAATTGTACGAATCTGATTGGAGAAATGTCCGGGTATATTTGGGATATCAAAGCAGGAGAGGATAAACCCGTGAAGGAAAGAGATCACGGATGTGATGCGACAAGGTATTTTGTAAAGACCAAACATGTAGTGAGAGAGGCAACAAAAAGGAGGCTGTAAAAAATGGTTACATATCAGGACCTGCAAAAAGTATTGGATGGAGAGGATAAGATACCGGTTATTGATTTTGTGAAATCAACGATTGCAAAGCATAAGGATTCTGTCATATATCAGACCGCATTGGTAGCGGATGAGTATAACAGGAAGCTGAACCGTACCATTGTGCAGTATCAGAAACTGCTCTATACGGCAGCAGGACAGGCGGTGCCGGATATGTATGCATCCAATTACAAGCTGCGGTCCAATTTCTTTAACCGGTTTGTCACACAGCAGAATCAATTCTTGCTTGGCAATGGTGTAAAGTGGGAGAAAGAGGATACTGCCGATAAGCTGGGCGGAGATTTTGACAGCAAATTGCAGGATGCCGGGGAGAAAGCATTGGTGCATGCGGTTTCCTTTGGCTTTTGGAATATGGATCATCTGCAGGTATTTTCCCTTCTGGAATTTTGCCCGCTTTGGGATGAAGAAGATGGCAGCATGAAAGCAGGTATCCGTTTTTGGCAGATAGACGATCAGCATCCTTTGAGGGCAACCTTGTATGAAATGGACGGATATACCGAGTATATTTGGAGAAAAGGCAAGGCAGGAGAAGTATATCAGGAGAAACGGCCTTATATTGTGAAAGAGCGCGGAACCAATGCGGATGGTATGGAGATTTATGACGGAGAGAATTATCCGGGATTTCCGATTGTACCGCTTTGGGGCAATAAGTATCATGAGAGCGAATTTGTCGGAATGCGAGAAAACATTGACTGCTATGATCTGATTAAGAGCGGTTTTGCATCCGATATTGATGAGGCACAGGAAATCTATTGGATTATTCAGAATGCCGGAGGAATGGATGATATTGACCTTGCCGAGTTTATGGAAAGGCTGCGCACAAGGAAGATTGCCAATGTGGATGATGGCCAATCTGTAGAAGGCAAGACCGTGGAGGTACCGTCTGCTGCCAGGGAGGCTATGCTTGACCGGTTAAGATCGGATATGTATGAAGATTTTATGGCACTTGACACCAAGAATCTTGCATCCGGTGCGGTAACGGCTACGCAGATTGAAGCGGCTTATGAACCGTTGAATGAGAAAGTCGATAAATACGAGTATTGTATTCTGGATTTCCTTGCGGATATTCTTCAGTTGGCTGGAGTAGAGGACAATGCGACATTTACCCGGTCAATGGTGGTAAATACAACCGAAACTATTAACAATGTCTTGGCATCCGCACAGTATTTGCCGCAGGATTATGTGACAAAGAAGATTATGACATTGCTTGGTGACGGAGATCAGGCGGAACAGGCGCTAAAAGATATAGATGGCGAGGATATTGACAGATTTGGTGCAGAAGAAGTGACGGAGAACGAAGATGCCGGACAAAGCGCATGAACAGACCGATAAAGAATTAAAGCGTCTGGAGAAGCAGATCACGAAGGAATACAGTCAGGCCGCCAAAGAGGTGGAGAAGAAGCTGACCGATTATCTGGAGAAGTTTGCCAAGAAGGATGCCGAAATGCAGAAAAAGGTTGCATCCGGTCAAATGTCTGCCGAGGAATATGGAAAGTGGCGAGTAGGACAGATGGCTATGGGTGAACGGTGGAAGGAAATGCAGAAAACCTTGACCGAGGACCTTGTAAATGCTGACAAGATTGCGGCAGGGATGATAAATGATTCCCTGCCTTCTGCTTATGCCTTGAATTATAATTATGGCACTTATGAGGTGGAACATGGAGCTGAGATTGATACCAGTTTTTCTCTGTACGATCATGCGACCGTGGAAAATCTGCTGAAAAAAGATCCGAAAATAATTCCGCAGGCGAGGGTGGATATTCCGAAAGATGAATTATGGAACCGGCGAAAACTGACTTCTGCAATCACACAGGGGATTTTGCAGGGTGAAAGTATTCCGAAGATTGCCAAGCGGCTTGGAAGTGTGGCGGATATGGACCGTAAAGCGGCTATCCGAAATGCAAGGACCTATACAACTGCTGCCGAGAATAAAGGGCGTATTGATTCCTATGACCGGGCGGAGCAGATGGGTATTAAGGTCAAAAAGAAATGGATGGCCACGCTTGATGATCGGACGAGAGTGGAACACAGGCATCTGGACGGACAGGTCCGGGATAATGATGAGCCGTTTGAGACAGATGGTTATGAGATTATGTATCCGGGAGATCCTTCTGCCGAGCCGGAAATGATTTATAACTGTCGGTGCACATTGGTGGCGGAAATAGAAGGTTATCAATACCAGGATGAGCGGAATGATTCCAAGCTGGGAGATATGACCTATGAGGAATGGAAGCATGCGAAGGATAAGCCCGGCAAGGATGGAAGTACAAAACAGGATGCGGAGATAAGAGCAGAACAAGAAAAGGTGAAAGAAGAAAAGGTAGCCGAGGAAATCAAGGAAGAAAAGACAGTTGAAACAAATACTGTTGTCAATGGAAAAGATCTTAGTTTAACTTGGGAAAGAAGAAAAGATGAATTTGATTTTGAGATTGAGGATATCATAAATGCACAAGGTTTTGATGGTCTGCCAAAGATTGTCAGCGGGGAAGAATTTGATAAAGCGGTAAAGGAAAGTAATTTTATTGCCCAGAGAACATATTCTGCGGTGGATTCGGAAACATTGTCAGCATATCAGGATTCTCTTTATAACGGTAAGTGGTATGTTGATTGTTCGGTCGGTGGTTCCGCACATGGAAAGGGTATGTATTCAGCCGCAAGTTATGATGGAGAATTGAATGATGAAATTAAGCAGGAAATGAGGGATTATATAGGACAAAATGAAAGTTACACGAGTGAGGATGCCCCGTATATAATCGAAACATTTACTGTTGATCCATCCGCAAGATTTCTGGAATTGCCACAAAAAATTGATGATGAAGATTATGTTAATACTCTTTTTTCAAATCATGTTATTCAGGGTTTGGGAGAAAAATATGGTGTTTCGGAGAAGGCGAATGAGTTAATTTCTGTAACAGAAGAAAAATTGCAGAATGAGATTTTGTTTATGCAGGGCAAAATTACAGAAAGTGAGTATGGAGATATTGTTACGAATCTGAATGATAAGTTGTGGGAATTAAGGCATTCGGATGAATTAAAAGAGGTGATGAATAATTATGGGAAAATTGCGTTCAGAGTGCATGATATAGGTGAGCAAGCGGCATTAATGGGTTATGATGGATTACATACACATTATGGTACTTGTGGAAATGATACAATAATTCTAAATAGAACAAAACTTATATTCAAAAGAGGGTAATCGCATGGTTGAATTAAAAAGAAATCCTAAAACCGGAGTTGTTGAAAGTTTTCGTAATGGGAAAAAAATTGGTGAGGTAATTACAATGGGAGATACTACGAAAGGAAAAAAGAAAAAAACGAAAAAATGAAGTGGTGGTGATTAAATGGCAGATATCGAAGTAAAATTGACAAGCCGTAAGCAGGAGGCCATAGATCTGAAAAATGAAGCGGTTGCCAGGGCATTGGAAACAATTGGTTTGGTGGCCGAGAGATATGCGAAAGGCTATGCCCCGGTGGACACAGGAAGGCTGCGCAATTCGATTACACATGAAGCTGCGCCGGATGAAGGTGCGGTTTATATCGGTACCAATGTGGAGTATGCGCCATATCAGGAATTTGGCACACGGTACCAGAGTGGCACTCCGTTTCTGCGGCCTGCTGTGGAAAACCATCTGGATGAGTACAAAGCTATTGTGGAAAGTGAATTAAAAAGTGAATAAAAGATGTATAATTATGCTTGATTTTGCATAAAAAATTTGCTATTTTGAATGTAGGCGAGGAAATGCCATCCGAAGAATAGGAGGAATTGAATATGGCACTTACAAGAAAGTTCTTATCTGCTTTAGGAATTGAGGCAGAAAAAATTGATGAAATCATTAACGCTCATGCAGAAACCGTGGATGCTCTTAAGGAAGAAAGAGATAAATTCCGGTCGAATGCAGAGGCATACGAAGCAGAGCAGAAAAAGGTAGCTGATCTGGAGAAACAGGTGGAAGCCTTAAAGGATTCCTCAAAGGAAAGCTATAAGGTGAAGTACGAAGCCCTGAAAGAGGAATTTTCCGATTACAAGAAGGGCATTGAGAACGAGAAAACCAAAGCGACCAAGACAGATGCATTTAAGGCTTTGCTGAAAGAGATCGGAGTTTCCGACAAGAGAATTGATGCGGTTACAAAGGTTTCCGATATTGATGGCTTAAAGCTGGATAAAGATGGAAACATTGAAGGCGCAGAGGATCTGAAAGCGAATCTCACGACCGAATGGGCAGATTTCATTGTAAAAGAGCAATCGAAAGGCGCCAACACTGCCACACCACCGGCAACTACCGGCGGAAAGGCAAGAAGCAAAGAAGAAATTATGCAAATAAAAGACACGCAAGAAAGACAGAAAGCCTGGGGCGATTATATCGTAGCTCAGCAGAAAGGATGAAAAAATGGCAGTTGAAAATTTAACTACTCCGAGAACAGCGTTACCCAACTCCTATGTTGATGTAACCGCAAGAGAAATCGATTTCGTTTCTCGTTTTGCAAAGAATTGGCAGGCATTACAGGAAGTGCTTGGTATTTCCAGACCGATTAAGAAGGCAGCAGGAACCAAGCTGGTTTCCTATAAGGCAACCGTAGCCCTTGAATCCGGTGCAGTAAATCCCGGTGCGGTAATTCCTTATTCCAAGGCAACCGTTACGCAGGTTGCTTATGAGGATTTAACCCTTGAGAAATATGCAAAGGCAGTTCCCATTGAGGATGTTGACAAGTACGGTGTACAGGTTGCTGTTGAAAAGACGGATGATGCATTCCTTGACGAATTACAGAATGAGGTTTTAGAGGACCTTTATACCAAACTTGCAGATGATACCTATGCAATGACCGCAAATAAGGCTAACTTCCAGAAAGCAGTTGCCGGAGCAATCGGTCTTGTAAAGGACAAATTCAAAAAACTCCGCAGAAATACTTCCAGTACGATCGTTTTCGTAAACACTCTGGATGCTTATGATTATCTTGGTGATGCAAGCATTTCTATTCAGACTATGTTTGGCATTGACTATGTAAAGAATTTCATGGGCGCTGATGTAATGATTCTTTCTTCTGATATCGCAGAAGGTAAGGTTATTGCAATTCCGGCTGACAACCTTGTTTGCTACTATGTAGATCCTTCTACCGAATTTGCAAAACTTGGTCTTGTTTACACGACTGACGGAGATACCAACCTGATCGGTTTCCACGCACAGGGCAATTACGGAACCGCAGTTGGCGAATCCTTTGCACTTAAGGGAATGAAACTTTGGTATGAATATGCTGATGGTGTAGCAATCGTAACCATTGAAGCAAACCCTCTTAATGGTCTCACCGTAACTTCCGACCTGGATGAGACCACATACCCTTGGTCGGACAAAACTCCTGGTGACTTTCAGGAGGATGTAGCAGTATCTGGAAATAAGATTACCGGTACCTTGAAATTCATGGAAGGTGGTATTTCTCCTTCCGGTCCGCTCTCCGGAGACGGATATTTCTTGGCACTTAAGTGGACCGATCCTGCACAGGCAGTTACAAGTCTGTTAGTTGGTCTGCAGCCGAGTGAAGGAACCGGCCTTGTTGAATGCATTGATGATACCGACCGCAATGGCGTATTCAAGATTGCAAGCAAGGATCAGAAACTTGTTCTTATCCAGAGCAATGACACCAAGAAAACCAAGCAGGTATTTGATTTGTCCGGCTTAACTTTAGAAGAACCGGGCGTATAAGGAGAGGCTTATGTATAAAGCAATCCGTTATTTCACTGACTTGAAAGACGGTTCTTATCCATACCATCCCGGGGATGAATTTCCCCGGGAAGGTCTCCAAGTGAGTGATGAAAGAATAGAGGATCTGTTGACAGGAAACAATCGCAGAGGTATTCCGGTAATCGAGAAGGTAGAGGAAACGAAACCTGACGAGAAAGAAGCTGTGGCAGAGGTGGAAACCAAAGCGGCAGACAAACCGGTGCAGAAGGCTGATGAAAGCGCTGCAAAACCGAAGCGAGGAAGGAAAAAGAAAAATGCTGACTGAAATCTGCGCATATCTTAAAAACTATTTTGAGTATGAGAAGTACATTGGCAATGTGGTTATTAGCTCAGGTACAATCACGGTTGATGGAAAATCTATTGCGCTGGAAGAAGGTCAGTATTTTGCTTTATTCCGTGACAGAAATCCGATCGGAGTATTCAAACAGGGCGATACTCTGAAAGACAGAACATTTCATGGTGCCGTATGGCTTATGGATGTGCCGGAGGGAGTAATTCAGGCAGATACATGGGCAAAAGCATGGATGCAGAAAAACGGTGGTGCGGATTCAGAGAATAATTCCGCATTCACAAGTGAGAGTTTTGGTGGATATTCATACAGCAAAGGCTCAAATTCTAAAGGAAAGGTTGGAGCAAGTATTTTTGATAACGCACAGTTTGCGGCAATGCTTTCTCCGTACAGGAAAATTAAATGAGTTTATTAGATGAGAGCATGGAAGAATGCGTGATAATGGATAAAACCACAGTATCGGACGGATATGGCGGTTATAAGACCACATGGAAGGAAGGTGCTACAATTTCTGCTGCCGTTGTTTTGGACAACTCTATTGAGGCAAAAATAGCCGATAAACAGGGTGTAACGGCACTTTACACGGTAACTACAAGGAAAAGCGTAAATCTGCAGTATCATGACATATTTAAGCGGGTAAGGGATGGCAAGTTATTCCGGGTAAAATCGGATGGTGACGATAAAGCTACTCCGGGATCTGCAGGATTGAACATGAGGCAGGTAAGCGCAGAAGAAATTGATGCATTGCCGAGGTGAGTATGGATAAAGGTCAGGCATTATACAATTTTTGGTCGAAATTCGGTCTGCCTGCTTATGATGAGAACACGGTTCCGGAGGATACCGGGGAGAGATATATCACATACAATACCGTTTTTGATTCCATAGGGAATGTGGTAAATCTGTATGGGAATATCTGGGATGTAAATTCCACTTCGTGGGAATTTGTTAGCAAAAAGGCAGAGGAAATTGCCAAGGCAATTGAGGAAAATTATCCGATTAGTTACGCTATTGAGAATGGTCGGTTGTATATCGCAAAGGGAACACCTTTTGCACAAAGGATGAGTGATCCGAGCAGCGACCGAGTAAGACGCATTTATATCAATCTACAGGCTGAATTTTTAACGGCCTATTGAGAAAGGAGATTTAACAATGGGAAGATTTACAGTTATTCCTGAAAGTGCATTCCAGGGGCTGCAGATGGATGCCGGTATTCTCTTAAAGAGATTTAATCCTGCATCACCGACCTTCTTGAATGCAGATATTATTTGTGCAACGACCGGTGGTATCAATCCTTCTTGTGTACCCACTTTTTCGGATCTGGGCGAGGATGTGGATAATGTACCGGTAAACATGATGGAGTATAAGCATTTGGATTCTTGGGAATGCAAGATTTCCACCACTTCTTTGGGAACCACTCCGGAATTGATTAAGATGGCACTTGGCTGTGCAGATATTGACGGATCTAACAGCAGCAAGATTGTTCCGAGAGCTGATTTAAGCCAGAGTGATTTCACCGATATCTGGTGGGTAGGAGACAGAGCAGATGGTGGTTTTGTGGCAATTCAGCTTAAGAATGCTCTTTCTACCGGCGGATTTTCTCTGCAGACCACAAAGAATGGCAAAGGACAGATTGCATTGGAGATTACCGGACATGTATCCATTACGGCACAGAAAGAAGTGCCTATGGTATTTTATAGTATTGATCCGGGTACTGATTATTTCAGCATTCGCCAGATGCTCTACAAGGTTAATTCCACTCTGCCTGACAGCGTAGAAAGTGGTGATGCAGTAAGTGGTACCTTGACCGCAGAAGATGGCTATGCAATTGAAAATGTAATCGTTATGATGGGTGGCGAAGATGTTACGGATGATGCCTATAATTCAGGCACAGGAGCCGTATCTATTGCAGCCGCATCCGGTAATATCGTGGTTATCGCTACAGCATTGGAAGCATAAACTTTTAACATAGCAGGAGAGAGATTATGAAGAATTTGGCAAATTGTACTCCGAGGGAGTTCTTAAAGCAGACCTATCGAATTAAGAAGTGCGTTGAAAAATGGTTACAGGAAACAGATTTGTTAAACATCCGGAAGAATGTTCCGGTGCTGCAGAGTGTAGCCGGTTTGGAAGGCGAGGCAAAAGAAAAGGTTATCCAGGCAAATAAGCAGGTTATGCAAAAGCAGGTGAAAGAAAACCTGATGAAGATGCTGGATAAGATCCTTGATGAACATGCGGATGATACAATTGAATTGCTTGCATTATGCTGTTTTGTGGAACCGGAGGATGCAGACAACCATACTATGTCCGAGTATTTGGATAGTATTGGTGAGTTGATTTCTGACCAGGGCGTGATGAATTTTTTTACTTCATTGGCACAGTTGGATCAGAAGAATATGTAAGCTGTGTCCAGACATTAAGAATAGACCTTCTGGATATTTTTGGGAGCGGATATGTGATGGATCATTGCGTATCCGCTTTCTTAAAATCGAGAAAGGAAGAAAGTTATAAGATATACATGGCGGATGTAGGCTATGTTTTGGCAAATTCCTATGCAAAGGTACATGGTGCAAAGGAAGATATTATTCAAAAACGATTTTGCGAAATGATGGAAAAGAAGAAGGAAGTAAAGCCACAGGAAACTGCGGATGAAGTGATAGAGCGTTTCCGTAAAAAAGCGAGGGCATTATAATGGATGTTTTTGATTTAGCGGCGAAATTAACGCTGGATACAAGTGGATATGATAAAAGCCTTGCCGGAGCAGAACAGAGTGCAGGTGGCTTTGGCAGTAAATTAAAGGCTGGTTTGGGTACTGCTGCAAAGGTTGGCGGTGCCGCAGTGATGGCGGTTGGTACTGCTGTTGTGGCCACAGGTACTGCGCTTGTTAAATCTACTGCGGAAGTAGCTGAATATGGCGATAATATTGATAAAATGTCGCAGAAGATGGGCATTTCTGCAACGGCTTATCAGGAGTGGGATGCGGTTATGCAGCATTCCGGTACTTCTATGGAAAGCCTGAAAACAAGTATGAAAACAATGGCATCTGCTGCCGAAAAAGGCAACGAGGCATTTCAGGCTTTAGGTATTTCCGAAGAAGAAGTGGCAAGTCTGTCACAGGAAGATCTGTTTAACCGGGTTATTTCCGGTTTGCAAGGAATGGAAGAAGGCACAGAAAGGACCTATCTTGCAAGTCAGTTATTAGGCAGAGGGGCAACGGAATTAGGTGCTCTTTTGAATACTTCTGCCGAAGATACACAGGCTATGAAGGACCGTGTGCATGAATTAGGCGGTGTAATGAGTGATGAGGCCGTAAAAGCGGCAGCAGCATATCAGGATACCTTGCAGGATATGCAGACTGGGTTTGATGGATTAAAAAGGAATTTAATTTCTGATTTCCTTCCGGGCATTACACAGGTTATGTCTGGTATTACTGATCTTACGACAGGAGATTTTGACCTTGGCGGCGAGAAAATCAATGAAGGCATTGATAATGTAATTAGCGGTATTACCGAAAAATTACCTGCTTTTATGAATGCCGGATTTGCCATCCTTTCTGCACTTGGGGATGCGGTGGTAGAAAATCTGCCGAAATTGGTGGAGACATTTTTGGGTGCCGTAGAAAAAGTGCTGGAAAAATTAGGGGATCCGTCTCTTGTTGCGAAGGTTGGACAATCTTTAGTTGGTATTGTGACTTCTTTGGGAAAGAAATTGCCAGGCATCATTAAAAGTCTTGGACCGGTTATTATTAACACTACGACTGTCTTATTAAAAGAAGTATTACCCGCATTGGTTTCGGCAATTTTGGGAATGTTACCGGATTTACTGCAGACCGTTTTGGATTTGGTTGTTCAATTAACACAGTTTATATTAAGTGATGGTCTGCCAATGATTATTTCTATGTTGCCACAAATAATTTTGGGCATTGTTAATTTTGTTTTGGAGGCAATTCCTCAAATTATTGATGCGGCAATACAAATTGTATTGGCTTTGGTTGAGGCCATTCCGCAAATTATCACAGCTTTGGTGTCTGCCATTCCACAGATTATTACAGGCTTAATTGTTGCGATTTTATCTAATATACCAAAGCTGATTGAAGCCGGAATAAAGCTGTTTTTAGGCTTAATTATGGCACTTCCGCAGATTATTATAGAATTGGTAAAAGCAATTCCCGAGATAATTGTTGGTTTAGTAAATGGCTTTAAGGAAGCTTGGCCTGAAATCAAGCAGGCGGGTATAGATCTGTTTAATTCTGCAATGAAAGGTATGGCAGATGCGCAGAATTTGGCAACCAAAATTAAATCTGCCGTTTCCGATATCTGGGAAAAATTGAAGGAAAAATTATCAGGTCTTGTAGATAAGATGAAAGATATCGGTAAAAATATCCTTCAGGGCCTGATTGACGGTATGAAAGGCATGATTGGCAAGGTTGGTGATACCGTAAAAGGTATTGGAGAAAAGATTTCCGGTGGATTTAAAAAATTATTTGGAATATCGTCTCCGTCAAAATTATTTGCCGAATATGGCGAATATCTGGATGAAGGTTTGGCAATTGGTATTGACCGGGGAACCGACCAGGTAGAAGATGCAATGGATTCCTTAAATGCTGCAGCAATGCCGGATGTAAAACCACAGGCAAATTTAGGTCTGTACGGAGAAAGCGAAAGCGGATATAATGATATTGTAGGAGCATTTATAACGGCATTAAAGGAAATTGGACCTTTGGCAATCGTTGAAGCAAATGTTCCGAGAGATAGCATTGTGGATGTTACGGTTAAAGCCAATCGTGAATGGCAGAGAATGACAGGGAATGGGTTATACGCATGAGTTATAATGGATATCGAGTAATTATCAATGGAATAATGATTCCGGATAATCTGATTGCAAAAGGAAGTTGGAATGCTGGAAAACCAAAAAGAATTGTATCCACATGGAAGGATGCAAATCAGATAGAACATGAGGACGTTCTGCCGAACAGGAAAAAAGATATTAAGTTTTCAATTAAGCGAAGAAAATTGGCAGAGCAGGAACAGATAATAGGTTTGTTTGCATTATTGGATCATGTTCCGGTTACTTATTGGGATGATGATACATGCACTTATAAATCCGGGGATTTCAAAATGGATTATGTGCCATTTACTCACGAAAACACAGAGTATGGGGATATTCAGTATGCAGCAACACCGATTCATTTGACGGAGTATTAAAATGATTACTTATGCGAATGAAAATTTATTTAAGCAAGACAGTGTAGCCAAAGAATTAAGCATTACCGGCACAGGAATTTCTATCACAAATTCAAACATGGATGGAGAAAATTTTTCCATTGAGGAAGTGTTGAATAGTGGCAGGGATTTAACTTTTGGTGAGTGCAATGCGGCGAAGCTGTCTTTTTCTGTTGGATATTATGAAAATTCAATGGTGGGAAAGATTCTAACCGCAAGCACTACTCCGGGTGACGGAGCTGCTTTTCAATTTGGGCAGTATAAAGTAGCAAGTGATGAACCAACCGCAGATCGGAAGTGGCGTGATGTGGTAGCTTATGATGCCTTGTATGAGGTATTAAAGAAGGATGTGGCAAGTTGGTATAATACTTTGCTGCCGAATGCAAATTCAAGCTGTACCTTAAAGCAGTTCCGGGATTCCTTCTTTACTGCGGTTGGAATAACCCAGGAAACCGTAACACTTCCGAATGATTCAATGACTGTTACCAGGACCGTGGATCCGAAGGCAATGACCGGGAAAACGGTGCTGAATGCTATTTGCGAATTGAATGGTCGCTTTGGGCGAATTGGTAGAAATGGTAATTTTCAGTATGTATTGCCTGATAAGCCCGAAGAAGGATTATTTCCGAGAAATACATTATATCCATCAGAGACTTTGTATCCAAAGGCTTATGGTTTTGAAGATCGTGAAGAATATGAAAATGGCACTTATATTTCCTGCAAGTATGAGGATTTTCTCACACAGGTAATTGATAAGGTGGTTATCCTGAAATCAGATGACCAGATAGGTGGAGAAGCAGGAACCGGAAATAATGTTTATATCATCAAAAACAATTTCCTTTTGTTTGATAAAACCAATACGGAATTAGCTACGATTGCAGCGACTATTTATGGAGAAATAAATGGTATTTGGTACCGGCCTTGTGTAATTGAAGCGGTTGGAAATCCTTGTCTGGAATGTGGTGATGGTATCCGGGTAAAAACGACAGATGGAGTAGATATTGATACAATCATCTGGAAGCGGAAGATTAAAGGTATTCAATCGTTAAGAGATTCTATTACGGCAGACGGATTAAAAACCCGGGAGAATGATGGAAATACTATAAATGAGCAGATTGTGCAAATTAAGGGAAATATTCGCAAGGTAGAGGCAGATGTGGTGGAAACCAATTTATTGATAGCGCAGGAAATCCAGGCAGACCGGGCAAGAATTGGAGATTTAGAGGCGGATCATGTATCGGTTGCACAGTTGAATGCTGTGGATGCGAAATTCCAGAATTTGAATGCGGATAATATTACGGCGGGAACATTAAGTGTTGATAGAATAAATGTAAATTCTTTGCTTTTAAGTTTTGCAGGAAAATCTATTGGATGTGATACATTGTATGCAGGTACCGTTCGTGCAGTTACTGTATTGCAATTAAGAGAAGCAAGCCAAACTGTATATCATAATTGCTTTTTGAATACATTAACCATTGATGGAATAACATTCAATTATGTGGGGTGGTCATAATGGAAAATTATAAGATTAGAGACTTGGAAGATAAGATGATTGATACATTGAATTCGAGTGATGTTGCCATTGAAGCAAAAAGACTGATTGTTCAGAACCTTTTGAACATGGTAACAAAACAGGCGGATGCAAGAATCACGATGGAAATTCAAGACATGAAGAAGGAGGAAGAATAAAATGGCTTATGAATTAATAGGATTTTTAAATGATAATCCGCCTGCAATAAATGCAGCGAATTTGAATAAGATGGATAATCAAATTTATGTTAATGATGGAAATATTCAAGTTGTTGGGAAAGATGGCATGGACAGTTATGAGTCGAAAGAAATGTTCAATTTATTTTCTTTTGATGATGAGAATTTCGTAAAAGGCAAGGGATATAGTGGGGCAACATTTACAATTGTTGATGCTTCAAATTATTGTATTACAGGTTTTATTCCGGTATTTTCTGGGGAGACCATGTCAATTCAAACACAAAATTCTCAATCTTATTTTAAGTGTGCAATTTATGATGTAACTAAAAATGGAAAGAGAGTTATTATATCTGAAACGAATCCAACAGATTGGAATATTGTATTTAATGAAAATGCACTTGTTAGGATTCAATTCGGTACAAATAATATAAATAATTTAATAATTAATACATCAAAGAAAAAAATTACGGATAATGCATTAAATATAGATGCTACAAGTACGATTTTTCAGGCAAAAGGGATATTTGGTGATTTAGTAAATGTATCAAATATGGATAGATTAAATTATTTGCATGGAAAAGGTTTTAGCCAATATACAAATGTTATAGCAAATAATTCACCATCTGATATAACAGGGTATATTCCGATAAAAAAAGGGCTTATTGTAAATGCGTTATTGGATGATTCGAATTTTTTTGACTATGAATTATCTTTTAATTTTCGAAAATTTGCCATTTATGATAATTTGAAAAATTGGATAGGTACATATCCTATCAATGCGGAAAATAATCCGAATAAAAATTATTTACCAATTATGGATGGATATATTAGGTTTATGTTTCCGAATGCGTATGTGTTTTCTGTTTTTAATAATTTTAGAAATGTAAAAACTGATATGCTTGATGATAATTGGTTTGATTTGAATAATCAATTAGAGGCTTTGCTTTCAGATGATAAAATTAATTATTCGAAATATGATCCCGAAAATTATTTGGTAAATAAAGGATTTAGTGGAAATACAGGTAATATTGTAGATTCCACCGGAGATGATGTAACGGGATATATTCCGGTTAAAAAAGGTGATAAAATTTATGCGTATGTTAATACATATAATATCTTTACATCAACCGAGGATTTGGGTAATAGAAAATTTGCCGTATATGATTCAGAGAAAAATTGGAAATCTACATTAAATTTAAGAAGTACACAATATTCACAAGAATATTATACAATGCAATATGATGGTTATGTTCGTATCATGTATAAAAATTCCTATATTCTGGATGTGAATATAAATAATTATAAAAAAATCGATGGTAATAATGTTACCGGATCAGTTGGTGAAAAATATGTTGATGCGATTATATTTATGGGACAATCAAACATGGCTGGAAGAGGAATAGTTACAGAAGAACATCCGCAAGATGCTCCGGCAGTAATTGATGGAGCCGGTTGGGAATTTAGGGCGGTTACAGATCCTACAAAATTATATCCCATAACAAAAATCTTTGGAAAAACCGAAAATAATGTAAATGGTATCAATGATGGAGGAAGTAAAACGGGAGGTGTTTTACCTTCATTTGCCAATGCATACTATACTTATGGAGGAAAAGTTCCTTTTGTTGGTGTTTCTGCAAGTGAGGGGGCATCCTCAATCTCAACATGGATTCCGGATGGAGATAATTTGGAGGATGCGTTAAATAGATGGGCAACTTGTATAAATTGGCTTTCTGCAAATCATTATCAAATTAGACATAAATATATGGTTTGGTGTCAGGGAGAGGCGGATGCAAATCAAACAGAAGAATGGTATACGGAAAAGTTTAATAGTATGTTCAATGCTATGAAATTAGTAGGTGTTGAAAAATGTTTTATCATAAGGATTGGAAATAATAACCCTGTATCACAAGGTAAAATTAATATGATGACATATCAAAATCATATTTGCCAAAATAATCCGGATGTTATTATGGTATCAACGGATTTTGCATCTATGTTAAGTAGGAATATGATGAAAGATGCAGAGCATTATTTTCAGGATGGATATAATGAGTGTGGAGATTTTGCTGGAAAAAATACAGCATTTTATGTAATGACAGGAAAAGAACCTACAATGTATGATCCGCAATTTGATAATTTATATTATTCACATATCAATTAGGAGGTTAAAAATGGAATGGTGGCAGACCACAATAGTAATCGCAGCCGGTGTTTTAACACTCTTTAATCTGGGGGATAAGATTTCCGGTTGGATTAAAGAACAAAAAAAACCAACAAGTGATTTAGAGGCAAGGGTGGAGGTATTAGAGAGAAAAGATTTGGAATATAAGACCATCCTTGCCGGATATGCAGAAAAATTACAGAGGGATTATGATTCAATCAATGCAATCAAAAAAACCATGAATTTAATGTTGGAGGCTCAATGGGTGTTAGTAGATCATGCAAAAAATGGGAATAATACCAAAGAATTGGATGATGTATCGGTAAAATTAAAGGAGTATGTTTTTGACAAGTAAAGGAGGGGTATAATATGACATGGGATGATGTAAGAAGGAAATTAACAAGCAGAAAATTCTGGGCGGCAATTGCTGTATTTGTTCCGTCACTTTTGGTATTTACCGGAGTAATTGATGTGAACAAAGCCGAGCAGTTGAAAGCACTGATTGTTTTGGGCGGTGCCTGCGTGGCATATATGCTTGCCGAAACAGCCGTAGATGTGGTAAGAATTGCAAAAGAAAAAGATGATGTTACCGAAGATCTTGACAATACGGAGGAATAACTATGGAATGGGGCATTGATGTATCCAGGTGGCAGGGTAACTTTAACTTTGCAAGAGCGAAGCAGGAAGGAATTACTTTTGCGATCTTAAAAGCCGGTGGTGGTGATGCCGGTTTATACAAAGATGGCAAGTTTGAGAGAAATTATGCTGCATGTATTGAGCTGGGCATTCCGGTTGGAGCATATTTCTTTGGACAGGCTATGGACCTTCCGACCGCACAGAAGGAAGCGGATTATTTTTGTTCCCTGATTTCCGGTAAAAAATTGGATATGGGCGTTTGGTATGATGTAGAAGCCAAGATGCTTAACGCAGGTGGCCTTGTAAATATCGTAAACGGATTTTTAGGGCGGTTAAAGGAAAGAGGCTATGAATGTGGCGTCTATGCATCAGAAAGCGTTTTTAAGGGCAAATTGAAAGCCATAACGGCGCCGAGGTGGATAGCAAGATGGACCAAGACAAAACCGAGCATTGATTTTAAGATTTGGCAGTTTGGCGGAGAGACCAATTTAATCCGGTCCAACAAGGTTGCCGGAGTGGTTTGCGATCAGAATTATCTGCAGGGAAGTGTTGAAAAGCCTGTCCCGGTAACGCCGAAAAAAACAAATGAAGAAATTGCGCAGGAAGTGCTGGAAGGCAAGTGGGGAAATGGCGTGGAAAGAAAATCCAGGCTGACTGCTGCCGGATATAACTATTCCGAAGTGCAAAAAATTGTTAATAAACTGTGCCAAAGTGGTGTACAAAATCCGCTATATACTGTAGAATATACGGTAAAGAAGGGTGATACTTTATCCGGGATTGCAAAGCGGAATGCAACCACAATTGCCGCCATCTTAGCTTTGAATCCGAAGATAAAGGATCCTAACAAGATTTATGTAGGACAAAAAATAAGAGTGAAGTAACAGGAGGCGGTTGGTATGGATGAGAAGATGATTCCTTATTTCTCCCACGAAGGAGACATGGCACGGATGGAGCGTGCAAACAAGCGATTATTCATCTTATTGCTTGTTATTCCGACAATTTTAATTATTGCTTTAATTGGAACCAATGCAGCATGGATTAGTTATGAAAATTCATTCGAGGATAAGGTTGAAATTGAAGCAGAACAAGAGACAAGCGAAGGAAGTAATTACATTGTAGGTGGTGATTTCAATGGCCAAACAGAAGGTAAAAATAACTAAAACAAGGACCAGAAAAACAGGCGGCAACAGTGGTTACAAGAAATGTCCGAATTGCGGCGGTGATGGCAGGGTAAAGGTGAAGAAAAAATGATGGAATACTCTAATTCCGGAATAATTCTCCTGATTGATGAATATGTGCATTCGGAAAGAGACCGAGGCATATTGAAACGCAGGTATGTGGATGGCCTGACTTATGAAAGATTAGCCGAGGAATTTGATTTATCTGTGGCACAGATCAAGAGGATTATTTACAAGTATGAAAAATACTTATTCAAAAAAAGATAGGAGGGCGGAATTATGAAGAAAACAATCCAGGGAAACTAAATAAGCGTCAAAGACGCCAAAAATGACACAATAGCGACACGAAAAGGCACTCGTTTACCGGGTGTCTTTTTTATATGCTTTATTTGGAGGGCGGAACAATGTTGGATAATAAGAAATTTATCGAAGAATTGGCAAAGAGAGAAGATTTGAAGGACATTCCTGCAATCACTACGCTCCGGGTGGCTATAGCCGTGCTGGAGATAGTGGATAGCGGCGAATGTTTTTTTGATAAAGAAGAGGTGGAAACATGTTCGTAATGTATAATCCGAATCCCACCGGAAGGCATGTGGATGATTGTGCGGTCCGGGCAGTTGCAAAAGCACTTGGAATAGATTGGGAAGAAGCTTATGCAAAACTTGCAATGAATGGATATACAATGGGAGATATGCCGAATGCCAACTCCGTCTGGGGAGCTGTGTTAAGGCAGAATGGATTTTACAGGCAAAGTATTCCTGATCGGTGTCCGGATTGCTATACGGCAGAAGAATTTGCAAAGGATTATCCAAAGGGTACCTATGTTTTAGGCTTTGGCAATCATGTGGCAACCGTGATTGATGGCAATTTGTATGATTCTTGGGATTCATCAAAAGAGATTCCACAATATTTCTGGTATAAGAAGGAGGGATATTAAATGGCATACAATTACAATTATCCGTTTCAGCCAATGCAGTATCCAACACAGATGAATGTTGGAACAACGCAGCCAATGCAGATTCAGAATGGTGGTTTTGTTTCTGTCAGATCGGAAATGGAGGCGAGAAATTATCCGGTAGGATTTGGAAACTCCATAACCTTTAAGGATGAAACTGCGCCTTATGTTTATACAAAGACAATGGGATTTTCCCAATTGGACAGACCGGTATTTGAGAAATACAAATTGGTTAAAGAAAACGCACAGGAACCGATTTTAGAGGAGAAAAACACCGAGGCGGACAATCCTGCTATTGAATCAATAAAAGGCGAAATTGGTCAAATTTGGAAGGAAATAGAGGCACTTAAAAAGGAGGCACATGATGAATCAGGGATTTAACATGCCGAATAACATTATGAATCTTTTGCAAAGAGTAAATATCAATCCATCCGAGATTCAAGGAATTAAAACACCGGATGAAATGGCTCAGTTTTTACTTAATTCCGGGCGAGTGAATCAGGCGCAGGTGAATCAGGCAAAACAGATTTGGAACCAGCGATTTATGAGAAGAAATTAAAAGTCGGTGCACAGGCTTTTAATATACCGACCATCCGATTAAGAGGGTGGCCGCTAACCTTAAAAATATAAAGGAGGAAACACAAATGGCTTTAACAGATGAAAACATGGTTATGCCCGTAGCGCCTATGTATGGCGGAAACGGCGGCTTTGGCGGAGGTTTCGGCAATGATTGGGGATGGATTATCCTTTTACTGCTCTTTGCTGGCGGCGGCTGGGGATTCGGCGGAGGAATGGGAGGCTTTGGTAATATGGCTCTCGGTTACGATTTTCCTTGGCTTCTTAATGGACAGTCTGGAATTAATGCAAATACCAATGCCGGATTCCAGAACGCATTATTGAATGACAATATCACTTCTGTTCGTGACAGTATTGCAGCTTTATCAACGCAGCTTTGCAATTGCTGTGGCGATATGCAGATGGCTCTTGCCAATGGCTTTGCCGGAGTAGAACAGGGTGCAAATGCAAGACAGATTGCTAATATGCAGACCGCTTTTGCAAATCAGACCGCTATGAACGCAGGATTTAATGGCTTACAGAGTCAGCTTGCACAGTGCTGCTGTGATAATCGACTTGCTACCTGCCAGACACAGAATATTGTTCAGAATGAAGGTAATCAGACGAGATTTGCGGATGCAAATAATACCAGGGATATTATTGATTCTCAAACCCGTGGTACACAGGCTATTTTGGACAAACTTTGCTCGCTTGAATTGGATGCAAAGAATGACACGATTGCAAATCTCCGTCAGCAAATTGCTATGAAGGACCTTGCGGCAAGTCAGGTGGCACAGAACGCATTTATTCAGCAGGGATTCACAAACGAAGTAGATCAGTTGTATAACAGATTGAACTCTTGTCCGGTACCTACAACTCCGGTATATGGAAGAACGCCCATCTTTACCTGCAATCAGAATCAGGGTTGTGGATGCGGATGCGGTAACTTTTAGGGGGTGATCTTATGGCAGAGTTTACGAAAAACGAAGTGCAGACCGTACTTCCGAATCAGGTTGTTACCCTGAACACAAGTATTGGCTGCAATAAAGGTTATGTATATCACAGGAATGGAAGTGGTATTGTAACTCTCCGTGGCATCACAAATAATTGTTTTGCCAGATATCAGGTGACGTTTAATGGAAATATTGCGGTGCCGAGTACTGGTACGGCAGGACCAATCGCTGTGGCATTGGCATTGGATGGTGAGCCGCTTTTGACAAGCAGGGCGATTGTAACGCCTGCGGATGTGGCAACAGAGCCGCCTACGACAGAAAATTTCTTTAATGTGACCAGTACAGCGATTATATCCGTACCGAAAGGATGCTGCTTTAATGTGAGCGTTGAAAATGTATCTGAAAGTGCGGATCCTGCTACAACACCGGCACCGGAAATTCTTGTACAGAATGCAAATTTGACTGTAACGAGAATCGCATAGGAGGGCAAAGATGGAAGAATTATACAAACTGAAAGAAACTCTCTGCGCCGAATTAGAAGAGTATGCAAAGAAAGGCAAAATGTCAGCCGGGGATTTGGAAATTGTGGACAAACTTTCCCATGCCATCAAAAACATTGATAAAATCATTGAGAAATATGACGAGAGCGAATATTCCGGTGCAACTGGATATTCTAACCGTATGAATTATGAAAGAGGCGGAAGAGGCGGTTACTCTAACGAGCGTGGTGGATATTCCAATGAGCGTGATTATTCAATGGCAAGAGGCAGAGGATCTAACGCAAGAAGAGATTCCAGGGGCAGATATTCAAGTGAATATGGCTATGCCGGACATGATATGGTAATGGAGCTGCGGGAATTGATGGAAGATGCACCGGATGAACGGACCAGAATGGAATTTGAGAAATTCATCCGCAAGATGGAGCAGATGTAAATGATAACCACGCAGGATCTGAAAGCTGCGATTGCCGAATGTGAGGGAGAAAGAAACCCGAATGCGAATACATGCATGAAGTTGGCGGCGTATTATCAGCTTTTGGACCGAAAGGGTGCGGATCCAATACCAAAAGAGCAGTATTCTTACGAAAACAGGACATCGGAGATTCCATACAGTAATTCTGAATTTTCGCAAATTGTTGAGCAGGTGGGCATTGATAAGGCATTTTCCGTGATTGACGAGCTAATGGAATTGCTGTATGTGGAAAACCGGCCATTGTATGAGAGCGTAATGCGAAAAATTGAATATTGAAAATACAGGATAGGCGGTCTTTTGACCGTCTATTTTTTTATTGACTTTCGGCTATATATAGCCTATACTGTATATAGGTTTACATTAAATTTCATACAAAAGGAGGTATGATTACATGAAAAAAGTGGTTGGTTTTTTGAGAAATTTGCGATTTGGTTTTTCCGAGGTGGATGCCGATCTGAATGGGTTGGAGTTTCTTGGGGCTATTGTTCTGGGAGCGGCAATCTGTGCGGCTCCGTTTGTGATTAAGGCCATTTTATTGGCGGTTCATTTTGGAGGTATGTGATGAGATTATGGCATAAGGATTTGATACCGGTTTTACCACGGCAGCAGTTATTAGGACAATGGAGAGAATGTTGCCTGATTGCCAAGCAGATCAGCGAGACAGGAACACCAAACCATTTGCTTGTGAATAAGATTATGGATTATCCACTTGAGGATTTTTTTACCTATGGTTATGGTGTTTTTCAGGAAATGTATAACAGAGGATATCACGCCGATTTTGGTAAATTTATAAGATATTTTGATGCAAAAACATTGAATGAAAATAATGTGACAGGTAATTATTTTGAGAATTGGCATAATGACAGGTACCTGAAACAGTGTTTTTATAATTTGCAGGAAAAGTATGACTGCGGCGGTATATCAGAGGAAGAATGGCATGATATCAATTTTGTATGTGCTGGAGGTGCATTGTGATAAATGGTGTTGATGTGATTGCAACAATTGGAATGGTTGGGATCGGGTTTGTTATGGGGTTTCTTGCTGCGGTGATTTTAATTTTAATGTGGAAAAATGATTCCGGGAAGGAGGGAAAATGAATTATACAAGTTATTGTGGATCGTTTGGATGTTTTCATCCAATTAGGTCCGGCGAGGTTTTGAATGTAAAGCATAAGGATATGTGGGATGATATTCCGGAGGATGATTACGATCTGGAAGTGGATGAGGATGATGATTACGATATTAAGGAGGATGAATAATGTTGATGGTATTAAGAATTTGCGGCATCCTTCTGGTGATTGTATTTACCATCTGCTTGGTGGATGTATGTATTGTATTTACGATTGCGGTTGCCAGAGCGGTTGAGGAAAGAAAAGAGAAAAGAATACTGGATGATGATGAAATAGCTGCAGAGGTTTATCACGAAACGCTAAAGAAATCCGGTGGAGTTTTGAATGAAACATTTTTTATTGAGTATGCGAAGGCGATAAGGAGGTGGAAGAATGAAGGAAACGATTAAGTTGAATAAAAGGAATGATGATGAAGTAAAAGGCTATATTGCCGGGTATAATGACTGCTTTACGGAATTTTGCAGGCTGTTGGAGAAACAAAGTGCTAAGATGGCAATTTATAAAATGAATTTGTATAAAACAGCCGTAAATGCTGCAAAAGGCGAAGGAAACCAAAATGGCTGGATTCCGGTTAAGATAAGACCGCTTACGGATGAAGAATTAAGGTTTTATTATGACCAGTATGGAAATGATAACATACCGGAATATATGTTGGATTGCCCACTTCCGGAAGATGGACAGGAAATTCTTATTACTTTTCAGATGAAGGATGGAAAACGTTATGTTGCGCATGACGTTTGTGCATGTGATGAATGGGGTTATTATCTGGAAGATTATGATGATTTTGGTTGTGTTATTGCATGGATGCCATTACCAGAGCCATACAAGGAAGAAGGTGAGGAAAATGTATAACTTAATTATTTTATCTCTCGAAGAATTAAGGGATTTAGAAAAAGGCAAGGTATTAAATGTTGAGTGCCGTGGAATAAAAACAAAGATAGTCTGTACGGATAGTTTTCAAGACGCACTCGCTTTGTTAGAATTATCGGAAATTGAGGAAGAAGAATGAAAGACCCTTGTAGAAATTGCGGATTTATTAACGAATACGGATATTGCGAATGCCCGTCTTATGATAAGTGGTATGCTTGCCCTATTGAAAATAAGAAACCCGAAAATATTAAGGCTTTAGAAGAATGGGGAAAGCAGGAAAGCGAGGAAGAATGAATGAATATCAAAAAAAATATTATTTGAAAAACCGGGAAAAAATTATTGCCAGGCAGAAGGAATATAATGCCAGTCATAAAGAAGAAAAGGCTTTGTATGACCATCTGCGGAATTTAAGGCTTGCAGATCAGAAGGCTGAATATAACCGAGAGTATTGGATAAGAAAAAAGGAGAAAATGAATGAACAAAAGGCAGGCAAAAAAAGCGTTTAAGAAAAAATTTGGAGTAAATCCTGCAGAATATGAAAAGCAGATGGATTTAGCTTTAGAACAAATATCGAAAACCATCCGGGAAACAGATTGGCAGGAGATTGGAAGAATATTAGCAGAGAATATGACAAAGGCTATAAAGGATCTGACTGCTGCAGTGTGTGACGGTGTAAAAAGTATTTCTGATATGATGAATACGCCGGAATTAAAGGAAGCATTAGAAAAGTATAGAAAAGAACAGGAGGAAAAAGATGTATATTAAGGATTTACAGACAGGAAAGGTGAGATTATATGGTACCAATTGTCACGATTCATTGAGAGTATCCAATGACGGAAAGACATTGAGCTATTACAATTTACAGAATGGTGATGGAAGTGAATACGGAGATTACCGATTTACAGATGAAAAAGGACAGACGCCTGAAGAAGATAAGGAAATGGCACAGTGTGGTGCAGAAAATTATTTTAACATTGGCGGATTTTTTCCACATGAGAATGAAGATCTGGAGAAAATTAAATCTGAAATCTGCGACCATTATTGCAAGTATCCGGGAGAATATAAGGACCAAGATGAAATGATTGATACAGATTGTGTGAATTGCCCACTTTTGAAATTGGATGATGTGAAAGATTTGGAGGTGAAAAAATGATAAATATAAATGATTTGCCGAAAACGACAGTAAAGCAGTTGGCTTATGAGAACAGGACATTTCTCCGGGCATTTATTCCGATTGAGCCGAATGCATTTGTTGGGGCATCTTATGAGGTTTGCCATAATGGTCGGGTGTTTTCTTATCCTGATCTTCAGGCAGCAGTGAATAAGTTTAATGAGGAGGTCCAAAATGATATGTGAATGCGGTGCCAAGATGAAAGTGGTCCGAACGGTGTCCGGGAAGGATGCAACATTCCGGTATTATCGGTGTCCAAATTGTAACCGGCGAAAGAGCTCCGAAGAAAAGGTTACTCAGAAGGCGAAAGAAAAGCTGAATGCAGCAAGGAATAAAAAGTATGCAAATGATAAAAAAGTGTTGCAAAATGGTATAAATTGATATAAAATGATAGGGAAAGGAGGTAAAGTGTATGAAAGAACAGATTTTGGAGTACAGAAAGAAACATGCAATCAGCCAGAATAAGATGGCGCAGTTGTGTGGAGTTTCCCCGGTTACAATTACCCGGTTGGAAAAAGGTGGAAAACCTTCTCCTATTGTGGAAGGCAAAATTAACAGAGTAATTCAGGAGGATAAGTAAATGGGTAAAGAAGTCAGTGAAGTAATGGAAAAGAAGAACATTTTTGAATCCATCCAGGCGGTAATGGGTGAGATCGGAGCTGTAGGCAAGACAAGTAAGAATGCACAGCAGGGATTTATGTACCGTGGAATTGATGCGGTGATGAATGCACTGCAGCCTGCACTTATTAAGCATGGAGTATTTGTGGTTCCGGAGATTTTGGAACAGATAAGGGAAGAAAGAGTAAATGCGAAGGGAACCACGCTGATCTATTCGATTTGCAAGATTAAGTATAACTTTTATGCACAGGATGGCAGCAGTGTATCTGCCACAGTAATTGGTGAAGGAATGGATACCGGGGATAAGGCAACAAATAAGGCAATGAGTATTGCATTTAAGTATGCTTGTTTCCAAGTATTTTGTATTCCTACCGAGGAAATGGTGGATCCTGATGCCGAGGTGCATGAAGTGAAAGCCAAGACCGAAAAGAAGGCGGAACCGAAACAGGAGCAGAAGAATTTGAAAGCAACGCCGAAGCAGATTGAATTGTTAAAGAAGCTGGTGCCGGATGAAGCATGGGGAGCAATGTTAAACTGGGCAGGAGTTGAAAAAGTGGAAGATATGACCGCTGCACAGGCATCAGAAGTAATTACGAATAAATCAAAGAAGGAGGCTTAATTATGGATGAGATTAAGGTTGTAGGAAACACATTACCGGCAGAAGTGATTGACGAGGTTATCCGGGTGGAGAAGTTGGCCGAGGAATATGCAAAGGCACAGAAGAAGTTGAGAGCGGCTATTTTGGCGGCTATGCAGGAAGCTGATGTGGAAAAGATTGATATTGAGGATGTAATTGCTTTAACGGTGGTGCCGGAGAGCACTTCCGAGAGATTAGATTCCAAGACGCTGAAAGCGGAATTACCTGATATCTATGATACTTATTGCAAGATTTCTCCGAAGGCGGCTTATTTGAAAGTGACGGTGAGATAATGGAGAGTTGGGAGATTAAAGGCAGAACATTGGAATATGATGATGCATCCCACACTTATCTGGTTGATGGAATTATTGTCCGGTCGGTGACGCAGTTACTCAAACTAAAGTTTGGCAAAAAATATGATGGTATTGATGCCGGAGTTTTGAAGGCTGCTGCCGATCGGGGCACAGCCATTCACAAGGCCATTGAAGAATACTGCAAGACAGGAAGGAATGAGGATGTTCCGGAGGTCCGGGATTTTAAGTTTTTGCAGCATCAATACAATTTTCTTGTGACTGGGAATGAAATGCCGATTATTTTGGATTTTGCCGGAGAAACTTATGCAGGGCGATTGGATTTAATTCTGAATATGAATCCGGAGGATCCGTGTTATGCGGTGGCGGATATTAAGACTACTTCCACGCTGGATAAGGATTATTTGGGGCATCAGCTTAACTTATACCGCATGGGTGTAGAACAATGTTATGACATTGTACCACAGGAATTATATGGGATTCATTTGAAAGACGGTAAGAGGAAGATGGTAAAGATACCGATAAGGAGTGAAAAATGGTTGGCAGAATCGTTGAATGTTCACGGAGTTTAACCGGCAATTTAAGAGTGACCTTTGAGGTGGATTCTTTGGATGAGCTCCGGGGAATGGAAGATAAAGAGATTACCTTGGAAGCCAAAATTAGCCGAAATAAGAGGTCTTTGAATGCCAATGCATACTTTCATGTACTTGTGGGCAAAATAGCCGAAAAATTGACAATATCGAAGGCAAAAGCAAAGAATATTCTGCTTGGGAAGTATGGACAGAGAGAAATGGTGGATGATGGACCTTTAATCATTTCCATTTTGGAAAATGTGGATATGTATGAGCGAGAGGATATTCATTGCATTCCGGTTGGACATGGAGTGGTGAATGGAAGGGATTTTACCCATTGGGCGATTGTCAGACCTTCTCACGAATATGATACGAAGGAAATGGCGGCATTGATAGATGGAACCATAGAAGATGCAAAGGAGCTGGGCATAGAAACGATTACTCCGGCGGAATTGGAAAGGATGAAAGCTGCATGGCAAAGAAATTAAAGAGCATTATTACGCAGGATCTGGAGCATTGTTATTTTTGCGGTGCCCCTTATCCGCAAATACACCATATTTTTAATGGTGCGATGAAAAAGAAATCCGAAAAGTATGGCCTGATTATTCCGCTTTGTATGAACCATCATACCGGAGCCGAAGGTGTTCATACGGTACGGGGAAAGATGCAGGTAACGAAGGAATTTGGACAGACAATGTTTGAATTATATTATCCGGAGTTGGATTTTTTGAAGATTTTTGGCAAGAATTACAAAGGAGACTGATATGGATGCCAGGGAATTAACGAAGAAGTATTATGATCTGAATAATTTGGTGGATGATTTGAAAAAAAGAGTGGAATTTTTGGAACAGGAAAATTCAAAACTGCGGTTGCAGGTAAATGATTTAATGATTGATGTAAAAATGTTGCAGAAAAAATAAAGGAGGGCAAAATGACAGCAATAATTATCACTTCTATTATTTGCGGAACACTGATTTTGATATGCTTAATAAGCAAGATTGGAGGAAAAAAATGAACAAAGTAATTTTATCCGGTCGCTTGACCAAAGATCCTGAAGTAAGATACAGCCAGGGAGAAAATGCAACCTGTGTTGCCAGATATACATTGGCATCCGACAGGAAGTATTCCAAGGCTGATGATAAGCAGACAGATTTTATTAACTGTGTGGCTTTTGGAAAATCCGGCGAATTTGCCGAAAAATATTTGAAGAAAGGAATTAAGATTTTGGTTAGTGGTCGCATTCAGACCGGCAGCTATGAGAAGGATGGCAAGAAGGTTTACACCACAGATGTTGTTGTTGAAGAACATGAATTTTGCGAAAGCAAAGGATCT
>Ga0310691_10001431_pt1 | contig 36338 bp, 18 predicted proteins | sample 176DNAGHGlowgp2_FD_203887 | JGI IMG/M metagenome (GOLD analysis project Ga0310691, IMG submission 203887) | Sheep rumen microbial communities from Palmerston North, Manawatu-Wanganui, New Zealand - 1766 DNA GHGlow gp2 (v2) (version 2) | ecosystem: Host-associated > Mammals > Digestive system >... | reverse complement strand
GGGTGAGCATGCTGCTCCGCCTACACTTCGAGACTAAGGAGATAGCAAACATGTCGGGAGTCACGCCGCCATATATCTCAAAAGTCAGCACCAAAGTCCTGAAAGACCACTTTGGCAAGCGAGGCAGCTCAAAGGATTTGGCAAAAGAGCTAAACAAAATGGGGTAGAAAGCCTGGCGGAAAGGCCGTGAAAGCGAAGGCAACCATCTGGCTATCAGCAGCATAGCACTGGTTAATTTTTGGTTAATTATTTCTCAGCATTTTCCTTTGCCATATGCAATGTATTTCGTAATTTTGCAGACAGATTGCGCCCAAATTGCAACAATCATGAGCATACTACAAAAGAATCAAATCAGTACAGACATGAAAAAACTACACCAGTTAATGAGAACATTTGTCATTGGCTTGTCAGCTCTGCTCACATGCAATAGCATGATGGAAATAGGCAACTACACAAAATTCACAGCAAAAACCGCCGAGGGGATTGACATGACCTTCTTTGTCGAAAAGACAGAGGAGGGTGTCTGTTTTGTCGATGCTAATGCGGGCAACCCTTGCATTGACATAAAACACATCCATACAAGTGGCAGAAGGCACCATGAGCATTTTTGAAAAAGGCATAAACATTATTAACGGAAGAAAGGTAATTCAAGCCAAGTAGTAAACCATGATACAGAAATTCATAGGGATAGTCACGTCAGTATTATTGTTAGTCAGCCAACAGGCAAAATCGCAAACAGTCAACACCAAATGGGGGAAGCCGACCCAAGAGGAGCTTACCATGACGGAATATGCCGCCGACAAGGATGCCAATGCGGTAGAACTATATCGTCTGGTGGATGTCAGCTATAGTATCCTCAACGGTGACTTTCGCCTCACTCACCGTGTCAAGTGCCGTCTGAAGGTGCTAAAGCCAGCGGGCAGGAAGGTTGCCGACGTAAACATTCCGCTGCGTGTGAGCGAGAACAGCCCACTTGTCCGCGAAATGGTGATGGGCTTGAAGGCCGTAGCCTATAACCTGGAAGACGGCAAGGTGGTGAAGACCAAGATGGAGAGCCAGATGGTGAACGAAGAACAGGTAGACAAGACGCAGAAGGTCGTGAAGTTCAGTGTGCCGCAGGTGCGGGTAGGCACGGTCATAGAGTATGAGTACCGTATAGAGAGTGACTTTTTCTACGACCTCCGCGACTGGTATGCGCAGAGCGACATTCCCGTTCGGTGGACGCGATACATTCTGTCGGTGCCCGAATGGTTCAAGTTCAACATTGAGGAGACCGGCATGACGCAATTACAGTGTACGAAGGAAACCGGCCGCCTGAGCACTGGCGAGACGAGCATCTCTACCACAGAGACGACCTTTACGGGCGAGTATCTTCCCGCGCTTAACGACGACGACTTCGTATGGTGTGCCAGGGACTATGGCTGCAAGGTGACCCACGAGCTGAGGGGCATCTATGTGCCTGGGGCTGTCTACAAGGACTACAGCACTCGCTGGGACGATGTCGACATGCTGCTGTTAGAGGACGGCGAGTTTGGCGGTCGCATCAAAAAGAGCAGTCCGCTAAAGGACGACATCATTGCCTCTGGCATAGCTGCGCTGCCCGACATGGAACAGCGTGCGGCGGCCGTCTGGCAACTGCTGAGGAGCCGTGTACGGTGGAATGGCGAATACAAATTCTGGGCTAATTCCAGTTCAAAAGTCCTGAAGGAGGGCACGGGTTCAAATGCCGACATGAACTTTCTCTACATCAACATGTTGCACGATGCTGGCATAGAGTCGTTTCCCGTGGTGTTGCGACTTCGCGACCGTGGCCGCCTGCCCCTGACGCATGCCAGTCTGAAATACCTTTCTACCTTCGTCGTGGGCATCTTGCTTAACGACTCTACCCTGGCCTATATGGACGGTTCGGCCGAGGACGGCTATCTGAACGTGCTGCCCTCCAGACTGCTGGTCAGCCAGGCCCGCACCGTCAGGAAGGGCCAGTCAGGCCAGTGGGTGGACCTGCAAGGAGCCTCCCACAGCAAGTCAGTGACGATGGTTCAAGCCACCCTCGACCCATCCGGTATCGTCAGCGGCAAGAGCGTCACGCGCTGCATAGGGCAGTCAGCAGCCCGTTTGCGTCACCGCTGGCGCACGTCAGCCGACAGCACATCGCTCATCCAGGCAATACAGGAGGAGGACGGCATTGAGATTAGCTCCTATCAGCTGGAAGGCCGTCACGACTTCACGCCCACCGTCCGTGAGACGACACACTTCACGAAGCAGTGCGACACCGCCGGCGACCTCATCTATCTGAACCCGATGTTGCTGTCCCCCATGGGCAAGTCGCCGTTCACCACCGCCAGCCGCGACCTGCCCGTAGCGTTCCCCTACAGTCAGCACACACAGTTCAATTTCCAGCTGACGCTACCCGACGGATGGCACGTGGAGGACATGCCCAAGCCCATCATGCTGAAGCTGGACGGCATCACTGCCCGCATTGTCTATATTCTCAAGGGCAGTATGTTCACCACGCAATACCGCATAGACATCAGCCGCACGTTCTTCGACCCTCAACAGTATGCCGACCTGAAGGCGCTGTTCGACCAACTGGTGGAGAGCAACAAGCAGGTTCTGACCCTCAAGAAACAGTCATGAAGCTACTGCTCATCATGCTCCTGCTGGTCTGCAGTGGCCAGCTCGCCCCGGCGCAGAACGCCATCGTGGAGGAGTCGCTGACGGCGGTCGACGTGGCCAGTGCCACACGTGCCACCATCCACCGCCGCGAGGTCACCACCATTATGAACGAGCAGGCTGCCTCCCATGCGCTGTTTGTCTGTTCGTGCAGCAAGGACGAGCGGCTGACAAGCTTCCGTGGCCAGGCAACGGATGCCAGTGGCCACGTGCTGCGCAAGTTCAAGCAGAGCGAGCTCCAACGGACGGAGTACTCAGCATATCTGGCAATAGACGATTACAAGCTATACCTGGACTACACGCCACCCTCGTACCCTGTCACCATCACCTATGAGTGGACCATGGAGCAGCACCACACGCTGCTCGAATATCCGTGGTTTTGTCCGCAGGACGACTACGAGGTAAGCGTCAGGAAAGCCACCTACCAGCTGACCGCCCCCCAGGACATTACCGTGCGCCAGGCCCTCAAGAACATCAGCCATCCGGTGCAGGTGGCCACCGACGACAAGGGTCGCCAGCGGCTGACGCTGGAACTGCACGAGCTGCCGGCCCTGCGTCAGGAGCCCTATAGCCGCCCGCTTCACGAGCGGCTACCCATGGCCTTCTTCGTCCCCATGCAGTTCAGCTATTATGGCACTCTGGGGAGTCTGGCCAGTTGGCATGACTACGGACAATGGGAATACTCCTTGCTAAAAGGGCGCGACCAGCTGCCCGACGACGTCAAGGCCACCTTGCACCAGCTGACCGACGGGATGCAGCACGACCGCGACAAGGCCGAGGCCATCTATCACTACCTGGGCCGCCACCACCGCTATGTGGCCATACTTCTGGGCATTGGCGGCCAGCAGCCCGCGCCGGCCTCGGAGGTTGCCAAGAGCGGTTTTGGCGACTGCAAAGGTCTGAGCAACCTGATGCGTGCCATGCTGCAAGAAGTCGGCATTGCTTCCAACTATACGACCATCAGCACACAGCGGGCACGCCTGTCAAGCAACTTTGCAAGCCCCGGCCAGCTAAACCATGCCATCTTGCAGGTACCCCTGACGGACGACACGCTATGGCTGGAATGTACCCATCCGCAGCTGCCCTTTGGCTATGTCCACGAGGGCATAGCCGGTCACGATGCCATCGTCATCGACGACAAAGGCGGACATTTCGTCACGCTGCCCGCCTATGCCGACACGCTGAACAGCCAGCACAGCACGCTGCGGATGACGCTCAACGCCGACGGCAGTGCCGACTTCAGCCTCAGCCAAGTATCGAGGAACCTCCAGTACGAGCATCGCATGCCGCTGCTGACAATGAGTGAGAAGGACCGTGAGCGCTACCTTGAGCAGACGGTGCGCGCCCCACGGTGTACATTCACAAAGGCCGACATCCGCCAGTGCGAAGGTGCCAGCATGACGCTTGATGTCGCCATGCACAGCCAGGGCTATGCCAATGCTTCGGGCCAGCGGCTGTTTGTGCCACTCTATCCATTACGCCATCACTATGCGATGCCGGCCTCGAACGGCGAGCGCACTGAGCCCCTGTATATCGCTAACGGCTACCTGGACGACGACAGCATTGAGCTCAACATTCCCGAAGGCTACAGCGTAGAAGCCATGCCGAAGGACATCGTCATAGTGCAGCCTTTCGGCAGGTTTGACTTCCGTGTCTGCCAAACCAGCGGCCGCCTTCTGATTCACTATCGCCTGCTCATCAAGTCAGGCAGCTACGACAAGTCAACCTATCCGGCCTTTTCGACATTCCTCAAAAGCATTGGCCACGCCTACAGTCAGCGCGTCGTGCTGCTGAAGGAGTACAACAACCGGGGGCTGGTGGACAAGAAGATGCTGCCGCACTGCGAGTACATCCAGTACTGGTATGACCGCCACGACCGCCTCGTCAGCATGCAAGACGCAAACCTGCGCGACAAAGGCAAGTACCGCTTCTACCTCTACGACCAGCAGGGCAACCCCATACAGACACGCCAGTGGTCTGCGGACGGCCTGCGCAAATACACCGCACGCTCCTTCAGCCACACCGACAAGCTGCTGACGGAATCGGCGACCGTCTATCTGGGCAACGCACATGCTACCGTCAGCAAGACATACAACTACCACGACTACAGCGACCAGCTGGCCAGCGTAGCCGTTGCCTGTAACAATGGCACACCCGTCACCGTGGCCGCCTATGAGTACGACGACATCGGACAGCTGAAGAAAGTGACGCGCGGCGCCAGTGCTGGCAGCGTCAGCTACAAGTACAACGTACGCGGATGGCTCACCGAGATTGCCGCCGCTGACTTCTCCGAGTGGCTGCACTACACCGACGGCGTGGGTACGCCCTGCTACGGCATAGGATTGTAAGACATTGACCATTGAGCATTGACCATTATAATTGGCTCGAAACTATCACGTGGACTGATTTTGGCAGAACAAGTTCTACTCCAAAACCAATCCCCGTGATGACATTCGTGATGGCATGTGCGGCTGTGCTCGCACGACGACTAATGAGGTGTCTATTTGCTGGCGACCATCATGTGGGAATCGCTGGGACGCGGGGCTTCGATGCTGAGGCCGGCAGCATGAAGGATAATCTCCATGCCGTCGATGCCGTAGGGCAGATGGCAATAGGTGCTTTCAGGAACGTAGACGCGGGCACCTTCGCGCAGCTTGCCGAGGAAAGTGAATATCTGCTGGAACAGGCTCTCTACGTCGGCGTACGACTGCGGACGGCTGATGTCCAGCAGCCCCAGCTCGTAGCCATCGTAGGCATCGGCCAGTTGATGGCCGTCAAGCACGGTGGCACGGTCTGACTCGTCGCCGCTGTCGCTGAACACCAGGGTGGCACCCTCAGCATTCATGTCGGCAAGCATCTGCGACAAACTGTTGCGTCGGACCGGAGGGACATCAGCAGGTTTCAGCTCGTTGAAGAGCATTTGCGGATATTTCATCTCTATGAGGTGCAGGAAGTCGAGGTCGTCCTTCACCTGCTGCTCGTTGTCGCTGAGCAGGTAGATGATGCCGCCGGCAGTCTCAAAGTCGCGGGTGGGGCCGATGTGCGGGTCGCCGGCCATTCTGTCGAGCATGGCGCCATAGAAACTCTTCAAATGTCGGGCAATCTGCAGGATGGGAGCCGACTGGAGGTTGATGTCGTTGGCCACAATCAGCGGCTTAAAGGCTCCCTTGCGCTTGAGACGGTAAGGCTTGCGGGCATCCTGTTCAAACTTTGCGGGGTTGAGATAGGCATCCAGATGAACATCGGACTCGTGATGGCCGTTGATAGCCTCCAGGAACTTGCGCGGCAGGCTGGCACCCATCGGACGGCAGTTTACCTCGATGAGCACGGGGCCACGCTCGTCGAACATGTATTCGCCATGAACGGCACCCCACTCTATGCCGATGGCGTCGAGAACGTCGAAAGCATAGTGTATGAGCCGTGAATGACCCACGTCCAGACGGGTGTCCGAAATGCCATAGTTGTAGATGTATGAACCGTTCATGACCAGTTTGTCGTAGTGCCAGATGGACACCAGACGGTGCTTGCCACCACACGACACGGTGTTGACAATGTATTCCTTGCCGATGATGCGCTCCTGCATCAGCAGGTCGCTCAGATACGGGTTGTCTTGTGCCAGGGCCAGCTGTCGTCGCACGACATCCAGGGTCTCGTCGAGGCCCTCGCAGAAGAAGACACCCTGCGTGCCGGCTCCACGTGTAGGCTTGATGACGATGTGCGTGGTGTCCAGCTCCTCGTAGAAGGCCCGCACGTCGGCCTCGCTCTTGACGATGCGCCCACGGATATGGCGCACACCTGCCTCAGCCAGTGCTCGGTGCATCTCGCTCTTTTTCGTCATCTTGTCGATGTTGGCCCACTTGTTGCCACGCAGCCCTAAGTCGCTGGCCAGATGGGTGGCTATCTCGACACCAAACTCGCTGCCGGCAATGACCAGTAGCGGGTCATAGCGGCGCACCTCGGCCAGCACCTCGTCGTAGTCGGGGTTCTCGGCAATGACGGGAACGTCCTTGGGAATACGAGTCATGAACATGGCTTCTTGTTGGCGAATAACCTTGCGGTCTTCTTCGCTGCCTGGAGGCGTGGCAAACATAACCACGGGCTGGTAGCCTCTTGCCTTCACGTCGTCAATGAGATTGAACCCTGTAGAGAAAGGCTCTGCGATTACGATATTCCTTTTCATGGTGCTATAAATAATTAGTTAAATCTCTATTCCCATTGATGTTGTTCATTCCTTATACCTTATATATTATATCCCTCGCTCCGCCCAGTCGCCGCGGTCGAGGTTGCGGTAGCCGATGGCCTCGGCGATGTGCATGGACTGGACCTTTTCGCTGCCGGCGAGGTCGGCGATGGTGCGGGCTACTTTCAGGATGCGGCTGTAGGCACGGGCGGAGAGCTTGAGGCGCTCCATGGCCATGCGGAGCATGTCGAGGCTGGCGGCATCGGGCTCGGCAAACTCATGGAGCATGCGCTCCGTCATCATGGCGTTGCAGTGGATGCCCTTGAAGGGCTTGAAGCGCTCCTCCTGAATTTTGCGGGCGGCGATGACACGCTCGCGGATGGCGGCCGACGGCTCGCCGGGCTTCATCTGCGACAGCTGTGCGAAGGGCACGGCCTGTATCTCGCAGTGGATGTCGATGCGGTCGAGCAGGGGACCGGAGATTTTGTTCATGTAGCGCTGTATCTGGCCGGGGGTGCAGACACAGTGGTGGGTGGGGTCGCCGTAATAGCCGCAGGGACAGGGATTCATCGAGGCGACGAGCATGAATGAGCATGGATATTCAACGCTGTACTTGGCGCGGCTAATGGTGATGACGCGGTCTTCGAGCGGCTGGCGCAGCACCTCCAGGACGGAGCGCGAGAGTTCGGGCATCTCGTCAAGGAACAGCACGCCATTGTGGGCCAGACTGATTTCGCCCGGTTGCGGATTGTTGCCGCCGCCTACAAGGGCCACCTGCGAAATGGTGTGATGGGGTGCCCGGAAGGGGCGCTGACTGATAAGGCTCGTGTCGCGGCTCAACTTACCCGCGACAGAGTGTATCTGGGTGGTCTCCAGACTCTCGGCCAACGACAATGGCGGGAGGATGCTTGGCAGGCGCTTGGCAAGCATCGACTTGCCAGAGCCCGGCGGACCAATCATGATGAGGTTGTGGCCACCGGCCGCCGCCACCTCCAGGGCCCGCTTGACACTCTCCTGTCCTTTGACATCGCTGAAGTCGACGTCGAAGATGCTCTGCTGCTCGTAGAACTCACGTCGCGTGTCGATAATGGTAGGCTCGAAGGACGCGCTGCCATTAAAGAAACGGAACACATCCATCAGCGAATCCATGCCGTAGACCTCCAGGTGGTTGACGACGGCCGCCTCGCGGATGTTCTGCTTAGGCACAATGAGCCCCTTGAACTTCTCCTTACGCGCCTTAATGGCTATGGGTAGCGCACCACGGATAGGCTGTAGCCTGCCGTCGAGGCCCAGTTCGCCCACGAGCATGTATTTGTCCAGGTGCTCGCTTGCCACCTTGCCGTTGGCCGCCATGATGCCGATAGCCAGCGGCAGGTCGTAGCCGCTGCCCTCCTTCTTGATGTCGGCTGGCGACAGATTGACGGTGATGTCCATCGTGGGCATCTTCAGCCCGTTGTTAGCGAGTGCCGCCTTGATGCGGTCGTGACTCTCCTTGACGGCCGTGTCAGCCAGTCCCGTCAAATGGAACATGACACCGCGCGTCATGCTCACCTCGCAGGTCACCGTCGTCACCTCCAGGCCGTTGACGGCGGCGCAGTATGTTTTTACCAGCATAGTAGTCTATAGTTTTATTGTCCTGCAAAGGTACAAATAAGCCAGCGAAATGCCAAATATATTTGGGCATTTCCGCGTTGACGAGCGACCGCGCCACGCTTAACACGTCAACCTACAGACCCGCCGGGGCTTGACGGCGCTACTGTCCGATGGACTGCCTGTAGTCTAACAGGCAGTCCTGAGGGGTGACGGGCGATGGCTGGAGGTGACTAACGGCGCTCTCTGGTGCCGTCTTAACTTTGGGCCGGCCTCAGCGGCAGTTTGGGCCGGCCTCAGCAGCGCTGAGGTACGGGGTCAGCGGCGCTGAGGCCGGCCCAAAGCGACGCTGAGGCCGGCCCAAACCGACGCTGAGGTACGGGGTAAACGACACGGGGCTGCGGGGCCGGCTGTCGGCGGCGCGGGTCAGGGCCCTCGCGACGGGGGCGCAGGGGGCAGCTCAGGCGAAATATTTGTGTTTTCTGCACGTGTGTTTCACAAATTATTCGTACCTTTGCGCCGTGGCAATCGCAAGGCATGCCACCGCCATTGACAAATATTGCATGGTTTCATATTTACATCAACACGAATGGGTATCAACGAAGATATTGCCAAGAGAAATGCCGAACGCATCAAGGACATGCGGCTGGACGACCTGCGGCGGCACGCCGAAGACCTGGAGGCCATCGCCTACGACGACGAGGAGCTGGTCATCATCGACGACCTGAAGGAGATTCCCCGTCTGGCCAAGCACAAGATAGGGTTCAACCTGATAGTGGTGTGCATGGCAGGCAACATACAGTTCGACGTGTCGGGCACGCCCGTCAGCATGAAGGCCAACCAGCTGGCCATCTGCCAGTGTCATGCCGTACTGTCCAACTTCACCGTCAGCACGGACTTCGAGTGCAAGGCGCTGTGCATCAGCGACCCCCTGCTGCACAGTGTGCTGTCGGCCCAGATGGCAGTGTGGGACACGCTGCGCTATCGCCAGCGCTGCCACGTGCTCGACGTGGACACGGAGCGCATAGGCATCTATAACGAGCTGCGCTACTATTGGGCCAGCGAGGGAAGCTTCAAGCGCGAGATACTGGCCAGCCTGCTGCGCGTGGCTTTCCTGGCGCTCTGCCAGATGCTGATGAAGGTGGAGGAGGTGCAGGCTGAGGACATTTTAGACAGCACGTCGCGCATGGACATGCTGTTCCAGCAGTTTCTGGCCAACATTGCCCGCCGCCACGTCAAGAAGCGGTCGGTGGCCGACTATGCCGAGGAGCTGTGCATCACGCCCAAGTATCTGTCGACGGTCTGCCGCATGGTGAGCGGCAAGTCGCCCATAGAGTGGATTGCGGAATATGTCGTCGAGGACATAGCCTACTATCTGAAAAACAGCACGCTGACGGCCTCGCAGATAGCCGCCGAGTTGGGCTTTCCCAACGCCTCGTTCTTCGGCAAGTATGTCCGCGAGCACCTGGGCACGAGTCCGAACGAATATCGGAGGAGACAACTGGCCGACACGCTATAGCTGCAGCGTGTCAGTCTTCGCCGCCACGGGTGTACCCGCATCGGGAGCCTTTGTGGCCGCAGCGGCAGGGGCCACGGGCGTGGTGGCGGGTGCCGGTGTTTTATGCGTGGAGTCGGCTGCGGGGGCCTTGCCCTCGGTGGCCGGCTTGCTGTTTTGCAGCTGTCCGTTCTGGTGGAGGAAGCGGACATAGTTGCGGTAGGTGTACGACGAGTAAGCCTTGAAGATGTTGTTGGCAAAGAGGATGTCGGTGATGTGATTGTCGCGGACGTAGTCCTGCATGTTCTTCAGGAAGTAGCGCGAGTCGACCACATGCACCTCCTCGAACGAGAAGAACAGGTAGCCAGGCAGGGCATTGCCGAAGCTGTCCTTCAGGATGAGCACGCGGCGGCCGTTGTGGGTGCCAGTGCGCACCGTGGTGACGCGCATGTCGCTGCCCATGAAGGTGCAGTAGGCACCGCCGTTGCCGTCCTTGAACTTATAGAAGAATCTGCCCTTGTAGGGCTTGCTCTCGTGGGTGATGTGGAAGTCCTTGTCCACCGTGTAGTCGATATAGGTGGTGGTGTAGTCTACGCCCTTGGGCGTGTAGTAGACGAAGTCCTCGGGGGCGTTCTTCACCGATATGTCCTTCGAGTAGCCGTACATGCTGCCTACGTAGCGGTGGACGACGTGGCGCTCGTAGCTGCTCAGGTCGCGGAAGGGCACGCCGGCCACGCGGGCAAACTCCTGGGCGGCGTAGTAGGCACCCAGCGGGGCCCAGTGGTGGTCGGTGCGCAAAAAGATGTCCTCGTCGGCATGCTGGCCCAGGGGGGTGTAGACATCGACGGCCTTCACGCCGGGGGCCAGATGGTTGTAGACATTCTGTATGGTGGGACGCTCCGGGCGCGTGGCCTTGCGGGCCTTCTCCGGGCAGTAGTATTCGACGGCCGTGGGAATGACCATGCAGTAGACATTGACCGAGGGAAACACCTCCTTGTAGTGGTTGGCCGCCTGGGCATAGCCCACACAGCCGGTGGCGCTGCCGCCGTAGGCCATCAGGGCGCGCACCTTGTTGCCCGTGCCGACGATGATGATGCCGGCATTGGCTATCTTGGCGTTCTCCTCAGCATCGACGTGGTTCTCGTATTCGCCGAGCTGCAGGGCTGCCATGCTGTCGGCATCCAGCTCGTCGCCGTCGGCAGCGGCAGGGTCAGGGTCGGTGGCTGCCGGCTGTGCGTCGGTGGAGGCATGGAAGGTGACGTTGTCCTCGTCGGCGCCGATGAGCAGGCGCTGGCGGTCCTTGAGCCACATGCTGAGGGTCATGAAGTGGTCGCGGTAGGGCTCGCTGTCGCTGAACCACGTAGAGACGGCACTGGTGAATGTGCCAGCCCACAACGAGTCGGGGGTGAAGGCTGGAAACTGCTTCAGCTCGCGCTTCTCCAGCTCGGAATAGACGCTCCGGGGAAAGGTGGTGAACACGACGGCGATGGCCAGGAACACAACGGCGATGAGGGTGATGTATAGCTTGTGCGTCATGGGGGTTACTGTCTGAGGTATTGCTGGTAGGCCTCCGAGGTGCGCGGCATGGAGGCATGGATAAGGTTATTGGCAAAGAGGATGTCGGTGATGCCGTGCTGGCGCACGAAGTCCTCAATGTTACGCAGGAAGTAGCGGCAGTCGACGACGTGGACCTCCTCGAACGAGCCAAACAGGTAGGCGGGCAGGGCGTTGCCGTAGCTGTCCTTCAGTATCAGCACGCGGCGGCCGTTGCGCATGCCGGTGCGTACGCTGGTGGTGTTGTTGTCGCCACCCATGAAGGTGCAGTAGGCGGCGCTGCTGCCGTCCTCGTAGGGGCGGAAGAACTCAAACGCTTCGGGCGCGCTCTCCTGCAGATAGGTGGTGGTGCGGTGGCGGCGACGGTGGCCTACACGCTTGGTCACCCGTCGGTAGACGGTGCGCGTCGACTGGTAGTCGATGCCCCGTGGCACGTAGAACACAAAGTCCTCTGGGGCCGCGCTGACGGCCTTGTCGTGCGAGAAGCGCGACATGCTGCCCACATAGTCGTGGATGACATGGCGGTCGTAGGCATCCAACGGCATGAACGGCACACCGGCGACGCGGGCAAACTCCTCGGCGGCATAGTAGGCACCCAGGGGCGACCAGTGGTGGTCAGTGCGCGAGTAGATGGGCTCGTCGACATACCGCTGCAGCACGGGATAGACATCGACGGCCTTCACACGGTCGGCCAGCTGGCGGTGGATGGCCTCGATGGCCGGGCGCTCAAGGGCCGTCCAGGTGGCGGCCGTGTCGGGACAGTAGTAGGCCACGGCGTTGGGGATGACCATGCAGTAGACCTGCACGTCGGGGAATGTGCGGGCATACTTGCTGACGGCGAAGGCATAGCCGGCACCGCCGTCCTGGCTGCCCCGGAAGGGCTCGATGGCGCGGACGGTGGCGCCTGTGTCTACGACGATGATGCCGTTGCGCACGCGGCGTGCCGGCACGTTGTAGGCCGCCGACGCAAGGGTCAGCAGACTGAGCAGGGTGACGAGGATAGTGCGTAGGGTGTTCATGTCAGAAGCGGGTGTAGATGAAGGCGTTGTTGGTGGCACCGACCAGCAGGGCCACGCTGACCACGAGCAGCAGCAGCGACACCACCGTGCGGCCCACTAGGACGAGCGACGAGCGCAGCGTGGGGTGGTGGTCGCCGGTCACGAGGGTGAGCAGGCGGTTGGCCGTGTCGTAGACGGGCAGACACAGCACCAGACCGAGCAGCCAGAGCCAGAAATGGTCGGTCAGCGCACTCTGGGCCACGAAGTCGGCCTGCCAGCCGTCCCAGGCGAAGGCCGTCTGGAAGAAATGGGTCATGCGGTCGAAGTCGTCGAAATAGAAGATGCCCCAGCCGACGACCACGAGGAACATGCTGTAGACATGGAGCAGGGGCGCGGGCACCCACCGCTGTATGCGCAGCACGGTGTACTTCTCGACCATGACGATGAGGCCGAAGTAGACACCCCAGATGATGAAGTTCCACGAGGCACCGTGCCACATGCCCGTGAGCCACCACACTACCAGGATGTTGAGGGCCTGGTGGCGGCGGTTGCCGCCCAGGGGGATGTAGACATAGTCGCGGAAGAACGAGCCCAGCGACATGTGCCAGCGGCGCCAGAACTCGGTGATGGTGCGGCAGCAGTAGGGATGGTCGAAGTTCTCGTTGAAGTGGAAACCCATGCAGCGGCCCATGCCGATGGCCATGTCGGAATAGCCGGAGAAGTCGAAGAATATCTGTAGCGTATAGGCGCACACGCCTACCCACGCACCGGGCGTGGTGAGCGCTGGCAGGCCGTGAAGCAGAAACTGGTCGGCTATCTCGCCAAACTGGTTGGCCAGGATGACCTTCTTGCCCAGGCCGATGAGGAAGCGATAGATGCCGTCGGCCACGTCCTGCGTGCTGACGCGGCGGTGATGAAGCTCGTGGGCCACGGTGTTGTAGCGCACGATGGGGCCGGCCACCAGCTGCGGAAACATGGAGATGTAGAGCAGCAGGTCGACGAAGCGGCGCTGGGCGTGGGCCTCGCGGCGGTAGACATCGACCAGGTAGGAGATGGACTGGAAGATGAAGAAACTGATGCCGATGGGCAGGGCTATCTGCGGCACGGGCACATCGAGGCCGATGTTGCACAACTGCCGGGCCAGAAAACCGGCATACTTGAACGTGCCGAGAATGGCGAGGTTGCACACCAGACCGGCCACCAGTCCCCACCGGCGCCGCAGGTCGCTGCTGCTGTCGATGAGCCGTCCGGCTAAGTAGTTGAGCAGCACGCTGACAAGCATCAGCATGACATAGACGGGCTCGCCCCAGGCATAGAAGACGAGCGAGAAGACGATGAGCACCATGTTGCGGGCCTCAAGGCTCGGCTGGCTCTCGGTGGAGAGCCACCGGCGGTCGGCTCCGGCGGCCAACAGGTAGCACAGCGCAAAGGCCGGTATGAAAACAAAGAGGAAGAATAAATCCGAGAATACCATCTCTAATCCCTAACTGCGTAAGCTTTAATGGTCAATGTTCAATGTTCAATGTTCAATGTTCAATGTCCAACGTCCCTCACCCTGTCGGCTATCAGCCGCCCGTTGTACTTGGCCCCCCGCCGGCTGGTGTGGGTGCCGTCGGTGGTGTACACCTTGCGGCGGGCCTCCTGGGCGCTCACCACGCGGCTGTCCTTGTCGAGCCGGATGGTGAGGGCTTGCAACCGATGGGCACAAGCCTCGATGAGGTCGCCGGCCTGATGGATGAGGCTGTCGGGGGCCGCCGTGGTCTGCATGGGACTGACGAGCACGAGGCGGGCAGCGGGAAACCGCTGACGGAGCAGCGTGCAGCAGTAGCGCACGGAGGCAGCCAGCGTCAGCACCTCGGCGGGCTGTCGGCGGAGGAGCATGCTGTCGCTGTCGGCAAAGGCATCGGCAGCCGTCTGGGTGAAGGCGGCAGGCCGCTGGGCATTGAACCAGGCATCGTTGGTGCCGGCGGAAATGATGATGACGGTGGGCGGGGCCTGACGCTGCTGGTCGCAGGCTTCAACGAGGCGCTCCACCTGGTTGTAGATGACATTGTCGTTGGCCAGCACACCGGTGTACTCCTCGGTGTTGCGACGGGTCGAGGGAGTGTTAGTCCAGGTGGCACCGCTACGGGCATAGCTGCGGCAGCGGGCCTCTGGCCACCGCTTGGCAAACCAGTAGTTCCAGCCTTTGGGGTTGAGACAGTCGTCGCCACCGATAAAGGTGTTTGAGTCGCCCAGCATGACCACGACGGGAGCCGCAGCGACGGTGGCGGCTGGTTGGGTGGCATCCGCCGGCGACTGGGCGGCGGCGGTCTGGGCCGCAATCGTGAGTAAAGTGCCCGCCAGCAAGGCGGACAGCCGCTGGCGGACAGGCGTGTGGAGGGTCTGCATCATTAGTCGGTTTGTTGTTCTTTAGCGGCACGCTCGGCAGCCTTGCGGGCTTCCTTCTCGGCCTTGCGGGCAGCCTTCTCGGCGGCCTTCTGCTGCTTACGGGCTTCTTTCTCGGCCTTGCGGGCGGCCTTCTCGGCGGCCTTCTGCTGCTCGCGAAGGGCGTCTTCCTCGGCCTCCTTTTGCTTGCGGGCGGCTTTCTCGGCAGCCTTCTGCTGCTTGCGGGCAGCCTTCTCGGCGGCCTTCTGCTGCTTTTCGGCTTCCTTCTGCTTCTTCTTCTGCAGGCGGGTCTCGAAGTCGTCGCCACGGCCAAAGAGATTGAAGCGGATGCCAGGCTTGATTTTGGTCTTCTTCATCTCGTTGGTATTGGTGAACGAGAACTGGCAGCTCAGGTCGGCCACCTTGCCGGTGGTATAGACGTAGCCCTCGGCAACGGCTCCGTCGCTCTCTATCTTGGCCTTGAGGTCGGAGGCCGAGACACCCATGTACGAGCACTTGTCGATGGTGGCCGTCACCGTGCAGATGGGCAGCTTGCCACCCTTTATGCGGCGCATCTGGGCGGTACGGGGCTTGCTGATGTCGACGTGGAAGTCGGCATTGGCGGCAATGGGACCCAGCTGGGGCATGTCCATGACGCGGCCCAGATGGAGATTGGTGGTGGTGACATGGCCGTCGAGATACTTGTTGTTCTCGTCGATGGCGAAGTTAATGCTCATGTTGCCTAAGGCGGTGCGCACATTAGCCATGAACTCCTCGCGCTTCCACAGCACATTGAAGCCGCCCGTGATGTTCAGGGTGCCCAGGGCGTCGAGCTGCTTCATCATGAACTTCTTGACCACGAACTGGTTGATGACCTTCTCCTTGATGGTGCCCTTGGCCACGCAGCTGAGGATGTCGAAGTGGACCTTCATTTGGTACTTGTCCTTCAGGTTGGTGATGTAGCCCTTGGCAGTCACGTGCAACTGCTTGTCGTCGGTGTTGACCACGATGTTGCTGAACTGCATGCCGTCCTTGTCGCCACTCATACGGCAACGCAGGTTGAGCGGCAGCTTGAAATTGCGCAGCACGGGGGCAAACGGACGGGAGATGTCCTTCAGGATGGCACGGCCATGGATGGTGCCCGTGCGGTAGGTGAAGGGGATGCCCTTCTTCTTGCTGGGCAGCTGGAGGAAGGCTTCGTCGATATGCAGCTCGGTGGTTATCTGCTTGACGATGACATCCTGCAGATGGACTATCTGGTTTTTGATGCCGGCATGGCACTGGATGTTACGGATGTCGATGCCGGATATGGGGTCTTGGGCCGTAAGCTCCTGCAGCACCACATGCACCGAGTCTTTCTCCATGTAGTCTACGTCGGCCTTCAGACGGGCCAGCACGTTGAAGTGGCCCACGTCGAAGAATCCGCGCTTGGGCTTGTTGGCATTCTTGCGGGGCTTGCCGTTGTTGGTGATGAAGCGCAGACTGTCGATTTCCACCTGCCGGTGGCCGTCCTTCTCGTCGTAGTGCATGCTCAACAAGTGGAGCTTCGTGGGCACGGGACCTTTCTTGGTGCGCTGCGTGAAGTCGTAGCGCAGACCCGTCAGCACACCCTTGCGGCGGGTCTCGCCCTGCTGCTTGAGGGTTATCTTGTCCAGCTGGGCATGCTTGTCGTCAAAGTTCACGGCGATGCGCTCCACCAGCACGTTGTTCAGGTTGAGCACCAGCTTCTTGTGGCTCTTCTCGCCCGCCTGGGGCTTGTTCTTTTGCTCGCGTTGGTCCTTCTTCTGTTTCTTGAAGGCATCGATGACAAACTGGTAGTTGGCCACGCTGTCCGTAGAGTCCTTGTGCAGCTCGGCACTAAGGCCACGGACGGTAGCATTGCGGATGCACACCTCATCGGACAGCAACGGAAGCAGGTCTACGTCGAGCGACAACTCGTCGAGTTGCAGCATGCGCCGCTTTTGCCGGTCGTCGACTTGCAGGCCGTAGAGGTAGACATCCTGGTTGAGGAGACCGATGTGGATGCTGTCAATCACGACACGGGTCAGCAACCGCTCCTCCAGCATGGCGGTGGCAGTATGCAGCAGCCGTTGCTGCACTTTCGAGGTGTTAAACGCAATGCCGAAAGCCACGATGACTGTCAGCACGATGCCTGCCAGGGCAGCCACCGTCTTCAGTATTATTCCTATTATCTTCTTCATCGTTGTATGGGTAATGCTAATCGGATTACTTCAGCAGTTCCTTCAGCTTGTCCTCCAGCTGCTGGGGGTTAAGGTTGCGGGCCACGATGCGCCCGCTACGGTCGGCCACCACATTGCCGGGGACTACGGCAAAGCCGAACTTCTGGAGCAGCGGGGTCTGCCAGACCTTGCCGTCGCACAGCGTAGGCCACTTCAGCGAGTCGCGGGTGACGACGCTGCGGCGGCAGTCGGCAGGACTGCCATCCAGACAGATGCTGACGATGGCGAGGTCCTGACCGTAGTCGTCCTTCAGGCGCTTCAGGCGGCGCTGCATGTCCGTGCTGCGATTGTTCCACGATGCCCATAGCGACACAACGTTGACCTTGCCTTTAAGCTGACGCTCGGAAACCTGCTGGCCCTTGACATCCGTGGCGGTAAACGATGGCAGCTGACTGCCAACAGCCCCGCCTTGCAGCGGGTCTAACTGGCGGGTGAGTGTCTCTAACTGCACGTTCTGGGGCTGTGCTTTCAGCATCAGACCGGCCAGTCTGCGTGCCTCCTTGTAGTCGGGCTGGCGACAGAGCAGAAAGTAGCGCTGTAGCAGGTAGGTGCTTACCGCCGACTGCGGATGCTCCGTGATGAAGCCGGCCACCGCACGAGGCACGGCCGGCGGCATCAGCTCGTTGAGCTGCATCCTCAGGTCGGTCATCAGGTCATTGTCCTTCGTGCCTTTGATGGTCATCTCCTTCATGTGCGAGGCATCGCCCTTGATGGTTACCGTAGCACCAGACTCGGCAAATACGGGCTGTTCAGAATAGTTGGGGAAGATAATGATGAGCGTGGCCTTGTCGTGCAGCTCCGTCTCATAGGCAAAGCGTCCGTCGCGCACACTGATGGTGTCCATGCCCGTCAGTGTGCCGTCCAGACTATAGAGGTAGAATTCGCCCTGATTGATGTTACGCAGACGGCCCTCCAAGCGAAAACGTCCGCTGTCAGAACTACAGGCCACCGTCAACAGGGCCAGCAAAAACATGCCTATTTGCTTCATACTTGCCTTATTCTGCCTGCAAAGGTACGAATAAGCGTGGAAAAAGCCAAATGTTTTTGACTATTTCGAGCAGGAGTCGAGCGGCCACGTGAGTCATCAGTCCTGGAAGTAGACCTTCTTAACACGGTTACTGACGGAAGTGAGCACCTCGTAGGGGATGGTGTCAAGGAGGTCGCTGAGGACGGTTACGGGCAGATGGTCGCCAAATATCTCCACGGTGTCACCCTCGTGGCACGGACAGTCGGTGACATCTATCATGGCGACATCCATGCAGATGTTGCCCACGTAGGGAGCCTTGTGGCCGTTGACCAGACAATAGCCCACGCCCCGTCCGAGGTGACGGTTGAGCCCGTCGGCATAGCCGATAGGTATGGCGGCAATGATGGAGTCGCGTGTAAGGATGCCCTTACGGCTATAGCCCACCGTCTCGTCCTTGGGCACATGGCGTAGCTGGAGGATGGTGGTCTTGAGGGTGCTGACGGTTTGTAGTTTAGAGGAGAGAGGAGAGAGGAGAGAGGAGGGGGTCTGGAAGTCCGCATAGGGCTGTACGCCATAGAGGCCGAGGCCCAGTCGGCACATGTCAAGCTGGCGTTCGGGGAAGTGCTCGATGGCTGCCGAGTTGTCCATGTGGCGTATTATCTTGTGGGTGAAGGCGGCCTGTAGCTGACGGCTGGCACGGTCGAAGCGTTCAAACTGCAGGGCGGAGAAGCGGTCGAAGTCGTCGCTGTCAGAGCCTACGAAGTGGCTGAACACCGAGCGGGGGATGACGGCATTCTGGTGCTTCAGCCGACTGATGAGCTCATCCATGTCCTTCGCGGGGTCGAAGCCGAGGCGGTGCATGCCCGTGTCGAGCTTGATGTGTACAGGCCAGCCGGTGATGCCCTGTTGTTCGGCAGCACGGATGAGTGCGTCGAGCAGCCTGAAGGAGTAGACCTCCGGCTCAAGGTCATTGTCGAACATGGTCTTGAAGGCCGTCAGCTCGGGGTTCATAATCATGATGTTCTGCGTGATGCCGTGACGACGTAACTCGGCACCCTCGTCAGCTACTGCCACGGCCAGATAGTCAACGCGGTGCTCTTGAAGCGTCTTGGCAACCTCGACGGCACCAGCCCCATAGGCATCGGCCTTGACCATGCAGACGAGCTTGGTCTCTGGTTTGAGGAACGAGCGGAAGTAGTTGAGGTTGTTGACCACGGCGTTGAGGTTGACCTCAAGGATAGTCTCGTGGACTTTCTGCTCTAACTGTTCGGTGATGCGGTCAAAGCCAAACGGACGGGCACCCTTGACCAGGATGACCTCGTCGTGCAACTGCCGGGCAGCGCTGCTCTGCAGGAAGTCGTCGGTGGTGGCAAAGAACGAGGCCTCCGGCAGGTGGAAGAGCGCCTGCTGGGCAGTGATACGTGGTCCGATGCCTATGAGCCGTCCCACGCCGCGTTTTACGCAGAGGTCGTTGACCTCGGCGTAGAGCGTCTGGTCGTCCTTGCCGCTCTGGAAGATGTCGCTGAGTATGAGGGTGGATTTCGAGGACTGTGGAGCAGGAAGGGTGGAGTGAGCGGGTGCCTGTCGGCGGCTCATGAAGTCAAGGGCGATGTCGAGCGAGTTGATGTCCGAGTTGTACGAGTCGTTGATGATGATGCATCCATGCTGGCCCTGCTTCACCTCCAAACGCATGGCGACAGGTTCCAGGCGGGCCATGCGCTCGGCCAGCTGTTCCTGGCTGACGCCCAAGTAACGGGCAGTGGCGGCCACGGCTAACGAGCACTCGATGCTGGCCTGGTCGGTGAAGGGCAGCTGATAGGTGGGCAACAGTTCACTACGATGCCACCCTATCTTGCGTCCCTTGAAGTCGAGACGGCGCACACAGCGGCTGATAATGTCGTCGTCGCCGTTGTAGATGATAACCTCGGCATCGCGGAACAGCCTCAGCTTCTCCATACATTTCTCCTCCATGGAGCGGAAATTCTCCTGATGGGCCTCGCCCAGCGAGGTCAGCACGCCGATGGTAGGCTGAATGATGTCATGCAGGGCATCCATCTCACCCGGCTGGCTGATGCCTGCCTCGAAGATGCCCACCTCAGTCTGTTCGGTAAGCAACCAGACGCTCAGCGGCACACCGAGCTGTGAGTTGAAGCTCTTGGGCGACCGTGTCACGACGTGGTCGGGCGACAGTACCTGGTAGAGCCACTCCTTGACCATCGTCTTACCGTTAGAGCCCGTGATGCCCACGATGGGACAGTTGAACTCGTCGCGGTGGCGCTCGGCCAGCCGTTGCAGGGCTGCCAGCGGTGAGGGCACAATGAGGAAGTTAGCGTCGGCGGGGGTGTCAGCGGGCAAGCTGCTGACCACGAAGCTGCGGACGCCCCGTCGGTAGAGGTCGGCGATGTATCGGTGGCCGTCGTTACGTGCCGTCTTGAGGGCGAAAAACAAGGTATCTTCAGGAAAACACAGCGAGCGGCTGTCGGTCAGCAGCCAGCTGATATTGGCATCGGCATGGCCGACGCGGCGCGCTCCGATGAGCGTGGTAATTTTCTCAATGGTGTAATTCATAACGCGAAGGTACAACTAATTTGGGAAATCGCTCCCTCAGCGCGTCTACTTTTAACATAGTTTGAACTATGAGCGCCTTGTAGTCGGCAGAATCAGGGTCAAAGGGGCGGTGAGCCAGCGCCTGACGTAGCGGTCGCCACTCCTGGAGGAACGCCTTCGCCTCAGCCGAGAAATAGGCGTCGACGAGCCGTTCCCAGATATAGTCAGCGGCCTGTTCGGAGGGGTGCAGCATGTCGGCGGCATAGAAGCGGTAGTCGCGCAGCTCGTCCATGACGATTTCGTAGGCGGGGAAGTAGGAGGTTTTAGAGCTTTCCTCTAAGACTTTGTCAATAGCCAGCAGCAGGGTGGCCTTCGAGAGCTGGCTTTCGTGGTAGCCGTATTTACGGTAGCGGATGGGGCTGACGGTGAGCACAACCTTGACGGCGGCATTGCGCTGTTGCAGTATGCCGATGGCCTTTTGCAGGGCATCGGCACATGCGCTGACGGAGAGTTGCTCCTCCTGGAAGAGAGCTGCCGGCCGCTTGGCGCAGTTGTCCACGATTTCGCCCGTTTCCTTCAGTCGGTAGACATGGTTGGTGCCTAAGGTGAGGAAGGCCACGTTAGGTGCCGCCTCACAGCGCTCGATGGTGTGCAGCACCGACACGGGGTTGTACATCGTGCCATATGGATTGACGGTCGTGGGGAATGCCTCCTCGCAGAACCTCCGCCCGATGGCATCGGCAAAGCAGGAACCCACGAACAGCACCTCGTCGCACGGTCCTATCTCGAAGTCTGGCTTCGGAATGTCTACTATCGTCCTAAACTCCACGGATGACTTTGAACTTTGAACTTTGACCTTTGAACTTTGAACTTTATGATTTGTACGCCGCTACATGGTCCATTGCCCTTCGGCCATCAGCTGCGGCTGACCTGGAGGCCATGCTTCGAGAGTGTCATGTCTACGAAGCGGGCGTTGGCGTTCGGCTGCGCACCATTGATGAGCTGACGGATGCGGGCAGCCGCCTCCGGGTCTTTGGCCACCATGTACAGATAGCCGCCCCCGCCGGCCCCCGGCAGTTTGTAGCCCAGGCAGAGGTCGTCGACGAGGTCGGTGATGCGGCGCACGCTGTCGGGGTTGGTGCCGCTGTCGATGAGCTGGTTCTGCTGCCACGTCTTACGGATGAGGTGTCCTACGGTCTGGAACTCCTGCCGCTGTATGGCCTCATACATGTCTATGGCGTGTGCCTTCATGGTGCGCAGCTGGTGCAGCTCGCCGCCGTGATTAAGGAACATGCGGCGCACGATTTCCGCCAGTATGGTCTTGGCTGTTCGGGTGATGCCCGTATAGTAGAGTAGGTGGCACTGCTGATATTCCGGCAACGTGAACACATCGTCGGGTAGCCAGCGCACCAGGGGGTTCTGGTCGAAGCCCCGCTGTGTCTGCAACAGCTTGACACCGCCCAGCACACCGCCAAACTGGTCTTGCCAACCGCCGCCCGTGGTTAGCATCTGTTCGAGCATCAGCGTGCGGTGCCCTATCTCGTTCTTGTCCCATGCCAGCGAGCAGAAGTCGCCTACGGCTCCCAGCACGGTGGCCGCCAGTATGCTGCTGGTGCCCAGACCGCTGCCAGCGGGTATGGCCGACAGCAGGGTCAGCTCGATGCCGCTGCCGAAGTGCTCCAGCTGTTGGCGCAGCGAGGCGTAGGACTCCTGTGCAAACTGAGGCAGGAAGCCCGCCAGGGCCAGTGCCGCCTTGGGTATGGAGAATGGCGAGCCCACCTTATTATATTGTGCCAGCTGTTCGTAGGTGTCGATGACTTCCAGGGCACCGAGGTCTATGCTGCGCAGCACGATGTGTGGCTCGCGACACGGTTTCACGTAGGTCTGCAGGGGTGGCTGTCCGTTCAGCTCGATGGCTATGTTCACCACGTTGCCGCCCTCCATGAGGCAGTAGGGTGGGGTGTCCGTCCATCCGCCCGCCAGGTCGATGCGCACTGGCGAGCGCCCCCACACTATCTGGTCCGGGTAGACCGACAGTCGGGGATTGACCTTCGCCATGCCTTCGTTGGGTGTGGCCGCCGGCGACGAGAGGATGCCCTCGCGCAACAGCGCAAACGCCCTGTTGCTATCGCCCCGGAACATGGCGTCGTGGATGCGTGTCATCAGCGGCGCGTCGTCGGTCAGCGGTGCCGGCAGAGGCAGTTGCATGTCGTGAAACTCACGGGCGGCATCGTCCAGGTCCAGCTGGTAGAACACGCTGTGCTGCCAGTTCTCGGCCAGTGCGCCCCAGTTGCGGCGGCGGTAGTCGCGGCGCTGGCTGAACAGTCGTCGCAGGTTGGCCCGCTCGGCCACGTCGTTGCTGTTGACGGGCTCGTCGATGCGGTAGCGGCGCACCTCGTAGTCGCTGTCGCCCACGGGCACCACGTCGATGCACTCGCCCGGCTCCAGGCGGATGTCCCAGTCGTTCTCCGGCACACCCGTCACCACGTTGTCGCGTGTCAGCGTCCACCGTGGTCCGATGAAGCTGTTCTCAATCCATATATTGGTGTTGTCGGCAGTGAACGGATAGTGGCAGTCGGCATTCTGCACGAAGATGCTGGGGTGCGGTTTGCGGTCGTGGTGCATAATGCTGCGCTGGTCGTTCACCCGGTTCTGGACGGCCAGCGTCGAGGAAATCATCTCCTGCGATGTGCCGAAGTGGTAGAATTCGCCTTCGGGCAGTGGTACGATGGCCACGGTCAGCTGGCGCAGTTCGGGGTCGTTGAGGGTTGGGGCTGTGCCGAGGGCACAGCCGAACTCGGAGTAGAGGTCGTACTCCTTTAGAGGAGGGAGGAGGGAGGAAGGAGAAAGGGGGGCGGAACCGGTGGCCCCGGTGACAGAATCACCGGGAACAGTGCTACGCTGCATGAGCAGGCTGACGGCGCGGTCGCTGAGCAGCCAGATGCCGATGTCGGTCAGGTAGAAGTGGTCCTTCAGCAGCTGGCTCAACCGTTCGGGCGAGGGCTTCTGCAACATCTGCTTCAGCACGTTAGGAGTGCGGCGGTCGCTGACGAACACGCCGTGGTGGCTGGCCGTGGTGGCGTTGAGCCACAGACCGTAGCACACCACGTCGGCATCGGGCACAGGGCCTAAGCGCTCGGCGGCACGGATATAGACATCGCCGCTGACTATCATCGTGGTCAGGCGGCTGGGTGCCTGCTCCATGATGTGCTCATAGAGCGGCAGCTGCAGGTCGAGCAGCGTCTGCGACAGCCGTTGGCCGCGCTCCCAGCGGAACACGGGCACGGGCATCAGTATCTTTCCGCTGACGGCATACGACGGCAGTCGGCGGCTCTGTCCGCCGGCATGCAGTACGATGCGCTTTTCCCGTTTCAGCCAGTCTTCCATGGGCTGTTGGCCGCCTTCGGCCCTCCAAGCCTCTTGCAGCAGCCAGGTGGTGCCGCCGCCGGAGCCGAGTCGGTGGCCTATGGGGTCACACGTACAGAAATATTCCTCGCGTGGCAGTCCTGTCACGTCGTGAAAGCAGTCCACCAGGTTGGGTGGCAGGGATAGTAGTTTCTTCATGGTCGTTGCTTACGATTGCTGTTCGTCATTCTCCTTTGGCTGCTGGCCCTTGCCCTTGCGCCATGCCTTGGCGATGAGCAGCAGCAGGATGAGCCCCAGTACGGCGTAGGCCACGTAGGCCACCGTCTCTGTGCGGTCTATCGACTTGGGATAGAACGTCAGCACCACCTCGTGGCTGCCCGGTGCCACCTTCACGGCACGCAGCAGGTAGTCGACACGTCCGAGCTCCTGCTCCTGGCCGTCGACGATGGCCTCCCAGCCGGGATAGTAGACCTCCGAGAACACCACGACACCGCCCTTGCCGCTCACCACCTCGTAGGTCAGGCGGTTGGGCTTGTAGTCCTTCAGCACCACGCGGCTCAGGGTGTCCTGTGGGGTGCTCTCGCCCAGGATGTCACGGAACTTCTGGTCGCTGACGGCCTCGTGGCGCAGGGGCAGCTGGCCGGTGGCCTCCAGCTCCTCGTTGGCGTTGGCCACATAGCGCACATGGTCTACCAGCCAGGCGTTGCCGTAGGCATACGGATTCTCCAGGGGCACGGTCTGTCCGCCTTGCAGGGGCAGTATGAAGTATTTGGTGTTGAGCATGTTGAGCACGGGGTAGAGGCTGTCGCCGTTAATCTGCGTCATGTCGCCGCCGGCCTTGCTGACGGCCTCGTAGATGCGGCCCATCTCCGGTGCGATATGTGCGTCGATGAGCTCCTGATAGCGGCGCAGCTTGGCCGGATGGTAGCCGCCGATGCTCTTGACGTAGTACGATGTCTCGTTCTCGTTGAAGGTCGACGTGGCCAGGTTGAGCACGCGGAAGTCGGGTGCTTGGTCCTGCAGGATATGGTCGATGGCCGCCGTCTTCTGCACGGGCTCCTCGCGGACGCTCTGCGGCACAAAGAGGCTGTCGTTCAGGTAGCGCTTGTTGACTTGCCACATGTCGACGAGGCAGAGCACCAGCAGGGCGCCGACCATCACCTCCTTGCGTACCTTATTATATATATAGCACAGGAGGAATGCCGTGCCGATGACGATGACCCAGAACGAGCGCCAGCAGTCGGCGGTGAACACGGCGACGCGCATGTCCGTCAGGTTCTGCACCAGCGGTGCCAGTTCCTCGGCGGGTATCTGGCTCATGGCCTTCATCTCGGTGCTGCTGATATAGTCGGGGAAGAACACCTTTGGCATCAGGGCAAACAGCAGGCAGACACCGCCCGTCAGCGCGAAGGCCAGCAGGATTTTCTTTCCATTCGCAGCACCGTTCTCTCTCCGCTCTATCACCTCTTTCAGCGCCATCATGGCCAGCAGGGGTATGGTGAACTCGGCGATGACCAGGATGCTGGCCACCGTGCGGAACTTGGCATACATGGGTATATAGTCGAGGAAGAAGTCGGTGAACGGCATGAAGTTACGTCCCCACGACAGGAGCACCGACAGGATGGTGACCGCCAGCAGGGCCCACTTCATGGGTCCCTTGACGACGAACAGTCCGAGCACAAAGAGCATGAGCACGAAGGCCCCCACGTAGACGGGCCCCATGGTCATGGGTTGCTCGCCCCAGTATTGGCCCAGCTGCTGGTAGATGCCGTAGTAGTCAGGGTTGGCATGCTTCATGGCCGTGCTGCTCTCGGCCATCGGCACCGAGGCGCCACCCTTGGCGTTGGGCACCAGCAGCGTCCATGTCTCGTCGATGCCATAGCTCCACTGCGTGATATAGTCGCGGTCGAGTCCGCTGCTGGTCTGGTTGGCGCTGTTCTCCTTCACCAGCTCGCTCTTGCCGCGCATCGACTCCTGTCCGTAGAGCCACGTATGGTAGAGGTTCGACAGGTTGAGCGCGATGCCCACGGCGGCACCCGCCATGCAGACGGCGGTGGCTTTCATGAGGTGGGCATACTGCTTCTTGCGGATGCCGTCGATGAGGAAGGCGATGACCATGGCCGCGATGACAAACAAGTAGTAGTAGGTCATCTGCACATGGTTGGCCAGCACCTCCAGGGCGGCAAACAGGGCGGTGACCACCAGGCCCCACAGGTAGCGCCCCTTGAAGGCCAGCACCACGCCGGCAATCATCGGCGGCAGGTAGGCCAGCGCCATGACCTTCCACAGGTGGCCGGCGGCGATGATGATGAAGAAATAGCTGGAGAAGGCCCACACCACGGCACCCAGTGCTGCTAGATACTGTCGGAAGTCGAAGGCCCGCAGCAGGATGTAGAAGCCCAGCAGATAGATGAACACCAGCCACACATTCTCCGGCAGCCACAGGTGGTATGCCTTTTCGAGCTTGGTCAGAGCCGTCGTGCTCTTATACGACGGGGCCATCTGGTAGGTGGGCATGCCCCCAAAGAGGGCGTTGGTCCAGCGGGTCTGCTCGCCCGTCTTCTCCATAAACTCCTTCATCTCCTGTCCGGCACCCCTTCCGGCCGACGAGTCGTGGCGATAGAGTATGCGCCCCTCAATGTCGGCAGGAAAGAAGTAGGCAAAGGCGATGACGGCAAACAACACCACCGCCACCACGTCGGGCAGCCACTGCTTCATAGTCTTCTTCCAGTCCATGCTTTACGTCTTACTTTTGTTTAATTGCCTGCAAAGGTACGAATAATTTTTGTTTCTTGTTGGTTATTTGGCTTTTTTTCGTACCTTTGCACCCAATCTAAACCAATAAGGACTGATTATGAGAAGGATAATCTTTTGTGTGTTAGCCCTCGTGCTTGGCCGGCTGGCCTTGATGGCATCGCCCGCCCTGCCCGGCGTGTGGCAGGTGCGCCAGGCCGATGGCACGGTGCTGAGTATCGAACAGTATGGCGACGAGCACCACCACTGGACCCAGACCACCGACGGTGTGCTGGTGGTCAACACGGGTCATGGCTACTATGTGGCCAACATCGACGGCGACGGACGGCTGACGGCCTCCGCCCTGCTGGCCCACGAGGCCGGCCAGCGCCCCCTGGCCGAGCAGCAGGCCGTCAGCCGTCAGCTGGCGCGCCACGCCCTGTTTCATGAGCGTGGCGAACGGCAAGCCACGCAGGCCCGCCGTGCCGCTGCCATCAACGAGAATGGCGGCTATTTCCCCCATACCGGCACCCCTCGCGTGCTGGCTATCCTGGTCAACTACCAGGACCGTGCGTTCATTATCGAGCAGCCCAACAAGGCCATCGACCAATACCTGAACGGCGATGTGCAGCAGAACCTTGGCAACTACAACCAGCTGAACTACAGCAGCGTGGCCAGCTACTTCGAGACGTCGAGCAACGGCCAGTTCCGTCCGCAGTTCGACGTGGTGGGTCCCGTCACCCTGCCCCACGAGCTGGCCTACTATGGCGGCACGTCGGCCACCGCCAGCGACGAGAAGATGGGCGAGCTGAGCAAGGACGCCATCGACCTGGTGAAGGACGACGTTGACCTGAGCGTCTACGACAACGACGGCGACGGCGTGGTCGAGCTCGTCTACGTCATCTTCGCTGGCTACGGCCAGAACGCCGGCGGCGACGTCAGCGCCATGTGGGCAAAGATGTCGACGCAGAACTACAAGGTGAGCGATGCGCTGACGGTGCGCCGCGTGGGCTGCAACTCCGAGCTGTTCAACCCCGCCCAGGGCTACGAGACGTTCATCAACGGCATCGGTGTCTTCTGCCACGAGTTCTCGCACTCCCTGGGCCTGCCCGACCTCTATCCCACCAACAGCGCCGGCCGCATGGTGAACAACCAGACCATGGAGTATTGGGACGTCATGGACATGGGTCTGTACACCTACAACGGCTTTGCCCCCAAGACCTACACGGCTTGGGAGCAGGAGGCCATGGGCTGGAAAGCCATGGAGCTGCTGACCGACACGCAGGAGGGGCTGACCCTGAAGCCCGTGACCGAGGCCGACGGCAAGGCATATAAGATAGTCAACCCCGCCGACGAGCGCGAGTTCATCGTCTTAGAGAACATGCAGCAGTCGGGTGCCAACTACAAGATGTACGGCCACGGCCTGCTGGCCTACCACGTGGCCTATCCCTACGAGACGGTGAACATGGGCGACAGTCCGAACAACACGGCGGGGCAGCCCTCGGTGGCCGTCATTCCCGCCGACGGCCTGGTCATCAGCACCTATCAGCGCGACACCTACCAGTCGAGCTACGGCGGCACGTACACCTCGGCGGAGTATCGTGCCAGCATGGCCGGCGACCCCTTCCCCGGCACCAGCGGCGTGACGCAGCTGACCTTCCAGGAGCCGCAGCCCAACTACCAGTTCTACACGCTGCCGGCGGTGCCGGAGGGCATGGACGACCAGGGGCTGGGCCGTAGCGTACTCAACATCGTGGAGGATGTGGAGGCCGGCACGGTCGGCTTCGACTACGTCAACGTGTACACCGTGGAGCAGGAGCCCGACCCTGACCCAGAGCCCACAGCCGTTAGCTCAATGGTCAATGGTCAATGGCCAATGGCCAATGGCTACTACGACCTGCAGGGCCGCCACCACAGCGGCAAGCCCACCCAGAAGGGGGTCTATATCGTTGACGGCAGGCGCGTGGCGCTTTAGGGCTAGGAAGACCTAGGACTGCCTAGGACATCCTAGCCGCCCGCTCCCTCAACGCAGCAGGCCGCCCCGTCGGGGCGGCCTGCTGCGTTTTGTTTTCGGCCCTGGCGGGCTTACATCTGCACGTCGACGACGTGCTTGCCGGGGGCGTAGGGGATGACGGTGCCCTCGACGGCTGAACCGTCGAGCACTATGCTGCGCACGCCCTTCTGCTGACCGTTGGGGTGGACGGTGATGGTGTACTCGGCCTCGCGGAACTTACGGCGCACGGTGTATTCGCTGGCGGTGTCAGGCAGACAGGGGTCTACCTGCAGACCGTCGTACTGCGGCTTGATGCCGAGGATGTACTGGCTCACGGTGAGCCACATCCAGGCGGCGGTGCCCGTCAGCCACGAGTTCTTGCCCTCGCCGGGGCGGGCGGCATCCTTGCCGGCCACCATCTGGCAGTTGACGTAGGGCTCCACCTTGTGCAGCGTCTGGTATTTCTCCTCGACATACGAGGGCAGTATCTTGGCGTAGTGGCTCCAGGCGTCGTTGCCACGGCCGGCCAGCGTCTCGCCGATGATGACCCATGGGTTGTTGTGGCAGAAGATGCCGGCATTCTCCTTGTAGCCCTCGGGGTAGGAGCTTATCTCGCCGTACTCGTAGACGTACTTCGTGAAGGCGGGGTTGTTGAGCACCATGCCGTGCTCGCACTCCAGATACTGCTTGCAGGCATCAAGGCTCTTGGCCACCATGCCCTGCTCGGCACCTATCTCGGCCATGGTACACCAGCCCTGGCTCTCGATGAATATCTTGGCCTCGTCGCACTCGTGGGAGCCTATCTTGCGGCCGAAGTAGTCGTAGGCACGCAGATACCACTCGCCGTCCCAGCCGTCGCGCTCCACGGCGGCGGTCATGGCGTCGACGGCCTGTTGCATGCGGTCGGCCTCGGCCTGGTAGGCGGCGACGGCCTCGCCGCTGGCATGGCGGGCCATGTGGCGGCAGAGCTCGACGTACTGCTTGCCGGTGACCACGAAGAGGCCGGCTATCATGAGGCTCTCGGCCTTAGAGCCCTCGCTCTTGTTCTCGGTGGTCTGGAACGACTCGTTGGGGTCCCACGAGAAGCAGTTCAGGTTAAGGCAGTCGTTCCAGTCGGCACGTCCGATGAGCGGCAGCTTGTGCGGGCCGAGGTTGTTGATGACGTGGTTCATCGACACCTTGAGGTGCTCAAACAGTGTCACCTCGGTGCCCGGCTGATTGTCGAAGGGCACCATCTCGTCCAGGATGCTCAGGTCGCCAGTCTCCTTGATATAGGCCACGGTGCCGAAGATGAGCCAGCAGGGGTCGTCGTTGAATCCGCCGCCGATGTCGTTGTTGCCGCGCTTGGTCAGCGGCTGGTACTGGTGGTAGCAGCCGCCGTCGGGGAACTGCGTCGAGGCGATGTCGATGATGCGCTGGCGGGCACGCGGCGGTATCTGGTGGACGAAGCCCACTAGGTCCTGGTTGCTGTCGCGGAATCCCATGCCGCGCCCTACGCCGCTCTCGAAGAAGCTGGCCGAGCGCGAGAAGTTGAACGTCACCATGCACTGGTACTGGTTCCAGATGTTGACCATGCGGTCGAGCTTGTCGTTGCCGGTGTGTACATTATATATATTGAGCAGGTCGTCCCAGTAGCGGCGCAGCTCCTCGAAGGCCTGGTCCACCTTCTCGGTGGTGTTGAGGCGGCAGATGGTGGCGTGGGCGCGCTCCTTGTTGATGACCTGCGGGGCCGAGAACTTCTTGTCCTGCTCGTTCTCGACGTAGCCCAGCAGGAAGATGAAGTCCTTCGACTCGCCGGGCTGCAGCGTCACCTCGATGTAGTGCGAGGCAATGGGGCTCCAGCCGTGGGCATGCGAGTTGCGCGGACGGCCCTCGACGACGGCCTGGGGGGCAGAGAACTCATTGTAGAGGCCCACGAAGGTCTCGCGGTCGGTGTCGTAGCCCTGCACGGGGGTGTTGACGTGGTAGTAGGCGTAGTGGTTGCGACGCTCGCGATACTCGGTCTTGTGATAGATGGTGGCACCCACGGGCGACGTGCCGCCGGCCTTGTCTGCCAGCTCTATCTCTACCTCGCCGGTCGAGAAGTTGCGCTGGAAGTTCTCCATGTCGGTGGCGGCGTTCCACAGGCACCACTCCTCAAAGGAGAACAGTTTTAGGCTTTTGGCCTCGGCCGACTGGTTGGTGAGGGTCAGTTTCTGCACCTCGGCCCACGTCTTGAGCGGCACGAAGAACAGCACGCTGGCCTCGACGCCCTGCTTGCGGCCGGTGATGCGGGTGTAGCCCATGCCGTGGCGGCACTCGTAGAAGTCGAGCGGCGTGCGGCAGGGTTTCCAGCCGGGGCTCCAGGTGGTGTCGTCATCCTTGATGTAGAAGTAGCGGCCGCCATTGTCCATCGGCACGTTGTTGTAGCGGTAGCGGGTGATGCGGCGGAACTTGGCATCCTTGTAGAAGGAGTAGCCGCCGGCGGTGTTGGAGATGAGCGAGAAGAAATCCTCGTTGCCTAAGTAGTTAATCCACGGCCACGGGGTCTGCGGGTCGGTGATGACATACTCGCGGTGCTGGTCGTCGAAGTGACCATAGCGTTTCTGTTGTTCCATAAGTTAATCAGCTGTAGTTTATATAATTAGGTTTGATGCGCGCGTAACGATGGGCAAAGGTACGAATTTTTTTTCATTCTGCTTGCGTTTTATCGTTTTTTTTCGTACTTTTGCCGTATGAACGCCTTGGCGCTTTTGCCTGGGGCGCTGCACGCCTGGCCGGCGGCCGTTGCCGCCAAGCACGCTCGGCGACCCTCCGCTCTACATTCAACGCCCGCCCGCTCTACGTTCAGCGGGCGGGCGCTCTACATTCAGCGGGCGGGCGCTCGCTGACGGTTAGGGCCGCCCAAACTGCCTCCTTGCCCGGCCCAAACAGGCAGTTTGCCCGTACCTTACCACCGCTGACCCCCGCCCTCGCCGCCACTGACCCCCGCCCTCGCCATGAGTAGCCCTCGCCCTCGCGGCCTGTCACCCCTCCGCCTGTCCGCTGTCGTCCCAGCTCCGCCCGTCTGTCGTCCGTCAGCCGCCGATGATTAGTGGCGGCGGTACACGCAAACGATTACGCAATTTTAACACAATCCAACACGTCCAAATTTTTGTCAATCCAAACTTTCTTCGTAACTTTGCACACTGCATAATATGCCCGAAACAGAATACAGTTAACAATATTTACTAACCAAATCAAACAATTATGAAGTACAAACTATTACGTTTCTCGCTTCTTAGCGCTCTCGTAGTGTTGTGCAGCAGTGGCCTCTATGCCCTGACAAACGCCATCACGAAAGCCTTAGAGGCAGATGAGGTTGTATTCTCTGCCACGGTCATTGCTACGAGCGACCAGAGCTTCGCCAATGGCACAACGGAGATTACAAGCGAGCAAGCTACGATTGTTGGCGGTAAAATGTACGCTATCAACGAACAGGCTGACAGCAAGAATCTGATTGGCAAGAAGGGTAGTGCCTACTACTTTAGCATGACCAACAACAACACCTACTTCAAGGTGGTGCTCGACAAGGCACTCGCCGTGGGTGATGTGATTACGGCAGACGCACTTGGTGGCGTGAAGAACAACGTCAACAAAGGCATCTGGGTTTCTACGTCGTCGACCCGCCCAAATGAGGCCCCTGCCTGTGCCGCAACCAGTGCCGAGGAAAGTGTCATTGCTGGCCTGCTGAACTACACCGTTGCCGAAGGCAGTGAGTATGTAGGAGCCACCGAGCTCTACATCTACCGTGCCGCCGGTGCTACAGAGTATTTCAACAACTTCAAGATTACCCGTGCCAGCGAGCAGGGCGGCGGCGGCGAGCCCGTGACCTCTACGTTCCGCGACATCAAGCTCGACCTGACGCAACACCCCGAATTGCTGACCGGGGACGACGTGCTCATCACCGTGGCTGAGGACGGCACCATCGGCACGACCGATAATGAAGAGGAGGCTGCTGCTCTCGTCAACGGTCATGTGCATAGCAGCTATGGCAGCTCGAACTTCACGGCTATTGTGCCTGTGGAGGGTACGGTGAAGATAACCTACGCCACCCACGACTACGGCAACGACATCACCGTGACCGACGACAACGGCACGGAGGTGGCTAAGTTCAGCACCCAGGGTGCCAAGTGGATGAGCGACCACGCCAACGTGGTCGTAGCCTACTACCGCACGAACGAGCCCACCACGCTGCACTTCAGCAAGGCTAACTACAACCCCTACTTCGCCGTGGAGGCCATCGACCCCGCTGACATCCCCGCCGAGGTGACCAAGTACACCGTGACCTTCGCCGCCGGCGAGGCTGACGGCGTGGCTCCCGCCCCCGTCGAGGTGGAGGCCGGCAGCAAGATTACTGCCCCGAAGAACTACACGCTCTATGCCGCCGACAAGACCCTGACGGGCTGGAGCGACGGCACGACGACCTACGCCGTGGGTGAGGAGATTACTCCCACCGCCGACATGACGCTGACCGCCCAGTACACCCCGAACGAGGTGAGCCTGGCCGACCGCACCGAGGCCGTGACCATCAGCTGCGACCTGAGCGGATATAACGACGCGCCGAAGTACAACTTCCAGAACAACACGGGCATCATCGTCACCCAGGCCACCGTAGGCGGCAAGGCCATCGACGTGCGCATTGACGTAGATGCCACCAGCGGCAAGTTTGCCTACAACGGCAGCGGCTGGCATCAGGTGAACACAGGCACGAAGGTGACCGTGCCCTCGTGCAAGGGAGCCACCATCAGCGTGAAGACCTATCAGAACGCCAACGCCCTGAAGTTCGGCGAGACGGCAGCCACGGCCGATGCCGACCCCGCTACCTTCACCGCTACGGATGATGCCGACGTGGTGGTCATCGAGCAGACCGCCAACGGCTACTGGAACAAGCTGGAAATCACCCTGCCCGTGGTGCAGGAGGAGGTCGCCAAGATGTACCTCTTAGGCAACATGAACGACTGGAACCGTACGGCCATGACCGAGATGACCTACAATGCCGAGAAGGGCGTCTATGAGTATCAGTGGAACGCCGGCGGCAACAGCGAGGGCAAGTCATACTTCGCCGTCGCCACTAAGCAGCTGACGGAAGATGAAAATGCAGCCGATGCCGACTGGTCGACGTTCAACGCCAACTACCGCTGGGCCTATGCCGAGGGCGACCAGAACGTGACCCTTGACACCGAGGTGCAGCTGGTTAAGGGCAACGGCACCATCGTGCTGACGGAGCCAGGCACCTATAACCTGACGCTCACCAAGGACATGAAGCTGACCGTCAGCAAGGCCGGTGCCGCCGAGGATGTCTACGTCGTGGCCGGTTGGCTGAAGGAGACGGAGGATGCCGGATTCTTCGGCGAGAAGTGGAACGGCACGCTCGAAGCCAACAAGCTCGAGAAGCAGGCCGACGGCACCTACGTCAAGACATGGGCTGCCGCCGAGCTGCCCGTGGGCACCATTGAGTACAAGATAGTGAAGAACGGCAGCACATGGATTCCCGAAGGCGACAACCTCTTCGCAACGGTTGAGACCGCCGGCAAGTACAACGTCACTGTCGTGTTCAACGCCGAGGCGCAGGAAGCCTCGATGACCCTCGCAGCCGTCGAGGAGCCCCAGCCCAGCGAACCCGTGACCTTGACATGGAGCTACGATGCCGACAACCCCATACCGACCACCAGTCCTGACAACGGCCTCTACTTCGCAGGCTATGTCAACGATGCCGCCGGCACCAACAACGGCCTGCACGGCGTGAAACTCAACAGCTCTGGATGGGCTTACTTCGAGAAGCCCGCCGTGGCCGGCACACTGACGCTGACCTTCGGCAACCGCAAGTCAGCCGACGCCTACGAGGTGAATGTCAGCCGTGGCACACTGGGCGACGACGGCAAGGCCGTCAAGGGCGAGCTCATCGGCACCGTGGCCGTGACCGAGAGCCCGGGCACGGGCAGCATCGAGCTGCCTGCCGACGTGACGGGCATCTACATCGACCGCAAGACCGGTTCGGAGGGCGTGCTCCAGAAGATTGTCTTCAAGGAGTTCGTGCCCCGCTCGTTCGTCGACTTCGAGATTCCTTATGCTACGCTGACAGCCGATGGCTATACGGGTGCTGACCTGCCCGCAGGTGTCACCTTCAGCGGAACATTCCACGAAGCCCAGCACGGCTACGAGAACGCTACGCTCGTAGTGCCCGTCGACGGTACCGTACGGTTCACCATCAGCGGATGCCGCTATGGTGGCACATACAACGTCACGAACGCTGCCGGCACGACGCTGGCTACCATCGACCAGAAGGACGGCGGATGCTACGGCTACGACGAGCCGGGCACTAATACCTATATCTATGTAGGCGAGCCCACAACGTTGACCTTCGGCCCCATCCCGTATCTGTCATACTTCAAGGCCGAGGCTACCGAGGTCAGCGAGGCCGTCATCACCTATAAGGACCAGAACGGCAACGTGCTCGGCAAGAAGACCGTCTACGAGGGCGACCCCATCGGCGAGGTGCCTGCTGAGTATGAGAGCAAGCTGACCATCCCCGAAGGCAAGAAGTTCCGTGGATGGGTCTATGCCAGCAAGGTGAAGATTAAGGCTACCGACGTGGTCAACGGCGACGTGAGCGTCAACGCCAGCGTCACGGACATCGAGCTGGCTCCTGAGGTGGGCAGCGTGCAGACCTACGACCTGACCTCGAACATCTTCTATCCTGAAGACCACGAGAACTTCAGCGTCGAGGGCGGTGCCTACTACAACAACCACGGCTTCAGCTTCGATGCCGGAGGCAGCTTCAAGGTCAACGTTACCGGCAAGGCACAGATTGTGCTCACCCTCTGCCAGTATGGCAACGGCACCACCATCACCGCATACGACACGATGGGAGCCGTCATCAGCAACGAGATTCCTGCCAAGGCCGACGCCGACGGAGGCACGACGACCCTCAACTATGAGGGCCCGGACGGTGAACTGACCTTCGAGTTCGCTGCACAGACCTACCTGCACAAGGTGACCGTCTACAACGTCAGCGACTTCCTGGAGAAGGACGCCGAGAGCGACTACTACATCGTGCCTTCTGGCGACGGCGCAAGCCTCATCATGGCCATCAATGCCGCCAGCTCGGAGCCCAACTCGAAGATATTCCTGCCCAACGGAACCTATGACCTCGGCGAGGCCGTCCTGACCACCGTCAGCGGCAACAACGTCTCCATCATCGGCGAGTCGATGGAGGGTGTCATCATCAAGAATGCGCCCGCCACGTCGCTGGAAGGACTCGGCAAGGCCGACCTGCTGGTCAACACCGGTACGGGCCTCTACCTGCAAGACCTCACCCTGCAGAACGCTCTCGACTACTACGGAGCAGGCAGCGCCGGACGTGCCGTCACCCTGCACGACCAGGGCACGCAGACCATCAACAAGAACGTACGCCACCTGTCCTACCAGGATACCTACTACTCGCATAAGGTAGGCGGCGTCTACTACTTCGAGGGCGGCGAAATCCACGGCTGCGTTGACTACATGTGCGGCAACGGTAAGGCTTACTTCGAGGGCGTGAAGATTGTCAACGAGGAGCGCTCAAGCGCCACTATCTCGGCCAACTCCGAGCTCTACGTCTACAACAACTGCGTC
>Ga0310691_10001430_pt1 | contig 36342 bp, 79 predicted proteins | sample 176DNAGHGlowgp2_FD_203887 | JGI IMG/M metagenome (GOLD analysis project Ga0310691, IMG submission 203887) | Sheep rumen microbial communities from Palmerston North, Manawatu-Wanganui, New Zealand - 1766 DNA GHGlow gp2 (v2) (version 2) | ecosystem: Host-associated > Mammals > Digestive system >... | reverse complement strand
GCGCTTTAATTCTTCATCGTTCTCAGCTTGTTGTGCTTCAATCTTAGTAAGCCATGCCTTGTAACTGCTATATGAGCTCATAGCTACAGCCAAATCGTAGTTGGCACGTTGCTCTTCAACTAATCCCTTCTTCGCGGCATTCTTATCAAGATAATCCATCTTGCGGAGAAGAATGTCGTATAGCTCATGGGGAGGAATTGGCTGAGCAATGCCCTTGTAAGTACCCTTGTAGATTTCATCCAGTTTTTTGAAGAGTCGAGTAGAGATGCAAGAGATATTATAATGGTTATAGAATAACTGGCAGATATTGTCCTTTGACACTTCTGAACGTACAAAATCTGAGGTCTTAGCAATCCAATCTTCTACTTTAACGCGAGGGCCAATAGTTTGTTTGAAACAATTTAAATGATACCACTTACCTGTTCCGCTAACTTTTTTATGAATGTAATCTTTAGAGTAGGGGAGAGTGAGTTGTATCTCTTTGCCGCAGACAGCACATTTACGAGTCAGCATTTTATTCTGCCTCCAGAATCTCCTTTGCGATAACGACTACACGAGATAGAATGTTAGTATCTTCGATTTTACCGAGAGAGGTGGGAATATTCTCTGCCTTAATGCGGTCACTGAATTGCTTGCGCTGTTCAGGATTCATCTTAGAGTGATACTTTTTGACATCTTTACGGAGGGTTTCAAGGTCGAGGGCAGGAGTAGAATCTTCTTCACTTTCTGTCTCGGTAATGCCAGCCTTTTCCTGATAAATCTTCATCTCAGTTTCAACAGCCTGATCCATAGTATTTTTGATTACGACATCTTTGCCACTATGCTTATCGATCATCGGCTGCATATCAAGAATAGTAGGATTCTCAACAATCTGACCAACGGCCCATGTCTTACTGCGATCCTTTAATACTTGCATCTTAACCGTGTCAGGATCATCTTCGTCTCTAAACAGGCGAAGAACAGTAGAAGCATTAAACTCTGCGCCCTTGAAAGCATCGCTTACAATCTTACCAGTCTCAACGGACTGAATCTGACCTCCGACCTTTACGCTTTTTGTTTCTTTCTTTTCTCTCGCACTAATGATCCAATGAACATTGCTTCCTGTAAGGTCAAGAATAAGCTCTTGCCCACTAAAGTTGAGACTATTATAGTCCTTATATTCAAGACCAGCACCATCAATCGCTACTGCTTTAGCCTCCCCAATTAGGCCGTCGCGTGTAGCCCTAACTCTCGCCCTCTTGCGAGAAAGATTAAGCAAAGATTGCTGGCAAGTCATTTTGAGGATCGTAGCGCCGTCCAAAAATATTGCAGTCGGGACAAATGGGCGACCCTTAGCATCAAGGACGTATTCATCAAGCTCTTCACCGTCTGGCCCAAGTTCATGCAGAGGTTTGCCATTCGCTACTTGCTCAATATAATGAGTGACCTCTGCCAGAGATTGTGTCCAAACCGTATATACATTGTCCAGATCCACGCCATCTTCTTCAAGCTCGTCAAGAGCAAAAGAGACGCCATTTGACTCACAATCAATCACCAGTAGGCGAATAGGTTCTCCATTTTCGTCATGCAACTTTGCAAGCTGGAGTCCCAATGTAGTCTTCCCGCTGAAAAAATCACCCATAATGTAAGCGTTAATTTTATGATTAAGTTTTCCACCCTTATGTGCCTGTGCCATATATTAAATCCTCCTTAAACATAAAGAGGGTGATTGCTCACCCTCTTTATGTTGCATAGTCTATCAGATACCCAGATCAAAATCATCATCTTCATCATCCAGATTACCCTTGGCTCCCGGCTTGCTACCCCAGTCTTCATCGCCGTCATCCTTCATGCCATAATCATTCTTAGCACCCTGAATACCAGCAATTACAGCCATGGCGTTTTCAATGACTTCTTCGGAGTAAGCCTCCTTGTCAATGCTTTCCTTGTCAGCACCAGTAATCATCAGCTTGCGCTTGAACGGGGAAGCGACGCGCTCCATTGCATTCGACTCGCCCCAATCGCCAAGATCCTCTTCTACGGGGGCTGTATCTCCCTGAACTTCAATATTACCCCAGACCTTAATATGGCAATACTCACCGAGCTTCTTAAGATTACGCGCCAGCGCAGCATTCCTCGTATAAAGCTCTGCGCCTTCGATGCTGCTGTAGTTGACAATCTTCGCATTAACAATGGCCTCACCCTGAACTTCTTCGTTCTTGGCAACGCCCATACACACAATGTTCTGAGTGAATTGCGCAGTAGGCTTAAAGTCTACATTATCAAAATCAATTTCCTTGCAGAGTGAAACCTGTTGCGGTTCAAAACTTACACGATGCTGATTATTGTAAGTACTATAGGTAATGTTACCACGAATGAACACACTTTGTCCGTCTTCAAGATTTTGGATTTCATCGCAAGCATCATATGGAGTAAGATACTTACGATCATTTACTTCGTGGCCCTTACTATCAAGTACCTTCTTGCACCCACAGGTCACACCGATCAGTCTATAACCATCTTCACCAAACAACTGCTTAGAAGTCTTAAAGCGGTCAGCCCACTTAACACTCTTGGTGTCAGTCTTATTTTTACCATCAGCGCCCTTAACGGTCTTGGAAAAATATACTGCGTCTTGACTTGCTCCGAAAAGATCCAGATAAACAATCTTTCCCTCTTCAATCTCTACGCCAAAGTGTACCCTTCGATAACTACCACCATTCTTAGTATCGCCTTCAGCAAAAAAGCTATTGCTCTGAGTACCAATCACCTTACCACTCAGAATAAACGTACCACGAGTTTGTGCGCATCCAAGATCAACCTTATTCTTTGCCATTCTTTTCATTCCTCCAATTTGTTTTATCCAATATCAAACTTACAGTTATTCTTATTATTCAATCTAAATCAATCATAATACTCATCGTTATCTACTTCATTATCCTCATCATCTTCACTATTCTCGTAGACAAAATCATACGGCACGTCGGTGAGTACATTTTTCAAGCTGTCAATCAGTACCTTAACTTCTTTTTCTTCCTTGCTGACACTGCTAATACGACTAGCCATCTTTGCAATAGACCTCATTGAACCCCTCCACTAATATCTAGTATGACACCTATAACAAGCAATAGTACCATCTTTAAGCACCACATAATCATTGACTACATATTCACCGCATAGATCGCACTGTACAGCAGCATCAACTTGGTCGCTTCTGCAATTTGGACATCCAAGGTATAGCAGATACCCGTCGTCCTCGTCGAGAAACTCTTTTATTGGGACAAGTTCTTTAAACAATGCCCCGCAATCATTACAGTAATACATGGCATTAAATCTTATCAGATCCAGTGGAATAAACTGAATAGATCAGACAGGTCATACTTCTTTTCGTCATTATACGGGAAAGTCAGGCCGTACTTCTCTTCATATTCATCTACAGCCTTATTCAGCTTATTCATTGCCGTATTATACTCAGCCTTCAGCTTGACCAGATTCTCAATATCCTTGCTCCTCTGATTCTCACGAGCCTTCTTTTCTTCTTCAGCCTTGCGCTTCTTTACTTCGTTGGAATGCGCAGTCAGGTGACTTGCATAAGAAGTGATGTCGTAAAATTCCTTTCCGCAGATAGGGCAAACCATAACAGGAGCGTCAGCGGTAGCAGTGTTCGTAGTCGTAGTGTTGTTAGCCATAAAATCCCTCCATATTTTCTATAACAAAGTCATGTAAAACCACCCAATTTCTTGAGATCAGGCGGCGCGTGAAGAGTTTATCGTCTGCAAATTGAGCCGATAATTTCTCTTATTTTTCTATATAGAACTGTAACAAAAGCACATATGGAAAAGTGTATTTTTGAACAGAAAAACATAGGAAAAAGTGCGCCCTGAATACGGCAGAAGAATGAGAACATCTATATGCAAACTAAAAGAAGCAACTAAATGCTTAAATCAAAAATAGAAAGAAAGGTTGGTTTTCAGAACCAGCCATAAATAGTCAACGCCACCTTACTAACGCTTGGTGAAATGATTAGAGAGTGGCTATCACTTGGTGAGACGCTTTGTGTATTAACGGATTTGGCGAATAACGATATTGATGAATAATGAATAGCGACACGATTGACGTATAGCGCATACTTAATATTATCAATAACGATATATATAAGTCTTCAGAACTTATTATACCAAACCATAATTTGTCCCAAGATGATGAAACATGTTGAGATGCAACATCTCATTACGACTTATGTTACAACAACTTAATGTTGTAAGCATAAGAAGCAGCTTGTTTATACTGTAGCTGAAACAGCTGTTTGCAACAAATAGTATCCTTATCCTTCTGCCTTACTCAAGGCGCACTTGGTTGATACCAGACTAAAGCCTCATTAAGAGGCTAAAGCCTGATTATATTCTTCCGCAAGTTCCTCGAATGTATCGTTGAGATCAAACTGCGGAGCGAAGTCAACGGGAACGGAAGTCTGCCAATAATCGATAGTAGCGGAAGCCCTATCAGAATCAACAGACAGCCGAGAAATCAAGCTCTTCACCTTAGCTCTGTTAAAATCAATTCGAAAAGTACGCTTGATGTCATAGTAGTAGTTCACTTGATTGCCTTCTGCGTTGAGGGTATAAGCACTACCCCTTGTAATAGAATCCTTGCCCTTGGTGCGGGCCATACGTTTTAGAACCTCAGTAACACCTCTACGAGACTTGTTAATCTCGACGAGGACATCAAGGTCGTTGCAGTGCTGAGTTTTTGCGGCATTGATTGCCTTGGTCAAAGCATCCTTTTCTTCAAGGACGCTGACAACAAAGTCGATCAGCACATCGGGCTTCACTGCAATCTCACGGTTTGCCAGATTGTCAGTTATTTCATTTTCCGCAGCGGCGACAGCTTTGTTACGAAGGTGTTCTTCAGTAATAATCATGTAGTTATCAAGCTGGCGAAGGTAGTTCTCAGCTTGACCGAGGATGGTATCAAGGAAATTCTGATACCTGAACGACTCCTTCAAGGTCATGGACATTGCGCATTCCTCCTTTGGTTCTTTGTCCATTAATAAACTTACGCCTGATTAAGACTTTAGCCATTCAGGGTAGTTCTCAGGCTCTATGAACTCCCGGCAGTCGTACATCAATCTTCCCCAACGACGTTCTTCATTTTGCTCCATGAGCCATAAGTTCTCAAGATCGTCCTCGTCGTATAGGTCTGTGACATCACCGCGAACGTCAAAGAATCTCACCTCTGGTTCATCATGGTATGTCTCAGGGTACATCCACTTATAACCCGGATCACAGATAAACCTTGCAACAAAGTGACCTTCAACAGGTTCATGGAATATATCAACTAGATAGCCATGCTCGTGGAATCTCTCCTTGAGAATAAACGCAAACCAGTAACAACAGCCGTGAAGAAATACATCTTCTGAGCCTTTAAAATGTTCTATAAACTTCAATACATCTTGCATTTAAATCCTCCCAAGCACACATGCATCAAGCCGAGATACTACATCCTCGCCACAAAGGCCAGTTAAGTTAGCAAAGTAATCAGAAAGAAAGAACTCTCTTGTATTCTCATAATATTTACGGGCGCGAATATCATTCTTATCCTTCATATAAGTTTTAAGGGCAAGTCGATATTCTTGCGACGCATAAGAGAGAAATGCTTCGAGCAGTCTAAAACATCCATCCATATTGAGTTTATCAATCGTTAAGCGAGACGGTTTCTGCATGACTCTCAATCCCTCCAATAATAAACTTGCTAGATTCTTTATTAGATTCTTTATTCTTCGATCAAAGTGATGCGAGTATACGGAACAAGGTAAGTCTTGCCGTTTGACATCTTCAATTCATACATCTTGCCATCGAACCTAGTGTCATATGCCTCAAGGTTGCCGATAACCAACGTATTATCAGGCTGGATAATCATGGCCTGTGCAAATTTTTGCTGATGAGAATTATCCATAATAGTAAAGACAATCGCTACTATAAGAGCTACAAACGAAAACATAAGAATACCGAATCCAAAGGCGGTAGCGCCACTAATCTTTCTCATCGCTTTCCTCCTTTATGATGTAGAATTCACTCCAGCTGCCAACGTCGATCCATATCCATCCATTATCGTCTTTCCAAGTCCTCTGATAATAAGACTGATACTTTGGATTGCGTTCGTATAAATCTTTAAGAGCAGCACTAACATACAGCCCATTTTCTACGTCGCAAACATAATCCACACTGCCGTCAGAATGTTGAAAATACAGTTTCAACCTTTTAATAGGATCACTCACGCTTGCTTTCCTCCAGTTCGTACAGCTTAATCTTGTTATCAATGAACATGTGGTACTGTTTATCCCTAAGATGCTCTATCCTCTCGGTAAGGTTGTAAAGCCATTCATACAGATTCTCCACTTTTACACCCAGAGCGTTCAAGTATTTATGCTTCGCACGGATCAGTGCAAGCCTCTTGCCAAAGTCTACATCGAACTCATCATCAGGGTGACACTTGGCAATACCAATATACTCAGGAGAAATGCTATACTTTTCAATGTACTTCATTCCACTGATTACAGGGCCAACGCCATTACCGCAAATGTGCTTGCGAAGCTGGCTATAAAACAGGTTCAGAGGATCACTCTCATTGCACTTCAAGACAGCAGTCACAGTCCTCTTTTGATAGTCAATACGGTATACGATGTTCCCACTCTTTGAGAACTCAATAGAGGTAGAGGTGGCTTTTTTACTTACGTTGCTTACGTTGCTCATATTCATTAAATAGTCTCCTTATTCTTCATAAATAGCCATAGGGCAACTATGACACGCATACGGAAAAGGCTGGCATACAGCAGCTTTGGGGGATAGGTTTTTAATTGGTTTATTGTAAGACGAGCAAAAGATAGGGGAATTATTAGCTTGATAGATGATGCGCTTGATTACGTTGCTAATAGGTGGGCCGAAGTAGTTACTTATTGAAGTGAGCAGGTTAATGTCTTCATCGGAAAGAGTAATGGTTACAAGATGAGCATTCGCGCTCAAGTTATCCCCTCCTTTCCCAACTCTACACACAAACGTACAGTCGGCTTTTCGACCAGTGCTTTAATCAAATCATCATGCCATTTGGCATCGTTAAACTTTTTCAAGAGGTCAAGAGAACTGCGAAGTTCGCAGTTCTCCATCAAAATACGGTCATTCTCTTGGTTCATCCACTTGGATAAGTAGAGAAACACATCGTGTTCACAATGTGATTTATGAATCTCTTTGAGGATTTCATGGTAAGTCATGTGTTACCTCACGCTGGCTTCTTCTCGTCAAGAGCCGTCGCATCAAACTTCTTACCCCTACCAAGCGACTTGTTATACAGATCAAGAATCTGATAAGCAGCTCTACGGGATTCGCCCCTGACTGCATGGTGCTTATCCTCCATGTCCCTAAGAATCAGTTTAGGAGTAGTACCACTCAGGACTTTAGTCAGCCGATTAAAATCAAACTGAGGATACGTCCTTACCAGCAGCGCAATACCGCCAATAATTGGCTTATCAGCAGAATGAGGGAGGTAGTCCCAAGCATTTTTGATGCACAGCAGGATCGTTCCCAGTTTTGCTGGGCCAAACTCTTTATACAGGTCACTCAGAGTTTTGACGCACTTAATATTGTTGCCTTTGTTGTTTCGCTCCAGTACAGTAAAGCCCCACGTCTTGCACATCTTGATAATCTCAGTGGTCTGTACATCCCCAGCTTCACGAAGAGCGTTCCACTTGTGGTTAAAGTTAATTGCTCCAACTTCATCACTCTGATGAGCAAACAAATATGCTTCCTGTTCATAAGTCAGACCGCGATGGATGATGCAAGGAATACGAGTGAAGCCGAGAAGGTAATAGGCGTTTGCCCTGTGCTGACCATTCATTACCCAATACTTCCCGTCTCGGAAAGAAACATCAATTGGAGCCATGCGATGAATATCGAACTTCTCAGCGATAGCGCGAATCCGGGCAGGACTCGGAGTACGCTGGTAATCTGCAAAGTCAAGATCGGAAAGAGGAATCATCTGAATGTCATCAAGAATACCTCTGTTATAGTTTTCCTTGACAACGATAGGAGTGCTGTTCTTGAACATCTTACCAGAAGCGACGAAGTTACTCATAATCTTTTCCTCCACTCAATTAAGCGATCTGCCCAGCTTCTCTCTCAATACGGTACGCATCCAGTCCAGAGTCATCAAGGTCATAGTCTTCTACAGGGTCATAATCTGGCAAACTATCGCTCTGACTATCAGGGTTTGCGGCAACCAGAGCGTCATGAAGACCATTCAATGAACTAATGGCCTGAGATGCAAGTTTTGCCAGCGAGGTTAATACGTTAGAGCCAAGCGTATCAAACATGTCGGACTTCATCAGCATACCATTAGACATGTTGATGGCATTTGTAATGGCGTATGTAATATCGGCCCTAAACTCATCAATCTTGCGACGGCTTAACTTTTCGTCAGAATCGAGCATGTTGTCCTGTCCGAGAGCACCGCCTTTGACGCCACCACGCTTGAGTTTTTTAATTTCATCGTCCTTTTCCTCAAGCTGGTATTCAAGATCATTGGCCTTGCGCTCCTTGGCTTCTAGTTCCTTGCGAAGCTGGTCAATCTGATTCTGGAGCTTAATGGCTTCTGAATCGCCACCCTCCATTGCATTTTCAAGCTCAACAATACGATCATTATATTCCTTGCAGATGCCACGGAGAGTTTCTTTCCCCTTCTCGGCTTCAGCAATCTGATTCACAAGATCCTGACGTTCATTCTCAAGCTGCTTCAGCTTTTCCTGAACCTCCGCAGGAGCAGCGCCTTTGCGAAGCGCATCATTCTCACGCTTGAGAGCGTCATTCTCACCCATCAGCTTGGAGTTTTCCTCCATGGCCTTGTTGGTGTTAGCTACCAACCCTTCACGCATCTTCTGGATGTATTCATCAACAGACTTTGCAGTCAGCTTTACATCCTCCGGGAGTACGTCTATCAGTTTCTTCTGATCTTCCTCAGACAACTTGGCAATCAGATCAGAAACAGTACGACGAGAAACAGTTCCCTTATCAATCAGCTGCTGGACTTCGGGGATAGTCTTGTCAGTGATCTGTTTAGCAGTTTCATATTGCTTTCTTGTGAGTCCAAGGATTTTAAGAATCTCTGCCTGATTCATTACCTTGTCATCTGGAACCTGACCACCATTGGTGGATAGGTCTGTCCTTTTACCAGAATATACTCCATACCAATCCTTCAGCGCATCAACCCTCGCAACAATCTGCTGGTCACTGCCACCAATCGTTCCACGCTGACGAACATTCGTCTCAATCAGATCCTTGACGATCTTCTTCTCATCGCCTTCGTACAGCTTAATCTCAGCCATAATGTCATTGATACCAAGCTCCTTGCAAGCCCTGACACGCTGATGTCCAGACACAATCACTTTGCCTTCGGTGATAACAATGGGTTCAATCACTCCAGAAGTCTTGATAGACTCCAGAAATTCGTCCCAGCGTTTACCAGTCACATCATCAAAGAAGTCGTTGTTGCGCGGATGTGGAATGAGTTCGGAAACTTTAACTAGCTGCATAATCTCTTGCCTCCGTTCGGTTATCAAGTTTGTCGTGTTGGTGAGTCGTGAAATGAAGTGTGTCCACTAATAAACTTATGTGCCTTTGAACATGAAACAGAACAGATGTTCGATTCCTATGATGAGATTATACCACAGAAAGCTCCCTAAGTCCATCGAACGCTACGTAAAATCGCATATCCGATAGAAAGCCTCAGTAATCACTCGCATAAATGCGACTAACAACAGCGTGAGGATAAACCATACCAACTGCACTAAGTTCCTTCAATTGATATGTCACTTTGTTCCTGTCATACCAAAGCCTAGCCTCTCTATCCGTGCTAAACTCACGGAAGAAAACACAATTCATACGATCCTTGAACCTGTACTGGATCAAGGGCTTATTGCGACGCACTCTTATTCCTCCTCTTCATTATATGTTGTAAGACTACGAGACATGCCAACGATTCCCTTAAAAAATCCATTGACCGCAACTACAATCAAACCAGTGCATCCCCAGAAGACTCTCTCAGGCAGCGTTGGCTTGCGTACAGCGTAGTTAATCCTAGCACTCTCAGTTTGTTCGATAAAGTTAGTCTTCCTGCGTTGCTTCCACAATGCAATCTTGCGTTCGTACTCTTCAAGAGCATGAGACTCAAACACAGGGAGAAGGGCATTGATTGCTTCTGGGTTACCAGCGGCCTTGATGTTGCCATTGTTCCTGACGATCACAAGTTCATTCATACTCTCACCTCAACCTCTCAGTTTAGTGTAGCCGTACATGTTCGTGATAAATTCTCCAGCGGATACCCTGTCGGGGAAAGACAACCTTCTCACCTGATCTCCAAGGCCAATATAAACAAAGTGGTTCCCATCTATACAGTCGTACTTGATGTCCATCGTGTTATAGTTTGCATTGACAATCGGCTGTGCAGTGTCATTCATCATATTAAATTCTCCCTTCACCTATATGCGCTTTGTCCATTATCAAACTTGGGGCAAAGTTGGAACAAAATCTCAGATAAAAAAACTAAGCCAAGACGTAATGTCTCAGCTTAGTTGAAAGTGTATATTAAATTCTACAGATTACCCTATGGGTTACTCAATCTCTTCCCACACTTCAGTTTCTTCGTTCCAGTGCCAGCCATCTCTCTTCCACAGAGGGATCTCAGGGTCTTCGTAATACTCATCCTCATCAAGTCCAGCAGTACCCATTACAGCTTCATCCCAGATGTCCACGAAACACTGTTCGATGTATTCTTCGTGACCACCACAAATAGCACCAGCTATTTTGATAGCAGTTTCAGGACACTGGTATTCCCAACCAATGGCTTCCCACTTGGGGTAATGTCCAGTCCTTCGCATCAGTTCCACGCAAACATCAAAAGTACCAGCTACATAATCCTTTAACTCCTGCTCAGTCATCTTCTTAACATCCATGCTCATGCTCATTCTCCTTCCACTTATATCCGATTTCCATCTCGTACTCAAAATACTTCACAGTTGCAATTACAACATACAACCCATCAGCTTTACTGTACCTGACAACACGCCGATACTCTTTGTCATTGGGCAGTTTAACAACACACTCCTTCCCATAGTACATAGGAGATAAGAGTATCGGCTTCATGCTATCGCCTCCATTTCCATTAGTTTAGCACAACAAAGAATCAATTACAAGACTGATCCACAAAATCAGATGCGGTTTTGCCCCAGAGGAAGGTCATCTTGGTTTCTGGTTTGTCATTCAGGCACTTCTTATTGCCATCAGCTCTGATTGGCAGAATAATTCCATCAACGTCACAAAACTGACCATTAGGCATTTCCACCATACGATGAATATATACAGGGCTGACAGCGTTTAACCAATAAGCAACCTCTCCACCAGTGCAGTCTGTAATTTCCATCAGACCAATAAGATATTCAACATCCACTATAACATAATTGTGAACAGCACTTCCATTCTTATCGTCAGCCAAGCGCCAGCAACGATTCCTGTTTTCTGGATGGCCAACACAACGTTTCTTTTCTTTCTTCCAAGCTTCTTTTACTTCGTCATACTCAGGAAGTTGAAACGCTTTGTAAGCATCCCTGATTTCTTCTGGCTTGGAGATAAAAAGCATCTTGTCATAAGGGACTGCACTCTTCTTATCAGCTTCCATCAGATCGGGAAGAGGAATGCTGTAGCTTACGCCATAGTATCCATTAGTAATATACTGCCTGAGAGCGCCATCAGGGTCTTCAGGATGGTGATAATAGTTAGCGCCACCAATTCCCGGACGAGCGCCAGTAACACTCAGATTATTGTCAGCATAGCAATTCTTGGCAAACTTGACAGCGGCCTTACACATAGTCTTGTAACTCATGTTTACTTCCTCCACTTGTCGTAATCATAAGCATATCGTTTAGTTGTATTATGGCCTGTAATGTCGTGCATACTACCAACCTGATGTTGCTTTGCCATCTCACGGATCGCAATCTTATCGCTGATCGTGTATATATCCTTCGGGTACGCTTCCATGTATTCCAAGCAATGAATACTCACATTTCCATTTTCATCGGTGTAATGCTGACGGAACTGGGCGGGGGAGTAGTGGTCACAACGGATGTAAGTATAACCTTCAGGAATAGGACGAGGCTCACAAATTTGTACTCTCATTCTTCGACCTCCATATCTTCGTCGATGATGTATTGGAATATGCCTATTCGGTTTCCATCTTCCTTCTCTTCATTCCAATCAGCAAATGCCATATCACAAGTAAGTGAAAGGCCAGTAGTCGCTCCACAGTTATTGCATTCAATCCTCTTATACGTCATCATGGGTTCAAACAAACAATCCTCAGTTTCTTCCCAAGCATCGAAATTCCATTTCATTGGCAGAGCGTAGTGTACCATCCGAGGCTTACCGATTCCACAAATAGGACAAGGCTTAAGTTTAGTCATCATCCATCCTCCCTCGTCATTAAACAATCTTCCTGAATCCGTCAGTAAATGTATCCCATTCTTCCTCAGTCAAACCACCGCAATCATATTTCTCTTGTAAGTTGAAATAACACTGAACGGCGTACCTATAATTGTGCCAATCGTGGAACAACTCATTCTTGTCAGGCAAATCGTCAGCTTTTAATGCATTAAAATCAAATATCAACCACTGTGCAAACTTAGAAAAATCACAACGGTATCCCCTGCGATTCATTTCATCATAGACCATTTTGCCATACATTGCAAAGTGTGTAGGCGGGTATTTCATAATCTTGTTGACAAGAATATGATTCGTGGTTCCATTCACAGCAATGTTACGAGCAATACAACAACATTCTCTCCACTGGGAAACTAACTGCCTCTTTGGAAGATAGGGGATCATCTGCCAACTCCAAAGTCTCATCGATTTCCATCCTCCTTAACCTTCAAGAGCACATTCTTGGCATCTTCTAACTTACACTTCAAATCAAACCCGGCACTAAAACCTTCGCTCCAAGCCCCGCCATCTCTCATCCAGACATACAAAAAAAATAAAAGCCCCAGCAAACATCCCAAGAGCAAACCCAATAATCAATGCCCTCAAATCAAAAATCCAAGTTACCATTTCCATCCTCCTTATTCTCCAAATAATGCTATCTTCGCAGCTTCAGCCCTGTCCATACCATTTCCAACCAGTTCATCAAACTTACAATGCGTTTCAATCATGTCCACAATTTCATCCTTGCTTCCAGCATGAAGGCAACTCTTATACGGGATGTTCAATTTGCCAGCTACAATGTTCTTGGTTTCCGTTGCGTACCAAACCTTGTTGAGTTCCCAAACCCTGAACGTGCGATTACGATTGAACCTGACAGTCATTAGCGACAACTCCCTTCACTTATAGTGCAAATACACTTTCATGCAAAAACAGGACATTGGATTGACCAACGTCCTGTTTTCTGTTGAAAATGTACTTTTAAGTCGTACTTTCAACTTCCAATATTAAATTGTGAATGCCCTTCCACTAATAGACACAATCCAAACCTCCCCAATCGCTCGGCGGTAGCAGTTCCTCCCCAAACAAATTGTACCATTGCCCACACTTTCCGCACTGGCAGGCACCCATATATTCGTTAATCAAATACACACGTTCACCGCAATGGCAAGTTCCATAAGGCTCGTCTTTGACCCAGCGGCTATACTTGTGAACTTCGTTAAAAGCGTAGGGGAACTTCTCAGGGTGGACAAGGCAATCTCTGTAGTTCTGAATTGCGACTTCCGTCATACTGGATAGCTTCACGTTTCCATCAGCATCATATGGGAACTCATAGCCACCATCGGGATAAGCGTAGAAACGTAAGCCATAGGAGACTTCCAGTCTGTGCTCTGGGCAAACGATGTTACTCAGCATCCGCATTTCCACCTTTCTTAGCTCTCTCAATCATTTTCTTCATCTGTTCATCGGTCTTAGTAATTCCAATCGTCACAATCTGTTCCGGGTCAATCTTTACCAGACTTCCATTGACAATCTTGAATACAAGCTTGCCGTCCTCATAGCTAATATCTCCATCCACATGCCAAACATTAATTCCTTCCAGCGGAGGTTTACTCTTCCAACTTACAAACAAGTGTTGAGTTTCCATGTTATTCATCTTCGTCCTCATCCTCATCGTCATCGTCAAAGTTTTCTCCATCTTCTATATTCTCTATGTCACTGAAATCATAATCAAAAGAGTCTACACCATCCGGGTTTTCTCGCTTTATAGTGTCAACATATTCCGCAGGATAATCTCGATTAACTCTATCGAGCCAGCTAAGACCATCCTCTCCAATTCCATCCAGCCTATCAGCTTCCAACTCCTTCTTGACAATTATCTTTAGTTTATCCCAAGCGTCACGTTGGTTATCACCTTCCATATAGCGTCCAGAAATTGTATACGTCCAGTCAGCAGGATATGGTTTCCGCTCAAGTTTGTTCCTTGCATACTTCTCAGCAGCTTTCAGAGTGGGGAATATGGCTATGTACTTATCAGGAGCATCATCATCATCGAGAGAAAAGCGTTCAGTAATTATGTAGATCATATAGCGCCGGGGCTGTTTAGGCTCTGGGGCTGGGGGAATGTATTTGGAGTTGGCTGGGAGCATGTCGATTGTAATTCCATCACGCTTAAATTGATTCATCAGCGCATCTCTAACGTAATCTCCTTTTGTAATACCTAATGTTCTTGAAGCATAATCAAGCATTGGGAGGACATCATCTTCCTTCTTAAATCTAATGGAAAGAGTATTGTAATGTTCTTTTTGATACTTCACAACAGTAGAACTCTTATTCCTTCCCACGCCATTCACCTCATCCTTCATAATTATCACCTCCATTATATCTAATTTCCATTCTCATTGCAACCACAACCCACAACTACCGAGCCATTAAAGGCTCGGCAGCATCCTTTCCTCACAATCCATACACATGATAAGCACTTCCTTTGTAGCCCTAACTGAATTTCCACAACACGGACACATGTACTTAATCACATTGCTCTTCTTACTCTTAGCCTTCTTTTCCTTACCAGCCCTGTCACGGTACAGCGTCAGCGCTTCTCTAAGGCCGTTCAGAGCCTCATAAACTTCATCCTTGACATCATCCCTGAGACTGACACGGGCGTATCCAACGCGCTTGTAATCAGCCTGAGAGGATTCGTCACCCTCAATCGGAGGATTCCACTTCATACCATGCGCTTCCGCAGCTTCCTTGAACTTCTTATTGTGCCTACTTCCACCACGCGCACAGTCCTGAATATGCATCATGTCGTTGTAGCAATGTACCATCTCATGAGCCAGTGTTTCCACTACATGCTCAAATCCACGATCCAGATAATCGCTTGCCACATTCAGTTCATTTGCATGGGACTCGCCATCAGTCCCGTGCCAGACCTTACCACCATCAGGATTCGCCTTACTTCCTACAGTAAACCAGCCCATAGCCCTCTGCTTGCCTTCCGTCATGACGATCACGGGTCGGGGAAGAGCGCCATCATAGAAACGATTATTGAGGTAATCAAAGCTGGATTCCAGAGCAGTTACAACGGGAGCAATAGACATCTTATTGGTGTTGTTGGTCATAGTGATTTCCATCCTTTCTTGTGATCGGTTAATTACTCAGCATCAATCTTCTCGATCAGTTCCTGAGTAGTCATGTCATAGTTCTCTTTATAGCTAATGATTCCAATCTGACGGGCAAAGTTCTTCACTGCTTCAACCTGCGCATGAACCGTGCTAATGATTCGTGTAATTATTCCCCTTGTAATTACATCACTATTCTCGTACTCCTTATCGTTAGTCTCAATGATTCTCTCATACTCTCTCAACGTCTCTGCAAGTACCTTACGATTGTTCACTATTATCATCCTTTCTTTAGTCAAAATTGCAATACAAGAGAGAGACTGCCTCGCGGTAATCTCTCTCTTATGAATATTGAATTGTTGTCTTATACTATGCCCAGTATACTTCCACAGGAGTTCCATCTTTCCGCGCCAGCATAACGACATTCTCCGGGCCTTCACCAGAAACCATCACATTATGACGAATGTTGCCAAGGTCGGGATTCTCGATAAGCGTGTATTCATCCCAATCTTCAATGGCGTTGAATACATAACCAGTAACATTCCCATCCCATTCCTCACTGCATTCACATTCATTGACTTCCACAAGCTGGTATTCGCCTTCAGTGCTGGTAGGCTCTATGCGAGAGCAATAAATCTTCTTCATTCAAAACAACTCCTTTTACCTATAATCAGTCTCCTGTATTTCCTCTCCCATTGCATCACAATCGTCCTTGAACGGACAGTTTACACACCCACATTCGTGCATAGCTTCTAAGATGATATGCTCATCAGACCATCCGCTATACAAATTATAGTCAGGATTCACACGACGCGCAAACGCTTCCAACGTTTCATCGTTCAAACTTCCATCATATCTCTGCGCTTCCATCTCAGGGGCGATCACCCTCTCAATTGCACCGTCGTACATAATAGCAAAACAATTTTCGTCCTTGTTGGCATACGGCTTGCACCAACTAAAATTCTCATTCTCATGGGTTTCAAAGTATTCACGATATGTCATTAACACTCACTCCTTTATTTGATATTGATAATATCCGTCATAGTATCGGTGTAGTACACTTCGCCTTCCTCAATTTCAGGGGTAATGTCACAAAGACCGACATAATAAGCGTCACGCAGCTTCTTGTCATACTCTGTCATTCTATCCCATTTAAAACGAGCTTCAGCTTCAGCTTCTTCTGCTGTAGTTGCATCAAGTATTTCTTCGTAGGTGCTACTTTTACTACTCATACAATCGTCAATGACAACCCACTTCTTCATAATATCAGCCTCCATTCTGCTTCATTTTACTACTTCCAACACAGCTTGTAAAGCCCTTCACTAATAGGCTCAAATCAAGAGACGAACCGTTTCCAGTCCGTCTCCTGTTTTCAGTCTACTCAGTATTCAAAATATACTTGACTTGCCATTTCCTTTGCATCAGCTTCCAGTACATCATTCTTGTCGGACATGGCTTCGATGTAGTCATCAATGTTATCAAAGTAATGGTTCTCGTCCTCATACCACCAATCGCACCAGTCCTGCTCAATTTCATCCCACACTTCCAGTCCACCGCAGTTGGAATAATCGCCCTTGACATTCTGATTCATTTGATAGCAATCGTAGTAGGCCAGTACGTCCATGATCTTCTTAGCTTCCTCTGCACTATGCACCGGGATATAGAAGTACTCCTTACAACCGCCGACCTGTGGACACCACCAAATGCGCATCTTCTGGTTATTCATTTCCATGCCTCCTTGCATGATGTTCTCTGTACATCTGTTTCATATCTTCATTGAAAGCGAAGATATTAGGGCATTTAATTCCAAACATCATCGCTTCTACACACGCACCGGGAAAGTAGTTTCTATGATTGGCATACCAAAGCATATCAAATCTGAAAAACCATTCATGAATCAAGCCAGTCCACCATGCGAAAAGATAATTCAATGTTTTGTAACGTTTCGGTGTGGTGATGAACGTTACACCGTCTTTGCCCTCGCGCCACGCCTTGATTCCATAGGAAAGTAGTTTATCAACTACCCAATCAACTTGTTTATCAGTACGAAACATCGCGCCATACGTCTGCGTTTCCATCAAAACACCCCCATTTCATGAAACCTTTTATACTCGTCAGAATTTCTATACTCTTCTTCCTCGATCATCAACTGTCTTGCTTCTTCCAGCAGCGCGTCGCAAGAAGTATTAAACCGTTCTTTCAACTGCCGATTCAATTCATTGTAAATCTCAATCTGCTCCGCTTCCGTCAGGTCAATATCATAAGACTGTCCGTCATCATCGGCATTAGGAGAATCAACAATCGCTTCGATACAATTACACACCATAGTGTCGGTAAAACCATTCAGTGTAACATAGTAATTGTACCAGCCATCACAATCAAAATCGTCATAGCCATCTTCCTGTTTCCATCCGTCAGGGTACATCATGGGCTTATGCCCAGCTTCCACACGCATAGCGTCAACAATCTCGGTGAGAGTATCAGTAGATTCCAACTGTATGGTGACAGTCGGAAACCTTACGGGGAAATCAACATACACTTGATCGCTGTCAAAGTTAATGTAATCAATCTCCCCAGCATCAATCCAGATAGCTTTCTTAATATCCAGCATGGTTCACAACTCCCTTCACTAATAGGTAATTGATCCACTTTTCTCAATCCATTTCCGTCTTAATCCCAAACCTTTTCTTTAACGGCAGCACACGGTGTGCGCACTGTACGTTTCCATACAGCCAGCCCTTAATCTCATAGAGATTGTCAGAAAAGAAAAGGTATGTATCATCTGTTTCCGCAGGATAGAAGATATAAAAACCATCACCGAAGTCACCACGCTCAACACGTACAGGGCCAAAGTTGGCTTAAAATGCACTAACGTCTCTCGCAAGAGTTTCCATCTGCTTGTTGGTCAGTTTCCGCATAATCAAACCCTCCCAATCAGATTAAAGATCTTCCAGTCGCCGGGAACATGACGATCAGACCAAGCATAATCATCACCAATCCAAGCATACTCATTGATTCCATTCTTACCGTTTTTGTTCGCCCTAATTTCCATTACTTCATCAGTAGTCATGCCCAGCACATCGGCAACGTCAGCACACATAGCCCTAACAGCTTCCTCTTTAGTGTTGAAAAACTTCGGGGTTTCAATATCACGCTCATAACAGCATACCAGCATCCAATTCTTCATTGTTAAACCCTCCTTATTTCCACTTACATATACATCAATTCATGTACGCCCTTACTATAAGCCTTATCAAACCAATGCCATATCACAGGCAGTTTCGTGCCAGCGGGGAAGTCCAGAAAATCTTCTGCGATAGTTTCATCGTCCTCTCCATAGTACAGATAATCGCGGTAGATCATCCACAAATTCTCAATCAGTCTATCGCTCAGTTCCATTCCACGCTTGCAGTCAATCACTTCCAACATATCGTGCGCTCCACAAACGGGGCAATGTCCGGGAATGGTCATTTCCGTTTCCGGGAAAAGCTCGTCACAAGAGTGGCAGTAAACAATCTTCATACTCAAATCCTCCCTTCACCCTTACCCAATCAGCATTGCAACCTTTTTCTTTGCAGTCTCTACTTCCGACATAGCCTTAATGTATTCAAGGCATTTCCCGAGTGTCTCAAATTCAACATAGTTTCCATCACCAGTAGGGACATAGCACCTAAAAGCACGTCGAAGGACGCCATGACAGTCCTTAATATAGTGGAAGTGATAGGTCTTAAAGTAGTGGATTCCAAGGTAGCACTCGTAACGATAATTCCCTTCACGCATAGTCAAATTCTCCCTTCAATATCCTTTGTATTTCCATGCCACCAGACCGTCAAAAACAGCCCTAAAATCGTTTCAATTTCCAGCCGACCAAGTTATCGAATGACAGGAAAGAGAAGGAAATAGGGCTGTTTCGTACAGTCAGAAGTGTATTCAAATTCCATTAGATTGCATCGTTGCATACATACTTCGATGCTTCCAGTATTGCGTTATAACGCTTCCAGAAGTATGAGTAGTGACCAGAATTTACAGCATAACGTTCAATTAAATTATTATCATAATCAGCCAGCACAAACCCAATCACTCTATGTTCTCTCTTGACGGTAACAAAAAACTTATACAACACAACGCTTTGCTTCCTATCCTTATCTTCCAACACCTTCTTAATAGCTTGCGGAACAAGGTTATAATCTCTCAAGTATTCCCCAAACACACACTTGAGATCAAACTTCATCAACTCTCCGGGCTTAAACTTGCTTCCATTACATTCAATTTCCATGTATGGGCGAATGTAGCTGGACGATTGTGTATTCGCATATACATTTCCATGACTAATGACGTTCGTCTGCTTGTCAAACAGCTTGTAACCAGTCTCAATGTGCATCTTATTAGGATTGTCCCAAGTAATGTGTTTCATGATTCCATCCTCCTTAATAAGTCACAACATGTTTAAGTACACATTCAATGGCAGCTTTCTTTGCAATAGGCATTTCCAACCCATAGGCAAAAATACTAACGGCAAAGTTTTTGACTTCATTTGCAAGCCATTCCACACTAACACGCTCTACTCTCTGTCCCTCCAGATAAGGTTTATAATCCACACGTTCATCAACTCCTAACTCGCCAGATAGTAATTCTCCAATCCTATTCTTTAACGTTTCAAGTTCAATGTTTCCATCGTCTATTGCAATACACTTTTCAATTCCAATCTTCATGATTCCATCCTCCTATTCTAATTTCCAGCCCGTAGGCATTAACAGAAAGAGGAAAGTTGAAACTACACATTCAACTTCCCTCTTACCCTTAACGTCTACCAACTATTTATTTTCCATCAGCTTCCATCAACACATACCGAATCGCTTCATCCCTATCTCCAATCCATGATTCATCATAATTGTCTCTGTATTTCCGATAGCGATAGGCCATAGCTTCCTTCAATTCTTCAAGCTCACCTCTTGTCTTTCCATAGTCCTCAATCAGTTCATCATCTGTTAAATCCTCAAAGGCATTGTCAATGTCTGACAAATCACACTTGTGCTGTTCCTCCACATAGGCTTCCCAAAGTTCACGATCAGTCAGGGTGATTTCCGTTTCCACGCCATTGATAACTCGCACAATCTTCATAGATCATCCCTCCGTTTCCACAAGTTCAGCTTCCACGTAGTTAGCATCAATATCCTTCATGAGATCATCTTCCAGCGCAAGGGCTTCTGCTTCCTGCTCATTGTCGGCTTCTACCCAAACATACTTCCGAGTGATTTCCTCAACTTTGAAACAATAACGCATGATTTAATCCTCCAATCATTTAGCGACTATTCTCTTATCAAATCCAAACACATTTCCAGACGCGCCACAAGGCCGTTTCCAGTAACTTATTTCCACCGCATAGAAGTTCCCATACCCAATATATTTTCCGTTCAGGCTATCGACTATGGCTTCCACGCGCTTCCTATACTTGATAGGGTTGGGAATAGTAGCAATCTTGATTCCCCGCCAGTTAGTAGAATAGTAAACCTCGATAACATCTTTAAACATGGTTCTTATTCCTCCGTTTCCATCAGGCAAAAGAAATCATCAGGTATAAATCCAACATCGTCATAATTGTAAAAGACAACATCATCAGGTACAATCTCGTCAGCGTTTTCAAGGTCATACTGTGACGGTTCATCATAATCAACTTCCATAATTTCCGCATAGACACCGTTATCCGCAAGCATGACCAGATAGCGCTGTTTCAATTCGGTCAGACATTCGCGGGGCAAATCCTTTACAGTCATAGGCCACACTTCCTTTACTTCCTTCTTTGCAACGTTGCGGCAATGCTCGTCAATAATTGCATCACAGCACTTCCTAACAGGGCAAGTCATACACGTTTCCTCAGTTCCATAGCACTCTCCACACACCACATTAACAGCTTCCAGATACTTGTTATACTTCTCATTAGTCATAATTTCCAACTCCTTTCACCCTTAATGCTCATTCCATTCATACCAGTATTCCTCAGTCCATCCCGCCAGCACTTCCACATATAGGCGATTGAACGGCGGTTCCATTGCAGGGCAAACACGACAAGGTATCATTTCCATTCTGTTCTTATTAAGTTTCCAGACGTGACAATACTTGAGATCGTAGCAATCAGAAAATCCAATCAGGCTTGCAAGTTCATCACCATTCATAATGGCAATACTATCTTCATCTTCAATGTTATAGGCCACAACAAACTTTTTAACTTCCATTCCCTCCATTCAAATCAATTCAAATCTCCATCTTCCGCGCTTCTCAACTACCCTATAACTATCCAGCACCTTGCACAACTTCCGATTGTATACGGTTCCATCATCCAGAATCGCACAGTTTTCCGAATGGAAATAGTTGTTAATCATAGTTTCCAATTGTTCACGACTTCCAGCGGAGCATATCAGATTAGACTTTGCCACAGATTATTACTCCTTCCACTTATACCAGACAGAATTATCATCCAAAACAAACATCTTAACCACTTCATTCTCGTCAGCTTCCACTATCTCGTCAGGGCTTCCAGTAAAGCAACCACCCCTCTCATGGTAAAAAGCTACTTCATCATACAGATAAGGCCAATACTCACCCTTAAAATCCGACTTGTGCAAATACTCAACGCTGTCAATCTTGCGCAAATACTTTCCACTTCCAACCTTCTTAAAAAGCATTTCCATACACCCCTTCACCTATAGTCTAATTCCCAGTGCATCCATGCACTTTGCAAGCTGTACAAACTTCCATCTGTACAGCCTTCAAAATCCACCGATCACACAGCCACAACTTCCAGCAGTTCCCCGCTCCCAACCTTCGACCCCGGCACTCGCCGCGCCATAACATCCCGCATCATATCGCGTCCAGCATAGCCAAACGCATCAGCTTCCACGTACACCACACACTTGATATTTCCGGGCTTGCCATAGGCTTTCCCGCGCTTCCACATAGCGCCGTATTCCTTCGCCACTTCGATAACCTTTTCCGCTTCCTTCCAGCTTCCGACTTCCACACGATACAGCCACTTCATAAAATCCATATTGTTAGACCTCCCTTAATTTCCAGCCAGCTAAACGCTGTACTCCACAAAGGGCATTGTGTTTCCACTATGCCCTCTCCGCAATACAATGTTAGATCAGACTTTCAAACCAAAATATTCATTTCCAATCCATCCCACCTTTTTATTGTGTGCTTCCATTTCATCCTTAATCCGCTTCTTTTCTGCTTCCAATTCATCAACATGATTCAGCAGTTCCGTATAGTCTGCAATATTGGCTTCCAGCGACTTCATGGTATGCTCAATTTGCTTGTTGATATTTTCAGCTATCCACCTTCCATTTTCATCTGTGAAACTTCCAAACGTACCATTAAACATATCTCTTGCGAGATATGCTTCCGATTCCTTTATGTAGTATGCACACCAATCTTCACGCTTTCCATCCCACGACTTCCGTTTGACGTTCACACACCTATCAGAAGTCCAGAAAGCAATCTCCCATACTTCCGTATAGCTGGACTTATTGCAACGCAAGCCAGCGTTGACTTCCTTTAATGCAGTTTCCAGACGCTTGTTAGCAATCTTCCCGTCAAACTTCTTAATAACTTCCATTACTTTGGGGCAAAGGGCAAGCGCATCCTTGTACAGCTTAATCTGCTTGATAGCAACTTCCAGCGCAATAGAATTTCCACCGTATTCATAGTTAGACAAGATTAAAACCTCCCTTTAATTTCCGTCAAACATTGAACACTTCATAGACTTCCCTAACAACGTCCTCTAAAGTCTCTCCCGCTTCCGCTTCCCGATAGATCGTCACCACGTCCTGTTCCATGCCACGACTAATCACAAGGTCAATTCTAAAATCGTTGCTATCCAATTTCCAAACCCCTCCCATGTTATGTTAGTGTCACGTTTCCGCGCACTTTATAAGACCTATCAACATTTCCAGTCGATAGGCCATGTAAAGCACACCGAATTAGCTTCCGTTTATTCTTCTTCTTCTTCTTCTTCTTCTTCAGGCCACGACTTCCCGGCATGGTCAGCTTCCAGATGTTCCCAGCACTCATAGCCGAGCATTTCCGCAATCCAATCTTTTTCAAACCAGAAAATGTCATTAATTGCAGTTTCATCCATTCCATCAGGATAAAGCGATTCCAATTCCGCTTCAATTCTGTCAAGTTCATTTCCAGTCAATTCGTTTACAGTATCACGCGCACCAGACCAAAATCCAAAATTCTGTAAAGACTGTTCAGAATAAATCTTCATGGTTTCCATTACTCCCTTCACTTATAGGCGCATTTCCGCTTGTTGTGTGTTCTCTTGTATCGTGTTTCTATTGCATTTCCAATTCCATCTGTTATTGTTTCTAATATCACCGCCCCGATCATTATTATTAATATAGACAATTTCCATTCACCCCTTCACTTATAGGTATTTCCATTCCATTATTCAATCCATCTACATAGCATTTCCATTCTCTGTATGTATGGAAAATTCTCACCGCCATGCTTTATAGGATTAAGTTTCCACCTATTCACGTTCAGCATCATAAGCGTCAATTTCCGATTGTAACGCTTTACTGATTGCCCTGCATTTCCGTACAGTATGCCCACTTGACCATTCATTTAAATAGACTTCCTCAATTACAAAATTCCAGAAACCTTCAGGCGCAACAAGCACCATTTTTCCATAGCCCAAAGTTCCATCCCTAATCTGTGCAATCGTGTAACCATGATTTCCAACGCAATCTTCAATCAACTTGTTAATACTTTCCAATGTGTACAGATTTTTCATTTGCAAACAACTCTCTTCACTTATAGTGTGTTTCCGTTTCCGTTCAAAGTGCTAACTTTGCACTTAATAAGACAGGTCAATTTCCAGTAAATCGACCTGCCATGAAAAGCGCAATGTTATTTAATTTCCAGTTTCCAATTACAGATAATATCCATCTGTCACTACCTTGTAAAAATCCGTATATCCTTCATCCTCTTTGACTTCCATAAAGAAGATAGCAAAATACAGATTATGAATATTGTAAATCTCTTTACATTCATTATTCACTCTTGACAACACAAAGGAGTTTCCATCTACTCCATCCCGGCGAAAACCCATGACAAACAACGTCTTTTTACCTGTCCATTTTTCCATTGCGTCATTTACGTTTCCAATGTCGTAAATAATGTCGCTGGAATACCTATTGCACCGCGCCGCTTGTCGAATCAATTCCGAAAATTCACTTGACAAATTGACTTCCATCCGTTTTTCGCCAGAATATGGACGCTTTTCCACACATTGCGCACTTGCTTCCGCATGATAATGGCTTCCGCGCTTGCCAAAGTATTCCCGAATAGCCTCCAAAGTAAAACGAGTTTCCATAGTTATACCTCCCTAATTATTATTAGTGCTATGCACTTTCAAAGGGCAATGGATATTGGTTTCCATTGCCTATTGAAAATGTATATTCACTTATTCAGTTTCTACCACATAAAGCATGGATTTAGTTCTTTCCACTTTATCCCATTCATCAAACCACTTTTCCAAACACACATAAAGTATGTAGCAATTTCCAATTACCTTGTAAAATTCCCTTCCAGTCAAATCTAAATGGCTTCCACCACTAAACATTAAATCTTTAGACCTTGCTACACAACTTCTTTTTTCGATAATTGCCCCTTCACGCTTCCAATTCTGTATAGCTTCATCAAGAAACAACGTAAAATAAGCAAGATCGTGAAATTTCACAATTCCCACAAAGTGCGTTAAGTTCCCGGTCATAGCTTCCACAAATTCCCGTTGAGTGATTTTCATTTCTTTATACCTCCATAATCTTAATCATAGTAAATCCACGCTTGCAAAGATCAACACAAATAGCTTCCGAATTTTCCAACTTAACAAACCTAACTTGACGTTTTCCGCGCCAATATGCCACGATTGCACACATTGCTAGTACACCCCTTCCCCATGTCAAATTAAAATGCATAAACAGCTACAATGCCACAAAAATTATGCGCTTTGTCAAAGCGTACAATTTTTGTTAATCCGCTAACGTGGTACACCCTATAAGTATATTTGCGTGTTTTGTACCCTCGTCCATGATTGTTTAGTACTTTTGCAAAAAATTCTCTTGTCACTGAAAAAACCTTCTTTCATTATTATTTATGCCCTAAAGCATTGCAAGGGATAGAAGGATTAAAGCCATCTATCCTATGCAACGATTTAGAAATGTTCAACAGGCAAACTATCCCACCATTTTTTCCCGCCTTCATTCATGCCACAAAATGCCGCAAATGCGTTTACATGGCGCATAGTCGTTGCACTATACCCGGACCACAACCGGGAAAATTTGCCCATCTTGAAACGTGCAACAGGTGTATTGTAGGAATAGCAGATAATGCCATTACCTGTTATGTCGTCTGTTCCTTCAATGTAGCACTTGTTATAAAAGGACTTGTGACCATCAATGGGGTTAAGATAGAAACGACTGTTATTCATGGTTAAACCTTCTTTCATTATTATTGTGTTCCGTGAACACTATAAAAGGCAGGTTTTTTAGTCCCTGCCTTTTTACTATTCACGTTTACCACAATTCACTGTTAACCTGTTCAATTTGAACAGCTACTGATTCTTGATTGAAAACACTTTTTAACGTTCCCACAAAATCCCGGACACGTTCATAAATAGACGTATCAAATTCGAGAATCTCAATGCGCAAAGTATTTTCAATCACAATGGTATTATCATCATGCTTGTAAATACCTTTTGCGCTAAAGATAGTCGCGCCGCCGAAAAAATCAGCACACATATTTTCACATATCTTGTATGCTTCTACAGTGTCGATTTTTTGGGTTTTCGTGTCCTTGTCATTTAGGCCGAGGTAAAGAGTGTAACGCTTCATGAAAAAACCTTCTTTCCTGTTATTGTCATTTCTCAATGACTTGCAAAACGCACAAACATTGAAAAGTGACGCGATTTTATGCAATCGCGCCACGTTTGAGCAGGTCATAAAAGCACCATCTATCTACCTGTTTTTCATCCATGGTAGAAAACTTTTCAAGAGTACTGTTAATATCCTGTTCGTAATTGTCAATCATGGTTTTCTGTTCTCTTATGGATTTTCCCATAGGATTATAACCATTGTCTAAGTCACTTGCCATATTGCGATACATAATGGAAAGAATCCATTTTTTTGTCACTATACCACATCTCAAACCATTCACCCTTGTTATCACTGTATTTACACATTCTGTATACCTTCTTTCATATGTTGTTATTGTACTCGTGTTTGCTTGTGCTTGTGCGCTTTACAAGTCATTGAAACTTGAATTGTTTCATTGACTTGTGTTAATGTACTCCGCGATCTTTTTGTGCCCTCTATCGTATCATGTTTAGCTGTTTTTTATTCACGCATAGCCGTGTCAATCATGCGTCATTCATAACAGATTTCATTGGGCTGTACAGTTTTCAAGGTAGTTTTCAGTTTTTACGTGTTTCAGTCCCTTTACTCACGGCATTACTTAGGCGTTTATGCTATCCATCGACCTTTTCATCCTTCTACGATCTTATATCGTGTCGTGTCGTGCGTCTTTATCGTGTCGTATCGTGCCTTGCCTTGCTATGAAGGCTTTTTGTCACCTTGCATTGGGCTTCGGGCTGTTGCCCTGTTCCCTTTGACAGTTATATTATACCATAGCATGCTATGGTTTACAAGAAATAATGCGAGGAAAATAAATAATAAATAAACGCTGATTATTTAATTCTATCAATAAATCAATCGTCAATCGCTGTCAAATTATAATAGCCTACAGGCCATCTGGAAGGCCTCTACAGCCGCCTACAGGCCATCCTATGCCATAGGCCTACAGCCGCCTACAGGCCATCTGGAAGGCCTCTACAGCCGCCTACAGGCCATCCTATGCCATAGGCCTACAGCCGCCTACAGGCCATCTGGAAGGCCTCTACAGCCGCCTACAGGCCATCCTATGCCATAGGCCTACAGCCCATCGAAAGTCAAATATAAAGGTCAAATTTTAACCTTAAAGTCAGTCAGCACAAAAACCAGCACAAATCCAGGCACAAAAAGACTACTTGACAATAGGATATATTAACCCGTTTATGTATATTGCATAATACATTAATTTTGTATATTTACACGTAAGAATAAGAGCTTTTCAATTATTAAAATGTGGAATTCTCCAATTATTCTTTATACAATTGCGTCAAATCGTGAATACAGTATACAAAGATTATTGTAAATCAATATGGATAAGCAGATATACATGCATATATATACATATAATGTGAATAATATGTATAAGTGTATAAATATACAGAAAAGAAGGGAATATGCAGTAAATATACATACTTTATACAATAGGTGTATTAGAATAGACTTGAAAACAGGGCTTTTTAACGTGTTTTAATGTATTTGTATGTTGTTGTGAGTATGGATGTATAGGAATATGCAGTAACATGGAATAGTGTTGATGTAATTGGAATATGTAATAGGGAAGTAACTGTTATTATATAAATGTATATTCATATGATGAAATGATAGGGGAATAATTTATTGATGTATAGGGGAATTGATGAAGGATTTTTATAAATAGAATATTGATTGAATGATAAGGAAATATAGTGTAGATATAATGAAATGTAGTATTGAAAACTAGATAATGTGGGGAAGGGAACCACGAAAATATCACATAACATGGATTTAACATAGTCATCGAATACATGACCTGTCAAGTAAAAATGCTTTACATCCCCGGCGTTATGTCAACCCCTGCCCCTGTTGAAAATGCCCATGCCCCTATAAAAATAGTAGGATACCAACATTAAGGTACCTAATACCAAATGACAGCTTTTCGACAGTGCTATCATTTTCCCGCCAGTGGGGGAATGTTTTCACAAAGGTCAAAGAAAGTCAAACCGCCAGCCGGGTAGTCCACCATTCTACAAAATCCATCTCATCTCTCAATTTAAACCACCCCTTCACCCCTCTTTAAGATCTGGTACACACTACTAACACCACACCTCTACTAAGCCAATTCCCTCCAATCTCACCCCTTCTCTAATCCATCAACACTCAATCCCCATTCACCCTCACTCAACAACCCCCAATTCCCATCACCTAATCTCACAAATATCGACACTATTACCCCCTTTACTCAATCCCTTCACAATCCATCACTTACCCTTCAATCTCCAGAATTACCTCAAATATCTCTATTACGATCTCACACGATTCAACCTTCAAAACAAACACCTAAACCCAACCAAATCAATCCCCAATACCAAACATACAACCCCAACTCACCCCACTCCCAAAAAACATAAAAATAACAGCAAACCTTGATATTTTACTTCAAAACCCACAAAAACAAATCCATAAAATCCTCGAAAACTGTCAAAACACTCCAAAACAAAATGAATAAATTAACAAAACTAATCTTAAAAATTTGACATCTAACCTAGCCTACCTTATAATAGTATTGTACCCAATAGGTTCTCAATTGAACCTACTCCCTCCCTCGACTCCCTTTCTCGACGATACTCTGGTGAGTATCAGACCCATGTACCTTGAAAACAGAATATTCTGGTTTATATACAATAAATAACCATCACATAATCTATCACCTCACCTATACACAAATAGGGTAGGGGGATAGTTTCTCACATAAAAAAAGGTACTACTTTACCCAGAAAGGATGTAGCCTAATGCAAAATACAGCACAATCAATCCAGTCGATCAATTCAATTAATCCATCTGAAGCTCAGATCCTTCAATTCCCCAATCAACCCAATACTCCCAAATCCAAATACTCTCATCCTAAAGCTCCTCAGCAGCGTGTGTCTCCAATCCGTGATCCTCAGAAAGTATCTCAAATCTACAATGCTCTCCTTAACTCAGGAAAGTATGGTCTACGTAACGCAACCATCTTTGCCCTTCAACTTGCAATCGGCAGACGTACAAATGACATTGCTCGTATGACAGTCTCAGACATCTACAACTTCAAGACCAACCAAGTCAAATTCAAAATAACAGTAGACGAACACAAAACAGGCAAAACTGCTCGTGATCTCCCCCTAGATTCTCGCACACGCCAACGTTTACTAGATTACCTCTACACTCTCCCTGAAACCTATCCAGACTCTCTACTCTTCCCTTCTCAGAAACGTAATCCTGATGGAACGCAAAGACATCTCAATACTGAATCCTTGGACAAGATCTATCAGAAATACACTTCTCAATGCTTTGACCCAGAAGAAGATCAGACTCATATCTCCACCTATGCAGCTCGTAAGACCTACGGCTACAACATCTATACAGAGTGCATCAAGAAACATAACGGTCTTATCCCAGGTACTGACATCAATGCTCTTCAGTATGTACAGTCTGTTTACAATCACAACTCGTCTATGACTACTCTTAGATACATAGGAGCATACGATACACCCGCAACTCAGCTGGTAGAAGATATTGCTGGACAGTACGATTTCTAATTGATGAGTCAAATTTATTAATGGAGAAAGAGTTTCATCCTCGTTCAAAAATTAAAGATCAAACTTAGCCTCGATACCCAGCTTGTCTGGGTATCGAAAGTTGAACGGAGCGAAGCGGAGTGAAACTGCCGTCGGAGACATAAGAATAATTGGAGGAATAATAAATTCATGGCAATCAAAATTTTATCCTACAATGCTTACCCAGATCCCAAGTATGTAAGTGTCTGCTCATGTGGATGTCAATTCACTTTCAATAAGTCAGACACACACTTTGACCGCAGCAGCAATCAATCTTATATTGAGTGCCCTAACCCAAGATGCAGTCTCATTAATTACGAGAGTATTTGGTATCTTCTTGATCCTCTTGCAGATAAATATGATGACAACGACAATTATCGCAACGAGCTTAATGATTTAAAATCCAAAATCAAGCTACATAAACTTGTCAAGTTAGCTGAGGAGAAAAAGGACAGAGAACTCAAACAGATGGCCCTGAAGATATTAAAAGAAGAATATGGAGAGAATGAGGAGTCTATATGATTCAAGTCCTAAGAATTGGTAATTACGTAAATCACTCAAAAAGAGAATATAAGGCCACTTGCTGGCGATGCAACGCCTTACTTCAATTTGACCACTTCGATCAACTTAATGATCCTATTGAATATGGGATATATATCAGATGTCCTCAATGTTGGGCAATGCTAGAGAAATGGAGATGGGAAGAAGAATGATTCAAGTAGAAAAACATGGGAATCAATATGGTTGGTATAGAGCTACTTGTCCAGAGTGCGGATGTATCTTCACTTTTACTCAAGATGACATTGACGTAAACATTATTTATAATGAATATACGGAGAAAGTAATATACTGTCCAGAATGTGAAGAAAAAATAAATCGTTGGAAAGTTAATCCACAACCAACAAAGGAGTGAATCTGTATTTTCAATTTGCTATAAGCAAAGCACAGGAAGGATGTGGCTTAGCCAATGAATGACACACTGAAAGAACTTGTTGTTGATCTTGAACAGGCATATATAAAATTAAAATTGTTGGGCGATGCTGAATCTTTATGCAGGATTAGCAGAGCCATTGTAATGTTGGATACACCGTCCTACATAGAGGTAACTCTCCCTGATGTTTATTGGAAGGATTACATTCATGAAACAGTAAGTAAGATAGTAGGAGTAGAAGAGTAGTAAGTTAGTCCTGCGGACAGCTAAGTTTCGGTTCGCAAGCGAACCTCAACTCCCCGCATCACTCGGCAAGCCGAGATGGTGCGGGAGATGAATTTTTAAGTTTTAAACCGAGAATGACACAAAGTGAATTGTTAAGATTTCGGTCAAAAATGCGCGAACTTTTTCCCTTATATATATAAAGGATAAAACCTTAAAATCTTCGATTCTATATAAGGGAAAAAGTTCGCGCAAAATTGACTTAATTCTTAACAATACTAACATGGAATTAACATAGTGTATTTATAGCGTATTTCACGTAGTGGAGGTGCATTTGATTATGCCCAAATCTTTGGCGCAAAAGAAAAAGGACGATGCCGCTTGGATACCTAAGCTGAATTTGGATAACATACATCCGGGCGATAAGTTCTATAACTTTAGAGAATTGTGCAATGCGATTGATTTAGACTCTTCAAAGAGAAAGAGTAAGAGCGCTGTACTTAGAGAGTTTCATAGGTTTGTAGACTACTCTGAGATTTGCGGTGGGTACATAATAAACAGGATTAGGACTGTACCGCTTCATAAGAAGGCCCCAAGCATCTATCAAGAGCTTATACAAGTTCTCGTTCATGCTCTTCTGGCAAGCAGACAGGAATTAATGGTAGAGACTACATACAAACAACTCTACAGAGACATCAACCTCGCAAGTGAGAACTATACTAAGATATACAACGAAGGGACTTATGAAAAAGTAAGAGATACTGTGGCTCCAATCTCATATGATGCGTTTGAAGAGTTTAGGCGGCGATGTGGTAAGGGACTCAAAGAAAAGGTCAACTCCGCATTGAATTATATGGCAAAGCAACAATTAGTTCTCTGGGACAAGAATCTATGGATCTGTCATGATGCGGTGTTTGAAGGTGGTGTTGAGAAAGGTGAGGCTAAATTCATTCATCTCCCGGCGACAAGCGAGGAAAGGTCGTTGTACCTTAATGCCAGAAGGCTGATCCTCACAGAAGTGTTTCGCTGCGATACAATAGACGAAATTCATGCCCAGCGGAAATCTAAGCAGTATCAGCAGACGGTTAATAATTATATTCATAATATGTATGGCTGGAGTTATGCTTATGATAAGTTGAGGATTTGGTATAATTATCATGATATGATGGTGTCGTTGGATGATGCTCGTGAAGCACTCTTAGAAGAGGCAGAGATGAGCGACGTTGATGTCAAGAAAGATATTCTCAATCAGAAAATAGTTGATATGCTTAACAAGAGCGCGGAGACAAGTCATAAGAGTGCGCTGCTAAAACTTGGCTCTGGATTTGACAGGTCGTGGGGTGCGCTGCCGCCAGACAAGAAGATCGACGGGGTGATGGTAGAGGATACTGCGATAGCTGCTTGGAAGGTGTTAACTGGTTACTTTATTAGTAAGGATGCAGACGTGAGCGCACTGTCAGCTTTCTATCCGTCAAGTGAGTACGATAAGATTGACGATGACCTTGATTTGATATAATAGAATTTCACAAGTTTATTAATGGAGAGAGGCCAACCACCTCTCTTCTATTTATCTTGAAAAGGAGAATAAAAAATGGGTAAGACTAATATTGGCTATGTATACTGTAACTCTCCAGAAGATATAAGCTATTGGCTTAGTGGATATGGGAGAACAGGTCTTGGACTTCATGGTTATAATTACATGAGTTATCCATGGGAGAGGTTAGAAGACGGAAGTCAAATAATTAGTGTGTCATACGATCAGAATTACGATATGTACCTTGTGGTGTTTAGAGTGGAGGAGGAATAACAATATGTCAATCCCAGAACACAATAAGTGCGTCGTGCTTCATAAGCGTATTCGCCATGACAATCAAAAAGGCAACTGGCGTCGAGTCAGGGCTATCCGCAGGAAGAATGGTAAGATTAAGCCGAAGATGAGGATTCGTCAGATGCTGAAGGTTGAATTTGAGATGCAAAAGTCGAGGATCAGAGAACAATATGAGGTAAGTTATCGAGCCTTTAATATACTAAGAAGAGGAGAGCACTATAGAAGGTGGGGAAAGTATGATGATTAATGAAGATGGCATTGCGGCGGCTTGCTTGGATAAAAGGCAAGACCGCCTCGACAAGATGGTAGACGCCATTCTGACTCTCCGTGGCCTTGGACTTGAGCCGACTGGTTTTACTATGGATGCAGATACTTTATACCAGATGTCTTCTGTTGCGCCGACTGAAAATATTCTTGAACATTATGCTGAAGGTTGGTTCGTTCTTGAAGAGCTGTTGGATCAATATGATTTCTCTATCATGGGTATCCCTATAGAGCCTGATTTTAGTGGTAGGGTGATTAAAACGAGGAGGAAGAAAGAAAATGATGACTGAGCAGGAGAAGCGGGAGAAGATTATCAAGGGGCTGGAGTGCTGCTGGGATGTACAAAGCGGATGGAAAGATGCGCGATATGTCTGCTCAACATGCCCGTATACAGATAATTGTATCCCCTGCGAAACGCTTGCGCCTTTGATGGAAGATGCCCTCGCCCTGCTGAAAGGGCAGGAGCCAGTGAAACCTACGTGGCGATGTGGATATGCGTATTGTGGCAAATGCGGATACAAACTTCATTGGATTGTTGACAAGAATAACTATTGCCCTGAATGTGGAAGGGCGGTGAAGTGGGAATGACTAACGAAACAGTTATTGCGATTCTTAGTGAATTGAAGAAATGCTATCTGGGTGGAGTCGTTGATGCACTTGATTTTGCGATTGAAGCGGTGAAAATGCAGGAGCCGCGGGTGATGACGCTATCAGGGGTTCGGAACCTCAAAGAAAGTACACCTGTGTGGCTTGAAGATGTGGACAAGAAAGATGTCATAGGCGCGTTGTTTATGCAAGATTATAGCGGTACGAAATGTGTTGATTTTGTCATAGTGCGTAACTGGAAGCACGAACGTGTTACGGCAGGTTACATGGATTATGGTATACGCTGGCGCGTGTGGACATCCCGCCCGACAGACGAGCAGAGGGAGGCGACACCGTGGAACTGAAACCTTGCCCGTTTTGCGGTGGTGATGCGTTTTTGAGAAGGTTATACACAAACTACATAATCGACGCAAAACACTATGAAAATTGCCCGATGTCGATACTACCATTGCCGCATGATACGCATTGGGTGACTCGTGAAGCTGCCCGTGCAGCATGGAATTTACGTCGATACCACAAAACTGAAACCACAAAAATGTGGGATGAAATAAATGGATGACTTGATTTCTCGCAAGACGGCGATTGAGTGGTTTTTCAGGCCATACTCAAACGAAGAATCCTACTCAAATATTGACGTAGAAAGGGCGTTGAACGCTATACCAACCGTGGACGCTGCCCCGGTAGTGCATGGGCGCTGGGTATATGAACACGGTGATCCTGCTATGATACCATGTTCTGTGTGTGGGTATCAGGTGTTTCGGTATAACAACACACACTACTGTCCCAACTGCGGCGCGAAGATGGATGAACGGGGGAAGGGTGTGGATATTAATGAATAATCGTACACGTCAATGGTTCAAAGCATGTGAGATGTTGGATAAACATGATCCTTGTGTGATGGCGTTTTTGAAAAATTCGGATTCTGAGAATGAAAATAACTTTGGGTATCTTTGCTTAATTAGAAAGTCACAACTTGAAGCGGCTAAAGAAGAATATGGAGATAAGGTGGAGGTGTGGGAATAATGGATATTTTTGATTTACTAGATAAGATAGAAGAGATTAGCGTAGAGAATAAGCTTGATTGCCCTCATATTTATATTCAGATCGGTGATATACAAGCACCACTTAGAAGTGTGAAGTATTTTCCTGAGGGTAGTGTGAACAATGAAGCAATTGTATTGAGCAGTGGTGAGAATCCGAAGCTGATTCTGTGAGGTGTAGGAATGGCTGATTTGATTTACAGAAGTGATGCTTACGACGTGGTATACAAAGAGCATTGTGGTATTTGTACTGGCGCGATATTGGATATACCGAAGGTTGAGGCTATACCGATTGACTGGTTGTATTCTCAAATGAAAAATAATCCGAATGACATAGAATCAGCATATGACGATATTTGTATAAGTGAACTGATAGAAAAGTGGAAGAAGGAGCAGGAGTCAAAACGATGATTAGGGCGATAGATGCAACAGAATTAAAGACAGCCTTCCCTCTTGGTGAGTATGTTAGAACGGAATGTGTTCGAGCAACGATAGATCATATGCAGACAATAGAAGCTATTCCGATTAAATGGCTCAATCAGAAATATGCTGAAAACGATCCTAATACACACGAAGAGGATTATGATTACTACTTGTGGAATGCGATTGCTTATATATCGACGCTGTGGAAAGAAGAACAGGAAGGAGTTGAGTAAATGGCAACCTGTGCTACATGTAAGTACTTCATCGGCGCTGGCGACTGGAATCTATGTTGCGATTTGAAGTATGATCTGTGTTATGAGCATACGCTGGCTGATAAATACGAGCTTAAAATGACAAGTTGGCAAGCAGAACATAAAGTTTGTTGTAAGTGCTGTGAGAGATATGAGCCTGAGTATCAATATTGTTTTCGTTATGGGACTCATGTGTATGAAAACGATATGTGTGGGGAGTTTAAAAGGAAGAAGGAAGAATAGAATATCTGACATTGAAAACGCAGTGAAATAAAATAGAGCTAATTAGTAAAATACAGAATGGGAGTTGTAGTACATTGTTCTCACAAATCTTTGTTGATGTGTTAAAAGTAGCACTACTAATAATAATAGCTGGATTTGGTGCGGTTGCGGGTGGATTTGTCGCAAGTAAAATAATAGTGTGGATATTTGATAAGATTGAAGAAGAGGAGAATAGATAGTATATGATTGCAGTAGAAATGGAAATGCCGAATGAATGTTCAACTTGCCCATTGAATAATGATTATAACAGATGTGTTGTTACTGATAATACTACATTTAATGACATTATGCGCCCGCGCTGGTGTCCGTTGCATGAGATAGAAATAGAACGTGATGGGACGATAAATATTAG
>Ga0310691_10001429_pt1 | contig 36351 bp, 28 predicted proteins | sample 176DNAGHGlowgp2_FD_203887 | JGI IMG/M metagenome (GOLD analysis project Ga0310691, IMG submission 203887) | Sheep rumen microbial communities from Palmerston North, Manawatu-Wanganui, New Zealand - 1766 DNA GHGlow gp2 (v2) (version 2) | ecosystem: Host-associated > Mammals > Digestive system >... | reverse complement strand
CGGAGCAGTCACATATCCGCATACATAGTAGGGTTCAGGCAGAAATCCTACAGCCGAGCCCTCCTGCATTTTCCTTATCAGCACCTCAAGCTGTATCATAAGCTCTTCGGTATATTGTTCGGGAGCGGTTCCCTCTGCAAGCGGAAAAACGACAGCGAATGTGCGCTTGTCGAGGCGTGCAGCCTGCATTTTTCGTCCTGATATCAGGCGTATAGCGTTGGCAAGCAGCAGCTCCGACTGCATTACTGTGTCGGAAAGCTGTCCCTTTTGCTGAGAAGTCGGTGTGGCTGCGAGCTTTGCAGTCGTTACGAGCATAATACCGTTTTTCTCCGGCACCTGCTTCTCAAGAAACAGCAACAGCCCTTTCTTGCTCAGCATGTCGGTCATTTTATCGTAGAGTGAAGCTTCTTCGATTTTCTTTTGCAGATATTCCGCATAGAGCTTGTGGCGCAGTATACGCAGACCGTTAGCAACTGAGCTCATCATGTCGAACAGCATTACCGAGACCGTAAAGTCTGCAGCATTTTCATAAGCCAATCCGCAGTAACCGAAAACCTGTGACGAAGCATGGAGCGGCAATACGAACAGCAGCATCGGCTCATGAGGGGCGGCGAGTACAGGTACTATATCCTTTGCATGGAACAAGCCGACGTTCCTGCCGTCCTTCCATGCATCTTTAGCTATGAGGCACAGCATCTGCTTGGGGAACGGCTTTGTCTTGCATATTTCGGGCTGTTCGGGACTGCTGTCCCAGTCGGGAAGAATGCACCAGTACATGGACTTATAGCCTTTCAGACTATGCGCAGTCTCGTCGATAGTTGCTGTCAGGTCTGACAGGTCCTGAACACTGCAGGTCTTTGTTATGTAATCCGAGTGAATACGCATATCAAGCAGCTCGCTTGCCTCAGCTTCATTACTGATATTTTTTTCCACAAGCAGCGCTGCCTCTTTATAGCTTTGGAAACGCTCCACACAGCCGCAGCTTGAACCGAAAATAATATGAAGTCCACTGCCTTCATTATGAATCGGTGAAATACCCAGCATCGACAGGAGCTTTTCTGTACCTCTGATGCCAAGCTCTTTTGTCCCACCGCAGACAGTGGTTATCGCAGGGAAGTGGGATAAAGCTGAAAGATGTCCGTCGTACCCCGTGATAATAATGTCCTCTGGAACTGAAATCCCTCCGTTTCGGAGGGTATCGCACAGCGAGACCGCCATTATGTCACTTGCGCATATCACTGCGTCGGGAAGCTCTTTTCTGCGTTGTATCAGCTCTTCTCCGAGCTCAGCTGCACGTGCCTTCCAGAAGTCGCCGTATACTATCTCATACGTGCAGCCATGCTTGTCAGCGGAGCGCAGAAAGCCCTGCATACGCTGTTCCGAATCGTGATTGTCCTTGTGTCCGGCGAGAAAGATGAGCCTGCGGCAGTCATGCTTCGTGATGATATGCTCTGTCAGTTCGTATACAGCCTTATCCTGCGGTATCGAAACTGTTTCAAAGCCGAGCTCCGAGCCGCCGAGGTCAACGCACGGGAGCGCAGCTCTACGTATCTTTTCCGATATTGTACGGCGGACGTTTTCTTTAACGAAATACTGCGAGGCAAGCAGCACACCGTCCAGATCTGCCCGTTCTAAAAGGCAGTATACGCTTTCCTCGCCGTTCATTATCTCAGTCTGAATGTGAAAATCCAAAGCGTTCGTCATAGTAGTCAGGACTATAACGTCGCAATCCGCAGCAGAGGCAGTTTTGAAAACACCGTCAAGCAGCTCCGTCTGAAGATTGTCGGTTATCGCAGGAATGATCACTCCTATTCTTTTCATATCATCACCACCTTATCAAAAGTATAATCCATATCTTGCGAGTTGTCAAGAAAAATTCCGTATTATGTAAGTAATAATACGCAAGACTTTATTGAATCCATACCGACACTGTGCTATTATCTAAGAAAAAGCTTCCCGAGGCATTAAGGAGGAAATGTATGACGAAAAGACTTATTTCAGCCGCACTTTCAGCTGCAGTCTGCATGTCAGTTTTTGCTTTGCCGCAGTTGGTTACAAGCACGGAGCAGCTCAGCGCATCGGCGGTCAGCATTACTGATATGCCCTCTGATTTTCAGTACGCTGCGGACTGGATATGGACGAACCGTATCGAACGTGAACAGTCCACAGCGAGGCGCAACACTATCTTCGACCAGATAGATGCAGGTAAGGGTACTATCAATTATGTTGTGAAGTGGCAGTCCTACCGTACAGTGACCTACGAACAGAGACAGCAGTTCGAGAAGCTGCTCTCAGACAGCATCAATGCGTGGAATGACTGGCTTGCGGGTTATGACGGCTGGAAATACGACCACATCAACGTAAAAGTGGTCGGTTGGGCAGTCATTGACAAAAGCTGTCTGCTCGACCTGCACGATGACGAGGTAGTTTACACCGATACCAGATACTATGATGCGCAGTACGACACTACCAACGGCAGGGATACTATCCCGGACAGAGAACCGTATGCGCCGCTTGAACTCTCGCGCTTCGAGCATTTCACTGATACAGCCTATGAGTATCCGAATGGTCTTGACAAGCGCTTTGATATGTATATGTGGGCAACTCAGGGCTTTCCCGATGTCGGCGGATGCGGCGGAGACTGGGGACAGCGTCTCTCGGATACGGCATATCTCGGTATGATACAAAGCGGCAGTCACCATGTCCTTGAGCATGAGATAGGTCATGGCTTCGGTATGACTGACTTCTACGGCGGTGAAGGCGAAATTGACGGTTTCCCTCCCGGAGGCTTTCCAGGCGGTGAGAACTCTATTATGATGGCGGGCTCGTCAGCGAAGATAACTGCGTTTGACGGCTGGATGCTAAGGTATATGTGGTCAAAGATAAAGAACGATGAGGGCAGATTCGATCTCTCGGCCCCAGACGTTTCCACAAGGATAAAGGGCGATGTGAACGCAGACGGCTCATTCAGTATTGCAGATGTTGTGCTGCTCCAGAACTGGCTTCTCGCAAGACGTGGCACTCTGCTTACGGACTGGAAAGCAGGTGACCTCTGTGAAGATAACAGGCTCGATATTTTTGATTTTGTACTGATGAAAAGGCTTCTGCTTGCTGATGAACAGCCTGTACAGGAAGAAATACCAGTGCAGGAAGAACAGCAAAGCAACTTCATTACGGCAAATATGGCAAAACACGGTGCTTCGCTGCCCACACAGGGCAATGCCAAAATGGTCGTATTCTATGTGGACTTTCCCGATTGCAGATATGACTACGCTCCGACCACAGATGAGCTGAACAGTATTTCTTTCGGTGCGGCAGATGAAACAGATCCATGCTATCCGTTCGAGAGCTTCTCTGCATTCTACGGCAGAGCCTCCAAAGGTGCCATGAAGCTTGACGGTCAGGTCTTCCGCTATACGACTAAAGAAAACCAGACTGTATATGACGACAATAAGGTCAAGATAGCTGAGGAGTGCTACGAGGCTTTCAAGGATAAAGTCGACTTTTCTCAGTTTGACGGCAATGGCGACGGCAGGATAGACGCTACGCTTTTCACAGTTCCCGAGAAGGCGGGCACTGACCACTGGTGGCCGTGTGCAGGAGCATTCGGCGACCCGAATTACCGTGTAGACGGCGTTGGTATCGGTCACATAATCACCGGCAATGCCCAGATAGGTTCAACTGCCGATCATATCAATTACACAAGCTCCTATTGCCACGAACTGGGACACTGCACCGGTCTGTCTGACTATTACCTTTTTACGAATCCGAATGACAGCGAGGGTATGCACGGCACGGCTGGTATCGAGCTTATGGACACTGATGCAGGCTCGGACTTCGGCGCATTCTCAAAGCTTATGGAAGGCTGGTATACAAACGAGCAGGTACAAATATATGATGCTTCAAATGGTGCTCAGACATTTATGCTCAGCAACGCCCAGACCGACAGCGGTAACTGTATCATTATCCCGAACGGAAAACTTGCCGATGATTATTTCTCGGAGTATTTCATTATCGAGTACGCAACTAAAGATGGAAACAACAGTGCTGTCGGCACAAAAACAGCCTGGTGGGCAAAGAGCGGCGAAGGCGTTCGTATCTATCATATTGACGCGACTACAGAGTATGACTGGAATACATATTTCCGTTATGCAAGCGGCAGCGAGTTCACAAATCAGGACAAAGGCAGACGCCTTATCCGTGTACTTGATGATGTGGAAAAGGATAACTTATACCATACAGGCGATGTGATAAACGGAAGCGTATCAGGATTCCACTGGTATGATGCAAATGGCGGTCAGACTGTTGAGACAGATCTTACAATAACGATCGGAGAATTGAAAGATGGTAAGTATGCTGTTACAGTCGAATGAGATACTTCTTGTAAGTTATGGCACAAAAATGCAATTATTTGAGATAAAACAGCATTGTTTTGTTGTTCCCGAGATTCTATAATAATATCAAGTCATCTACCTCTCCTAATCTGTTCATTTTTATCAGGAGCTCCGCGGTACAAACGCCGCGGAGCTTTTGGTATATTGCTAAGGGGCACTGACGTAAAAAGCGCATTCCATTTCGTTTGGAATGCGCTTTTTTCGGTGTATGATAATAGCTTCACTGCTTGTCCTTCCTGAATTTTGCAGGTGAGACGCAGGCATATTTCGCGAATACGCGCGAAAAATGGGCGTAGTCGGAGAATCCGCAATATTCGGAGATCTCGCTTATGGTATTAGGAAAGCAGATCCATTTTGTCCTCATTTGACTTTACAGATTTGCACGTTTATACAGTGTGACATCTGAGAAAGTGATACTGCCGGTCTGCTCTCCAATCATAAATACGATTTCTGCATCTTCCGTCGGTTCGTTCAGATCAAAAGTTTCCAGAGTTGTTTCAGAATCTGTCGTGCCGCTTGCATAGACCGTTTTCGGATCTTTCATACTGCGGACTTCATACGGCATTTCGCCTTTCAGTCCCTCTGCCTTGAAACTCAGTTCATATTTGCCGGTCGGGAGAACCAAATTCGGTACATATACTGTAATTGATTCCGGTGAATTGCCTGCCGCCGAGATATTGACGTTCATGGAGCGGTTCCACTCAGCATAGTAAGGCCAGGCGTTTGCTCCGCTCTCAGTATCAATTTCAGATTCCAGTTTACTTTCCGTTGTAAGGTCAATACCGATCTTATCCGATGGTCTGCCGAGGACGGTCGAGATCTTGTCAGCCAGCAGGTAAGCATTTTTCTCATGTGTCGTTGGTGAGGGATGCCAGTCTGCACCGAGATCGTTCATATCCTGTACCGGCGATTCATAACAGGTGATCTTCGGATCGCCAACTTCATTGACTGCCGCTTCGATATAGGGATACAGTTCTGTGGCTCCCATGATACCAAGTGTGCATATTATATTCGCATCAGGGTTGCATTTTCTTACCTGTTTGAGGAAATCTTCGTAAAGCTCCTGATATTCGGCACCTCGCGTTTCCAGCTCCTTTGATGCATAGGAATCATCGTTTGTGCCGAGATTCAGCACGATCACATCTGCCGGATTTTTTGAGAAATCCCATTGAGTCTGATAATCCTTAGGTTTGCCGACCATCTCATAATATGGCGGGACGAGCGAATCAGTATTCTTTGTGCCGTCACTTGTATAGCCGGAAACGATTCCGTGACCGCTGTAACATACTGCGCTGTAATCCGCATCAAGAAGCTGAGCTGTAAGATAGGCATATGACAGCGTGAAATTCTCAGTCGCTGTCGAGAAGCTTTCATACTGTGATCCTGCTTCAACACCGTATGCACAGGTGATCGAATCTCCTATGAACTCAATCATCAGTTCCTTTTTGGGTGTAGGTTTAACAGGAGTCGATGAAGGCGATGTGACTGTGAGTTCCTTTACACCAATACAGCCATTATTTGCTTCTGATAGATGAATGATTTTGACTGTTGCGGTTCGTGATGCTGTTCCGCTGAATAGCTCGATCGTCTGCTCCTTTTCTCCCATAACAACATCTTTGACGAGCTTCCCGTCCACATAAACACCGAATCGTGGACGGTATTTTTCATCGGAATTGACACCACTGTCGCCACATATCGTCATACTCGCTTCCGTTCCGGTAACGGTAAACTCAGCTGCAGAGCCACTGTGAACCAACCATGTTACACCGTTTGTTTTTAGCGTTCTTCCGATAAGCTTTGCATTGTTTTCCGACACGGGAACTGTCAGCGTTTTTAAATCTCCCGTGTTTTCTGCCAATAACGCTCTTCTCATCAGACAAAGGTCAAAAACATCTAATCTATCATCATTACAGAAGTCAGCTGCTTTCCAATCAGCGAGATGCGTATCCGGAACAGCAAGCAGCCATTTCTGGAACAGCACAACATCTGCTATATTAAAACTTCCGTCGGCATTCACATCACCATTGATTTCAGCAGCTGAGATGAGGGACTCAGCCGGTGTTTCGGCAAAAACTGATTGTTGATTTGGACTCTGTGTTCCGAACGTCAGCGATAATGAAATGAGACCTGTAAGGATACAGGCTGCACTCTTGGATTTGTGGTTTTTCATAATAACCCTCCTAAATTATTATTAAAGGCCGACTTATGTCAGCCTTTACTGAGTTGTCTCACTTAAAGAACAAACTCTATATGTAAGACTTTGGTGCAGCGGAGTAAAATCATTGTTGTATGAACAGCAGTTGTTTCATCAGTATTACGGAAAACAATGTAAAGTCAGACACACTTTTCCCTTTCTTTATTATATCGTATCTGACATCTTTATTCAATGACGTTTTCAATCGGAATTATGACTTTTTGCATAACGATCTTCGTTATGACCTGCTGCCTTTTTTTACATCATCCTATAAGCGCATTGAATATAACATGAATATCAGAATAACAAAGGATTCGCTTAGTCGGATAAGTACGCAAAATGTAATAAAAAATCTCCATTAGTGCATTGAATTGATTTCAGTGCAATGCTAAAATAGTGAATAAGTATATAAATCACAATCCATACAGAAGGGGTAATCTTATGATGAAGAAAAGACTAATCCGTATGACTGCGTATCTTATGGCATTGAACTGCATTTCCGGAGCGATGCCGACAATAGACGCAACAGCGGAGGAGACTGCCGCAACGACAGTCATCTATTCCTCAGATTTCGAGGACGGTGACGTTTCCGCATGGACAAACCGAGGCGACCGAGACACCACTATATTGACCGCCAGCGAGGAGAATGCCGTATCCGGAACGCACTGCCTGTGTGCTTCCGAGCGTTCCAAATCGTGGAACGGACCTGCATTCCGCCTCGATGACAAGTGTGAGCCGGGAGTTGCCTATCTTGTAAGCTGCTCCGCAATGGGACAATGGTACACCAGCGTGACTGTCAGCTTTCAGTACACCGATGCCGCCGGTGAGCAGCATTATGAAAATCTTGCAAATCTCAATGGAAACGGCTGGCAGTCAGTTTCTGACTTGAAAGTCAGCTATACCGAGGAATGGACGGACGTATTTGTCTATTTTGAGGGCGGCTCAGATAATATCTATATTGACGATTTTACGCTGAAAACGGCTCCTGTTTATCATCCGCAGAGCGATATTCCTTCGCTGAAAGATGTGTATGCAGATTCTTTCAAAATCGGAACAGCCTGCACCAGCAAAGAGCTTGCTCCGGCATCCACTAAGGAGCTGATCTTAAAGCATTTCAACTCCATCACCCCCGGCAATGAGATGAAGCCTGATGCCCTCCTCGACCAGAAGGCGTGTCTTGCCCTTGCAGAAGCAGGAGATGATGAAAATCCGCAGGTGAGCCTTGCCAGCGCCAGTTCTATCCTGAATTTCGCACGGGACAACAATATACCTGTGCGCGGACACGTTCTTATCTGGCATCAGCAGACCCCGACATGGTTCTTCAAGGAGAACTATGATGCAGAGGGCGAATGGGTATCCAAGGAGAAAATGCTCGTGCGTATGGAGAATTATATCAAGAACGTCTTTGCTGCTGTGGAGAAAGAATATCCTGATGTGGAATTCTACGCATGGGACGTTGTGAACGAGTGCCTGCTCGATGACGGCTCTGCACGTCAGCCGGGTTCGCAGGAAGAGGGCAGCTCCAAATCTCCGTGGGTGAAGGTATTCGGCGATAATTCTTTTATTAAGCCTGCATTTGAATTTGCAAAGAAATATGCACCGGAGGGCTGCAAGCTCTATTATAACGATTATAATGAGTATATGCCCGGCAAGCGTGAAGCGATCGTGGCACTGACCGAGGAGATCAATGCAGATGGTCACTTTATCGACGGCATCGGAATGCAATCGCATCTGGGAACGGACGTATTCCCGACCGCCAATGTCTATGAAAAGGCGCTCAGTATGTTTGCCGCAACAGGGCTGGATATTCAGATCACAGAGCTTGACCAGATGATCAGCAGCGCGGACAAGTTTGAGGAACAGGCGAAGTATTACTCCGATATTATGGACGTAATAATGAAGTATCAGGACAGCGTTTCTGCTGTTGTGTTCTGGGGAACAACGGACGACATGAGTTGGCGTGCAAGCAAATATCCGCTGCTGTTCAATGAAGATTATACAGCTAAACCCTGCTTCTATTCGATCGTTGACGGCTTTGAAGGCACTACAGAACCAGTAACCTCAGTGCAGGGCGATGTCAATGCAGACGGTGAGTTTAATATTTCTGATGTTGTTCTGTTCCAGAAGTGGCTCTTAGCGGTTCCCAATACCAAGCTGAATAACTGGAAAGCTGCTGATCTTTGTAGTGATAACAGGCTTGATGTATTTGACCTTGTTCTTATGAAGCGAGAGCAGATCGATTCCAACAAGATTATCGAACAGTCTGCTGAAAATGGTACACTTATTTCTCCTAAAGCTTGAGAAGTCACTATCTTGAAAACAATCGATGAGCTCAAGCCCGAGGGCAAGGCAAATGCTGACTGCTTCGATACAGGCGACGGCGTTACAGCCAACGACGCATACGCTATTCAGCGCCTTGACGCGGGAGTTATTATAATGCTTCCCGAATACTCTAATAAGTAAGCAGCAGGCTTGCAAAATTCTGATATCAAGAGAATTACTCCTTACATATTCACACTGACGTAAAAAGCGCATTCCATTTTGTTTGGAATGCGCTTCTTTCGTTGTATGATAACAGCTTCATTGCTTGTCCTTCCTGAATTTTGCAGGTGAGACACAAGCGTATTTCGCGAATACGCGCGAAAAATGGGCGTAGTCGGAGAACCCGCAATCTTCGGCAATCTCACTTACGGTCTTATCCGTGTTTATAAGCAGCTGCTTTGCAAGCTCCATTCTGCTTGTAAGTATATCCTTGGTACAGGAGATGCCATAGCGCTGCTTGTACAGCCGCTGAAAATGCGGCACGGACAGGCTTAGTCTGTCAGCCAACAGTGGGATAGTCCAGTCCGTGGCAGGAGAGTCATATATCTGCTGACGCAGGGAATCGAGCTCGATGTCGTAGTGAGTTTTCCCGACCTTTTGCTTCGGGTCATAGCAGCTCTTTATCTGAAGGAATATCGCCCTCATCAGGGAACGTATCGTTTCGTCCTTTTCTTCTTTGTCGGAACCGAATACCTCCTCACACAGCCTTATCAGTTCGGAGACTATGTCGGAATCCAGCTGTATCGGCACATTATAGTCCAGTCCCAGCTCATCAAGAAATTCCTTGTCGCCGTCCTCCATATCAAATCTTATCCAGTCGTCAGCATATTCCTCTCCGTCAGCATATAATTCGTGGGGGAAACAACTTTCAATGACGAATGCGGTGTTTTTTCCGACTTTATATGTCTCTTCGCCCATTCGGATAAGCGCTTTCGTGCGGACAAGTATGAGCTGCATACCGTGAACGCCGTTCGTGCGGACTATCTTGAAATCATCAGGATGCTTCCAGTTCCAGCCGACCATATTTATACGCATAGCTTCCCCTCCTTTATTATCCTCTGAAATAATTATAGTAGAAATCGTAACGAAAGTCAAATAAAAAATGATATTTATCTGCAAATTGATGATTAAAATGTACATTGCTAAATTATGTCTTTGATGTTAAGATATTGTTAACGAAGAACGGATCATAAATCAGAGGGAATGATTAATTTTTTTAGGAGGAATCAGAATCATGAAACAGGCAAAAAAATTGTCCGCAGCGATAACAGCTTTGACGCTGGTCACGTCCGCGGCAAACACATTCGGCACAGCTCTCGTCTCTGACGCTGCATACGGTGTCGGAGGCAACGGAAAAGCAATCATGGAATACCTCGATCGCGGCATATACGCTGTCAAGAGCGGCAGCGGCATATTCGTGAGCTGGAGGTACAACGCCGATGACTCGGATGATGCGGAGTTCAGGCTCTACCGCGATGACAAGCTCATATATACGAGCAAAGCGGGTGGACCGACCTGCTATCAGGACAATGACGGCGCTACAGGCTCAAAGTATCGGGTTGACTGTGTTGAGGGAGGCGAGACGGTCAACTCGCAGAGCTGTAAATTTGCATCAGGAAATAATTATTTCGATATTAAGCTAAATAGTCCCGGCTCGCAATATTCACCAAACGACTGCACTGTCGGAGATGTTGACGGCGACGGACAGTATGAGATATTCCTCAAATGGGACCCGTCCAATGCAAAGGACAACTCTCAGGAGGGAAAGACCGACAAGGTCTACATCGACTGCTATACTCTTGAAGGCAAGCAGCTCTGGCGCATAGATATGGGGCAGAATATACGCGCGGGTCAGCATTACACTCAGATGAGCGTCGCTGATTTCGACTGCGACGGAAAAGCTGAGCTAATAACCAAGACCGCAGACGGAACCAAGGATGGTACAGGCAAGGTCATTGGCGACGGCAGCAAGAGCTATGCCAACGGCAAGGGATATATCCTCGACGGACCTGAGTACCTCTCGCTTTTCGACGGACAGACAGGCAGATGTCTCGATACGATAGATTATCCCGTTCCGCGCGGAAAGGTCAGCGACTGGGGCGACAACTACGGCAACCGCGTCGACCGTATGAACAGCGGTATCGCATACCTTGACGGCATTCACCCGTCTGCGATATACGGGCGCGGCTACTATACGAGACTCACATGGTCTGCTGTTGACGTAAGAGACGGCAAGCTCGTCAAGCGCTGGGTATACGACAGCGGCAACAAAGGCGGAGCTTTCGGCAACGGCAACCACAACGTCATGGCTGCTGATGTTGACAACGACGGTAAGCAGGAGGTATTGACAGGTGCTTCCTGTATCGACGATGACGGAAAGCTGCTCTGGTGCTCAGGCGACAAACACGGCGACGCCATGCACGTCGGCGACCTCATTCCGGACCGCGAGGGGCTTGAGGTATGGGAGTGCCATGAGGGCAAGCCCTACGGCGAGACCTGCTACGATGCTAAAACAGGTAAGGCTATATTCCACATAAACGGCACAAAGGACACGGGACGCTGCTGCGCCGACAACGTATGGTCGGGCAATAAGGGTGCGGAGTTCTGGGGTGCCGCCGACAACAACGTATATGACAAAGGCGGAAACAAGATAGCAGGCTCCAAGCCCGCGCAAAACTTCCTCATATACTGGGACGGCGACCTTGAGCGCGAGATACTTGACGGAACGAAGATAAGCAAGATGGCGGGCGCAGGCACATACAAGAATGTATTTACAGCCAGCGGCTGCGGCTCAAACAACAGCACAAAGAACAATCCTTCATTAACGGTCGACCTCTTCGGTGACTGGCGCGAAGAGCTTATACTTCGCACTGATGACAACTCCAAGCTCCGTATATGGTGTACGACAGATACGACAAAGGTACGCCTCACAACTCTTATGCACGATATGCAGTACCGCGCTCAGAACGCCTGCGAGCAGAGCTGCTACAACCAGCCTCCGCACGTGAGCTATTATTTAGGAAGCGACGCTCCGCTTCCCGAAAGACCAAAGGTGCTTCTCAATAACACGCCGAATAATACGGTCATTACCGATGAGCCGATAACGACCGAGCCCACTGTAACTACAACAGTTCAGATCGAGACGACTGTTGCCGCTGATACAACTACAGCACCGGTTCAGTCGACCGATGCTTACATCCGGAAATTCGACCTCGGAGCAAATGATCAAAACGGATTTATCAGTGTGAGCGCCAGTGACAGATATGATAATAACAAGGGCTACGGTTTCTCAGGGGGCAATGTGAAAAACGTTGCTACAAGCGGCAGGAACGAGCTCAGCGATGCTGTTCAGTTCACGGGCAATGACACCTTTAATGCTGACGTTCCGAATGGACTGTATAAGGTCAAGGTAACGCTTGGAGATACAGCAAGAACAAGTGTATATGCTGAAGGAATGCTCCAGATAGTAAATATGACCGGCAACAATGCGGTCGATGAGGTGATTCTCCCCGTTACCGACGGACAGCTCAATATCCGTGCGGCTGCAGGTAAGGAAGGCTATTCATACAGCATAAGCGCTCTCGAAATAAGCAAGATATCTGACAGTACAGCTATGCCTCCGACAGTATGGCTTTGCGGAGACTCTACTGTCTGCAACTATTACCCGCTTGATTCAAATAATCAGGCAGGCTGGGGACAAATGCTGAGCAAGTATATAGACAGCAGCTGGTACGTAAGAAACATGGCGGCAAGCGGTGAATATGCAAAGGGCTTTGTTGAGCACGGCAACTTCAACTGTATCGAAAAATACGGAAAGAATGGCGATGTTTTCGTTATTTCCATAGGTATCAACGACGGGAAATACTACAAGGGAGGCGAATACAAAAAAGTCGTCAGCGATATGGTCAGCAGAGCCAAGGCAAAGGGAATGAAGGTCATTCTCGTCAAGCAGCAGGGCAGAAAGGGAGATTACAATCTTGATCCGCTGCTGACAGGCAGATACTTTACAAATGAGCTTGACCAGATAGCAGGCGAGCAGAATTGTCAGGTCATCAACCTGTTCAAGCTGTGGCAGGATCATTGTGTTTCCATTGGCGGAACAAAGGCTGATGCGATGTACATAGACAATGTTCACCCCAACCGCTCGGGCGCAGAAAAGCTTGCAGAGCTGTTTGCTTCGCAGTTTGATGAAGTGCCCTATGGCGAGATCACAACTGCTGCAGTAACGGCTGCCGAAACGACAACATATACAACAACCACCGCTTCAACTGCTGCTCAAATGACAGCTGCTCTCTACGGTGATGCAAACTGTGACGGAAAAGTAACTATCTCTGATGCGGTAACCATACTTCAGTATATCGCCAACAAGGATAAATTCAAGCTTACTTCCGAGGGTATGAACAATGCAGATGTAGCCGCACGCGGTGACGGTATCACCGCAAACGACGCGCTCGCGATACAGAAGCTCGACGCAGGTATTATTACCTCGCTTCCCGAATCATAACAATTTAATTAGAATTACTTCTCTATAAAAAAGCAGAGGCTGATGCATGCTGCTCTTAGCGGAGCTGACGCAGAAGATAGAGGATTGCAGGAAGTTCGACGAACTCAGCAAGAAGCGTCGCGATGAACTGATGTCCACAGCAGAACTGCTGGACGAGGTGCTCCTCGAACCGTACATCTCGGATGCAAATATGCGTCTGCTCGTCCGCAAGGTCACTGTCCACGAAAACGAGGACGGCAGCCTTGACGTATCGTTGGAGTTCAACGGAGACTTTAAGGATTCGAGTTCGGTGTGCTTTGAGATCAATGAATAGGTATGAAAACAGCCGCAGGGAGACCTGCGGCTATCAATTTATTAATCATCTTTTTTATTTATTTCATTAAGATAACCACCGGTTATAATACCTGATGGAAGTGCAATAATAGCAATGCCAAATACCGAAGAAACCATAGTAACTATGCGTCCGACAGTAGATGTCGGATAAATGTCGCCATAGCCAACTGTTGTAAGCGAAACAGTTGCCCAGTAAACTGCATCAAAGAAAGAATCAAATGTATCGGGTTCAACGTTGAATATAACCAGCGCTGATATTATTATATAGGCAATTGCAAGAGTGGCAACGGCACTCAAAGCCTGCTTTTCCTTTTTCAGTACGTTCATTATAATGACAAGACTTTTAGAATATCTTAGGATTTTTGCAGCACGGAAAAGCCTGAGCGAGCGCATGAGGCGTAAGACCTTTAGAACTCTGAATCCGTTGCTTAGAAATGAGAAGGATGATAGGATTACAAGAAGGTCAATAGCAGCCATAGGCGTGAATGGATAAACAATGGCAGCAGCAGGATGCTTGAGCCCTGTCTTGAAATCAGCGGTTATCAGTCTGAGCAGATAGTCAATAATAAAAATAAATGTTGAAACATATTCAATTATCAGAAAAACAGTATTTGTTGTTTTAAAGGCTAAAGGAACGAGGCTGACTATTATAACGATCATCATAAAGCTGTCATAACCGTGACTCAAGGAATTGTCCTCGGTGCTTACATCGATTATCTTAAAAAGCTTTTCTCTCATATTATCACCTTATTAAAAAAGCCCGAATAATCGGACTTTTTGAATGGTGCGGGTGACAGGACTTGAACCTGCACACCTTACGGCATCAGAACCTAAAGATACGGCAACGCCATTGGAACAAACGTTCTCTTATTTAACTAAACCCATTATAGCACGTATTTCCGCGGTTGTCAAGTAGTTTTTGAAAAAAAACTGGAATTCCGCGGCGGACTATGTATTCTAAGGCAAGCCACAAATTTGTGTTGACAATGTATAACAAATGTGATACAATATACATAAACCAACAACGAAAGGACAGGTGAGCTTTATGGCTAAAACTGATACTATCCACATTCGTGTAAACGAGGAAACCAAGAATAATGCCGAGCAGACACTTGCCATGCTTGGGCTTACGATCTCAGATGCCGTCAATATGCTCCTTTGTCAGGTCAACCTCACCGGGAGTCTGCCGTTTCCAGTACAGCTTCCTTCACCTCAGAACGTGATAGTAAACAGCAGGGCTGACATCGAAAGAAAACTCAATGAAGCAGAGCAGGATATAGCTGACGGAAACGTATCTGCCGCTGATGAAGCATTTGCAAGACTGGAGAGCAAATATGCACTATAAGATACTGGTCACTAAGTCCTTTGAGTCGGACCTTGACAGCGTTCTGCTGTACATCGCGGGAACTTTGAAGAACAGAAGTGCTGCAAGCAGCCTGCTTAAAAAGGTCAAAGATAACATAGCTATGCTGGATTCAGCACCGCTTGCATTTCCTGTATATCCTCATATTTCTAAGGTCAGCTACCGTTTTATTCAGGTCGGAAACTACCTGATCTTTTATCATGTTGACGAGGTACAGGAAATCGTGTACATCGACCGTTTCCTCTATTCAGCACGTAATATTGAAACGATATTATGACGCAAATTCATAATGAATGAGAAAGAAGCTCCCTAATTGCTTGGGGAGCTTCTGTCATTTCCCTAAATCATAAATTAGTTTCATGAATTAGAGTTTTTTACAGTTTCGATGCTTTTTGTAGCCTAAGCTACAACTCTTGGAAATGCCGTAGTTTTGGCTACATTTCGAGGAATTATTGAATATTGAATCTCTCGCGGAATCGTGGTATTATAGAATCACGGAAGGGAAAAAGCCCCTCAGAAAATGAAAATCTTAAATGATAATAAAAGGAGAAATCAATCATGAAAACAGGTAAGTTCACAGTAATCGCTATCGCTTCTATCCTCGGTGCTATCGCACTGACAGGCTGCGGACGTGCAGTTGAGACATCAAAGGACGCAGGCAAGGTACAGCCCGCAGCACAGACTGTTCAGACCACGGAGGCTGTTCAGACTGACAATGCCGCTGTGACAACAGAGGCGGCTGTGACCGCTCCCGCAAAGTCGGCAGAGCAGAACGCAAACGCTGCTGCGCTCAGCAACAACGATGTCATTTCCTACAACGCTGATACAAATACTGCTTCATATACACAGCAGCCCGCAGCTCAGGCTCCCGTTCAGCAGGCTGCTCCTGCATACAAGGCTGCTTCCTCCGCAGAGCAGGCGGCTGCCGACAATGCGATCGCTTACGCGGGCGGTAACGGCAGGATTGTAAGCTCGGAGACTGTTCAGACAAGCGACGGCTCGGTTGCTTATCGCTTCGGTATCATTCCCGTCGACAACGCGAATGCGGCTGCTTGGTACTACATCGCAGGCGAGAACTTCGCTATGACTGAGGGCGAGTGGATCAGCAAACAGGACAGCCTTACCAAGGAAGAATGGGAGCATTACTATGATTCCGCCGAGCACAGATTCGCTTTCGCAAGCCAGCAGGCAGGTCAGAACGCTATCGCTGCTTCGGGTATCGCTGACGGCATGATAGTAAGCTGCGACTTCGTGAACTACGACTACGACAAGCTCCAGTACGCTTTCAAGGTTGGCGTACGCTCCATGAGCGATGCGAACGTTCCTGTCCAGTACTTCATGGCTGGCACGGACTACGCTGAAAAGTGCTGATAACGAATCTCCTTAAATATATACACGCAAAAAGCTCCCCGAATTCGGGGAGCTTTCGCGTTATTCAATAAGCTTTTTTCTCATCATACACAGGTCAAACACATCGAGCCTGCCGTCTGCACAGAGGTCGCCTCCCTGCCAGTTTGCAAGCTCTGCATCGGGAGCCGCAAGCAGCCACCTCTGCATAAGAACAAGGTCGGACACATTGAAGCTGCTGTCAGCGTTTACATCACCTTCAACAAAGCTCTCGCTGCGGAGAGTGTCATGTATCACCTTCAGCAGCGACTTTTCGTCCTTTGCGTCCTGCGTGAGCTCCCATATCATAATGCCGCCGTAGTTTTTTGCAAACTCCGCTTTTTTTGCCATTGTGACAGCTCCGTTGTAGGCGATACCTTCGCAGACATCCGCATTGTAATACTCATAACCTTTGCTGACAGCGTCGGCGAAGGACATATAAGAATTCCAGTCCAAAGCACCGTCCGATGTATAGCCTCTGCCGTAAAATGGCACACCGAGAACGAGTTTCTCCTTTGGAATCTGCTTTCTTTCGGAGAAGTAGCTGAGGCATTCGATAGAGTATTCATACGATGCGTGTGACTGCTTGTCCAAATCGTTGTCATAAGCCATAATGTTCACGAAATCGAACAGCGCAAACGTCTCGGGAGTGACATTCTGCGCTACCCATTGAGCCGTTGCGGTGGACATTTCCATATCCCGTTCATCGCAGAGAGCGCGGAGCTCTGCACACCAGTCCGCATAGTAGTCCCATATCTGATGATTTGAGCCAAGCTCGATATCGAGGTCTATGCCGTCGAAGTCATAGGTTTCACAGTAGTCCATGATATTCGCGTTGAAATCGGCACGCTCCTCGGGAGTGTCAATGTGTTGGAGGTAGCCGTCACAGCCTCCTCCGCCTCCGAGAGCGGCGAATACCTCGACATCGTGGCTGTGCGCCTCAGAGACAATGCTTTTCAGCTTATCATCGGGTATGTAGCAGAACAGTCTGCCGTTTTCATCGGGATTGCAGAACGCGATGTTGATATGCGTTAGCTCGTCGAGGTCGAGCTCGCTGAACGGCTGATAGTTCCAGTCTGGCAGATAGCCGACTATCCTGTGCGGAGCTTCGCTCTCCGCCGCCGAAGAATATGTAGGTACGGCAAGAACTGCCGTAGCTGCAATGGCTATTATCCTGTGTGCTTTCATAATGCACCCCCTCGCAGTTTTATTATCTCTATTATAAGCGAGCAATACAGAATTGTCAATCCACAGAAAATGGTGATGTGGTCGGTAAATCAGATAGCCGTAATCGGGGACCTCTTGGATCATTTGATTAGATTTGCTCCTCTTCGTCTGTAATAATGACGATGTGGACTTTTGGTTCCTGCTTATTCGAGAGAGCCATTACCTATTAAATGTATATGTAGATTTACATTACAGGTGGTTTACTTCTTTATAATTCTGTTGCTTATTGACAAATATCCCAAAAATATGTTATAATATATGTGACAATTTGCAAAAGCGGATTAGGCGAATTATTTTTTTAATTATAAATTGGAATCCATTTTTATAATCGGATCTGCGAAGTTGATATAATTGTCATAAAGGATGAAAATGGTAAGAAACATAATCATTTATTTGAAGGGGGAATTAATGTGTCGAAGATTAAAACTATCACATTTACTATATCATCAGCTTTGGCTTTAAGCGTATTATTGCTTCCTAAAACGATAACTGTTTCAGCTAAAGAGCAGACTGTCGACCTTACACAGAAGACATATGAATTCGGAGAAAAAAGTGAATATGAGATATCCTCCTCAGAATCAACATCTTCTCCGGAGGTCATGACACGTCTCGGCAAGTTTTCTCTAAGCGGCGATATTTCCAAAACCTACACCGAAGACGATTTTACAGCCTATGAAATAGCTGATGATACTATTTTCTCAATACATTTTGACTATGATGAATCATTGAAAAAAGCTGCCGATACTGAATGGCATCTGACCGATGACAGCAAAAAAACTGTCAACAAAGTCGAACTTGATAATAAGATTGAGAATGGCGCTATCCTTATGCAGACCTCATTTGACGGAAAGAAATGGGTGACGAGCACTACAAAGACGAACATTTCCGATGATATTGAGTTTAATAATGATAATGGAATAAACGACATTCAGCTGGCTAATGGCTGCTACTATCGCTTCATTGTGGCATATAAGACAGAAAAGAAAACCAAGGACAGCAATGTTCTTTTTGTCGACACTTCGGATTATGAATACAAGAAGTACGCTGACGTATATGAGTTCTATGCGGTTTATAAGGAGAAGCCTGTTGAGAACACAGGAAAGAAGTATTATTATAATACTACCGATAATACTAAAAGCACAAAGAAGAACGATTACGTCGGTAACGACAGGATCGACTCAAAAGACCCGCATTACGGCTGGAATCTCGGTTCGTTCTGCCTGAGCGGTTATACCGATACAGGTGATACTCCTGATATTTACCTGAAAACTGTAGGTAACAGGATACGTCTGTCATACAACCTTGAACAAGATATTACAAAGCTCAACGGTAATGCTGACCTTGAAATAGCAAGAGACAAAAAAGGCAGCGACGGCAACTTCCAGACCAAGGCTCACGATATGGGACACGGCGAGTTGATAATCAAGCACACAGATGCTGAAGGAAAGTCTCGCATAACCGAATATTCAAATTACCTCGAAGCATTGGCTTTCCCAGGGGCTGATACAAATATCCAGCTTTTTGAGGAAGGAGATTATGAGGTTCACCTTGATTATGCTATAAATGATAAGAAGGGACTTGACAGCAAGACCTACTACAGAACTTCGTTCAGTTTTAAGATACGTAACGGAAACTGTATGGTCTATGTATTCGACTCACAAACAGGAGCAGAGCTTGCAAACGGATTCATTGCTCCAAATGGCTTTCGTATTGACACTGCCAAATCTGAATACCCTAAACTTACAATTACCAAAACTATCATAAACGATACCGAAAATGGACTTGTAGAAGATACACGATTCAATATGCCAACTAATGATGGTTCGGTTTATACTGACGAGGGAATATATACGGTTAAGGCTTTCAACCGATATGATGAGAAACTAGGTTCTACAGAAAAAACTGTATACGTTGGCAATAATCCTAAAATTGCAGCCTATGCCAAATCTCAGAATGAAAAGAATCCGTTAAGTATTGAACAGTTTAATAGTCTTATTAAAGAAGGGTATACAGTTACCGCAAATTACACTCTGGATGAACCAGAAACAAATGAGACTGTTGTTCCTGTTATAGCTTCAACAGTGGTGGTATCAACAGAAGATATTGCTGATACTACAACATCTTCGGTTCAGACTTCCACGAATATAGAAACTCCTGAAAAGAAGAAAAGCCCCATAGTACAGATAATCTGCGGCGTAATCGTGCTTGCGGGTATCGGCGCAGGCGCAGGTTTCTACGTATTCAAGAATAAGAAAAAGTGAGAGGAGGGTCACTATGAAACGAATACTTACGTTATTGCTATCGTGTACAGTGCTGCTGTATGGCTGTGCTATCAATCAGACCGTTGATACTTCGTCTGAAAGCTCAGTAGTTGAAACAACTATAGTTACCGAGCCTGTGAGTGAAACAGCAGAGACAGCTTTATCTGTATCTTCCATAGAAGGAATGCTAAGTGAAGAAGAGTATATGGAGCAGATCAGTCGATTATCATTCAATGATCCCGAACTCCTAAGTTATTACGAAGATACTGTATACTCTGATATTGAGGAACTATTTAGCAGTGATGATTATTCTGTTGAGAACGTAGAAGCTGTATACATATCGAAAGAATATCTTGAAGAATTAGCTTACAATTCACAAGAGAACTTATATTTTGGATATAAGACTTCCGAACTTGATGAAGCTTTCAAGGATGGAAAATACATATTTACTATTGATGAAAATGGTTGCCAAACAGTTAGAGCTTTTGAAGCATATGAACCATATGATTATTCAGGAGTAATTAAAAACATAGCTATCGGAACGGGAATAGTAGTTGTTTGTGTTACTGTAGGCGTTGTTGCAGGTGCAGCAGGTGCCGCAACTGTTAGTGCGGTGTTTATTACTGCTGCTACAACAGCGGTTGAGTTTGGAATAACTTCAGCAATTATCAGCGGGGCATCAAATGCAATCGTAACAGGTTTTGAAACAAAAGATGTCGAGGCAACATTTAATGCTTATGTAGAAGGTGTTGCTGAAGGTTTCAAAGATGGCGCAATAATGGGGGCTATATTTGGCGGTGTATCCGATAGCATTTCAATATCCAAAGCTGCTAAACCTTTAAAATCCGCATATAAAACAGGAGATAGACGTCTTATAGGTGAAGCTGGTGAAAAGTATGCTCAGCAGTTCTTTAAAGGAGAAACACAAGTAAGCTATCTTAATGGAGAGATTGTGCCAAGAGGGACGCTTGGTGAAACTAGACCAGATATTGTTCAAAAATTTGCAGATGGAACAGTGAAAGCAACTGAAGTGAAAAGCTATGACCTTGAAAACCCACAAGCATTTCAAAAATTAAAATATGAATTAAAGCGTCAAGTCGAATCCCGAGTTAAGAATCTTCCTGAAGGTTCAACACAGGAAATTGTCCTTGTAACAAAAGGCAGAAATTATAGCAATAAGTTTGTAAAGTCGATTATTGAGGATTTACAAAAATACTTATTCGATGTATATGGTGGAACGATTCCAATAACAGCAATTTAATCCTTGCGCAATACACATCTATCTGATATAATAACAATAAGCTCCCGCAAGCTCGGGAGCTTTTCCTTAAACTGAGGTGAAAACGATGAACAGCAGTATTTTTGAGCTTGAACGCAATGAATTTACGGAAATCGAATATGGCAGGACCTGCTTCGGCGAACCCGTGAGCCCCGAGACTGCCGCTGACGTTGAAGAAGGCATAAAGCGAGCAATTGAGCTTGATGAACGCCCTATATTCTTAGAGGGACTTGCAGCTCGTCTAAATCAGCTCGGAGTGGAATGTACAGTCAGCGATGAAAAGCTGATGATGAGTGAGGTCAAAAAGCGGTTCAGAGCTGTACTCGGTAAGGACTGTCCCAAGGCGGTGCAGAATTGGATAAAAGGAACAACTCCGGGTATTACCAACCGCGCCAACAATTTCGACCTTTGCTATGCGCTGGAAATGGACTTTCAGCAGACGGCGGTGTTCTTTCAGAAGCATTTCCTGACACAGCCATTCAACTGCAAAAGCCGTATCGATGCGGTATATCTTTACTGCCTTTATCATAACAGACCATACAGAACAGTCTGTGATATGCTTGAAATATCCGAAAAATTCCCATTGCAGGAGCAGGCACACACTTCGACATCGCAGATATATTCGGCAATACTGTCAATTGACGATGACGAGGCATTTTTGAAGTATACATTCGCTCACTGCTACAGCAGCGAACAGCAGTATCAGCTCGCAAGGAGTCTGATAAATCGCGAGATAACGGAAGTTAAGGAATACATAAAGCGTTACAGGAGCAAAGATATCCTGTCCGAAAACAGGCTCAACAGTATGACAGTTACAGAGCTGCTCGGCTATAATTACCAGCTTGACGGGAGCAGTAAGGCTCAGCATAAGCTCCCCAAGCGTTTCACGGAGTCGCTGCCGAATGACGTCACACTCGGCAGGATAATCAACGGCGAGAGCGTTTCATATGAATTGCTGCGGAAGACGCTTATGCTGCTGCGTTTCTACAATTTTTACAGTGCCGCTGAAAATGATGACCCGAATGTCATAGCGCAGAACCTTATGGACTTCTATGAGGAACTGGACAGCACGCTCATTTCCTGCGGATTCGCACAGTTATACGTCAGACACCCGTTCGACTGTCTGCTGCTTTACTGCGCCAATTCCTATGACCCGATAGATACGCTGTACTGGGTCAACAACTACGGGCGGAATTGATTTTTATAACTGTGTTCAGAACTGTTGTATAATGTGAAGGAAAGGAGGTCGGTAATATGCTGCCAAACGGCTATAAACTGAGCACGGGCGGACGTGAGTACACGATAATCGAAACCATTGGCAGAGGTGCGAATACTGTTGCATATCTTGCCGAGTGCAGTCACAGCGGACTTGTGACGAGGTGCATACTGAAAGAATACTCTCCGAACAACGAGCCGTCTGAACAAGGCAGGGAACGCTTTATCCGAGCAGGGAAAATGCAGAATGACATCAGGCAGCGAACTGCACTGAGTAATCAGACTCCGCCTGTCAGTCACATTTTTGAGGTCAGCGGCACTCCGTACATAGACGTCGCTTGCTTCGGCGGAGCAACTCTCGACAAGCTCACAGAACTGACTTTGCCGCAATATATGAGGATCTGCCTGACTATCGCCAAGACTGTCGGTTACTACCACAAGGCAGGGCTTTTATGCCTTGACCTGAAACCCGAGAACATATTTATTCTTCAAAACTCGCCTGATGACACGGTCACTGACTTGGTAGAATTCATCGACTTTGACAGCGTCCGTGATATTTCGGAGGCAGCAGAAAATGGCGCTGTTTCGTACACAAGAGCGTGGGCAGCTCCCGAGCAGACAGTGCCGTTTGCGGCAGGAAGGGTAACTCAGAGCGCGGATATTTACACAGTCGGAGAGCTTGTATTCTATCTGCTGTTCGGTAGACACTCAGCTGATCCAGAACACCGCGGATTCTCGAAGTATCCGTTCGATGAATGCAGGAGAGAATCTCGTCGCTTCACAGACAGACCCGATATACGATCGCTGTTTATACAGATTTTCAGAGGAACGATACGCTCCGCAGCTTCAAACCGTTTCAGCGGTATTGAAGAGGTCGAGAAGCTCCTTGAACAGCTTGTTTATGAGCTGGAGCGCAAGGATTATGTAGTGCCTGTTTTGCCGTCTGTATCGCCTGATTTTGTGGGCAGAGACCGCGAGCTGAAAACGATAGAGGAAGGTCTGCAAAAGAACAATGTGCTGTATGTCACAGGCGTTGGAGGTATCGGCAAGACCACGCTTGTCCGCAATTATATTTCACAGCACAAGACCAACTATGATGTTATCGTCTACATTGAATTTGAGAACGATTTTATCCATACCTTTGCGGACGATAAGCAATTGCAGCTGAGTACGCTGAAATACAGCGGCAGTGAAAGCATAGAGGACTATTTTGAACGTAAACTCGCACATTTCAAGGAGATATGCGGCGATAAGAGAGTGCTGTTCGTGCTGGATAATTTCAGCGGAATGGTCACAAAGGAACTCAGCCGCATTATCGACTGCGGATATGATGTTATCATCGTTACGCGAAATAAGCCGCCAAAGAACAGCTTTGCGTTCGTCGAAATAGAAGCTATCTCTGATACAGAGGAGCTTTTCAGACTTATCGCTTTGAATCTGGAACGTCAGCCGACAAAAGACGAAAGACTATGCTTTGATGAGATGATTCAGCTTGTTCAGGGACACACTCTCGTTATCGAGCTTATTGCCCGTCAGATAGCGGTGGGCAGACTTGATGTCCATAAGGCGCTCGACCTTATCCGCGAGAACGGTTTCTCTCGTTTTTCAGCCGAAAAGATCGGCAACTTCAAGGACGGCATCGAGGTATATGATACGCTCTCCGCGATAATAACTGCACTCTTTGACGCGAGCAGCATGAGCGGTCAGGAGCTCCTTACAATGAAGGTGCTGTCGCTTCTTGACGTGCATGGACTTGAAACTGACCTTGTTTATAGTATACTCGGAATATCTGATTTGTCAAACCTCAACGCTGAGGGCTGGCTGAATGCGGACAGAAGAGTTCAGGTTCACCCTGTGATCGCAGAAACGCTCCGAAATATAGAGTGGTCGCCTGAAATATCCGATATTTCGGTTATGGAGTATCATCAGAAAGTGGTAGATGTGTACGTCGGAATGTCGAATACTCCGCAGATACGCACCATACTGAAAGAAGCTGAGATGTACAAGAATGCCCATTCGCGGCATTTTATCAATGCGATGTATTATGATATGATCGGCTATTATTACGATACACAGCTCGGCGGAGCATATATCCCCGAGAACGACGAGGAAGCTGAACTGCTGGAAAACCTTATAGATTCGTGCGATATGGCTGTCGATGAAATGGAGCACTCCACAGATGAACAAAGAGAAAAGTATCTTGAGAAGTATTATATCTCGCTTGCTGCTATTCTTATCCGCAGCGTACCCGACTTTTATGATGAAGCGGCGGAGCTGATCGCAAAGGCAGAGGAGCTCATTGAAGCAAACGAGCCGCAGTATGCTCCCGAACGCTGCTATCTTATTATGGTGAAGGCATGGTATTATACGCTTGTTGAGCCTGACCTAACTGAAACATCACAGCTGACCGAACTTGCGATAAAGACGGCAAAGCACACATTCCCGACAGAGCTTGAAATAATCGATATAGTCTATATCCCGACTGCAAACTGTTTTTATTATCACGATGAGTTAAGTCTGGCAGCTGAAAAGCTCGAAGAAGCAGTCACGATATGCAAACAGAACGCTGAATCGTTCCCGTATGTCGATAAATGGGCGGAGCTGCTGAACTGTCTGCTCGATGTTTACTATGCTATGGGAGACAAGCAGAAGTGCCGCGAGCTTATAGCTGAGATCGACGATATCAACGAGAAATACAGAGAGCTAGGCATTAGCCGCGAGGTATCCACTGAGATACGACAAGAATTAGAATAACGATAAAAGCAGACTGAGGGGACGCTCTCTTTAGTCTGCTTTTATTTGTTTGGAATCCATTTTTATAATCCCGTTTTTCGATTTGCTATACTGTAAATAACAGGAAAAGCAAAGACCTTTTCCGAAACGATAAAGGAGGAAATCTTATGAAAAACACAAACAACAACAGCAATACGAAAAGGGGGACTGTTATGAGAAAATGCAGAAATATCGGAACTATGGCACTTTGCCTTGGTGTGTTCATTTCGCTTTGCAGCTGTCTCAGCTCAGGCGAAAGAGTCGATACGATAAAATCGCCCGAACCTGTAACAACAGCCGCTAAAGAAACAAGCTCCACGGAAAAAACAACAACAGAAGCGAAAACGACCGAGACTCCCACTGAATCCGAAACTGAGCCCGAAACCGAACCTGAAACAGAGGGCACATACGAGAGCAACAAGTATTACGAAATAGTTGAAGAGGGGAGTTATAACACATACGGAACTACCCACCTGATCTACAAGGTCCTTGCAAAAGAAGATATATCTGTCGATGCGACTGTCATTGCATATGCGGACGATGGCAGTGTTATAGGCAAAAGCTCTGACGATATAACTTTGACAGCAGGCGAAGGCAACTATTTCCATTTTATGTTTGATAGTGACATTTCCAATGCTCAGCTGCAAGTCCAGGTCAACTTCAAAAAGGATTCGTTTATGACCGGCGAGCGCAGTGCTGTTGAAATGGTGCAGTATAATCAGTCAGGCGATGACCTGTACATCACATTCAAGCAGGTCGGAGATGAGATCGGTTCATTCGCTGAATACAAGCTCCTATACTATAAGGGAGATGAGATAGTCGGCAGCGAAAGAGGTTATTTCAGCATATCTGCCGAAAATCTGAACGGCAAGGACACTACTGATGTCGCCGAGATATGGGCTTTCGGAGAAGATTTCGACCGCGTTGAGTATTTCTATGAGCCGTGATATTATTGGTAGGTTGTAATTGATCTTTATCCACATGAATAGGTTGAACATACATAACAAGAATAGTACAAAAGGCTCCAGTAAGTATGGAGCCTTTTACTTTACCATTGCACTTCTCTTTTACCTTTATATTTATTACGCCACCATATTTTTGTTGGTACGTTGGTGCGAGATAAACAAATCAGTTTTTGTGGTTCTATGTCTGAAGTTTTAAGGCGTGACAATTCATATATGTCGTATTCTGAAGAATCAGCATTAATAAAGAAGAGACTTGAAATAATATTACCGTTGTTTTCGTCATATTGGGTTTCTTCTTGATTATATAGCCTGATTGCACGTATTTCATTGTCAGTTTCGAATTGAATGAAAAACTCAACTATTGAAGAGGGGATAGACGTTATCTTTTTATATAGCCTATCATAGCTGTCATTTCCAATATTTACAGTATCTGAATCAAGATATTTCCGTCCGCCTAAAAGATACAGCAAGCATAATATAGTATTATTGCGAATTACCTTTAATGATTCGATATCGTCAATAATGTCTTTATGCAAATGCTCATTTCTGCACCCTTGATTATAATTTAATAAACATTCATGAATTAGTTGGATACCATGTTCTGACAATAACCAACCATTCATGTCATCGTGAACGAACCAGATTAATGGAGCCATTTCAGTTGAAAAGAAAGTTTTATTATTGTCTGTAAAACGAACTTGAGGAATCGGATTTTTCTTATTACCGGGATTAAATCGAAAATCAGCATTATCTTTTCTATATTCTTTACTTTTTATCCAGAGTAATTCGTGTCCGTCGGTTTTCAGCCTTATTTCCAATATTTTCTCTAATAGTAACTCTATTGACTTAAAATATCCTGTTGCTACGGTTGAATAATCAAAGCAATATTGATTCTCAGATTCAAATAATCTATATAAGTATTCCGATGTAATGAAACATTTAGCGAATTTTTCGTCTCCCACCAGTGATTGGAATAGCTGATTATCAAAACAATGCTTAAGTATGGTTTGGCAGTCGCTTATGGAATGCAAAGGCATTTTATCAGACGAAAGACTCCCTTTTTGGGTGAATTTAGTGTAATGGGTTGTTCCTATAGGGAAACTTCTCAATTCATTTAGAATAGAACCTTTCAATTCAGATAAATGCTTTAACGAAAGGGCGGGGATGGTTTGAAATCCAATAATTTGATTAGCTGTGTTAACTGCTTCTCTAACTTCAGATAAATAATACACAGCTAATTCTGCGGAAAAATAGTGTATCAAGAAACCATATAAAGTGGTGTACTGTATGTGTTCACGCAATTCAGGATTGATGGATCCACATCTACCATCTGATTCAACAGCTTTTGTATCGGACCAATCAAACACTTCGAAATGATCAATATTATATTTTTCTAGGGCTCTTTTTAATTCTGATAAGTCGCCCTCGTAATCAGAATATCTATAAGCAATTTTTTTCCATTATTCAAAACTGTAAAAGCAAATAAAAAGTCCTTACCATATTGTTCATTACTATAATTGAAATGGTAGCGTATATTTGAATTGTTGTTAAGAGTAGTGCATCTAATACCAGCAATACTTAGCCATTTGGTAAAAACAGGCGTTATAAGATAATCTCGAATGCACCATTCTAAAACACCTTCATAGTACTGATATTCAAAATAAGAGGAATTTGCAGGCTTAAAAATAGGATAAGCGGCTTTATTTGAATGAACTTTTTTACTATTTATATCACATTCAGTTCTTATTTTATTCAAGAAATCGTTTATATACTTTTTTAGGGTCTGTTCATATTTTGCTTTCATGTGTTACCTCCAAAATAAAAAATGGCGCATAATCAAGAGACTACGCGCCATAGTGCAACTCGCATTAGTCTCTACCACTTTCGATATAGACTACTTTATTTCCTATTATGTAGGAAATCTCTCGGATTGCAGGAACAGCAACATTCATTACTGCCACAACAACTTCAAGGCAAGTAAGGACATTTTCGAATGAAACTTTCTTTGAAGAAGTTTTCATAATACTACCTCCTTCCTGGGAAATCCCAATGATAACAAATGATGGTAGTATCGAATAGTCCTGCACCTATGATATTATAACATATTTCACACAACATTTCAAGTACAAAACAAAAATATATGCAAAACACAAAACGGATGCGTGGGCATAATAAAAAAACAAATCTTGATGTTAATGATAAGTTATTGATTAACAATTGGACATTATCAATTTGTGCGCAATGCACATTGAAGACCTCCCTTAAAAATCGAACATTTGTGCAACAGAACAAAGTTTCTTGAAAGTTCTTGACAGAACTTACGTTCTATGTTATTATGATAATGTCCCTTAATGGGATAGCAGCTTGAAAATTGAATATCAACACATCAGTGTGCAGCAAGACCGGTGCCGGCAACAAACCGACAAGCCGCGAGCTTCCGTACGCCATGACCTCGAAAGAGCGAGCGATAAATGCGTGAAGGCGGTAGGAGAGACTCAGCGAGTCGTGTCAAGGCAGACCAACAGAACTTAGCTGAGTACCTTGGAACTCCCAATTTCAGATTTGTGGGGCTACCGAGCCGTACAGCAACGGCTCGTAATATGTATCCTGCGAAATCGGCTGAAGGGACATCCTTCCCGCTCCTATTATGGCAATGACAGCCGGCTTGCGCGCCCATCCGCACGTGCGGCTCTGACTCCGTAAGGGCAGAGAGACAAAGAGCTATGTGAAGGTTGAGGCCGACCTTCGGCTGATGTGTTCCCGGCTTCGGAGGGTGCAGGCGAATGCTTGTAGGAGAATATCAGAAGCCTCGGAATGAGGAAAACGTCATGGCGCATAGTCATGATAAGGTACCTCCGCGGGGGTACAGGACTATCGACGGGATAGTCAGTATTTCACGGGCTAACTATGCCCTTTTGTAAATGAAATGCAGTTTTGTTTTTGGAATAAGATGCATGGCACGGGTAGCTATGTCCAAATATAAGTTAAGAGAAGGCAGAGTAACGTCAAAGGCGTTGCTCTGCCTTTTTATTTTGTCAAAAATTAAATATAAAGCGCACAGCGGTTCGTCACGGACTGCTGTGCGCTTTTTTGTTTGCTCAGGAGGTGATGAAAATGCTGACATCAGGAACTCCACCATAATATTTGCTAACTTGCTACCAAGAGCGTCTAAATGCCGATATATCTTTACTTTTGCCAATAGTAAAAATGATAGTTGTTAGTTCTGCGATAGTAAATTGCTAACGCCGGAAAAGCTCTGTATCAGGTGGTTTGACCGTATTTGGTAGTTTGTTAGTAAAATCAGAGTGGCAGGGCGGCGTGTCGCGCGTTTGTGCGCGGTTTGTGCCGCCCTGCGGAGAAAGGAGGGATAACTACACCACACGAGCTCTCGGAGCGATTCTGAGGGCAAATAAAGCGAGTTTGAAAGAAAGGATGATAGGATGACTGAAAACTACGACAACAACATTTACAACGAGCCGTACTGTGTCAAAGACGGCTGCCTTTACGAAACGGTCGAGAGAAAGGGAAAGGTCACAATGGTCAGGCTGTGCGATTACGTTCCTGTGTTGAAATCGGAGATAACATTCGATGACGGAAGCGAATGCCGCAAAGCATTTGAAGTAGGAGCGATACATTCCAACGGAACGACAATGCCGACAGTCACAGTCACCGCTGACGAGATGAGCAGCATGAAATGGCTCATAGAGAAGTGGGGCTCGCTGGGTTCGTACTCGCCTGCAAACAATACGCTCGGCAAGATACGTCATGCAATTATGAGTACGAAAACAGATGTTGAGTTCAGGACGGTGTACAGTCAGACAGGCTGGCGGCAGATCGGTGAGCAGTATGAGTTCCTGATGCCTTCTGCGGATAGTGAGTTCACGGTGGAGCTGCAAGGCAAGCTGAACGCATATAACTGGAGCGGAAGTGCAAGTGCGGACAAGCTGTTCTATCTCACAGCACTGCTCGAAAACGGTCTGCTTCCACAGCGAGTTATGCTGCCGTTGCTTGCAGTAACATTCTTGTCTCCGCTGGAGCACTTCCTGAAAGCGGCGAGCTGCGAACCGAAGTTCATAACTGCACTGGTCGGCAAAACAGGAACGCGCAAGTCAACCACGGCTGCGCTGATGTGTTCGTTCTTCGGAAACTTCACAGCCAGCACTCTGCCGATGTCGTTTCACGATACGGCGAACAGTATTCTCAGCAATATCTATTCGCTGAAGGACGTGCTCACCTGTGTCGACGACCTGCACCCGAACGGAGTGTACGGCGACTCGGAAATGAAAAGCACAGCGCAGAACCTGTCTCGCTTCTACGGAGATCGCATTGGTCGAGCTCGCCTCAACAGCAAGATAGAGTTGCAGCCGTCGCGTCCGCCGACAGGTATGTGCCTCGTCACAGCAGAGTACGTTCCGGAAATATCCCAGAGCGGTCTCGCGCGCTACTTCATCGTCGAGATGAAAGCGGACGACATCGACCTCGCGCTGATGACTGAGTATCAGCAGCTTGCGGCGGACGGAGTGCTTGCTTCTATCATGCGCAGCTACGTTGACTGGCTGCGCGAAACATATCTCTGCGATGAAAATACTTTCGTGCAGGGCTTGTCAGATACATTCAAAAAATACCGCACCGAAATAACAGCGGAGCTGTCTGCAAGGTGTGAAAACTTCCACACAAGAGTTCCTGATACTCTTGCACATTTGATGATAGGCTTCGATTTCCTGCTTGCGTTCCTGAATGCAAAAGAAGAAATTGGTGTGCAGGACATTGAAAACTACAAGCTGTCGTTCAAGAATATTATTGTCAACAGCTCTGTGCGCAACAACAGTATAGTTGAAAGCGAAAACTACTCCTATCAGTTCTGCGACAAGCTGAAAAGTCTGCTCGACAGCGGCAGGTGCAGTGTCAATTTCATCGGCAGCGACTGCGATATGAACCGCAAAGGCTTCATCGGCTTCGATGACGACAACTTCTACTACCTCATCATGAATGCGGCGTTCTCGGAGGTTGTGAAGCTGTCGAAGGAAATGGGTGAGAGCTTCTCCATTGGCAAGAATAGTCTGATACAACAGCTGGTCGATGACGGTATAATGGTCGTGAAAGGTAAGCGCAACACTACAACAGTTCGCGTGACCGATGACCGTCAGATGAGCGTGGCAGTGCTGGATAAGTCGAAGATGTTTGCGGACACGGAAGTGCCTGAAATCAGGCAGTGACTGTCTGTTGCAGGTTAAAATTTCGGGGCCGCAGCCCCCGAAATGGTCACAGCGGAACGGCAAAGCCGACCGCAATTCGCAGAAAATCAAAAATAGCCCAAAGGAGTCGTAAGTTGCCCGTGTGTTACTAATAGGGAGTCGGTATCAGGAAAGTTACCGACTTTCAGGCTGATAACTCGGGTCGGAGAGTAATAATGGAGGGTTTTATGGAGAAGAAGGAAAAACAGGCGGTGTGGCTCTACCCCAGGACAAAAGAGCTGATGGTCGATCATTTGAAGGCGGCAAATGCTACATCTCAGAGTGACTTCATTGAGAAAGCGATAAGGTTTTATTCAGGCTATCTCGATTGCAATTCGGGTACAGCGACGGAATATCTCGCGCACGTCCTGACTTCAATTATCGACGGTATAGTCAAAGGTTCGGAGTACCGTATCAACCGCGGACTCTTCAAGCTGGCGGTGGAGTCGGCTATGCAGTCTCACATTATCGCGGCAGTAAATGATGTTGACGACGAAACGATCGACGACCTCAGAGGTATGTGTGTCGACGAGGTTGCTCACATCAACGGCGTTATCAACTTCGAGCGCGCCTACGATTATCAGAAGGGTGATGATGACGATGAGTGAAAAATTGAGAACAGGGATATATATTTCCGAGGACTTGCTCCGCGAGTGCGACGAGTATCTTTCCAAGAATGACGGCAGCCGCTCTGAGCTTATCGAGTCTGCACTGAGATTATATCTCGCAACGAGGAAGATAAAAGACAAGTCGGAAGTGCTTGTGCCTGAGCTCGCGGAATGTATTTCCGCAGCCAGTGACGAGGGCATAACGAAAATCTCAAAGGGACTTTTCCGTTACGCTGTCGAAGTGGAAATGCTCATTGCACTGCTGGCGGAGACCTTTGAGGTCAGCAAAAATCATCTCAAGGACGTCCGCCGTGAGGCTGTCAACAACGTTCGCAGAACGAGAGGAAAGGTCAACCTCGATGACCTCATCATGCGAAATGAGCGTGAAGGTATTGTCGATAATGATGACTCCCCGATACAGGGACTCGAATAAATATGGCGCGAAAGCAATCGGAGGGAGTGAGAAAAATGAACATCACAACTCGCACGAAAAATACGATTAAGAGACATCGAAGGAGCGTGATATATTGGGAAGAAAAATCAAAGAACCGAGTATCAGGAACGTCAATGTCAGGTTCAATGGAGACACGCAGGGCTTCGAATTGTTCATAAAATCGCTGCTGAGCGACTATCTCCATTCGGGTGATGTAGACAAATCTCCACTGAAAGATGTTGTTGATAAGGTCGAAATTTCGAGCGAAAAGGAAAAATCAGTAGACTTCTGAGGAAGTCTGTGGTATGGTGTGTCGTAGCACCAACCGAGGTGCTGCGACTGCCAATACGAATGGAGGTATAAAAATGAAAGCATCAGCATTAAACAAAATGGAATCCTGTGACCGTGACGAGAGCATCATACAGGCTCCGCAGCAGATACGTCTTGACTATGTCGAACAGAACGACGATGACACAGGAGGCATAACACTTGGTGAAGGAGCGTCATATGGCAGAGTAAATGAGCCGAGGATAAGAAATATTATCGCCAGATTCAATGGCGACCGTGAGAGCTTCGAGCTGTTCATCAAGTCGCTTCTGAGCGATTATCTTCACGCCGCCGAGGTCGAAAAGTGCTCGGCAGAAAAGGAGGTAGATGAATGAAAGCATGGTTATATTACAGACTGTCCCGAGACGAGGACGCTGAGATGAACAGCCTTCAGAATCAGCGGCAGATACTTGTTGACTACGCCGAGCAGCACGGCTACGAAATATCGGGCGAGAGCTTCGATGACAATGTGTCGGGAATGACGTTCGAGAGAAAAGGACTTCATCAGATAGAGCTCGCGGTGGAGGACGGAAAGGTCGATGTTCTGCTTGTCAAGGACTTGTCCCGACTTGGCAGACACCGAACTCGCACGACACTGTTCATTGACTACCTGCGCGAGAACAACGTCAAGGTGTACTCTGTGACCGAGGGTATCGACTCATCGAATGAAAACGATGATATGATAATCGGTTTCAAGCAGCTCGTCAATGATTTCTACGCTAAAGATATCGGCAAGAAGGTCCGCACGGGAATTCGTCAGAAGCAGAAAACAGGAATGCCTGTGAACCTGCCAATGGGTTACTACAAGGACAAAAATACAGGTGAGGTGCTTGTCGATGAAACGGCAGCGGCAATAGTCAGGGAGATATTTGAAAAGTTCTTCGCAGGCTACGGACTCAGTACAATAGCGAAAGACTTCAACCGCCGCGGAATAAAGTCTCCCGAATTCTTCTCGCATAGGAAGAAAAATCCGCGACATACTGAGGTTGCGAGAAAGTTCCTGTGGGTGCAGACCTCAGTCAAGCGTATAATCCAGAACGAGGCGTACACAGGAACACTTGTCAACCACAAGACTGTGACATCAAAAATCTACAAGACCGTGGACGTCATTCCGCCCGAGGAACAGTACCGCCACGAAAACTTCATGCCTGCGATAATCGACCGCGAGACATTCGAGCAGGCGCAGGTGCTTCTCGAGAGCAGACTCAGGAGCGGTGTCCGTGCTAAGTTCGGAAACACTATCCACAGATACTGCGGTATGATAAAATGTGCCGAGTGCGGAGCGAACTTTATTGCCAAGAAGAGGACAGTCGCAGGTAAGTCGTGGGTGGAGTACACCTGCAACAGCAACCACCGTTACGGCAATGAATACTGCACCGCTCACACAATCCGCGAGACTCAGCTTGACGAGATTATCCACACGGAGCTTGTAATGCTCCGCCAGGAGATACTTGATTCCAGTCAAAAGTACGACGAAATAGTCAGAGAGTGGAACAAGAAGAAGCCGAAATACGATAAAATGATAAAGGACTACACCGAGAAGATAGCCAATCTCAAGGTCCAGATTGAACAGGTGATCATTGAGCGGATCAATGACCGCGAACACGCTAAGGTCTACAACTCAATGATTGAAAAGCGTGAAGCTGAGATAGCGGAGCTGACGCAGAAGATAGAGGATTGCAGGAAGTTCGACGAACTCAGTAAGAAGCGCCGCGACGAACTGATGTCCACAGCAGAGCTGCTCGATGAGGTGCTGCTCGAGCCGTACATCTCGGATGCGAATTTGCGCCTGCTTGTCCGCAAGATAAACGTCCACGAAAACGCGGACGGCAGCCTTGATGTAACGCTTGAATTCAACGGCGACTTCCACGATTCGAGTACGGTGTGCTTTGAGATCAATGAATAGGTATGAAAATAGCCGTAGGGATAACCCTACGGCTTAATTTTTGGTGCACCTGACAGGAATCGAACCTGCACTCCTTTCAGAAATAGAACCTAAATCTATCGTGTCTGCCAATTTCACCACAGGTGCAATACTAATTTTTGTTAATTTTGTATAAACGAACGAGTTGCTTTATAAATCAATGACGTAGCACGAACGAAATCTGACGTGTCTGCCAATTTCACCACAGGTGCAATACTAATTTTTGTTAATTTTGTATAAACGAGCGAGTTGCTTTATAAATCAATGACGTAGCGTGAACGAAATCTGGTGCGTATGCCAATTTCGCCATACCCGCGTATTAAATTTTGCTGTCGAATTTGACTGCCGACAGGAGCAGTATTATAAAAACAATGACGTAGCGTGAACGAAATCTGACGTATCTGCCAATTTCACCACAGGTGCAATATTGAATTTTGTTGATTTTTCACAAAGGATTGATTGCTTTATAATTCCAATAACGTAGCGTGAACGAAATCTGACGTGTCTGCCAATTTCACCACACCCGCGTAGCAATATTAATTATACCTGTTTTAGGAAAATTTGTCAAGGGAGAAAAAAGCTGCGGGCACGGGAGTGACCGCAGCAGTAAAAACTATCGGAGCCTATCACTCAGCGCTGCCGTTGTCCTCAACGGGAGCCTCAGCGACCTCGGGAGTCTCAGCGGGAGCCTCATTCACAGGCTCGGTAGCCTCCGCAGCGGTAGCATCCTCCGCCTTCACCTCGGGAGCGTCGTCGGGCTTGACTTCGGGCTGTTCAGCGGACTTATCCTCAGCCTTTACCTCAGCCTTTTTAGCGGCAGCCTTCTTCTCCTCGGCCTCATTCTTCTTGAGCTCCTCCTCTTTCTCAGCGCGGTCGCCTGCTGACTCGATATAGAGGTCCTCATCGGCGAGGCTTCCCACGAAGTTGAGCTGCTTCACGGGGATACGCTTCAGCGGGGAGTAGAGGAACTTACCGCAGGAATAGTTAGCGTCAACGAGGCCTCTTTTTTCGCAGAGGACCTTATTGCCGTCCTTAGCGCGCTTACCGAAACGGCAGTAATCGCACTTAGGCTCAATATGTTTATCGAAGTATTTACCGCTTTTAAAAATGGAGAAAATATCCATGATATCACCTCAAAAAATAAGTTTACAGTTTATTATAACATAAATGCGAGGATTTGTCCAGTGTTTTTTTAAAATTCACACAAAAAATTAATACAGAGCGCAAATCGAGAGGAGCGAGACTGTTTATTGTTTTAAGTTTTAACGTCGAAGTGTGTCGGGAGCCGTATGCGGGAGGGAAAAAGTTTTGCAGAGGCACTTGCAATCTGCGTGGAGGTGTGGTATAATGTGGGTATGCAGATATAGTATAGCGGTTATTACTTCAGTTTCCCAAACTGAGGAGGCGGGTTCGACCCCCGTTATCTGCTCCAGCGCCGAGCGGGCACGCGCGGTTCGCGTTGCCGCTTGCAAGCTCGCTCACTAATTACGGGACTGTCGGTCTGCTTTCGCGCACGGCAGTCTTTTTCATTCTCATTAAACCTAACCAACCGACCATGTAGGGGCGCATTACAGCAAAGCTGCATATAGCATCGCAATCCAAATCAAAGA
>Ga0310691_10001428_pt1 | contig 36355 bp, 57 predicted proteins | sample 176DNAGHGlowgp2_FD_203887 | JGI IMG/M metagenome (GOLD analysis project Ga0310691, IMG submission 203887) | Sheep rumen microbial communities from Palmerston North, Manawatu-Wanganui, New Zealand - 1766 DNA GHGlow gp2 (v2) (version 2) | ecosystem: Host-associated > Mammals > Digestive system >... | reverse complement strand
TGCTGCCAATCTGTGCAGAGTTACCGCTGCTGCCAATCTTTGCATAGTTACCGCTGCTGCCAATCTTTGCATAGTTACCGCTGCTGCCAATCTTTGCATAGTTACCGCTGCTGCCAATCTGTGCATCGTCACCGCTGCTGCCAATCTGTGCATCGTCACCGCTGCTGCCAATCTGTGCATAGTTACCGCTGCTGCCAATCTTTGCAGAGTAACCGCTGCTGCCAATCTGTGCAGAGTTACCGCTGCTGCCAATCTTTGCATAGTTACCGCTGCTGCCAATCTTTGCATAGTTACCGCTGCTGCCAATCTGTGCATCGTCACCAATCTCATTTTTCTTCTCACCTATTGTTTGTGGTGCGGTCTTCTCCTTTATCCGTTCAACCCCCAATTTAATAAAATCAGCGAATTTCAGTTCAGCTTTGATTTTGATTTTAGATGAGACGTTCTTTTCTCCGTTGTCTTTTTTCTTCACGACACCACTTTGCTCAACTTCACAGAAACGAGCAAATTGAGCGTTATCGTCAATAAAATAATAATCAAACACATTTAATGGAGATTCGCAAGCATGAAAGCCTTGCTTACACAATTCGGGTTCTTCACCTTCTGGCAATTCGTATTCCTTGCCAATCTCATATTGAAAACCTCTACATTTAAGGTCTTTATCGAAGCCTTTATAGGCGATGATTTTTGTTTCTTCTTCTTTAGCCATGATTTAATTAGTTTTTATGATTTTGAATTTAGTTGTTATCAGTTATTAGTTCTTTAAGCGAACATTCGGCAAACAATTTTTCTTTGAGTCGCATAAACCTGCACCATTCTACAATGCAGCGAATGAGTATCTCATCATCCGACACCGATATAAGATGTTGCCCATCCTTGCAAGTTGCGATGATTTGAACTTTCTGTATATCTTCATTCGTGATAGCCATAATCTTGTTTTTTATTATTTGACATATACCATCGGACAGCATTTTCAGCTTCCTTGACATTACTCCACTTTTGATTCCCTTGTTTATCCACCACATCTTCATTATCAACTTTTGCATAGATATGATAACCATTTTCCCAAGCAATTAGTCGCACATTTGATGGTAGTAACGGGTGTGTAAATCGAATCTTATTCATAAGTCATTCTTTGATAACTTCACCTGTTTCGATTACAAACCCTTGTTTGCCACACCAAGGACATTCAAGGTCTTTTAATCGAGTAACAACTGGTCTAACAGCCAGCCATCTATAAGCACATTGCACACATATAACCTCAGATACTTTGTGAGGTGTGTTTTCGTCAATAGAATGTATTTCTGGGTTATCTTTCATAATCTTATTGTTTTAAACTTGTTCAGCAACCATCTTTTGTGCTTCTTCAAGTCTTTTGCTTGCTTTGCGTTCTTTCTTGTTCATGTTCGTTAGTTTTTATGTTATTACTTTTATAAAGCATCATGCAAATACTCGTCACGGTGATACTTGCTCACCATGATTGAGTGTAATTGTTCCCTCGCTTCTTCGCTCTCGCATTCCTCTTTGAGGTTGGAAATGCACTCCCATTCCATAGGAGGCAATGCTTCTGCCTCTGCGATAAGTTTTTTGTCATGCTCTGTCATTTCCTTATCGGTATTACGTTAAGTTGATATAATTCAAGTGCTTCAAGAAACTCTTTTTCTTTTTCAAACACTTTGCCATCAATCGAATAAATACGGTATGCTTTCTTTCGGTGGTTCGGGTGTCCGTCCTTGAAAGGTACGTGGTTGCTAAAACCAATCCTATTGTCTTCACTTGCATACGTTGTGACATGTTCATCCTCAAACGAAATATGCGAAACGAAATGGAATGGTAGCTTTCCTAATTCTTCCTTTGTCATTGTTCTTCTTCATTTGCAGGTTTTAATGTTTCCTTGTCTATCTCCACGCATAGTGCGTATGCATAGTGGTTGGTAATCGGCTTGACGAGTGAGCCAGGAGAGTGGATGAAGGCGCGTTCGCCCTCTTCGATGAGGACACCCTCAATCCATTCGTCGGGGTCGTGGAAGCCTTTGCGCTGTGCCTTAAAGAGTTTAGTCTTCATCTAAAACCGAACCTAATTCGTTTTTCACCTTTGGAATGAGTACCAACAGCCAAATGATAAATGGGATAACGTACCATGACTTACCGATGAGCAAGATTGCACAGATTACAAAACTAAACCGAAATGCAAGCCACTTCTGAGACTTGTTCATTTTATCCAGATTGAACAGTTCAAAGATTGAAAATTGATATTTCTTCATAATAAACTTGTTAATTGGTTTTACTTCTTTTTTCTATATGCAAATATACGACTTTTTTCTCATATATGCAAATATATAAATATATATATACGTTATTTATTGTTAAAAATACTAAATTATGGATATATATATAGAAATGTTCATATTTAATGATTAAATACTTTGTTATCTTTGTGAAAAATTTTAGTTATGGAAAATATAGACGATTTATTCAAGGACAAGAACATTGACAATGTTATCTCGTCACTCAAGAACAATTCAATAGAAGTGCCATCGTGGGAGAAACTTTCAAAGGAGTACTATCCCGAGAAGCATAACATCGTGGATGATAAGTTGGGTAGGGAGGACAAAATCAAGTCCAATGGTCATGTAGAGAAGGCTGCACGCATTGCATTGGGTTTGGAACGGCTCTTAACCAAGCGCACATCAGAATTTACCTTTGCCATTCCGGTAAAACGTATTTTCACCAACACGGACACAGACGAGCGCAAGCAGATTGCCGAAGCAATAGAAAGTGTGTTCACTTCAAACCATATCAACACGGTCAACCTCAATCGTGGCATTGCTTACTATGCATCATGTCAGATATTCACTCTTTGGTACACCGTACAAAAGAAGAACACCATCTACGGCTTTGATAGCGAGTACAAGCTGAAATGCAAGACGTTCTCCCCAATGGATGGAGTTAAGCTCTATGCCTTGTTAGACGAGTACGATGATATGATTGCCATGTCGTTTGAGTACGAAAAGAAGATTGCTGATGAACGGACTATCTTCTTTGAGACCTTCACATCAGACCGCCATTACAAGTGGAAGCAGAAAGATGGACAAAAAGGGTGGGAGACCGTAAAGGATGCCGAGTCTATCATCATTGAGAAAATCCCTGGCATCTTCCTCTCACGCATGAAACCTGTTTGGGATGGACTCTGCGTGTTGAGGGAAAACCTCGAATACACCATTTCAAGAGATAGTGATGTCATTGCTTACAATGCTGCACCAATCCTCAAGGTAAGCGGAAACCTTGTTGGTGAAGAAAAGAAAGGTGAAAGTCGTCGTGTGTATCGTGTTACCGAAGGTGGCGATGTGGCTTATGTGTCATGGCAGCAAGCCATAGAAGCGGTGAAGTACCACTCTGACACACTAATCAAGCTATACTTCATGCAAGCACAGATACCTGATATTTCCTTTGAAAACTTGAAGTCGCTGGGTAATATCGGCTATGACGCGAGAAAGACACTCCTTGCTGATGCTCACTTGAAAATCGGTGAAGAGAGTGGTGCGTGGATTGAGTTCTTCGAAAGAGAAGTGAATGTTATCAAGGCATTCTTAAAGAAGATGAACACAAGGTGGAAAGAAGAGGATGTTGACGCTGTTAAGGTAGAACACGTTATCACTCCATTCGTGCAAGAGGATGAAGCCGCAGAAATCAACAAGTGGATTACGGCATCGGGTGGAAAGCCGATAGTAAGTCAGCTTGACGCAATCAAAAACTCCAACCTTACCGACAATGCCGATGAAACCTACGAGAGAATACAACAGGAAGAGAGAACAGAATCAGCGAATAGAGCATTAGGTATGTCTGATATGTTTACTTAATCATGGCGAAACCGAGAACACCAAATCAGAATAAACGATACACAGCATTGAACAAGAGATTGGCTAAATATATGTCTCTTGTTCAAACTATTTATGACTCTTTAGCAAAGGAGGCTGCAACCATTGCTGTACAATCGGGTTATGACGGAGAGTCCAATAAAGAGTTTCGCTTCTCTGACTTCGTAAGGTCAAGACGTGGAGTAAAAGACCTTACAACCCATTTTGTGAGAGATATTCACACGCTTATCTACGCAAATACTACCGAGGAATGGAAGCAGAGTAACCTCATTCAAGACCTACTCGCTAACGATGTTCTGAAAGCATACGGAGTTCGCAGAGGAGGTCAGAGAACGAAGGTGTATTATCAAACCAATGGAAGTGCGTTGCAAGCGTTTCAAAGGCGTAGAGACAAGGGAATGAACCTGTCACAGAAGCTCTGGAACCAATCAGAGAACATGGTTAGGGAAATGGAATACTGCATTTCCTCCGCTATTCAGAAAGGCATGAGTGCTGTCACTCTATCTAAACGTGTCAGCAAATACCTACATGACTTTCCCTCTTTACAAAAGGACTACAAGCAGAAATACGGCAAAGCAGTGGATTGTCACGATTGCGAATACAGAAGCATCCGCCTTGCTCGTTCCGAAATCAACATGGCATATCGTTCTGCGGAACAAGAACGATGGAAACAAATGGACTTCATCAAGGGCTACGAAATCAAACTCAGTGGCTCTCACCCAAAAGACGATATTTGTGATGAACTTGCAGGTGTCTATCCTAAATGGTTCAAATGGACTGGATGGCATCCAAACGACCTTTGCTATGTCGTTCCTATCGTCATGACTGATGATGAATGGTATAGTGGAAAAGGAAAGGAGATTACAGAACTTCCTGAACAAACACTTGCATGGTTCCATGATAATAGTGAAAAGATTATGCTTGCTAAACAACGTGAAACTTTACCTTATTGGATAAGAGATAATCTTCATGATTTAGAAAAGCCAATGGAGATAGCAAGTAAGGATGCAAAGCGGAAACAAATGAGCCGTAAATCCCGTAAGGATGCAAAAAATAGTTTTGGTAAGGAGAAGATACCTACTTTCAAGCCCGAACAAGAAGAAAATCATAAAGAGTTAGAACGAATATTAGGCATTACAAAACAGCCATATATGACATTTGAAGATGCTGATTCGGGTAATGGGAACTCATTAGACAATGGAGCCATAGAGTATAAAGAGAACTGCCAATGTTGTGTCGTCGCACACGAATTACGTAGGCGCGGATTTGATGTGACAGCAAAAGGAAGAAAGGACACGTCTTTCTACGAGCAGTTAGAGGATAATACTGCTATGAGTTGGTTAAATACGAAAAAGAAACCTATTCAGGTCAACGTTATTAAATCAGAACGAGATAATGAAAATGAATTGTATAAAAAACTGATGAAACAGCTTTCATCTGGAGGACGTTATACGATAGAATGGGATTACAAAGACAAAGATTTAGAAGGTCATATAGTTTGTTCCGAAATGATAGACGGGAAGCTGATTATATATGACCCTCAGAAAAATGGCTTCTGGTCTCTACATGAAATACTATCATTGGCAGACATATCCGCTGGTATCGGCATTCTAAGAGTAGATGGTTTGTTGGTAAATACTGAATATATCGACAAAATAGTTACAGTGCCTTAGAAGCCTCTATGATTATAGTCTTTGCTTCATCAAAAGGGACTTCTATTACATTACCATGCTTAATCCGAACCAACGTTGGAAAACCTATTTTATGACTTAGACCATCTTCTCGCGGTTTTGATAAATGGTAATACGTTATCCCGTCTTGTTTGAAGTATATTTTTTGTTTTGTAAAACCTAAATTAGTTGCATAGTCTTTGATTAATTGTGGTATCATAATGCTTTTTTGATTACAAAGTTAATACTAATATCTTCTATTCGCAAGTTTTTCTTTTAATTTATCCTTTACATCAAGCACTTCGGAAATCCACTTGTCGATAGTTTCATCATCGACTCCTGTATTGCGGTGCTTTGCGGTTTCATACGACCATACTTGATTTTGCAATGCATCGAGGATGATTTTTAATTCATCGCGATTAAGGCTAAATCTTATTGAACTCATAACTGTGTTACTTTTTAGGCGATAGTAATTCATCAATGCTTATCTTACGTTGTTTCGAAAGTTCCAACTGGTCGCAAATCGCAACACGTTTACCTGCTCTGATAAGAATGGGTAAGTAAGTATCGAGTGCGTGGTAAGGAAAGCAAGCAAGACGAACTTTTGTGTCATTATGCTTCGTGAGTGTGATACCAAGTATTCGGGAAACGGTTGTAGCATCATCGTCGTAAGACTCGTAGAAGTCACCACAGCGGAACAATAGGAGCGTGTCTGGATGCTTTGCTTTTAAGTAGTTGTACTGCTTCATGATTGGTGTTAAATTTGTTGTTTTCATATTAGTATAGTTTTCCTTGTTCATGATAAGAGTAATAATCACTTGAAGTAATAATGAGGTGGTCGAGCAATCTAATTCTCATCGTATCACATGCCTTCTTAACATCCTGGGTTAATTGATCATCATACTTTGACGGTCTCAAAGAACCACTTGGATGATTATGGCAGATAAAAAGACAAGTAGAATTGCAAAGGACTGCTTCCCTAATAATTATTCTCAAATCGGCACAAACTTCTGTCAAACCTCCAACTGATAATTTTAAAGTTTTAATGAGTCTTTGATTATGATTCATATAGATTATCCAAAATTCCTCGTGTGTCATATTACCGATTCGTGGTTGCATATACCTAAACACACTTAATGCACTTTTGAATTCTGTTACAGAACTTACTTCCTCGCAAGCCATTCTTCTTCCTAATTCCATAGCTGACATTATCTTTGTCGCCTTGCTCATACCAATGCCTTTGTATTGCATCAACGAAGGTACGTCTTTCTTCTGAAGAACATTTAGGCTATTGTCATTGTCAGCAAGAACTTCACGCATCAGTTCAACAGCATTGTGTTCTTCGCTTCCCGAACCTATGATAATTGAAAAAAGTTCAGGAATTGTCAGTGTTTGCAATCCGTGATTCTCTGCCCTATAAATAGGAGTTTCTTCGGCTGCCCACTTTGAAATTGATAAGTTACTCATATTGTTTAATTGGTTTTTGGATTTATTCATAATCTCTTATTCCTAATGCAACCGGGAAACGTGGTATGATTCCGCCATCGGTGTAACCGAAATGCCTAACGGTACACATCTTCCCGATAAGCTGTTGTCTCTCGGTGAGGTACTTGGCTCGTAGTTCCTTACTGCCCGTTGGTCGTGCATGGAAGATACATGAGCCATTCACTAACTTGAAGAGTGCCGTTCCTTTGTCCTGTCCTTCCGCTTCAAGCACATCTACTACTCTAAATTCGTCAGTATCAAACTTTTTTAGCTTCATCAGATTATTAGAACGACCTTCCGTGTAGAAAGCATCCATATTACGAATGATAGCACCTTCATAGCCTTGCTGAACGAAATAATCGTGCCATCGTTCAATCTCTTCAAACGAGTGGCAGATAATCGTCTGACAGAGTTCGATAACACCATTCTCGTTTTCCAAGTCGCAAAGGAGTTCCGCCCATCGGTTCTTGTTTTTCATTCCGCTTACGGGCTTGTCATACACCACATACTTCAGCTTGTCGGTCCATGACGAACAACATTTCACAGCTGAGCAAATCTGCTGGAATGATAAATCCTTATGGTTGTAAAGCTCACCGTCGAGCGGGAGGAGGTCACGATGACTCTCCGCCCACGCTCTCAAGTGCGGTACATTATACTCTTTGTTGCCGCGCGAGAGTATATGCACCTGATTATCATTCCCAATTAAACAAATTGCACGGCATCCGTCGAGTTTTGCTTGGACAAGGCAAGGAAACTTGATTCTGCTCTTGTCATATCCTGTTGCCAACATTGGCTTTGTTATCTGTTCCATATTATTTTACTAAGTGTGAGTCGCAAACCAACACATTGCCTACTATGTAGTCATTGTAGCCTGCCTTGATACATAATTCCGTTGCTTTCTCGTTGTAAGGCTTTCCGTGAATTTTTCCCTCTTCGTTAAGAACCATAATTCGTGTCCTACCGATTTGGAGAATTTCAATGTAGCCCTCCACTATATCTTGTAGTTCCTCTAACTGAAAGTCGGTCTTGTTCTTTGGTGTGACAACCGTTTGAGTTCAGTCACTTTTTATGATTATAGACTCCATAGATTTACTGTTCGTCCTCCTGTTCGTCAAAGTCGTTTGGAACTTCCGAACCGCTGATATAATCGTTTTTATAGATGTAGATAAAATCTGAAGTCCACTTCAAGTCAGGAAACATCAGACGAGCTAAAGGGTTGAATTGAACTTCCTCATGGTCGAACTCAAGCAACCAATCTTTGCGACCTTCGTCACCTTCAACGTTGTCTTCGATGAAATGCACACCTATTAGATTCTTGCCTGTTGAGAAACGAAGTTCATCGGAAAGAAAATCATTCACTTCACTGAAATCAAATCCGTCAGAGAACGTTGTTGAAATAAGCACGAGTGAATTGCTGTCGTTGAACTCTTGAAGTTCGCTGAACTTAATACTGTTTGTTTTCATAACTTTTCTGTATAATTGGTTGTTTCTATCTTTTTTCTTATATGCAAATATACGAATAAATCCACATATATGCAAATATACGAAATGGTATTTTATCTTTTTATTGTTAAAAATACTAAAAAAGAGGGCTGTAAACCCTCTTCATAATAAAGCACCAAATCAACTTATTTTGAGAAATCTTCTATCTGCCTATCGAATAGATTACTGGCCGTTGGTAGTTGAGTGTCAATCTTGATTTCCTGCCCAAAGAAAGCTATGGTGTCCTTGATGGCTTCAAGAGCCTTTGCTTGCTTTTTTATCTTCAACGTAGGAGTGGCATAAATCAGTCCATGCTCACGACAAAAGGCTTTGACTTTCTCGCCACCGCCATAGACGACGAAAGTAAGATGATTTCCCTCTGACCATTCCTTTGCTATCTCCAACTCGAACGCAAGGTAATTTAGTCTGTCTGAATAGCCTCTTGTGCAAAATGCCGACCACCCACGAGGAACACCAACCATGTTCAGACGATAGAACTTCGCACCTACGTTCAAATCCACGAACACGCATATACCTTTGTCTTGCATACAACGTGCTACCAATCGTTTCTTATAGACCGCTTGCATACCAAAGGCAATAGGAGTGTCGTTGAATAAAGAAAAGTTTGGCTCAACGATATTCTGAGGATTGTGTTGCAATATCTTCTCGGGATGCTCATAGACGGTACTGAACCGATAATCGTCAGTGTAGAAGTGTAATGTACCTGTCCCGTTCATCTGATAGGTGCGTTTCTGCTCACCAAAGCAAACGAAAGGAATAGAACAACATTGTGGCTTGCATATCTATGCGTAGGGTTGGTATCTCCAACTCATTATCTGACTCGTAGATTGCATCAGGCACGAACAAGTCTTGTTGCATTACTTGTGGCTCTTTTTCAATAATTCCCATATATTAAACAATTATTTTTAGGTTTTTCTGCTTAATATGTCTAAACCCTGCACATTATGCATGATTGAACATGCTTAATTGGTTTACTTCATTTCTCTATTTGTATTTTCATTACTCTGCAAACCCTTACAGGTTATGTTATAAGAAATCCCTTAATAACTCTTCGTCTGAAGAACTGTTCATGTAATCTCCTGCTTTTTCTATGATACCCGTGCAAGCATCTGGTGCGTCGTCATGAGCATTATATCCCTCTTTTCGATAAAAGGTAAGGTCGTGATAGAACTCAGGCCATCGCCTTTCCCAATTTGATGGGAAGATAAGCAAATTGCATACCTCGTTGGAACGTGTGAATATCCTTATTTGCTTGTTCTTGTTTTGTGAGAACGTAACAAATCTCGTCTTTTTATTCCCGTAAGAGCGCGTCAAGGCTTCTACATTTCGTGCAAAAGAGCGACCACCATTATTACTCTCAATAAAGGCTATCTCAGTTTCGTTCTTGGCGAACATACTTGCCGTGGCTGGCTCCGTGTATTCCATCGCTTTCTTCGTGTAGATAATATCAGTGACGTAATACCCTTCTGGGTGTGCGTTGAAGCATATCGAACAAAGAAAGTCGAAACCTGTATCTGCCGAGTCGGTATAGTTGCCTTTGAACACGCAATCCTTTGGTGCAGGCAGAAAATCATACGTTTTGAATTTCCTATACATCAAGCCCTCCAATGGAGTAGGATTTTGCATATACTGCGTTTCAAAGACGAAATCGGATGCTTTCTTAATTTTGTAAAGCTCTTCCAATGTGTGTTTGAACGGCCACAAGGCTTCCTCTTCTCCCTTTTCGTTCTTGCTGATAACAGGTATTGAAAGCACCTCCCAATCATCGGGCTCTATCTCTTGCAAATAGCCACATAGGTCATGCTCATGGAGTCGCTGCATAACGATGATGATAGGTGTCTTTCGTGAGTTTACACGGTTACGGATAGTGGTTTCAAATCTTCTATTGACTGATTCTCGTACCACATCAGATAATGCGTCGTCAGGTCTTAATGGGTCGTCAATCACGATTGCACCCGAAAAGTGACCGGGATTGAACGTAGCCGTGTGTTCATCTATATTGGCAATTTCTTCTTCGGTCGGCTCGACTTGACCTGCACCGAAACCTGTAATCTGTCCGAGTGTAGATGTTGCATACTCTCCACCTCCTGCCGTGGTACTCCACTTCGCTCGTGTATTTTCGTTTCTCCTTATATGAACATCGAAGCAGTTTTGGAAGTAGTCAGAATTGATTATATCCTTGACCGCAAGAGAATTGTCAGAGACGAGATTTCCCGAATAGGAAAGATGCAAGAATTTAGATGCTGGATTGAGTGCAAAGCCGTATGCAATGAACATTCGGCTAACCATTTCGGTTTTTGAATATCGTGGACTTATGTTGATTATGAGCTTTTGTGTCTCGCCACGCACTACTTTCATCAGAGCATTAGACATGAGAAGATGATGTTTGCCTATCACAAATGGTCGTTTGTTGATATAGGCAAACATCTTTGAGGCAAAGTTTATCGGTGAGGATAAGAGTAATTGCCTATGAATCAGTTTTTGCTTCTCAAAATCCAATTCTACAATCCGTTAGCTTTCTTCAGTGTTTCGATGTCCTCAAGAGTGAGTTTAGGCCATTTAAATTCTTCACCATCCTTACCCACGATTTCCTGTATTGTCGTGTCTGCAATGCCGTTGAGACGTGCCACTAGGCTTCCGTTGAATTGGTTAATCATGGCTCCATCCACTTGCTGAGCGCAAACCACGTTCTCGATTTGCTCAATCACGTTCTTGAAGTTCTCGCCCTTTCGTGAATAGTTAGCCTTAAAAACAGCCCACTTGTAGCAGATACCTGCAAAGGCACAGAATCCGTACAAAGTGTATGCACGTTTAAAGACACGAACATCTTGGCGCATTCCGTTTCGCTTGACATCGTTTACTTTTACCTTGTCCTTGTCGGAAGATGTGGAGTCGATGCTATTACTTGCCGATTTCAACTGCCAAGGGTTATTGTCAATGTAGTCACAATACTCCACAAACTTATCCCATATCTCTTCTGCGTTCTTAAAGCGGAGAGGTCTTCCTATGGGTCTTGGCATTTTGTGTACCATTCCTATTTGCTCTGCCATATCAATTTGATTTTACTTTAACTAACTTACCACACTTAGAACAGGTGTACTCAATGTATTCAGCTGGCTTCACAATCATATCGACATCGATTTGACGGATTTGGTCTCTGAAATTATTGTCTCGCTCTTGGTCTGAAACAACGTTCTTCTTAACCTCAGGCTTCGCTTCCTCAATCTTCGAGGTGTCAACTTGCTTTGGCTTAGAACTGAATCCGAGCATACCGAGAATGTCCCTATCAAAATAAGGTTGCATACTTGATGGGTCTTCGAGATAGGACAGCTCCTTGCGCAATTTCTTTTCGTTCCATTGCGCAAACTCTTGTGTCTTATCGTCAGCAATGCGGTATTGCTCGATTTCTTCGTCTGTGAGGTCATCAAGCACGATGCATGGTATCTTTGTAAGACCTGCGATTTTTGCCGCCTTATACACGCCATTTCCTGTTACGACTACGTTGTTCTTGTCAATAGTGATAGGTTGGGTGATACCAAAGTCCTTGATAGACTCCACTAAGTAATTGATACTCGATTCGGTCTTGTGAGAACATTTGTGTGGAATTATCTTGTCAATATCTATCTCGATAATGTTTTCTTTTAACTTAATATCTGCCATAGTTTATTTTTTTATTATGCTTCTAAAGAATTTGGATGCGTAATAATCATTAATATCTACCACTCTTACTTTTACAGTTTTCGAACCATTAATTATTTGAGCGGCTACCCTATGATGTCCATCGTCAAGCAATACTTTCCCGTTTGGCAATCGGTAACCTGTAACACTTAGTTTTCGATTAGAAAGATTTTGTGAAGGATTAGCTATATATCTCGCAACCTGTTCTTTATTGAGATATTTTTGGATAGGGTAAATGTCAGATGTTTTGACATCGACTTCCTTTCCTCTTGCACTCAAAACTTCATCAAGCTTTCTAAAGTTAATATCATAAGGGTCTGTCCCTCCTGTCAACCAAGAACGTAATTTACTAACACCTGCATTGTCGCCTAATGTTAATGTATGACCAAACACAGATTTAGGAGTGAAGTCACCTTTGATTTTACTGTTTATCTTTTGAATAGCTCCATTATAACCCGTATGCGGACTATTGGTTCTTGTTCCACCACTGCCTTTTGCCATAGTCTTAGTCTAATTTGATTTCTTCAATGTTACCACAATATGGACAAACCACTTTCATGTAGCTTGTGCCATCTTCACGAGTCTTGCGCTGAAAAAGACCATCGGCTGGGTCCTCCTCTTCATCTTCCAAAAATTCACCATCCGATGTTTCTTCGATTGGCTCTTCGCTTTCAGTGTATGTATTGCCATAGTCGGACAAATCTGTAAATCCACCTGCATCACTGACTTGCTGATTGAACTGGTCGTAGGAGAAGTTAAGCATCGTGTCGATGTCCTCAAAGAAAAAGGCTTGCATTTCCTTTGGAGCCTTCATCTTCTTCAGTTCCTCAATCAGTTGTGTTTCGTCGAATGAGGACTTCTCGGCAATCAGATTGTCCAAGATTCGGTAGCGTTTAGCCTGTTCTTCGGGCATATCCGAAACGATGATAGGCACATACTCACACCCTGCCTGATAAGCGGCGATATAGCGTGTATGTCCGCAAATAATCATCATGTTCTTATCCACCATGATAGGCTTGATGAATCCGAATTTCTTGAGACTTTCCATCACTGGCTCCACGGCACGGGAGTTATCCCTCGGATTGTTGTAGTAAGGGAATATGTCACTGAGTTTTACTTTCTGTATTTTCATCTGATTTCTTATTAAAGATAAATTTATCTACTTTGTAAAAGATAATACCACCAATCAAGTTCGCTATTATTGTACTGACTAAGCTACCACACTTCTCGATTGTGAGATTTACCACTATCGCAAGGATAGGTGTGCTGAGCTGCCAACGAGTCAAGTACATCAAGAACTTTCTCATTCTTGCTTTTTGTGGAGATTGTCGTAACTAACGAATTTTGATATAGAAGCCGAATAGTTGTAGTTTTTGAAGATTTTGGCAAATCCTGTAATATGCTTGAGCTTTTCAAATTCTGAGGCTTCTAATCCTAACTTCTCACAAATCTCTCGTTCTGAACAGCCATCTCTCATCATGGTAAAAATGATATTAACCATACCATCAACAGAATGGGAACCTCTTGCTCGATTATGACGAACTGTTGATGCTTTTCGTTGGTTGATGTCTTTATCCATGACAACGATTGGTAAATAATCCAAGCATTTTTCTGCTATGTCAGGATATTTCTTCTCTACAAAATTACGGTGGAAGCCATCAACTATCACATAAACATCTCTTTCGGCATCATAGATAGTAACGATTGGTTGCGTATAGCCATCTTCCTTGATAGACGTATATAACAAAGACAACTCTTTTGGCGCAACATGATTAGGGTTGTAATCGTTTGCAACAACTTTTTCCTTTGGCACCCAAATCACCCTATCTACTGGCTGAGATTTCAGCGGTGACAGCTCATAAAGGAAACTTTTAATTTCATTGAGATAGCCAACCTTATCATTAGCAGTCTCAAATTCTTTTATTATACTATCCTTTGCGTTCATCTAATTTTGATTTTATTAATTTTTCTAAGGAATAATGAGTATGACTGATTTTATTCAGATTATGGTCTTCTTTTATGGCGCAAATAGCAACGCTGCGTCCTAATGTTGCATCCACAATATCCTCAAGGTCTTTATAGCCTTTGCACTTGCTTAAACTGTTACCAAGTACAGTAAGGTATTTCTTCTTCATTTTGGCATGGAACTCTTCTGCTGTGATATTATCAATAAGATAAAACACGTATTCCTTCCAAGAAGAGAAATAAGGCGGCAAGTTGTTTACGAATTCAGTCAAGAATTCATACGAGTGATATGTGGTATTAACACCCTTTACTCTTTTACAAACCTTATCATACCACATAGGACAGATGGATTTCATCTTATTAAGCCCTTTATGACTCTGTTCGTTCCAAAAAGAACCTACACGACACTGAATAAGATTTGTTGATGAAAACATGTAATTGTATTGCTTACAATAATCGAGCTTGTTAGAGAATATGTAATACCATATATCATACACGCGCCAATCAAATAGAGGATAATACACTCCGCCACCGATTTTATCTTGCGTGAAAGGACACATAGTCTCAGCCTTTTTTAGTAGTGACATTCTTCGGGTAGGACTTTCGTCTATGTGTAAGCCACCAATAGTGACATATTCACCGAATATCTTATTCAGAAAGAAATTGTATTCAGACGAATAATTTTTATAATCAGAGGTGTCGAAATCCACATAAGGATTATTCGGCTCTTTATCCCTTAACCATTGACCTCCTTTGGGCCACGCAGACTCCCACTTGCCTATATGAGCATTGTATTTAGGATATTCTGATTGAACCCAATATAAATCAACCCACGGCAAATCCCTTACTCGTCTCATGTAATCCACAACAAAAGGGGATTCTATTTCTTGGTCGAGCCAAAAAACAGGTATCTTTTGAATACCTCTTTCTCGCATGACTTCATGGGTAAGATTCAACACCACCGTAGAATCCTTGCCACCTGAAAAAGAAACGATAATAGGAACATCTGTATGTTTATCAAATATCCTATTTATTCGCTCCTTTGCAGCTTCGTAAACATTTTTTTCGCTATAAAATATCATATCAGTCTATATAATGTTCTTTTAAAACATCCCAATCATTAGGTCGATAAACTGGTGGGTATTGCTTTTTGTGAAGAACCACATCGCAGAAGTACTTATGCCAAGATTTAGGATGATAAAATCTTGTGTGTAGCATCATGTGACACCTCCAACAAAGACAGACGGCATCAGATACAATATTTTCTTCCGAATAGTCTTCGCAGTGTAGATGCCTAATCCCTTTGTCTTGACCACACATAGAACAACTCTGTTCCATTGCGGACTTAATTATTCCTGCTTCAACGGCAGCTTTAAGTTTTTTGTCTCCTTTCGTTCTTTGATAAGGAGTAAATCCGTTATAGCTATTCATGTTTTTGTATTTTTAAAAGACGGCATGCCCTATAGGATTTTATCACATCGTACATACCTAGACAAAGTTCTACTTCTTTTTCTATTGAATATAAAGCGTTAGAGGCTCTCTTGGATACAACACGTCCTTCTATGGCTAAATACTCAACGTTCAATTTATACAGTAAGTATATCCATTGAACACATAAAGATATACCACCAGTATTGCAAATCTCAGGCAAACACCTTCGCATTACACAGCATTTAATGTTATGCATCTTTATAAGCTCTTTCAACACTGGCAACGTTTCCTTGTTTACACCGATATTATAGTATTTAATATTATCTGACTTAACACCTATCTGTATGTATTTAGGATTTGGCTCTATTCCTATCACTTCGGTGTGAACCTCAGATAATCTTTTCGAGAGAAGTCCTGTGCAACAACCAATATCCATGACAGACATAGGAGGGAGTTCTTTCAATACTTCCATGATGTTGTTGTGGATTTTGGGGTATTGCCCATTATTGTAGTAATCTGACAAATAATCAAGACTGTCGAATGCCATCTTCTTTGGAATTATAATAGTAAACGTTTAACTTCGCAAATATAAGTAAAGTGTTTAATAATTAAATACAAACCCTTACATTTTCCATATAATTTATTATTTTTTAACGTTTATAGGCTATTTATGCGCGTTTTTAGGGCGCATAGGTTACCTTTTATATTCTTACGCAAATATACAAAAAAGTTAGCATATATGCAAATATACGACCGATTATTTAGTCACTTTGATAGGATTGACTTTCATCGTCTCCAAGTTCAGAAAAGCACCATGATACTCCAATACTCCTTTGGTAAACATCTTCCACAAAAGAGCCATGCCTATTTGTGCAAGGGTGGAATTGATGAACAAATCCTGCTTGCTCAAGGCTTCGGCGAGAGAACAACTCGGACCACTTTTCTTCTCGTTCACTTCGGAGAGGTTGAACATATCAGTAACACAAGGTAGTTTGCCTACATTTCCACGTTGTACCTTTGTGCTTAGATTCTTCGGTGTTCCGAGTATTACTTGCCCTGTGTTCTGCGTGTTGCCAAAATCAAGCCAATAGTAATTCCTCTCAATATCGTTCCAAGACGACCGATTCTTTGCTTCAAGGTTCTCCTTGATGGCAAGTCGGGATTTTACCGTATCAACACATGAGATAATGATATTAGCCTGCTTTGATGTGCTCTCATACATTTCGGGAATGCTCTCCCATGTCGTGCCGAAGAACATATTTAGCTTTGTGACAAGTACCTCCGCTTTGTTCCTACCGACCTCAACAGGTGAGAATAGCTGCCTGCCACAATTAGCCGTTGTAACTATGTCCGCATCATAAACCATAACATCGAACCCAGGGTGTCCTAACTCCCTCAATGCGTAATTCATTCTACCGAGCGAAGTCAAGACCTGCGAACCCGTACCGCCTGCACCAACCAATGCGATAGTTAGTGAGTGGACGGGAGCCAAGATATACGGATGAACGAAATGTTTATACTTCATTTGGCGTTGAGTATTTAATTTCCAATTGAATGATATTCTGCGCACTCAAATCCATGAGATAACGAATATCACTCATGATTTCATGACCGAGCTTTTCGTCAATATCTTCACCATAAGCAACCCAATTTGAATCATCTACATCTTTACTCATGTCTTGGCATTTTGCCGAAATCCCATTATCGAACTGTTCGATACAAATTTTTACATTTCTTTCCATAGTTTACATCATTTTTATTATTTATTCCGTTTCGTTTTAGGCTCATACTTCGGATACAGCTTATCGAAGTCCTTGACATACGATTCCATGTCTGTGATGTTATCCTGTTTCAAAACAATATCTGCCCATAAACCATAATCTTCTTTGGTATCGTTAATAACCACTTTGTCAATTGCGAGATAACAAAGACACTCACTTGATACCAACTCTGCTTTGGCGCACGCCTTTCTGTATTCGTATTCTCCATCTGCGCCTAAACTCAAACCCACTTCTGAGTCAGGGTTGACAGAGTTCAGAATTTTCATCAAATCTTTTGCTTTCATTGTCAATTCTTGTATAATGTTTGTAATGTTGTTTTTGTTCTAATCAGAGAAGATATTGGAAAAGGATTATCGTGCTCTATGCAATCTTTCATGATAAGAGACAGATTGCCCTTTATCGGATTACTACCTAAGATGTGAGCGAACTCCGTTTTCCAAAACAAATCTTCCCAATATGCCATCCAGTTAGCGTAGGTCTGCTCCCTCGGTTTTTGCATTTTTCCGTTTCCAAGACAGACCTTGTTATCTACATTGAAGAACGGTGCCTTGTAGAGTATCTTCTTTGGTTTTGTACCCTTGAATGCATAGATAGAAAGTGTGACACCATTTGTTACATACACCAAACCTGGCACTACCACCTCTCCATTGGGTATGTTAAGACTTTGGGTGAAATAGAACATTCGCTTTTCGGGCTTCCGATACCAAACCAACTTATAACTGTCAATACTCGTGCTTGCATATAATAGGTTTTCGGGTATCTCTCCATGTAACGAAACCATAGATGTAGCACCATGCGCGTACTTGTCAACGGTTTTTAGGAGTTTGGCAATAACATCTATTTCGAGAGGCTTCCCTGCGCACATAACTCCTTTTTGGATTGGTCTATGCTCTATATATGAGCCATCATTGAGATTACTCTTATAGAAGAGTAAAGCATCCGTAGGCTCTAATTTCTCATTTAACATCTTGCTCAGATTTCCCATATAGGTCAAATTTTGTTGATTCGACGTAGAAGTCAGTCAACCAACCATCCAAGTCGGCTACCAAATCTTTACATCTGATAAATTCGTTTACTATCTTCTTGTCTATTTTAGGACTGAGACGCTGATGGATATTCCAACCTGTAAAGGTCAACCCACAATCTGCATCACTATTCACGTAGTCAAGTAAAGAATCACTCACACCATCATTCTCAGAAAAAAGGATAGCAGAAGCTAAAACAGCACTACTGTAAGAATCATCGTCGTAACGGCCATGCTCATTAGGCAGTCCATCGTTATAGGGATTGAAATTAAACCAATTTATATTTGCATCTTTGATAATATCAATTCCATTCAACATGACTTGGAAAAGACTCTTTTCATCGGGAGGACAGACTTGAAGATATGATTTCATGTCGTCACGGAGAACTGCAACACTTTCTTTTGGTAGGTTGTCTATCTCATTAAATAGTTTCCAATACTCGCCGCCTTTCTGATACTTATTTAGTTCATTCTTGAATCTTTTTTCGTTTTCGTCTAAGTATTCATTTAAATAATCATCAGACATATTCACGATACAATCAAGGTAAAAGTTTTCACCATAGTCAGAACATCCAAAAGGAATACACGTGCTATCAGATACGAACTTCATATACCGCTTGTATAACTGAGAACCAGATGGAGATAGATAAAAGACAGGAGAGCAATAGAGTATCATAACCACATTGTCCATTTCCGTTCCTGGTCGATACACAATGCTCTCCAATACATTCACATCATTTCCGAACATATCCTTCTTGCTGACTACATACTTCAAACCAAGATGCTCTATTTTCTCCGAAAAGTAATCGATCAGCTCTCCGAGTTTTTGAAATATAGACAAGTTGCTTTGTGGATTGAAATCGAACTTGATTCCTACCAATCTTAAGAACCGCTTACAACAAGATAGAATTTGGAAATAACTCTCATTGATGTCAATGCCAAAGCAACACGAAGCGTCTTTATCAGAAATCCTTATAGGCTCAATCGAGGTAGTCAGAAAAGAAGAGGTGCTTGGGGAGGAAGAAGTAGTCTCCTTTCCTCCCTTACGCCATACTGCGTTTGCCTTGACTTTAGAATGGTATGTAAAGCCTTGTAGAACTCCGACCGTTCTTTGTCCTTGAACTTGCATTTTTTCATCCTTTCGTACCTACAGTTGTCTTGAACTCATACACAGCCTTGTTCCCATCAATCTTAGGACCATGCACATTGCTTGTAGTCAATTCAGGATAGGTAGCTGAATAGAATTGCATCACTTCGTCTGGAGTCATACCCTTGCCTGGGTCTTCCAACTCACGAGCGCCATACTTGAACACTCGCTTCATTCCTGTTATATTTAATGACATAATCTTATTCCTCCTCTTCGTTTTCTGGTTCGTTATCTGATTCTGTTGCTAAATCCTTTCCGTCGCTCAAATCCTCTTCGCCACCGAACATATTGCCGACACCGCTTGCTGCGTTAATCTCGCTGAACACCTTGTCAATGGTAGCCTTGTCAGCTGACGGAAGAGCCTTAGCTTTGACGAGGATAGCTTTTGCATCCTTGAACTTGTGCTCGTCCTTGTTCTTACGTGCGAGGGCGATAAGGTCGTTAAACTCCTTCTTCTGCTTGGTAGCATCGTCCTTGAGCTTCTTAGCCATTTCAGACTCTTTCTTGGCTTTCTCGATACCTTCCTCGAACTGCTTGATATTCGACACGAAACCTTGTGCGTCTGCCAATGGTTTGAGTGCATCCTTAAAGCCATCCTCGAAGTCCTCGGGAGTGCCACTCATAACCAACGGAGTCATATTCTCTACTGCTTTGTCTTTCACACCACGATTGTCGGGCATGATGCTTACGGCCAGGGTTGTGCCGTTCTTGCGGATAGCCATACTTACTTGCTGTCCGTCTTGCAGAAAATCTGCGATTGTCTTAAAAAAATCCATAATCTCAATGTTTAATTATCTAACTTTTGAAATGTACTTAATCCAACTTTAAATGTGCCAAACGACGGCATGGTATCAAGGAACTCCAATAACATGTGCGTTTTGATTTTATCTGTACTTATCCTATCAACGACAAGCTTAACAAGATTGTAAAACCAATCGCTATCGTAGGAAGACACATCTACAATCGATTCATGGTAAATATATTTTGCCAATTCCTTAGTAGCATACATAGCTGTCTTAGTCGTCTTGACCATATTGTTATACTTATGTTTTTCCGACTGCTTGTATGGAGTGCCAAGTGACTCAAATATGCTTGATGCATCCATAAAGAATGAATTGGATACATCGGCAAGAACGTATGCCAAATGATTTAAGTAAATAGCCCTTTCTACCGATTGTTTAATCTCTTCGGCTGTCATAGGGTGGGCTGGGGTTACATTCATTATTAAATCTGCCATGCTATTGTTGTTTAAATTCATTTAGATAAGTACCATCGGTCATGCTGATGTGAGTATCAACCAACTCCTTGAATTCACTCGTGAGAAGTGTCCTACCCACTTCCTCACCTTTCGGCGAATAGACACCATAGATAGGGTAGGGTAGGTCACTTTTGACTTCTCTTAATATGTAACCTTTATACTTCATCTGTCGTAAAGTTCGGTGAGGTTGTCGATAGCGGAGTCCAAGTTAGATATGCATTCGTCGAATAAATCCAACTCTTCTTGCATTTCGTCACCTTTCTCTGACTCCTGCCATGCCTCGGAATGGTTGTCATACGATTCTTGGAGTTCGTCCCAAAGTTCTTGAAGCTTTGCTTTTTCATCTTCAAGTTTGTTCATCGACATCTCGATGATTTGTCTCATTTTCTTGTTCATAATTTTGATTGTTTAATTGGTTGAATATACTTCATTCACTCTATCTACTAACTTATTTCTACAGTCCTTGTCAAGACTTCCGTAGAAGCGGAGAACGTGCTTGTCAAGTTCAAGGTACTTTTCGTAGATGTGTTTGCCTAAGGCACGACCAAACACCTTCTCTGCTTCGTACTCATTCCACTTGTTGTAGAAGTAGTACATGAAATTGTCGATAATCTTTACTGAATCCATGACTTATAACTTGTTTACCATGTACTGGATTTCTTCATCGGAAAGTTCGATGCTCTGCTCCCACTTGGTCTTGATGATGAAACCGATACCAAACTCTTCCTCGATTGCATCGTAGATGTCTGAAGGGAAGTCGTACTCACCTGCCTTAATAAGCTTCTTTCCGAACTCTTCCATTTCTGATTTGTGCATGTCGCTCATTTCTTGAAGTTGACGGTCATTTTCTGAACGAAGTACATTCATGTCAGATACCAAAGATTTGAAAGAACTTTCAACGTTCTTCCTTTCTTCTTCCTCCTGTTCAACCTTTGCCATCAACTCCTTAACAAGTTGGTTGTCCTTAAACTCAAGCCACATCTTGCAAAATGTGTCCTTGTCCATCGTCACCGCATTATACATACGTTCTACCTCTGCGTATTCCTCGCCTGTGAGGTTTACCTGTGTTCTTTCGAAGAATTCTGATTGTAACATAATCTCAAACTGTTTAATTGGTTATTACTTTGGTTATCTATTTATATATGCAAATATACGACTTTTATTTCATATATGCAAATATATGAAAATATATTACACCGATTTATTGTTAAAAATACTAAAAAGGAGCATCCTCTTCAACTGGGTCAGTATCAAGATGTTCAAGATTGATATTATCCATCATATCATTGTCATAAAAAGTTGTTGTTTGCTTGTTGAAGTTAAGGAAGAACTGGAAGGTACCGATATTTCTTCCTTTAGCCACATCAACCATAGCGGTATTCAAGACGGGAAACCTCTGAGCATCCTCAAAGGGTGCTGGGTAGTTCTCGCGGTGGTAGTACTCTGGTCGGTAGACGAAGACAACCACATCGGCTGCTTCCGCTATCTGACCGCTATCACGAAGTCTATTCAGATTGGGAACGGGATTGGATGAATCCCTGCTCAACTGACTCAAAGCAATAACCCATATATTCAATTCCTTTGCGATGTTCTTCAGTCGGCGAGATACATCACCCATCTGCTGCTCTCTCGTTGTGCGCTTGTCATTCACACCAACGATTTGTAGGTAGTCTATTACGGCACCATCGATGTCGTACTTCGATTTCATGTTACGAATACTGATTAGTATGCTGTCTATGTTCGAAGTGCTGCTATCATCGAAATAAAGATTATTACCTGGGAGCATCCCTCTTGCTCGGTCTATCAACTGCAATTCGGTTGGTGTTAGTGTACTGCTATAAAGAATCATGCTTGAAGGTACTCCTGAGAGTGAAGAAAGGAGTCGTGCGGAGAGTTGTTGTCGTGTCATTTCAAGACTATACATAGCAACCTTCGCGTTGTTACGGATAGCATTAGACACGATACACAAAGCGAGAGAGGTATTATGTGTCACAACAAAATCCTTCATTATAAACAACTCCCTGGAGTGTGATACTTTAATACACTGACATTCTTCGCGACCTATAAACTCTATTGAACGAATACAGTTTGATACACGCTTCCTACTTTTTATTCTTTCCCTTCTACGTGGAAGTGTCACCACAAGATTCTCGTTTTCACCTGCTATGGTTACCCTATAATGAACACAATATTCTTTATCCCTAAACTTGCTTTTATGAGAAAACATTGAACACTTATACCCAAGACTCCTACACAAATAAACAACATCTTCAGCAAGTTTCTTTGAGACCGTAGAATAATGAATACACCCATTTTTATCCACATCACCGTCAGTGTCCATCAAACCATTCAAAAGATTAAGTCTTTGCTCATAATCCGAATCTAAATATTCTTGAGGAATAAATTTGTCATAACTATGGCGATTGTACAATCCAAGTCTTCTTAATTCGTCTAAGTATGGATTACTCTTACCTCCAGTTCTACCATCGGTTAAGGAAATTGCGTCAACCCTGTCTTTTGTTTTTCTTCTAACTACGCCTAAAATGCTTCTTTCTTTCACCTTTTCAAATACGAATTCATCACAATTTGCAATAACGACACCTCTCGTTAGACACCCGTCTCCAATCAAAACACCAAGAATGTATGGGTCAATAACAAACGACCTATGAACGCCAAATTTTCCGCAGTATAGAGGCACATACATTCTGTTATGGAAAGCTGATGAATTTTCTTGCATATCCTTAATTTGGAGAGTAGATAAAATCCTATTACCAGATTTGAATGTCGTTGCCCCTACCTCCCATAGATGGTCTCCACTACAAACTGCCGACCGTCCATCAGAAAAATTAATGCGATACATGTCTTTTACACCTTGAGGATATATTCCCTGTACATAAGAAGGTTCACCATCTATAGAAGACACCTCATCGCCAATTTTCAAATCTCTATTTTTCACCCAGCCTGTCGGAGTTAATATAAGTTCGTCCATTCGCAAGGCTTTTCCTTGAGATGTTTCACCACCCACGATGATAAGGTCAGACTTCTGTAAGCCACCTTTTTCATCGAAAGAGCGAAAACCAGTTGGTGTACCTGTTATGTAACTGCCACTTAGATTTCGTTTTATTATCTCGTTAAGACTCTCTATCGAATCGCCAAGAGTATATACATTGTCTGCCTTGTCAAAATAGTTGTTCAGTCCGTCTATGACATATTGCTTGATGTCGTTCACATCATCCACTTCACTTGTCCCTGCATTAACCATCTTATGACCAAGTGACCAGATATTTCGCCGTATGCTTAATTCCCTCAGACGTAGAACGTGGAATTGCAAGTTAGCGAATGTGCCTTTAGTGGATATATCTGCCACTTCGTACATTTGCACTTTTGAGTCCATCTTTTTCAACGCACCATAGACAGTAACCAAGTCGATACCTATACCTTGTTTTGATAGACTGACTATTGCCTTGTATATGTCCTTATGTACCATTGTCGTAAAGCAATCCTCATTGAGGAACTCGCTAACTTCATTGAACGAACCGCCATATGCCATCAACGAACCAAGCACACTCTCTTCGCAATCAAAGTCTTGAACGGGGATTCGTGTTTCCTCTACGTTCTTGTCATTATACCTTGTCTTTGTATTTTCCATTTTTCACGTTCATAAAGTTTTCAATCTTAAATAGCCACATGAAATCAGCCCTCCAATTATCCTTATTACCCCCCTTCAAATGATAAGACACATTGATCATCTTCTTTATTTCTACCAAAGCATTCTTGAATTCATTGGTATCGTTGTAAACGTCAAAAACCGATATATAAGCCATTTTGCGCTCATCGGTCAATTCAGATATGCTCTTTATAGGAACAAGACCAAGAGAATTGTACCAATTCATTACCTTTTGCCAATCAATCGGATATTTGGTCATATCGACAATAGGTTTTCCCTGCCATCTGCTATTGTTACGAGCCCACATTCCCAAACGCCTACCAATGTCAAAAGATGTCTCTTTTTCCTTGCGGAACAAACGGTCATTAGGTCCATGTTCGGTCCAATAAGAAATAAAATCATCAATAATCTGTTGACCATATCTTTCTGTATATGGCATAACCTTGGCGATAAAGTCTTTTATTCGCTCTTCGATGGGGTTATTGGATGCAAAAGAAAACTTGTTTTTCTTTTCCCCCTCTTTAGAGGGGTTTTCTTTTATTTCTTTTATTTCTTTTATTTCTTTTTGTATTACTTTTTCTTTGGTTTCTTTGTTTTCTTTAAAATCTACCAAATCTACCACTGGTAACGACTGGTAACCACTGGTAACCACTGGTAGATTTCCGTTATCAACTTGAGTTTTCTCATACCTTTTAGCTATGTTTCTTCTATTGCGTTCACAAATAGCCTTGTAGTTTTGAATATCAGCATCTATAGCAGGCTTAATGAAGTTAAATGCGATGCTTGCCATAGGCTTCAACCCCTCGACTGTTTCCCCGAATGCATACCTAACCATACAATCGTAAACTTCGAGCCTGATGTCATCTGGCAAACCCTGAATCACATTCTTCCAATCTTCATGGAACTTAAACGTCCTATCAGCCATAGAGCTAACCTTATTTATTCTGTTCGTATGTTTCAAGCCAATTCAGTTGTTCATCATATACTTCTGAAAGATATGACTTTAAAGAATATAGCTTGTCAATTATACACTTGACCTCATTAGGGTCGTTAACACTCAATCGACACAAAATACCTATCTGATTTGATAGCGTATCTGTTGTGTCTTGTAAAAAGGAAACTAATTCATCCTGTCTTTTTCGTTCTCTTTCCATAAAACTCTTTCTATATTTAGAATTATACAAAATTACAAAAAATATAGCAGAAATCACAATTTTTATAGTTAAAAATACTAAATTATTTGCATGATTGAAACTAAATTTGTATATTTGCAAATCAAGATTGATTTTGACATTTTCAAAATAAGAAATTCATAAAACTCAAATGCTTAATTGGTTGGTCGCTTACGTTGTGAAACGTGAGCGATTTATATTTTAACTGATATTCCCTTTTCATAACTTAATCTAATTACTTCTTTTTTGTAATGTTCTATTTTCTCTTCGAGTTCAAAGTCAAGCCAATGCGTGGTAGATGCAGCCCTCAACTTCAACATGTCAAACCTTGCAATTCCTATTTTCCTAATGAGATTCTCTTGATACTTGATTAGGTGGTCGGAACTCATTCTGTTACAAAAATGACATTCGGCATGGGCATTATCTTCGTCAAAGCGAGTACTCATGTGCATCCTGCCGTGAAAATGACCGCAATCAAGCTCGCTGAACGGCTTAATTCGCCCGCAGCTGATACATCTACCATAACCACCTGGCATAACGTCACGTAGCCGAATATAAAGCGCAAACACCCTGTCAAGTTTCTTGATAAGGTCTCGCTTCTTTCTCTTCGGTGTGTCTGATTTCTTTTTCTTCTTATAGTATGGGAACATGATTAAATGATTATTGTGTTAGTAAGTTGTCTTCCATTTGAATAAACCGCCCATTTGGAAGAGTTTGATGGGCAGGAAATTTTCAAGTCGGAAACCAAACCAAAACGCTTTATGTTTCCTCCTAAATCTACTACCCAGCCATCTTTGTCTTTTGACGGGCGAATAATTCTACCAACCATTTGGTAATAAAGAGCAAGACTTTTTGTTGGACGACCTAAGATTACAGTATCAAGCTCTGGATAATCAAAGCCACAATTACCAAGAATTGCAACCATTCCACCTCGACGAGTAACAATCGTACCTTTTGGCATGGTAACACACCAAACTTCTTCGGATTTGTCATTACACTCAAGGGCAAGCCTTTCATTGACAAGTTGGTGGTATGCAGCCTCTCGCACACTCACTCTGAAAAACGGGACCTTGTAATCGTCTCTTTTGGTTTGAGAAATCTGCATGCACAGCCCACGGCAAGCGCAAATAGCCTGAAGCAGGTCAATCAACGGCTTGTCAGCCGAGCAGAAGCAGATGGAGTTAGGCTTTCTCATATCGCCATGCCATCCATCAGCCATAAACAGACCCTTGCAAAGCGCAACAACTTGCTCCTTAGACAATCCCCAATAAAGGTCGGTGCCGCCTTTCTTTAGATACGGTAGCAGTTGAGTTAGGTTGGTCTTCACTTCTTGACCATCACCTCCAGTTCCTTTTGGGAGATTGTAGGTTTTGTAGCCGCAAACTCTTAACAGTCTTCCATTGACCATGGTCTGCTTGCCATCATATTCACAGGCTGTGAAACGAATACCAATACACTGAAGGAGGTCTTCAATCCAACCACACATCTTTGGGGTGCGAAGTGATTGTGTTACGCTATAACGGCCTCCGATGCAAGTACCATCGCCAAGCCAAAAACCGATAAACAAACACTCATCAAGCGTGAGTTCATTTGGCTTTTTGTATCGAAGCGATGTTCGCCTTTCATATAGTTCTGCGTCTTCATAGCTCATTCCCTTCTTCCTATAATTGTAGGCGTTATAATTGATGAAGCGCCTACGAGAGCATAAGGAAGATGGCTGCTCGGGCTTAATCGGTTCAGGTGCACATTCTCCGCTGACTGGCAAGAAGATGTTCTGACCGACAAGATTCCTGGCTTTAGTCCTTCGTTGTTCACTAAGGCCAACTCTTGCTTTTTTCTTGTAAATGACAAAATGGTCATCAGTGATGCGGACATTCATATACCGGCCCTCAACCTTAACGAAGTCGCCTACATGGCGCTTCTTGATGATACGCAAAGGCTCGTTAAAAGTAATCTCGCCGTTGTCATATTGCGCCACATGGTCGGTTGGCTTTATGGTATCAACACCCTTCCATCCTTCGCGTGTAAGGATTTCGGTTTCGGTGTCAAGGCAGGTCAGAGTCCCTACGTTAGCCACGACCTTTATCTTGCCGCTTTTGAAGTTCTCTATAACAAACTCTCTCTCTCGTTTTGGTGTGTCTCCAGTGACAATACTGGCTTTCACTCCTTCACGCAAAAGACTCTGAGTGAGTTCTTGTGCCTCTTCAATGTATCTCGTAAACACAAGCACTCCCTTTCTCGGTATACCATTTTTGGGTCTTAATACTCGCATTGTGGTATTCGTCAGTTTTTCATGGAAATGAGAACGAATATACTCCTGTTTTAATGATTTATCATCATAATCAGCACCAGTAGAATTGGATATTACCCTACCCATATCAAGCGTAGTGCAATCATAATAATTTAAGTGCGCAAGGAACCCTTGGGATAAAAGGTCGGAGACTTGACAACAGTATAGCACCTTATTAAATATACGCGGGCGCGTGCGCGTGAGAAATTTCAGAATAGACGTACCATCTAAGCCTCTACCTAATCGATATGGTGTTGCAGTCAATCCGATAACCTGCCTATCTGGTATATCATGAATAAATGTTTCTGCTTGCCCTCCCTTCGGATTTACTCCTTGATGGCATTCATCCCATAAACAGTGTTTGAAACAACGAAATCTATCCATTTCATTGACAACCGTTCCTATCGTCGCATAGGTGATTCTCCTTATTTCTTTCACACCTACAGAAGCAGAAAAAACTCCACAATCTTTTATGCCATAAGATTTAAGCTTCGCCACATTCTGCTCTAAAATTTCTTTAGAAGGCTGCATAACTAAGAGAGGACTGTCAATCCGAGATGCAATATCTGCTATAATGAGAGACTTTCCTCCACCCGTAGGAAGTATCAAAATACCATTGTCAGCTGATTTACTCTGAAATGCTTGTACAGCAGCATCACTGGCTTGTTTTTGATATAATCGTAACTTATATTTCATAGTACAAATACTGATAGTCCTGTATTATGTTCAAACTCCTTCCGCAACTGCTCAGGTGTCTTTTTCTTTACATTTGGAACGCTTTCTCCATTTCTTCTACGAGCAAGCACATCCTCTGTTTCTTTTACATACCTATTATAGTAATCTAAAGCAAAGAGTAGGTATTCTCTTCTTTTGATTCTTAACTGTTTCATACTTATTTATTTTGTTTTAAGTGTTAATCCAAAAGCCTTCTACCTTCCCAAGCAGAAGGCTGAAAAATCTTTAATTGAATATAATCGATAATAAAAGGGGAAGGCTGTTTTCAGGATAACACTTTATGTATGCCTCCCCCACTTCTGCCTTCACAGGCATTTCCCAATTTTCTTCCCAACGCTTTGAGAATAGCGGCGACAAACGGAATCGAACCGCATCAAGACTGGCAAAGGAATATGTAAGATGCACCATGTAAACTAATTAAACTCAAAACTTTGAATTAGCCTTGACAAACCAATTTTATTTGTCGCCATAAGATTCATCGACATAAGACCGATACACCGAGAATCACCGATTAAATCCAAATTACCCAAACGGTAAATCATTAGACTTGTCAATGACGACTTCGTTTGAGAGCTCAATTCCAAACACGTCTATCATAGACTGACGGTTTTGTTCTTCATTAGCCCAAATCTCTGACCTATCGGGTATTTCGTATGCTTTAGCAAGCACCATCTTATTCTTTTTCTCATTCCATGCATAAACGAGGTAATATCCTGCCAATGCTATACAAAAGGGTTCACCAGCCTTAAGATGAGAAAGACGTATTCCGTGCTTCACTTCAGCAGCATATTTTGCCACCTCCATAAGGACTGACGCATAGGCTTCTTCAGCTTCTTTTTTGATTCGCTTTGATTCTTCCAATGCTTCCTCTAAAAGACGTTTCCGTTCAGGGACCACATTCTCTTGCAATTCGCAATACTCTTCACGTATATTGCTCTTCTCAAAGTCATCAAGTTTCCTCTCGACAAGTTCGTTTTCGGGAAATGTAGAAGTGAAATGCTTTGAGACAAACCGAAGCACATCACGCTTATTATTCAACTTTTTATCTCCTAAAAGGTTTTCTCCTTCAAGTGCAAGAAAGTCCAATTCAAGCGGAAATAAATCCTTGACTTCTTCATCTAAGACAAACTCCAAATCTTCGGGAGTATAATTCTTTAAATCTGCTATCATAAGTATTGTTCGTATAATGATATTTGTTTTTGAGCTTCCAATAAAGCATCTGTCTCATTAGGTGCAGGTATGTAAAGACCTGCGAAACTACTACAATAATTTCTAAACCTTTCTATGGCTTCAGTCATTTCTTTTGTGTCTAAGTCAGTGGTACTCCTCCAATAGAACACCTTTTCACCTCGTTTGTTCAACCTCTCACGGGCGAAGATGCTACGATTGACAACTTTCTTGAATATATCAAACTTTACTTCTTCCATCGTACCACCGAACTCACTGGCATAATAACTGAGGCACACATGAAGATAGCTATTTTGCGAGAGGGAACGTGAACGGTGCTTTTTCTTCACCTCCACAATCCCTTTCTGCTTATACAAGGAATTGACGTATTCCTTGAAGTCCTCGCGCTCTACTTCATTGTTTAGATTGAAAACCATAGATTAAAATGGTGTATCTTCGTACTCTTGTACTGGTGTCGGAGATGGCTGACTCGATGCAACCTCCTGTGTCGTGTTACCGACTTCTTGAACATTGTAGCCTACCACCTTAGTGAAATACTTTGTCTCATGGGTGGTCTTGTCTTCGTACTTCACACCCGATAAGCTAAAGCTGACTTCCACTCGCTGACCTGCCTTTATTTTGTCGAGCAACTCACACTTCTGCCCAACGAACTCAAACGAGGGATGATTCTCGTAAGGCTCTCCCGTAGAGGAGTCAAAACGTGTGCAATCCAAGACAAGTTCCCTCTTCCGAAATGTGTTTCCACTCTTTGTAGGGATTAACACTGGTGAGCCGATTCGCTCCACTTTTCCGCTAATTGTTAGTGCCATAATTTGCAAATACCTTTTTATTGGTTATTAAATCCTTGTTCTCTTCCAAGAACTCAATGAGTCTTTCGCATTGGTTGGTAAGCATCGCCCTCGACTGTTCATGGTCGTAATTATAAATCTCACGATACACAGAGCTTGTAATCAGCGGTTGGGTTGCCGTTCCACCTTTCAACACATTCACGGTGAACTCAAACAAATCGACATCGTTCATCAATCCGGATTCAATCAGCATGAACGGATAGGCATATCTCTGCCAATTCTTTGAATAGTCACCAAACGAATACTTCTTTGTGGTTTTTAAGTCATACACTATCGAACGTCTCAGATAGTCGATAAATCCGTGTATCTCCACCACTCCCAACGAGGTCTGTAAGTTACACTTTGTGAAGAACTGGCAAATGGAATCCTTGAAATACCTTGCCATTTCCTTGCACATATCCATATCGAAGTAGTACTCAAAACCATTCACGGAAGCATAGATGCATGGCTTGTTGATATGCTCAAACCAATAGTCGTAATAGATTGGTTTGCCAACTTCATCAACGGCTCCTTCTTCTCGCTTTATATCATATCCTCTCAATGATTCTATGATAAAGTCGGGCTTGGGTTTTCTGTTCATCACGATACAATCAACAATCTCATTGAAGGCTGTTCCCTTGCTTGCTGCTTCAGATGGTGGCTGTGGTACTTTGTTCACCGTGTCGATGAACTCCTGCTTCAAGAGGGCTTCCACCTCTTCTTCCGAGAAGTGGAGTTCTCCCTCTGACTCATTCCAATTCAAATGCCATGCACCAGACTCGTCTTTGTAGAAGTATTCCTCTGCTTTGGTATCGAGCATCCGCTGAAAGGCATTCAATAAGGAAGGAGAGAAAGCATAGTTGGGTTTAAGCTGCTGGCTGCTCATAACTCTTCGTCTTTGGATTATAAGTAAGATTAAGCTCTTTTACCCTTGCTGAGAATAACTCACGAGCTCGAATCTTGCTATCCCAAATAATCTTTGAGGACATGACATTCTTCACAAACTCGTTAGCCGTGTCTGCGTCAGTAACATTGGAAACAGCCAATTCTATATCTGCCAACAAATCAAGATATTCAGCACGTGTCTCTTCAATCTTCTTCACGTTATTTGCGTATGCATCAAAGACTTTTTGCAATGTATCGTTGGTATGTGTCACTGTGCCTTTTTCATCAATGATAACAGGTATCTTTTGAAAAGCAGGAAGGTTGCAAGTGTTTTTCGCATAAAACTTCTCCTGTGGAGTCCAAAATACCGTTCTCTCATTTCCGATTGCTTGAACATAGCCAACAAGGTCTAACTCCTTCATCAAGTCACCTGCTGACGAACCGCCAATCTCTGGGCGGACAATCTTTGTCTCTCCGTCTTTGTCTTCTCGTTCATGTGCTACAAAGACAATGTTCTTGCCCATCATAGACACATCACGCAGGAAGTTTACGAACATCACCTTTCGTGCTCCATAGCCTTTTAGACTAAGAGAGCCGTCACGCATACGCATCTTTGGGTCCTTACGCATGATGTAGTCACTCATGAAGTCGAGCATCTTGCCTGCCGTATCAATAACAATAGTCTGACAACTGACAGAACCGCTTTTCAACTCTTCAAGTGCTTCTGACACCTGCTCCCAACTCTTCACTTGGAGTGTAGGGCATTGGAATGCTACGTTCACGCGCTGAACACCGCCGTCAAAGTCGAATAAAACGGGGTTTGGTGCACTAAGCGCCATCGTGGATTTTCCTATTCCAGGCTGGCCGTAAACCATCATCTTAATTGTGGTTACGAATTCAAGTTCATTTGGATTTTTAAATAATGACATCTTCAAGAAATGTTTAAATGTTAATAATTATTTGAATAAGTTATGCTCTTGAGCATATTTTACAAATTCCACGTTAGTATGTATTCCCAATTTTAGATACACCGACTTACGATGATTCTTAACCGTATTAGGAGACAAGTATAACTCTTCAGCTATCTCGTTCACATCCTTACCGACAAAAAAGAGTTTCATTACTCTCTTCTCTGCATCAGACAAGGTTGAGTTGAACTTGGGTAAGCAAACAATACCTTCATATTTGCATTCACCACGCAACGGACAGCATACCTTTTCAAAATGGAAGTTCTTTTTTATATCGCAATCATGAATCGTTGTGTCAAGTAATCCGAAGTTACACTTACAAAACCTGCGTACACAAAGAAATTTCATATATTGCAGATTATACTTGGATTTGGCATACCATTCAGACAATGACTTGTAAGCATCTGGATAAAAATTGTATATCTTATCATACATATAATTTATCAGAGTCTCATTATTCTCGTCAAGACGCTCCATGCCATTTTCTGTTTGACACCACACTTCATCATTACTTACAAAGAATTCCATCAATTCCCCCATAGTTCTTCCTCCTCAATGCCACTAAGTTCAGACAACACTCTAACACATGACTTGCGTTGTGGTCTAATATTGTATAAGCACCAATTCCTAACCGTTGTCGTAGAGACCTCGCACCTTTCTGCGACATCCTTCAGAAACTTGTTACTTGGAGTATCCTCCTTAAGTAACCTTTCATAATAGCCCTTTAGAGTCATTTTTGCCATTTTTTTTACAAAATCTTTTGCTTATTTTGTTCTTAACAATTAAATTTGCATCGAAATGCTTTTCTTTATGCAAAGATACAAATTTATTCGCATTTATGCAAATATATAAATAATTAATTTACCCTTTAATTAAATTTAACAATCCATGCGCTTTAAACTAAAACAATTTAGGAATGACCATGAATTGCACCAAAGTCACCTTGCTAAAATCATCGGTCTAACACAGCCTGGCATTTCAAGGTTGGAGAAAGAGAATATAGCGGATTTGTCGAGAACGCAAATGCAACGGCTCTATGATAATTTCAATCAAGAAGAGATTGATCAGTATATTGTTATAGATGATATATCAGAACAACCTCGACTTGAATCGCAAAATTTGGAAGAATTGCTACGTATTATTCAGAATCAGAACGATATTATAGTATCGAATTACATTGAGATACGCGACTTCCAAAGAAAATATACCGAACTGTTTGAGCGATTATTGAATTTCATAGAAAAGAACGACAATGCTTAGTATTTCTGAAACTGGGATTGAAATTTCCCAACGTTTCTTTCTCGCCATCGAAACATTAAAACACCAAAAAAGAATTAGAGGACTTCAGACATTCACGAGAAAACATGGCTTGAACTATGGTAATATGAACACTTTAAAGAATCATATAACTACTCGTTCCTTAAAGCCTGAATACCTTGCTTTCATTTGCGAGGATTACGGAATCTCTTGTGAATGGCTACTCCTTGGAAAGGGTGATATGTTTATACAAATAAGTTCCAAAAACGAAGAATCTCAACCCCTTTGAATCTCTGGTTGCCAATACTTCGTTTTGTAAGTATCGGTTTTATATATCCAGCTTTCACATAAGAGCGTAGGGTGTTCCGATGAATACCAAGCAATTCGCACGTTTCATTTATTGTGTACTTTGCATTAGCAACAACCTTTGGTTCTAACGATGTTATCATTTTATTAGTTTTATTTGGAAAAAAAGATTAAAAAACTATTGTTACGAAATTTATTTTTCCTACCTTTGCAGTGGAAACAATCAATTTTGTGCAAAGATATGCACAATTATTGAGATATAAGAATATATGTGTATATATTTATATTTATTTAACTATTTACGCATATTGTGATTATAAAAAAAGAACATGAGCAAAAAACTCGCAAATAGCTCGCAAGTATAATTCAAAGTATTGTGTAACTTATTGAAGGAGAGATGCTCGAGTGGCTGAAGAGGCACGCCTGGAAAGCGTGTAACCGTCCAAAGCGGTTCCGGGGTTCGAATCCCCGTCTCTCCGCAATCTTAAGTCCAATACATCATTCAGAACTAAATGAATACCGAATAGAACACTAACGATATTATATAAAATTATTAATAAATTATTAATCTTAAAATTTACAACCAAAAATGAAAAAAGTATTTGCAATTATTGCATTGATGGGAGTCTTCACATTTGGTATGACTCAATCTGTTTACGCTCAGGACGAAGTTGATTCTGCTGCAACTGCTCAGGTCGATTCTGCTGCTGTTGACACTGCAGCTGCTGCTCCTGTAGTTGATGAAGCACCTGTTGCTACTGTAGAAGAAGCAGGTATGTACAAGCAAATTAAGACTAAGTTCATCGAAGGTTCTGCTGGTTTCATGGCTCTCGTAGCAATCGCCCTCGTACTCGGTCTTGCTTTCTGTATTGAACGTATTATTTACCTTTCTCTCTCTGACGTTAACGTAAAGAAGATGATTGAAGGTGTTGAGTCGAAGGTTATGTCTGGTGACATTGAAGGCGCTAAGGACATTGCTCGTAACACTCGTGGACCAATTGCTTCTATCTACTATCAGGGACTTAGCCGTATCAACGATGGTATTGACTCTGTTGAAAAGTCAGCTGTTGCTTACGGTGCAGTTCAGGCATCTAACCTTGAAAAGGGTTGCTCTTGGATCACACTCTTCATCGGTATGGCTCCATCACTCGGATTCTTGGGAACTGTGATTGGTATGGTTCAGGCCTTCGATGATATTCAGAAGGCAGGTGATATTTCTCCAACAGTCGTTGCAGGTGGTATGAAGGTTGCCCTTTTGACAACACTCTTTGGTATTATCGTAGCCCTCGTTCTCCAGGTGTTCTACAACTACGTTCTTTCTAAGATTGAGTCTCTTACAGCTTTGATGGAAGACTCTACTATTTCTCTCCTCGACATCTGTACAAAGTACCACGTGAAGAAGGGATAAGTAAATCTTACGACTGAAAACGAGTTTGTTAGTTTCATACACACATTAACCCACAAATTAACTGGAGAATAAATAAATGAATACAGAGAAAATTTCAAAGATTTTGCTTTGGACCATGATGGGTGTTTCCATCGTAGTATTCGTACTTTTCTTCCTCGTTGGTTTTAATACTCCATTCGAGGATAATCCAAAGTATAACAATCCAACTCTTACAGATGCTGTACTCATTCTCTCCTACGCCCTCACAATCATTGCTATTGTAGCTACAATTTGGAGTGCTATCAAGCAGGTCACTGTTGGTGGAAACTCTACAGCTAAAGATAAGGGTATTGCAGGAAGAACAGGTCTCATCTCAGTTGTTATTTTGATTATTTCACTGGTTATTGGTCTTATCGTCGGCTTTGCAAACAAAGGTGAAACAATGCTGATTAACGGTAAGGATTGGAATAACCCAGCAGATATCATTATTACCGACACTTCAATGGTTTCAATTATCATCCTCGGTGTCGTATCTGTAATTGCTGTTATTTATAGCATGGTCGCAACAAAGAAGTAATTATTAAAAAATTGAGTAACTATGGCTAAGAAAAGAAAAATGCCAGGACTGAACACCAGTTCAACAGCAGACATTTCATTCATGTTGCTCATCTTCTTCCTTACGACAACATCTATGGATACTGACCAAGGTTTGGGACGTACACTTCCTAAGCCACCAGAGGAGGATCAGTTGAATAATGAAATCAAAGTCAAGGAACGTAACATTCTCAACATCCGTATCAACAAGGATAACTACCTCATGATTGGTGATGACTATGTAACCGTTGCTGACGTGA
>Ga0310691_10001427_pt1 | contig 36356 bp, 32 predicted proteins | sample 176DNAGHGlowgp2_FD_203887 | JGI IMG/M metagenome (GOLD analysis project Ga0310691, IMG submission 203887) | Sheep rumen microbial communities from Palmerston North, Manawatu-Wanganui, New Zealand - 1766 DNA GHGlow gp2 (v2) (version 2) | ecosystem: Host-associated > Mammals > Digestive system >... | reverse complement strand
TGGAAATGGAAGTTCGGGAACTCCTTCTCCAGCGCGAGGAAATCGTCGAGGAAGAAGACTTCGTCGATAGCACGTGCACCGTAGAAATAGTGCATCTCACGGTCACGGCAGTTGCGGGTCTTGAGCATGTGCATGATCTGTGCACGCAGCGGCGCCATACCGGCACCACCACCGACCCAGATCATCTCCTTCTTACTGTCATAAACAGGACGGAACTCGCCATAAGGACCGCTCATGCGCACTTTGTCGCCCGGTTTGAGCGAGAAGATATACGTGGAAGCGATACCGCAGGGCACGTCCATGAACTCCGGTCCGTTGGGGCACTGCTCTTTCGGTTTGAAGGGCGGGGTAGCGATACGGACGGTAAGGGTGATGATGTCGCCCTCGTCGGGATAGTTAGCCATCGAATAAGCACGAACGGTAGCCTGGGTGTTCTTCTGTTTGAGTTTGAAGAGCCCGAACTTCTGCCATGCCGGCAGGTAGAGGTCACCGATGAGGGACTTGTCCATGTCGCGGTCGTAGTCGATGTCGTACTCAGGGATGATGATCTGTGCGTACGAACCCGGCTCGAAGTGCATGTGCTCGCCCGGAGGCAGCTGTACCTTGAACTCCTTGATGAAAGTAGCGACGTTCTTGTTGGAGATAACTTCGCACTCCCATTCTTTCACGCCGAGAACGGCTTCATCGACCTTCATGGTGATATCTTCTTTTACTTTGACCTGACAGCCCAGACGCCATCCTTCTTTCTGCTGTTTGCGGGAGAAATGTACGGTCTCGGTAGGCAGAATCTCGCCGCCACCGGAGAGTACCTGGCACTTGCACTGTCCGCAAGAGCCCTTACCGCCGCAGGCAGAAGGCAGGTGAACACCGGCTTCGCCGAGTTGGTTGAGGAGCGAACCTCCGGCTGCCACGTCATAGACCTTGTCGCCATTGATGGTCACTTTGACGTTACCGGACGAAACGAGGTAGCGTTTAGCGATGAGCAGGATAGCCACTAACAGGAGTATTACTACTAAGAATACTGCAACTGCATAAATAATAGCTGTTATATTCATATTGCGTTCCTCCTATTAGAATTCGATGCCGCTGAAGCACATGAACGCCATGGCCATGAGGCCGACGGTGATGAACGTGATACCCAGTCCCTGCAGCGGCTTCGGTACGTCGTTATACTCCATTTTCTCACGAATACCTGCGAGGCAGACGATCGCCAGGAACCATCCCAGACCCGAACCGAAGGCGTACATAAACGCGTCTCCGAGGGAAGTGATGGCCTTGGGATCCACTGCGGGCAGGCCGATACGCTGCTGCATGAAGAGCGAACCACCCATGATAGCGCAGTTCACCGCAATCAGCGGCAGGAAGATACCGAGGCTCGCATAGAGCGACGGGCTGTATTTCTCCACAACCATCTCCACCAGTTGCACGATAGCGGCAATGACGGCGATGAAGAGGATGAAACTGAGGTACTCCAGATGCAGCGGCTCCAGAACGAGCGTTTGCAGCAGGTAGTTAACCGGCAGGGTAACGACGAGCACGAAAGTAACGGCTACACCCAGACCGGCTGAGGTCTTCACGTTCTTCGAAACGGCGAGGTAAGAGCACATTCCCAAGAAGTACGCGAAGATCATGTTATCCGCAAAAATCGAGCGGACAAATAAACTTAATGCGTGTTCCATTACTTAGCCTCCTTATCGTTAAGGGATCTATGAACCCAGATTACACATCCTACCAGAATGAGCGCCATGGCGGGCATGAGCATCATACCGCAGTTCTCGTAGCCGTGGTCATAGCACCACTGCGGGATCACTTGGAAACCGAGCAGTTGACCCGAGCCGAGGAGCTCGCGCACGAAGGCTACGATGACGAGGATGATGGCATAACCCAGACCGTTGCCCAGACCGTCGAGCAGGGAATCCCATGCGTTGTTGGTCATGGCGAACGCTTCCAAGCGACCCATCAGAATACAGTTGGTGATGATCAGACCGAGGTAAACGCTCAGCTGCATTGCTACATCATAAGCGAACGCTTTGAGCACCTCGCTGACGAGTGTCACGAGCGCCGCTACCACCACGAGTTGCACGATGATACGTACACGCATCGGGATAGTGTTACGGATAAGCGACACGATCACGTTCGACATCGCCACGATGATGGTCACGGCGATACCCATGACGAGCGCAGGCTTGAGCTGTACCGTTACGGCGAGCGCCGAACAGATACCCAGGATCTGCACTACGACAGGGTTATTGGCGTTAAGAGGACCCAGAAGGGTGTCTTTCGTTTTTTGACTTAACATAATTTAATCCTCCGTATTAAATTGACCGGCTTCGCCTGTAAGACCGCCTTCGGCTGTAGGATCGCTTTCAGCTGTAAGACCGGCTTCGCCTGTAAGAAATTCTTTGTATTCCTCAAGGTTCACTTCGAGCATGGTGCTGACGCCGGACGAGGTGATGGTAGCACCGGAGATGGCGTCCACCTGCTCTTGTCCTTCAGCGTGCTTGCCGGCTTTGAGAACCGCCACAGAAACGACAGCACCTTCGGCGTTGCGGATGTGCTTGCCTTCAAACTGGCTGCGGAACTCCGGCTCAACGATCTTAGCACCCAGACCCGGTGTCTCGGACTCGTGGTTGAAGTTCACACCGTAAATGGTGTTCTTGTCCTCATCGAGTGCGAGATAACCGCCGATGCCGCCCCAAAGACCCTTACCGGAAAGCGGCAGGATGTACTTGATATCACTATTGATGTCAGCCACATAAACCTCTTTGTCACCGTAATGCAGGGTGTCGCACACGAGTAACATATACACCTCTGCAGGGTCAGCCTGCGAGTAGTCCACTTTGAGCGCACCGAGAATCTGTTTCTGCTTGTCGAGCAGGATATTTGCCTGCTGTTTCGGAGCGAGTGCCTGGCTGACAACCGCCAGCAGCACAGCTACGATGATCACAACCACCGTCATATAGACGAATGTGTAGATATTACTGTTTGTATTCAGTTTCATAGCGTGCCCTCCTTATTTAATGACGCGTTTAGCGCGACGGTTAATATTTGCTTGAACAACACACCAGTCGATGAGCGGCGCAAAAGCGTTCATGAGCAGGATAGCGAGCATCATTCCCTCCGGGTAACCCGGGTTGAGAACGCGCACGAGTACTGCAACAAGACCGATGAGGAAGCCGTATATCCACTTACCGCACTCGGTACGAGCGGATGTCACAGGGTCGGTAGCCATGAAGACCGCACCGAAAGCGAAACCGCCGCTTACGAGGTGCATGTACCAAGGGTACTGCGCTGCGAGGTTAGCCTCAGAGCCGCCGATGTTAAAGAGCCAAGCGGTCAGACCGCCGCCGATGAACGTAGCGAGCATGGTCTTCCACGAAGCTACGCCGGTAGCAATCAGCAGACATGCGCCGAGCAGGATAGCCCAGATACAAGTCTCACCGACCGAACCCGGTACCAGTCCGTTCACCATGTCCCAGAACGACTGCGACACCGGTGTGCCGGTAGCCATCTGGGTCAGAGGCGTTGCACCCGAGAAACCGTCTACGAGCGCGTGACCGCCGTCCCAGCCCCATGTTGCACCCGTGCGGATGAACGGTTCGTCACCGGTCATGTGGCTCGGATAAGCGAAGAAGAGGAACGCACGCGCGATGAGCGCTACGTTGAAGATGTTATAACCTGTGCCGCCGAACACCTCTTTCGCGAAGATAACCGCAAAAGCGACCGCGATAGCAACCTGCCACAGCGGGGTGTTAATAGGCACGATGAGCGGGATGATGAATCCCGTTACGAGGAATCCTTCTGCTACCTCCTCATGCTTGATCTGCGCTACGACGAACTCGATGCCCAGACCGACCGCATAGCTGACGATGATAAACGGCAGTACAGCCAGCAGACCGAAACCGAACGCTTTCCACCAGAGAGCAGCGGTCATGCCTGCTGCCAACTGACCGGTAGCCAGCAAGTGCTGATAGCCGACGTTGAACATACCGAAGAGCAGTGCGGGAACAAGCGCGATAACTACGAGAATCATCGTACGCTTGCTGTCCGAACCGTCATGGATATGCGTGCCGTTGCGTTTAGCGGTCGTCTGAGGGGTGAAGAGGAACGTGTCGAAGGCGTCATAGAACGAACTGAGCCAGCTCAGTTTGCCGCCTTCCTCGAAGTTCTTGCCGAACTTCTTCCAGTTTTTATAAAGCCATTCCATTACTCAATCTCCTTTCTTAAATAATCCAACGCTTCGCGCACGATAGCCTGTAGCGGCATTTTGGACGTGCACACATACTCGCAGAGCGCGAAATCTTCAGGAGCCACCTCGTATGCACCCAGCGCTTCCATGCGGTCGATGTTCGACGCAATCATCGCTTTGATGAGGTACTCGGGGTAGATGTCCATCGGGAATACTTTGTCGTACTCGCCGGAGACGATGATCGCACGGCGACCACCTTTGAGACGAGCGTCCCACTGGTATTTCTTCGGACCGAAGAGCCAGCGTGTGAACCTGTTGTCCAGCAGGCCTGCAGGGTCGGTCTTTCCGGCATTGAAAGCCGAGAAGCGCGGCAGCATCCAGCCCATGAACTCGTGGTTCTCCGAACCCTCGTCGAGGACGGTGAACTGGTTGTCATAGACGGAAATCATGTCGTCCATCGTGATCTGACGACCGCTCAGCACGTTTCCGGCGATGTAGCGGCACGGACACTCGGTGTGTACGTTCGAGAGCAGGACAGCGGAAACCGGCATACCCGGCAGGACGTTGTAGTACTGCTTGCCGTAAGCGAGCGGACCCGTGAGCGCCACTTTCTTCTGCATGTCCACGATGCCTTTCTGGAAGAGACGACCGATGACAGCCAGGTCCTGGATGTTCACCGTGAAGACGGTCTCACCTTTAGCCAGCGGTGCGAGGTTGTTGAGTTGCACACCGACGTTTCCGGCAGGATGCGGACCATAGACCTCATAGAGGGTGCAGTCCTTCAGCTCTCTAAACTCGGTAGCGCGGGCACCGCCCTTGATACCGATGAATACCGGTGCGATTTTTCCCAGCGCGGAGACAGCTGCCTGTAAGGTCGGCAACTGACCTTTGAGCACCCACTCGTAGTTCGGAGCACAAGGCGCACTGTCAAAACTCGAAATAAAAATAGCGCGAGGAGTCTTGTTCGGCAGAGCGATGCAGTCGTACGGACGTTGCTTCATCAGTGCCCAAAGGCCTGATTTAAGCAACAGTGCCTTGACCTCTTCACCATTAAGCGAAGCGTCACCATTTGCACCATTTGCACCATTCTTTACCTCAAAGCGCTCGTACTCGATGGCCGCGTCCGCAAGGATGTCGATGGACATGATCTTACGTCGCTCACCGCGCACGATCTCTTTGACTTCGCCCGAGACGGGCGAGGTAAAGAACAAGCTCTCAAACGCTTTGTCGTGGAAGAGCGGGCTACCCGCCTTCACACGGTCGCCGACCTTGACATCCAGTTTGGGAGTGATGCCGGCGAACTGGTCGGGCACTATATGAAAGACCTCCGGCCGACGAACGCTACCCAGCGTCTCTTCCGCAGTTCCCTCAAAAGGAATGTCCAAACCACGTTTCAGTTTGATTGTTTGCATAAAATTGTTAATTATTTATTGTTTTGTTTTCTTATAATCCCACAAACAGCCTGCAAAATTAGTAATAATTTTTCATATGTGCAAGCGCGCGCGAACATTTATTATTAAAAAATAGAAAATTGTGAATTTTATTTGTCAATTATGTTTTGTCGTTTGCTCATTAGAAATTTTCTCACTATTTTTGCATGCCGAATTGTGCGCATATATGAATTTTTTACTGCTTATATTATCTGTGATGACTTGGACGGTGGAGAGTAAGAACGATGTCAAGTTGTCCTCCGGCAGTACGGCGCCTTACGGTACAGTGGCGGAGTATATGTGCAGTTATCAGAAAGGTCAAGTTCGTGCGGGCGATGAGGCGGTATTGACATTGAGCCAATTGGGCGGTATAACGATAGAACGTGTATCGTTGTCGCTGCGCGCTAATGCCAGTAGTGGTGCCGGCACGGTGTTTGTGACGTGCAATGATGAGCAGGTGGTGTATCAAGGCGTGAGTTGGCAGAACGTGAGTGAGGATGTGGAGGTTTTACGCGGTGCGGAAAAAGGCGTGAATGTGCTGTCTGTAAAAGTGGTAGGAATGCAGAATTCGATTTACGTAGATGCGTTTACGATAGAGTGGTCTTCCGGCCCGGCTTATACGGTAACGCTGATGAACGGAGATACAGAGTATGATGTATTGAATGGTACGACGGTTGATTTGCCGATGTTGGAAGACTTGCCGCGCTGGCATTTCTTAGCATGGACAGATGCGCCTTTTCACGCGCTGAACACGCGGCCTGAGACCTGGATAGAGTCGGGTAAATATAAACCGCAGAAAGATGTGACGCTTTGGGCCGTATATGCCTATCAGGCACCCATCGAGCAGTCGATAGCAACAACATTGCATGACGATTTATACGGCTATGTCAATTGGACGAACAAGAAAGCGATGAGCGGCTGTGTGAGTGAAGGAACAGTAGGAGCGGAGGATTTTCTTCTGCGTGCAGAAAATCAGACCTATGAGGTGGTGTTTGATGAAAACGGTATGGCCACGATACGCCAGGAATATGTGAACGGGCCGGCTTATATCGGTTTCAACGGTACGCAGTTAGCCGAAAAAGCATCGAAATGGAATGTGTACCATGAAGGAGACAAAACGGCCTTTTATACGGTAGTGAACAATAAGACGTATATGCTCTTCCCCGGATATATGCGGAAAAACAGTCATGAGGATCGATATGAATATATTACGCAATTATTGCCGGTGAGCGACATCACACAGACTCCGACGGTATTAGTGATTTCCGGTCCAGCGGAGGAAGAACCCTATTTTAGTTGTTATCCAGGCGGGGAAGGCATTGAGTCAACGCGTGAAGAATCATGCATGAAGGGCGAAAAGAAAATGATAAACGGTCAGTTGTATATAATCCGAAACGGCAAAACCTATACCGTGCAAGGGCAGGAGGTGAAAGGGGAAAGTGGAAGGTGAAAAGTTAAAAGTTAAAAGTTAAAAGTGGAAAGTGAAAAGTGAAAGGTGAAAGATGATAAAGTTATTATTTATAGCAAGTGTGTTACCAGCCATTTTGGCGGGTGAATTTACAGCGAAGACGCTGAGTGTGGCAGAGCAGGACAGCATTCTGGGAGTACATAGTACAGAGTACAGAATGCAGACCCGTTACAGGTTAGAGAGTGAGAATGCGGAGCAGATTTTTCGTCATTCGCAAGTGGCGGACTGGTTTGTGTATGATACGATGCGGCATACACGCAAGCAGTTAGGCGCAGGTATGTTCGGTGAAGGAGTGCCCGTGCGAGACGCGGAAATGAGTCCGAACGGGCGCTATGTGGCTTTCGCGAAAGATAATAATCTGTATATTCACAAGTGCGATTTCGGTACCGAAGTGGCGGTAACGAAGGATGAGAACCGCAACATCATCAACGGTGTGGCGGACTGGTTGTATGAGGAGGAATTCGGTACGACGGCGCTATTTGCGTGGAGTCCCGATTCCCGCCAATTGGCGTATGTGCGATTAGATGAGACTGAAGTGCCGACGTTTAGCTGGGAAGAGTTCTTAGGAATACAGAATACAGATTGCTCCGCTGACAGAGCACAGACCTATCCTCAATATCCACGCCTTGAATCGCTCCGTTATCCGAAAGCAGGCTGCGCCAATGCGAAGGCGAGCGTTTGCGTTTATGACGTGGCGACAAAAGGGATAGTCAGGATTAGCGGGTTAGAGGTTAGCGGATTAGGGGATTATTATATCCCTCGTTTGAGATGGACGGAGAATGGCGACTTGTTAGTACTGCGGTTGAATAGAGACCAGACAAAGATGGAAGTGTTGAGTTGTAATGCCCGTTCAACGATTGTTCATCCGTTGTATCGCGAGGAGAGCAAGCAGTATTTTATCGATTATACGCTTTTTGACGAATGGCTGTGGTTGAATGACGGTTCGTTCATCGCGCTGAGTGAGAAAGACGGTTGGCGTCGTGCGTATTGGCATAGTGCGCAGGGTATTCAGCAGAAAGAATTAACTCCTTCCGGCATCGATGTGACGGCGCTTTATGCAGTGGACGAGAGCACACGAACACTCTATTATCAAGCTGCTCCGACACCTTCAACGCGCTCTGTATATGCCGTGAGTTTGAAGAAAACCAGTGCACCCGTTCTGTTATCGGAAGGCGAGGGCATGCATAGTGCGCGATTCAGTAAGGATGCCAAGTGGATGATAGAATGCTATCAGAGTTTCGAGCAACCGAACACGTATATGCTTTATAAAGCGGAAAGAGGTCAGTGGCGCGTGGAGGAAATTATTATTGATAATATGGAAGTGCATGAAGCATGGCATGCTTACGGTCTGCCCGAGCCGGAGATGATACGGATTCCGAACGGTCAAGGCCAGGAACTGGAGGCAATGCTTCTCAAGCCCTCAACTGTAAGTCCTCAGCCGGTTCCTTTGGTAGTGATGCATTACAGCGGTCCTGCGAGTCAGCGTGTGCTGAACCGGTGGCGCAAACGATTTGAATATGCATTAGTGGAGCAGGGATACGCGGTACTGATTGTAGATCCTCGCGGTTCAGATTGCCGAGGTCGTGCGTGGCGTAATGAGACTTATATGAATCTGGGCGTCAAAGAGGCGGAGGACCTGATTGCTGCAGCCCGGTTTATCGGTCAGCGTGAAGATATAGATGCAGACCGGATGGCACTTCTCGGCTGGAGTTACGGCGGTTATCAGACACTTTTCACGATGAGTCAGAAAGATCATCCATTTAAAGCCGGCATAGCGATAGCTCCTGTAACCGACTGGAAACTATACGACAGTGCTTATACAGAGCGCTATATGCGTCGTCCTCAGGTGAATGACCGAGGGTATAAATCGGCTTCCCTGTTGCCTCGCGCCAAGGATTTGACAGGCGATGTACTGATTATTCACGGTACGGGGGATGATAACGTGCATGTACAACATACGATGCAGTATATCAATGCATTAGTGGAGGCAAACAAGCAGTTTGAGATGCAGTTATACCCGGATGATAATCATTTCCTGCGCAAAGGAAATAACTACGTGCATATGCACGAGAAGGTTCTTCGCTTTTTAGCAAAGGAACTTCATATGTAATTAAATTTTAGATTGAAGATTTTTAATTTTATATTATCATGAAAAAGTACGCTTTGGGAATCGACTTGGGCGGTACCGGCACCAAGTTCGGTTTGGTAAATGACGAAGGTCAAGTATTACGCAGTAGTAGTCTTCCTACTCAGCAGTATCCGGATATAGATGAATACTGCGATGTGCTGTGCGCAGGTCTCAAACAATTGGTGGCAGACGAGGGTCTGGATATGAGTGACATTGTAGGAGTCGGATGCGGTGCTCCGAATGCGAATTTCTATTCGGGTTGCATTGAGCAGGCGCCCAACCTGCCGTGGAAAGGAGTAGTTCCGTTTGCCAAACTGATTAGCGAACGAATGGGTGTTAAATGCACAATCACCAATGACGCGAATGCAGCAGCGCAGGGAGAGATGATTTATGGTAGTGCCCGCGGAATGAAGAATTTCATCGTTATCACGTTGGGAACGGGTGTAGGCAGCGGTATCGTTATAGACGGCAAGTTATTATACGGTCATGACGGTTTTGCCGGCGAGTTAGGGCATTGTAAGATAGACCATACCGGCAACGGACGTCTTTGCGGTTGCGGCCAGAAAGGGTGTATAGAAGCATATGCATCAGCCACCGGCGTAGCGCGGACCGCCAAAGAGATTGTTACGGCAACGACACAACCCACACTGCTTCGTCAAGTGGCTGATATAGACCATATTACATCGAAAGATGTATTCGATGCCGCAGAGAAAGGAGACCTTGTCGCCAAACAGATTTTCGATTATACAGGTCATTTATTAGGACAGAAACTGGCAGACTTTGTTCATTTCTCCAGTCCTGAGGCCATCATCTTATTCGGTGGTTTAACCAAGTCCGGTCACTGGATTATGGACCCGATTCGCGAGGCGCTGGACGATAATCTGATGCCGATATGGAAGGGAAAGATACCTGTTTCTATATCCATACTCAAAGACAGTGATGCAGCCATTTTAGGCGCGTCTTCGTTGGCATGGTAAAACTTAGAGATACATGGCAGTACCTTTACCCGTATGGCGAGTTCCGTACGGGTAAGGCTGTTTATCTCACTTTCGACGATGGACCTATACCGGAAGTAACACCAAAAGTGTTAGCCGTTTTAGCGAAGTATGCGCTCAAGGCCACTTTTTTTATGGTAGGCGAGAACATAAACAAGCATCCGGATGTATATACACAGGTTGTGCAGGCCGGACATTCGGTGGGCAATCATACGTATAATCATCTGAAAGGTTGGCGCACTCCTTTTAAGGAATACATGGCGAATGTAGAGAAATGCGCCGTAACGATGGCCGCTCAACCGCTGTCTCCTTCCTCCACGAATCTCTTATTCCGACCGCCTTATGGCAAGGCAACGTTGCATCAACGCATAGCGTTGCATAGGATGGGTTATCGGCTGATTTTTTGGGATATACTGACCAGAGATTACAATGCGTCTGTCACACCGGAACAAATGCTACGTAAGATACAAATGCAAGTCCGTCCGGGCAGTATCATCAATTTTCACGACTCGCTGAAGTCGAATGAACGGATGTTGGCGGTGTTGCCTCAAGTTATAGAATGGCTACAAAAAGAAGGTTACGAAATAAGAGGGCTATAAAATAAGAGGGCTTCGAAGGCCCTCTTATTATTTGTGATTTGTAATTTGTGATTTATTATTTAGTAGCTTTCCTCTTCGGACGGGAAGCTGCTGTCTTTTACGGCACCGATATAACTGCTCACAGCCTCTTTCACTTCGCCCGCCAGGGCGGCAAAATGGCGTAGGAATTTCGGTTTGAATCCTTGGTTAAGTCCGAGCATATCGTGCAGTACGAGCACTTGGCCATCGCAGTGATTTCCCGCTCCGATACCGATGACAGGACACGAGACCGTTTTGGTCACTTTATCTGCCAAGGCAGCAGGGATTTTCTCCAATACGATAGAGAAACATCCTGCCTCGTCCAGCAGTTTAGCATCATGCATCAGTTTTGCGGCCTCTGCGTCTTCTTTCGCGCGCAAGCCGTAACCGCCGAACTGATTGACACTCTGCGGCGTTAATCCGAGGTGACCCATGACAGGAACGCCGGCCTGAACCATATGGCGTATAGCCGGTAAAATCTCTTCTCCTCCTTCCAGTTTGACAGCATCACAGCCGGATTCTTTGATAATCTTAATGGCATTGCGCACCGCCTCTTCTTCACTAACCTGATAACTGCCAAATGGCATATCGCATACAACAAGCGCATGCTGAGCTGCCCGAACGACACCTTTGGTTAGAAAAATCATCTCATCCACCGTGATGGGGAGTGTGTATTGATTTCCGCAAACCACGTTGCTGGCACTATCGCCCACGAGTAGCATGTCAATGCCCGCTTCATCAACCAACGAGGCAAGGGTGAAATCATAACTGGTCAACATGGCTATTTTCTCACCGTTGGCCTTCATCTGACGCAATTTAGCGGTCGTCATCCGCGTATTTTGAACATGTACAGACATATCATTTGAACAAAAAAGCGCACAAAGGTACAACAATTTTTGGAAATGTGCAAAAAAAAGTGTACCTTTGCAGCGCAAATGAAGCAAAACATCCCAATATTTGTCGGTTTAAGTGCTCTTTTAGTGCTTTTATTCGGTTTGGACGTATGCAGCGGCAGTGTATGGTTGTGGCCGTTTGGAGAGCTGAATATGATGGAGCAAATGATTCTTCATTCGATTCGTTTGCCGAAGGCACTGACAGCAATTATGGCCGGTTCCGCGTTGTCTATAGCAGGTTTGATTATGCAAACGCTGTTTCGTAATCCGTTAGCCGGTCCGTACACGCTGGGTGTCTCGTCCGGAGCAAGCCTTGGCGTTGCATTTCTAACCATGCTATCCGGTATTAGTGGTGTCTTGGTTAGCGGATTATCGATAGGTTTGCCTCTTTTCGCATGCCTCGGTGCAACGCTTGTATTACTTCTGGTGCTGGTTGTCAGCCGTCGTGTGACGAATAATGTGAGCCTGCTGATTGTCGGTTTGATGTTCGGTTCGATTGCCGGTGCGTTGGTTAGTCTGTTGCAAAATTTTGCTAATCCAGATGCCCTCAAGCTGTTCATTGTCTGGACTTTAGGCTCGCTCAGCAGTGTGGGATGGGATGATATGCAGTTGTTGGTGCCAATACTATTAATCGGAACACTGTTTGTATTGCTGGCATTAAAACCGCTGAATGGTCTGTTGTTAGGAGAGGATTATGCGCGTGGGTTAGGCATCAATGTAGAGCGTACACGTCTGTTTATAGTGTTAGCGACAGGTCTCTTGGCCGGAGGAGTGACCGCATTCTGCGGCCCGATAGCTTTTATAGGAGTGGCAGTGCCGCATATAGCGCGAGGCATACTGCGCTCATCTAACCATCGCTTGACGTTACCAGCATCCGCATTGATAGGCGCATGTCTATTACTGCTATGTGACGTGCTCTGTTCGCTCTTCGTCTATCCGTTGCCTATCTCTACCGTTTCCGCACTCTTTGGCGCACCGGTAATTATTTGGATTATTCTCAAGAATAAGTAGAATGAAACATATAGACACAACAAATATGTGCGGTCACTTGCACCGAAAGTTATTTGCCCCGGACGGAGAATATAGCACTATCCGAGAACAAATTTTATAGCTTATATTCGCCTTCGGGTGGTAATGAACGACGATGTGCAAGCCGAGGCACTCAGCCGGGCTGCGCAGAGTGCCATCCGGAGGTATCCGTATTTTATGATCTCCATCAGCGGCACAGCCGTTGTGATAGACTAATGACATACGACGAGTACATAGTGCAGCAACAACAAGCGATAGACGAGGAGCAGCAGGAGGATAGTTGTTTCCTTGAATACCAGCCAGAAGGGCAATTTGTAAGAGGGCATTGAGATATGGACTATTTACCGCAAAATCCAGCGATACTTGTGTCGAGCGTGAACATGCTCCTACGAGATGAAGAATTCGACTCGCTCGAAGCGCTTTGCTATGCGTTCAATCAAGAGCCGGAGCAGATAAAGAGTTACCTGTTCGCCAATGGCTTCGTTTGGAGCGAAGACCAGCAACAGTTCCGACCAATTGGCTACGACGCATGATACCAAAAGAAGCCATAGAGATAGCCTATAGTTTTCTGCATCAGAAGCGGAACGTCTACATCCATTCCACGCTCGACTGGCAGAAGGATGACATCGAATATGCGATTAACTAATGGCTCAGAAGATACAGAAAACGAATGTGTGTCGATTGCTCGATGCGGCAGGGATCGCATATGAGTTGATTGAGTACGAGGTGGATGATTCCGATTTGAGTGCTACGCACGTGGCGGAACAGTTAGGTGAGGATGTGGATGCCGTCTTCAAGACTATTGTGTTGGAGGGCGACAAGGTCAAGCATTTTGTATGTGTAGTGCCCGGAGCATGTGAGGTGGACTTGAAGAAAGCAGCTCGCGCCAGCGGCAACAAATCCTGCAAACCCATTCCGCAAAAGGAGTTGCTACCGCTCACCGGTTACATCCGTGGCGGCTGTTGTCCGATAGGCATGAAGAAACCTTTTCCGTCGTACATCGACGAGACGTGTCTGCTGCATGAGAAGATTTATGTCTCTGCCGGACAGCGTGGTATGCAACTCCGCCTCGCGCCGCAAGACTTGATTAAATACGTACCATTAGAAGTAAGCGATTTGATATGAAAAAGATTATTTTTATGATGGCATCGCTACTGATGTTTGTAGGATGCACAACGAAAAAGCCCGCAGAGGCAAACAATGAAAACGAATTAATCAACGAACAACTTATGCAAGAAAACATGAAAGAGGTACAAGCGTACCTGAAGGAATGCAGTGCATTCTTCATCGCCACAGTAGATGGCGACCAACCGCGTGTACGGCCGTTTGGTGTGTCGGAAATCATCGACGGACGTCTGTATATTATGACCGGCAAACGCAAAGATGTATTTAAACAGATGGCTGCCAACAGCAAGTTTGAGATCTGCGCACTCAAGCCATCCGGAGCAGAGTGGATGCGTCTGAGCGGCACACTGGTGAATGATGAGACGCTGGCTGTCAAGGAGGAGTTTCTGAACCGCAACGAAGAGCTGAAATCGATGTATCGCGCCGACGATGACAACATGGCTGTGCTTTACATCCAGGATGCTACCGCTCGTTTCTGCTCTTTCTCTGCTCCCGAACGCAAAGTGACGTTCTGATATGAGTAAATTGTAGCGTATGGAATTTAGACCAATGCCCAAAATTCGCGAAATAATAGCAGCTAAGAAGTGCGTCATTTACGCAGACGAGCAGCCGCAAGTGCTGCTCATTCAGCCGGTGGGTGAGCATGAGGATGCTACGCTGGATGCGGAGATAGAGGCGATCAGAGAAGCGGTGCATGTGCCGTTTGTTTTTGCCGGTTTTGCGATAAGCGACTGGGAAGAAGAACTCACGCCGTGGCATGACCCGAATATCTCTCTGCGACAATCGGTTGGTGACCATGCTTTTGAGACATTGGACTTTATCACAGAACATCTAATGCCGTACATATTTGAGCGATATGGCAAGTTACCTGTTGTGTTGGGAGGGTACTCGTTAGCTGGTCTATTTGCACGTTGGGCGGTCTGCAAAGAGGAGTGCTTTGACGCTGTTGCAGCCGCTTCTCCATCGCTTTGGATTGTGGCATGGAAAGGCTTCTCTGACGCGCATGAGGTGTATGCACGCTATGTCTATCTCAGTCTCGGCGACCGCGAAGAGATCACCAAGAACAAAGCCATCGCGCAAGTGGGCACCAATGTCCGCTGGGAGTATGATCATCTGCAACGCACAATAGGTTCTGACCATTGCACGCTCGTTTGGGAAAAAGGTGGTCATTTCATCACTCCACATCTTCGCCTCGCTCGTGCTTTTGCTTGGTGTGTCAATTCGCTAACAAATTAAAAAACTTCTGCTGGGTTGTAAGCTGGGCAGAAGAAAGCCTTAATCTAATTATCGTTCAGTCAAGTTAGTGCCGTGACGCAGTTTTTAATTAAAATCCCCGTAACAAAAAAAGAGAGTTAAAAACTCTCTTTTCGTTTGCCTCATTGCCCTCTTAGGCGGAGGCCACTTCTCCCATTCCGTCGGGAGAACGCTCCTGGGTGGAGAGTGGGGCTCGCACAGCGCGGAGCGCAGATCGCAGCGAGTGAAACGAGCAAGAACCTGGCTTAAAGCGCCCTCACCTCCTCCGTTTTTTGTATAGTGGCTCATCCGCAAGGATATTATCTGGTAGTTCGGGCGTATAGGAAGCTTGCTTACTGATACGCACGGAGTACCCCGATAATACGTACCGCAAGGAACAAGCCACTATATAAAAAAAAAGACATCCCGAAGGATGTCTGTGGGTGGAGAGTGGGGCTCGAACCCACGACACTCGGAACCACAATCCGATGCTCTGCCAACTGAGCTATGACCACCATGTCGCCTTTAATTTCTCAAAAGCGGGTGCAAAGGTACTGCTTTTTTCTGATATGTGCAAATTTTAGCGTAACTTTTTTAAAAAAATATGCTTTATTGCTGCATTATTTCTGCTAATGGTATCTTGACGAAGTCCCTTTGCTGCCAAAATTTATGAGGAAGCGTTAACTCCGGGGTATCAAGGCAAATCTCCTGTCCTTGCTCATCAAAAACACGTATCATATCTATGTCGATATTCCTGTCGGAATAGATTGGAGATTGGAGATTGGAGATTGGAGATTTGTGATTTGTGATTTGAGATTTTGTTTCGCGTCCGAGCGCGCGTTCGATGGCTTGTGTGGCATATAGTACATCTAACGGCTCTTTAGTCGATTCTACGGCACAACAGAGGTTGCAGAAAGCATTCTCAGATTCAAATCCCCATGGCTCGGAGTAGAAAAAGGACGAGCAGCGTAGGATAGTGCCTATTTGCTGCTCGATTCGTTGTAACGCATTGCGGATAGTTTGTTCGCGTTCGCCGAGGTTGCTGCCTAAAGAGAGATAGTATAACATAAATAAACGGCTATTGCTTCAAAATCACGGGATATATACTATGTATATATAGGGTAGGGCAGGATGCGAGATAACTTCGATCAAAGTGCCTTGAAAGTGCGATCAGTTCTGTGTAGTTAGCGTGTTGTATTCTGTCGTTAGTGTGTTTTGGATAATAGATCTCTCGAGCATGACGGCTTGTGGATAGATGACGGACGATTGAACGACCGGAGATGCGTCTAACCAGTGGAAGGCCTTATTCGTGCGGTCCATGGCAAAGACTACAATGAGAACGATAATGCCATATTTGACCACTCCGAAGAAAGCTCCCAGCATTCTATTAGCCCATCCGAGGTGAATGGCCCGTAGGAACTTGTTCATCAGCCGTGCGAGTATAGACAGTATAATAGCAATAGCCAAGAAGATGAGCACGTAGGCAACAACGTCACATACATCTTTGGGCCAAGCGAACTGAGCGAGTATCCACTCAGAGAAGTCGGGCGCCATCCATCGCGAGCCAAGCACTCCGAGAATCACCACCACGATGGCGATGATCTCGGAGATAAGCCCGCGCATAAGTCCTCTCACCAAGCCCACGAGGAGCGGGAGAAGTAATAAGACGTCCAGCCAATTCATTACCAGAGTATAGGCGGTAATACAGGATCCGGTTTCTCTTCCGGTTTATCCTTCATGTATTCTTCGTAATACACGGGGTCAAACTCTTTCGGAACCCACGGATTTCCTTCTTCGTCCACCATCTTAATATCCGGAATACCGATACCCTGGATACCACGCGGCGTAACCGACCAGTTGTATGCCCACACATTGTTAAGCGAACCGGATTTGTTGCCTGTTGCATTATCGCAGTACCATCCAAGAATACCGGTAACGGTACCTGTCCATCTGTCGCAGAAAGCAACTGCTTTGGTAGTATCCTCAGCAGCACCCGGAATGAAGAAATAAGCGAACTTACAATATTCCGAGTTGGAGCAGCATATAGCTTTCGTACCACTGGCGTTTTTGAGGATACGGCTTTGCGGGAAGCCGATGTTATTGGTGGTAGAAGCGAACACATTCGCCGTAGTTACAGAATCCGGGTGCTTGTACACGCAGGACACTTCCTCGCCGTCATCGTTAGCCTGTCCGGTAAAATGCACTTTGGTGAGTACAACAAGTCGACCGTCGGCTTTACGGATTTTATCCATATTTTCCTTGTTGATGGTCGGTTTCTCCGGCACTTGGTTGAACAACTGCACGAGCGACAGTGTGTCGTATTTCAGTTTCGATTGATCCGGAGTTCCGATGAAACGAACCGCTTTTCTAAAGACCGCAGAAGGAATACGTCCGGGTGCCCATCCTACTTTCTGTGCCGCAACGAGGGCAAAGATATTATTGTTATAGGACGGGATACAGAGTTGCGGTTGGTTCGAATAACGTCCGACAGCCAAGCCGTTACAGCGTATTAAAATCTCTTGTCCGATTTGGAACATACCACCGCTGGACCCCATATCAACAGAGATACGCAGGTTCTGCTGTTCTCCATTGACGATTTGCTGTATAACCATCGTTTTATAGAAGTTACCAGCGAAGTCATCCGTAGAGACACGTCCGCGGATGTAGATACCTCTGCCCGTAGAAGGAATCGTATCAACAGAGAAGAGGTAAATACCGTTTCCGTTCGTGGCACGCGTACGATAGGAAGCTTCTGTTTGGCTGGCAAAATCACCTTCCTCCGTCATGCATGAATCGAGGAACTCATTGAGTTCGAAGATCTTAAATCCTTCCGGATTCTCCGCCGCCAATTCCTGCATCAACTGATTCTCATCCCAGTTAGGCAGCACATCTTTCTCTTCTATCGCACTTGGTTCGCAAGAAGTCATCAACGCCATAACGGGCATAGCCAATGCTATAGCAAATATATAAATAGACTTTCTCATTGTAGTTAGAATTTATAAGTTACAGTTAAGAAGAAGTTGATCCCCCAAGCATAGTAATACTTTGACGGATATTTCCAAGCATTAGCCGTGATTACAGAGTTCTTATAATCAGCTACACCTTGCTGGACCGCACGCGGAAGACGGGCTTGCTGGTATCCACCCGTTTTGAAATGCGTGTTATTCGTCAAGTTGGTAATACTGAGGTTGATAGAGAGCGATTGACGTTTCGGGAGATACAGCAATTTACCTACAGAAGCATCAATGATAAAGCGGTTCAGCGGGTTGGTAGCCGCGAGGCTTTCCTGCATCGTCATCAGGTTGTACGGGTAATTCAATACAGGCACGCCGTTAGCATCCAGAACGGCATTTTCATAATGCGCGTTTCCTTGCTCGTCCACTTCCACGCGGAGTGTGTTGTTATCCGTAGTAGCGATTGCCAAAGCTTGGCTGTCTCCGAACCACCCATTCACTCTCGAACCATCGAGGCGAACGCCGGTGAACAGACCTTGCAGTCGGCGGCTTGGCGCCACAGAAAGGTAGTTCCAGTCATGGTAACTAACTGTGACATCTGCGAACCACATTTTCGGGTGGAAGAAAGAGAGTTTGAGGCTGGCGTTTACTTGCGGTCCAGAAGCAATCTTCAATCCCTTGAGCAGCACTTTATCCGTGGTCTCGAAGATCAGTTCGTTCGTCACCGGATTTTGTGTCATAGGCATTCCGTTTTCAGCCGACATAATCGCGATAGCGTCGCTGGTGTAGCGATAATCGCCCACCGATGCCACACCGGTCAGGGTGAAGTATGTACCCAGTTTGACGGCCGCGGCAGCTTCTATACCCATGAAGCGCTTTCCTATACCACTCATAGCTTGGTTGACAAACGTACGCGCTTCGTCATCATAGAATCCGTTCAACTCGGCGCCATCCCAACTCTGGGTGAAGAATCCGGTAATACGACCGCGGATAATGGGGTAGTTGAATTCGTATGTCAAGTCACCACCAGCCACTTTCTCACTAGCAGCAAAGAACTCGCCCAAGTTTTTCGCATTGTCGTGGATATAAATCGGTTCTATCACGCGGTCGTGCACGCGCTGAGAAATATAGGCATCGCGCGCGTACGGAGCACGAGTCTCAGCTATGGCATTCAGTTTCAGTCGATTACGTCCGTTGATTTTATAGGTTACACCGAGCTTGAAAGCCGGGTCCAAGAAATGGTGTGCATCGCCCAGATAGGTGGTTCCTGCATGCACTTTTGTCTCGAGTTCCTCCAGACCGAGCGGTTTGATACGCGAGTACGCGTCCTGACCAAAATAACGCTCTGGGTGAAGGTTTGCTGTCGGGTCTTGAGCCAGTTTACGTTCAGCCGCGTAAGCCAAATACCAAGCACGACCGTTCAGCATGTTCGTGCTACGTTGCATCATGCTATAATTCAACTGGAGTGCATAGTAGAGATCCACTTCGTTGAACGACCACTCATTCTGGAACCATGCTTTCATGTTACCCATGTATATGTTGTAGTCGTATCCGAAACGGCGTGTCGTGGAATTGATAACAGAGTTGTAGTCTTCAGCGATCTCGTTCTTACGCACGTTTGCTATATCTTTCTGAGTATAACCGCTGTTGGTAGCTAACTCCTTGATATCACGGTCGGCGAAAGCATCAATATCTATCCATTGATTCGCGCCCAGCAGATCGTCAATCGTCTTATAATGAATACCTTGCGAGAACTTACCCTCCAAGCCAAGTGTCATCCGGAGATGCTCATACTTGGTGTTTACGTAGTTCAGAGAAGCCGCTGCTTCTTGGATGTCATTATGACGGCGCTCCAAAATATAACGTGCCGATGCTTCCGGATTATTGTGGTTGTTCTGGAAGTTGGCCGCATAGATATTTTCCCAATCTATCTGCGTGGTTTTGTTATCACGTGACTTCCACAGATTAACGAGTTGGTTGTATTTATCCTTATCTACAGACGGTCCCACCAAGTTACCATCTGCGGCAATAAAGCCTTCTCCGAACGTTTTGCCGTTCATGTCATGACCGATAAACAACCCCCAGGGATAGTGTGCACCGGTCTCCAAATCGTAGAGCTGCGAAGCAGAAGGTTCATAGTTCGGGTTAGCGATTTGACCATCCCACATTGCCGATGGCAGATTGCGGTAGTAGTCAGGACGCGGGTCCGGAGCATTATTGAAGTTAATTGCTGAATTGGAATACATCGAATAGTGATATCCAGCAGCCAGTTTCAGTTTCTGCTTCTCGTCTATATTGAGTTCATAGGACAGGATGGCGGTCGGGTCATAAGACTTCACGATGCGCGAGTTGCGCACCTTGCCGTTCTGGTAACCCCAGTAGGGGTTATAGTTGTTAGAACCTGTCAAATCATATACTTCCTGCGTTACAGCGGCATTCTGGCCACGCTCTGTCGGCGCACCGAAAGTAATCAGTTTCAGACGAGCGTTGTCCCAAATCTTCTCTGCCGAAAGGAAATAACCGAGCGAGTAGTATTTGATACCTTCTCCAATGATACCTTTGTTGTCGATGTACGGCGAGAAGCGGTAAGCCAATTGGGCGATGACAGCCCATCCGTTTGCCATGACACCACTGGCGTAGGTAGCATTAACACGCGCTTTGTAGTTACGGTTCGTTCCTGCCGCACCTACTTTCCAGCCTTGCGCATAACGGCTGGCGCCCATCAGGTAGTTTGTTGACTGCGCCAGGCCACCAAAGGTGAAGTTCGTTGCTTCAATTGGGTTGAGCACCTCTTTGTATCGGCTGGCGTCGTTCAGACCTCCCATGGCAGAGTAGTTGAAGTTACCACGTTCTTGGGAGTTGAAATTCAGACCCTCGATGTAGTAATTCTCTGCATTGGAGTTGTACCCACGATTGCGGTAACGCGCTGTGGACCAGCCGAATGAGGTGGTAGCATTGAAGACATCGGTCGAAGCGGATGAAGAGGAAGCCTGAGCTTGCGAACGACCTTCATCGTCCGTCATCTCTTCCTCAGTCAGATTCAAAAGAATCTCATCCTGCGCTTGCGTCACAATGTCTTGTTGCAGAGCAATTGCCTCCATTTCGTTGGCTTGATTGTCCTTGAGGTTGATGAGTTCGAGCGCAGCCACATAGCCGTCAGCCTCGATAACCACCTCTTCGTCCATCGCCTCCAAATAGAGCAATGAAAACTCACCAGACGCGTTAGTCGTAGTGGAAATGTTTTGGTTCGCCAATGTTATCTTGGCGCCCACCACAGGTGCCTGCGTGGACTCGTCGATAACGCGACCCTTGAGAGATGTCTGTGCGTACGCCGCCATACTCAGCGCAAACATAAACATCAGCGATAGGAGTTTTGGGACCCCAAACGCACGATTCATTTCGTGTTTCATACGATTGTTTGTTAGTGTTTTTATGGTTAATATTATCGTTTATTAAAATTCTGCACTTTTTGGTGTACGCGGGAAGGGAATCACGTCGCGTATGTTCTGCATTCCCGTCACGAAGAGCATCAGTCGCTCAAAGCCCAATCCGAAGCCTGCGTGCGGTGCAGCTCCGAAACGGCGGGTGTCCAAATACCACCACATATCTTTCATCGGAATATGACGACGCTCTATCTCGTTATTCAATTTTTCTAAACTTTCCTCACGTACTGAACCTCCGATAATCTCGCCTATCTGCGGGAACAGGACATCGGTGCCCTGAACGGTCTTTCCGTCTTCATTGATTTTCATGTAGAAGGCCTTGATATCTTTCGGATAGTCAGTCATGATAACTGGTTTCCCGAAATGTTCTTCAACCAGATAGCGCTCGTGCTCCGAACTCAAATCATCTCCCCAGTTACATGGGAACTCAAACTTCCGACCATTCTTTATTGCCTCCTGAAGGATGCGAATGCCCTCGGTATACTCCAAACGGACAAATTCGGTATCCACTACGGATTTCAGACGCTCAATCAGCCCTTTATCCACAAACTGGTTGAGGAACTCCAGATCATCCATACAGTGGTCGAGCGCCCAGCGAACGCAGTACTTGATGAAGTCTTCCTCCAAGTCCATCAGTTCGTCTTTTTGAATAAACGCTACCTCAGGTTCAATCATCCAGAACTCCGCCAAGTGGCGCGGCGTATTACTATTCTCCGCGCGGAAAGTGGGACCGAAGGTATAAATCTTACCTAAGGCCATTGCGCCCAACTCACCTTCCAACTGTCCGCTGACGGTTAGTGCAGCCATCTTGCCGAAGAAATCATCGCTGTAATCGATTTGTCCGTCCTCGGTTTTCTTGAGGTTATAGAGGTTCTTGGTGGTCACCTGGAACATCTGTCCGGCACCTTCGCAGTCACTTGCGGTAATGAGCGGCGTATGGAAATAGAAATAGCCGTGCTCATGGAAATAGGTATGAATAGCCATCGCCATGTTATGTCTGATACGGAAGACCGCACCAAACGTGTTCGTGCGAGGACGGAGATGGGCGATGGTACGGAGGAACTCCATCGACAGACCTTTTTTCTGCAGCGGGTATTTCTCCGGGTCGGCAGTGCCGTACACTTCCAAGTCCGTCAACTGAATCTCTACAGCCTGACCGGAACCCTGGCTCTCCACTAAAATGCCCGTGGCAGAGATACAGGCACCGGTAGTTACCGGCTTGAGTTGTTCTTCATCAAACTGCGTGAGGTCCACTACAATCTGAATATTCTTAATCGTGGAACCGTCGTTGAGGGCGATGAACGAGATGTTCTTGTTGCCGCGACGGCTGCGGACCCATCCACGCACATTGATGCTTGCACCAAAATCCGTGCGTTTAAGGGCGTCTATGATAACTGTTCTTTGCATATATAACTTTTCACTTTTAACTTTTCACTTTTAAAATGCCGGTGCTATATTTTCGCCTAATCCGTTGTACGAGGCGCCGTCCGGTCCCATCTGTTGGCTGAACGACACAGCACCCATCGAGTTATTCATACTCGATTGAATGGATACCGTGCTTTCTCCGCCGCGCGGAGCCATCTCATCGGCATCTAACGCTTCGTCTTCGTTCTGGAACTTGGCATATTTGCCGCGGAAACGGAGCCATATAGAATCGGTAGCGCCGTTACGGTGCTTGGCGATAATGATTTGTGCCAAACCACGCAGGTCCTTACCTGTTTTATCGTCTGTATATAGGTGGTAGTACTCCGGACGATGGATGAAGCATACAAGGTCAGCATCCTGTTCGATAGCACCAGACTCACGCAAGTCCGCCAATTGAGGGGTCTTGCCTTCCACGCCTTGACGTGCTTCCACACCACGGTTCAACTGCGAGAGAGCGATGATAGGTATATCCAACTCTTTGGCGAGTGCTTTTAAGTTACGGGAGATAATACTTACCTCCTGCTCACGGCTTCCAAAGCCGGAACCCTGGGCGTTCATCAACTGCAGATAGTCAATGATAATCAGCTTGATGCCATGCTCGCGAACCAGTTTGCGTGCTTTGGAGCGCAACTCGAAAATAGAGAGTGAAGGTGTGTCATCCAAATAGAGCGGAGCACCCTTCATAATGTTTATCTTCGCGTTGAGCCGCTGATTTTCACTTTTGGTCATCTTGCCGGTTTTGATACGGTCGCCTTCCAACTCACATACATTCATTATCAGACGGTTAACGAGTTGTACGTTACTCATCTCCAGAGAGAAGATAGCTACCGGTATCTGATGGTCAATCGCCATATTTTTTGCCATTGAGAGCACGAAGGCTGTTTTTCCCATAGCCGGTCGCGCCGCGATGATAATCAGGTCCGGTGCTTGCCAGCCGGATGTGAGTTTATCCAGATCGTGGAAGCCCGATGCTATGCCGGATATAGAACCGTCATTCTTTGCTGCCTTGTTCATGCGCGCGAAAGCTTCTTCTATCACCGGGTCAATCTGTGTCACATCGCGTTTCTGCGAGCGTTGCGAGATCTCGAAGATACCGGCTTCGGCTTCTTGCATCAATTCTTCTACATCTTGTGTCTCGTCGAATCCCTTTTCCTCGATGGTAGCTGCCATTGCGATGAGATCGCGCGCCGTTGCTTTCTGTGCGATAATCTGTGCATGGTAACGCAAGTGTGCCGTGGATGCCACGCGGCGGGTTAGTTCCGCCAGATAGATAACCCCTCCGGCTTTCTCCAGCGTACCCATGCTCTTCAGTTTTTCTCCTACAGAGAGCGCATCGATAGGCAGGTCCTTGTTCGCCAATTCTCTTATAGCCTCATAGACTACGCGGTTCTGGTCTTTATAGAAAACCTCCGGACGCAATAAATCCGCAACTGTACCATAGGCATCTTTCTCAATCATCAGCGCACCGAGAACAGAGTCTTCCAACTCCTGCGCTTGAGGGGGCAATTTGCCCAACTCATTGGCACCCACTTTGATGATGGTGGTCTGAGAGGCGCGCTTACGATTGCTATTTTTGCTTGATTCTGCCATATTCAGCTAATAAATTGTTTGCAGCTATAAAACTGCTTATCTCGTTGTTCAGTACCTGGTGTTCCGCTATTTCTATCAGGTGTTCCATTTGTTCGTTCTTGTAGAATCCGTCCAGCAACGCCTGGTTAATAGTCTCGTACATCCAGTATTTAGCTTGTTCTGTGCGGTGGGCCTCAAAGAAACCGTTCTTTTTGGTAAACGCGATGTATTGCTCGATATTCTCCCATACTTCCATCACACCGCTGTGGTCGATAGATGAGCAGCAGATAGCGTCGGGTTTCCAGCCGGACAGCGTAGGCGGGAAGAGCGCTAAAGCGTTTTTGAAGCCCACGCGCGCAGCGCGAGCGCGTTCTATATTATTTCCATCGCATTTATTGATGGCTATTCCGTCCGCCATTTCCATAATACCGCGCTTGATACCTTGCAGTTCATCGCCGGTACCTGTTACTTGCAGTAATAGAAAATAATCGACCATCGAGTGTGCAGCGGTCTCCGACTGTCCCACGCCTACTGTTTCCACCAGTATAGTGTCAAACCCTGCGGCTTCGCAAAGCACAATGGTCTCACGTGTTTTCCGCGCCACGCCGCCTAATGAGCCCGCGGACGGGCTGGGGCGGATGAAAGCGTTGGACTTGACGGACAGTTCGTTCATACGTGTCTTGTCTCCGAGTATGGAACCGCGACTCCGTTCGCTTGACGGGTCGATGGCTAAGACAGCCAAACGCTTGCCTTTGTCACATAACTCGCTGCCTAACGATTCGATGAACGTCGATTTGCCTGCACCCGGAACACCGGTTATGCCTACACGCACGGAGTTTCCGGCATAGGGTAGGCACATCTCTATCACTTTCTGCGCGATAGCTTGGTCGGCCAGCAGGTTACTCTCCACCAGCGTTACCGCCTGACTGAGGATAGTCATGTCTCCACGGCGAATGCCCTCGAAGTACTCTTCGGGGCGCAACACCTGCTTTTTCCTATGGAAGGTAGCATAAGGATTGACACTCGGCAGGTTTTCTACACCCGCGTTGACGGTCAAACCCTTGTATTCGGCACTATTTTCCGGATGATCCATCATTCTACGGTCCACTTGACGGTCACTTTCTGACGCGAGTGTTCGTAATCGTTATTGACGAGAATTATTTGACGTGAGTATTTACCGGGCTGCAAGCCTTCTGTCCGGATGTCCAGAGCGACAGCACCTTTCTTACTGCTGCGGATTGCACGGCAACCTTTGGTGGTAATCATCGGGTCCGAGCAATAAACACGGCGGATCTCCAGCGGGTTGAAACCTATATTCTTTACGGGAATATAGGCCTTGAGCACTTTGCCTGCAGTTACGCTGCCTACATTGACCTCTGCGGGCACTTCGATAATCGGAGCAGACTGTTTGTCACCGAGCGTCAGTTGGGAGAAATCCTCTACAATGTCGGCTTTGACAGTCAGTTTGTAGGTGTTCTCTATCAGACGCTTGCCGTCAATAACCAGGTATGCGTTGAACTCTACCGGACCGTACAGTTTGGTTTTCTTGGTGTCGATGGCAAAGATGCATTTACCTACTTCGTTCGGTTGGATAGTAGGAAGCGTTATCTGGTGGATAAAACCAGCGTCAGCAGCACTGATAGCCAATTCTACGGTGTGTGCTGCCTGCGTTTCGTTGGAGTATTCCAATTCGCCAGACATCATCTCACCTTTTTTGATGGCACCCAGATCCAGCGTCTTGCTCTTCATGCGCAAGTCGCCTACAGCGATGCTATATTTGCTGGCGGGTTTAACTTGTTTGGCTTTAACGGTACCGAAGATATGAAGGTATTGAACCGGCTCGCTGGCATTGGAACGAACGGTAATCCTCTTATCAATCTTACCTGGTCTGCCATTGGCGTTGTAGGTCACGGTAATACTGCTGGTCTGACCCGGCTCTATCGGTTCGCGTGGCCAACTTGGTACCGTACAACCGCAACTCGCAGTCACGTTGTTTAAAATGAGCGGAGCCATGCCTTCGTTCTTAAAAGTAAATACAGCCGATACACGTCCGTCTTCTTCGCGTACTTCACCGAAATCATGTTCGAGCTTTTCAAATGTAAGGACAGGCTGTTGTCCCATCATGACTACTGCTATGAGAGTCATGCAGAGAGTACTTAAAATCTTTTTCATTTCACTTATCATTAAATCAATAAATTGTTCAATCATCCCGTTAGTCCACAACCCGCTTCACCTCTTTGATATCCTCTATTTTGCGGATTGCCTTGAGCAGTTCCTCCAGCTCTTTGCGGTCGTACACATATACTTCCATCGTGCCCTTGAAAATTCCGTCGTCGCTGGACACATTGATGGAGCGCATATTGATATGAAAATCCTGCGTGATGGCTTGCAGCACATGAATAAACACGCCGAATTTATCAATTCCTTTCAGTTCTATTGTTTCCACGAACGACTGCACTCGCCGAGTGTTCCAAGTAGCGGAGTAGATACGTTTGCCGTAACTGGTCTTCAGCAGATTAGCCTCGGGGCAGTCTATCTTATGGATATGCATCTGTCCGCGTTCATCCATGTAACCCAGCACTTCATCTCCGGGAATAGGATGGCAGCAGTTGCTCAGTATATATTTCTTACCCAGATCATCGTCCGTCAGCACAATGGCGTGCGGTGCTTTTTTCTTGGGCTTCTCTCCTTCACTTTTAGTCTCCCCTTTTTCTATGGATGGGCCGGGAGTGGGCTCTTCTTTCCTCTTTCCGATGAAAGGCACGTGGCTCCACCAGCTCTGACGAGGGAAGACGATCTCATGGATATTATCCAACCTGATAGTTCCCTGTCCCACTTGGGCATACAACTCATTCGGGGTCGTCAGTTGGTAGTAGTTCAACAATCGTGCCAAAACCTGATCGCGCTTATCCGTCAGGTCTTTATCCATATTGATAGCATCTTCCACCAACCGCTCGCCGTGCTTGATATAACGGCGTTCTTCACGGCGGAAATACTGTGTCAGCCCGTCCTTCGCTTTGGCGGTTGTCACCATGTTAAACCATTCTTTTTGCGGGTGTTGGCTGTTGGATGTCAGCACTTCTATCTGGTCGCCGCCACGCAGACGGTAGGATAAGGGCACTAACGCGTGGTTCACTTTTGCGCCTATACAATGCTCGCCTAACTCCGAGTGAAGCAGGAAAGCGAAATCCAAAGCCGTCGAACCGAGCGGCATCGTTTTTACTTCGCCTTTAGGCGTGAAGACGAACACCTCTTGCGCGAACAGGTTCAACTTGAATGTGCCGAGGAACTCCATCGCGTCTTTCTCGGGGTGCGCTAAGATCTCCTTAATCTCACGCAGCCATTTATCCAATTCGCTGTCGTCAGACTCACCTGTTTTGTATTTCCAGTGTGCCGCATAACCACGCTCGGCAATCTCGTTCATGCGGTCTGTGCGGATCTGCACTTCTATCCATTGCCCGTCCTTACCCATGACGGTCACATGAAGCGCCTCATAGCCGTTCGCCTTGGGGGTAGAGATCCAGTCGCGGATACGCTCGGGGTGCGGACGGTATATCTCTGTAATGGCGGAGTAAATCATCCAGCACTGGTCTTTCTCGCTCATCGATTCGTTTGGGGTGAAGATGATTCGAACGGCCAGCAAATCATACACGTCCTCAAACGAAATCTGCTGTTTCATCATCTTCTTCCATACCGAATAGACAGATTTGATGCGTGCCTTGAGCGTGAACTGATACCCCATGCTCGTCAGCCGCTCACGGATAGGAATGGCAAACTGCTCAAAACTATCCATCTGGCGCTGCTTCACCGCCTCTAATTTGCTGTGTATCTCTTCCCAAGTATCCGGATGCTCGTATTTGAAACTCAAGTCCTCCAACTCCGTTTTGATGGGGAAGAGACCGAGGCGGTGCGCTAAGGGCGCGTATATGTACTGCGTCTCACCCGCAATCTTATATTGCTTGTCTTTGGGCTGCGCACCTAATGTACGCATGTTATGTAAGCGGTCGGCAATCTTAATCAGTACCACGCGTATGTCGTCGCTTATCGTCAGCAACAGTTTGCGGAAGTTCTCCGCCTGCTCGCTCGCCTGGTCGCCGAAAACGCCACCGCTTATCTTGGTCAGGCCGCCTACTATCTGTGCTATTTTCTCTCCGAAAAGCCCCTTGATGTCCTCCACCGTATAATCGGTATCTTCCACCACGTCATGCAGCAGCGCGGCACTGATGCTTGTACTTCCCAAACCTATCTCCCGCACGCATATACGAGCCACAGCGATAGGGTGCATGATATATGGCTCTCCGCTCAAGCGCCGTACACCGTAATGCGCTTTGTGCGCAAAATTGAAGGCATGCGTAATAATCTCCACGTTCTGACGGTGGGGAGAATGCGCATAATCATCCAACAGCGCCTTAAACTCGCGTTGAATCATTTGTTCTTCTGCCGGTGTAAACACGCTTTTTTGCATAAAAACTCAAATCGGCGACAAAGGTACAAAAAATTTTTCATATGTGCAAGCGCGCGGGCATTTTTTGCTATTTTTCTTAGTCACAAAGGTACGATTAACGTTGATTTTCCTTTAATTTTCGGCCTGCAGAGGGCTTGTAGTGTCTTATGTTTTTGACAAAAAATACATCAAAAACAGTATATATACATAGTATATATACTATATAAGCGCGAAAAATGCGTTTACTTGCAAAAATAGGGCCGTTATCTTATGGCTATCTTATGGTAATCTTATGGCTATCTTATGGTAAGCATAGGGAAAGGGTAGGTAAAATCTGCGAAATGGAAACAATTGTGGTACCGGTACGAAGCAATTAGAAATGAAAAAAGCGGCCCTCGAGGGTCGCTTTTTGAAAGGGTCGCTTTTTGAAAGGGTCGCTTTTTGAACACATCCGGTTGCGTGCGCTTAGTTAATGTCTTGCACGAGGCGGACGGACCGACCCAAAAATCGATAGTTATTATACTGCCAACGCAGTTGGTAAGAATTGAAATCGAACTTATACACCGTGCTTGCGTCGGAAGGCGTAGCGGACCAGTAGTAACCGAACATATTGCAACCGATCACATCCGTGTTGTTGCCGTCACCACAACTTGCCATGCCAAGCATTACCGCTGCGATGGCGAAAAGATAAAAGAAATTACGCATGATATATAGTTGTTAGTTGTTAGTTGTTAGTTGTTAGCGATTAGATGTCAGTTGTTAGCCTTAAACCTTTGCGGCAGCAAAGGTACAAAGAATTTGTGACATAACCAAATATTTACATATTTTTTGCGGAAAAATGCGTGCGCGCTTGCATATGTCAAAAAAAAGTACTACCTTTGCAAGCGCAAAAGTGTGGGCATGAATATATGATTCAATTGAAAGATATACAATCTCTGTTTTTTCTGGGTATAGGCGGCATCGGAATGAGTGCGCTTGCGCGTTATTTTGCCAGCCGCGGTTATGCTATCTCCGGTTACGACCGCACTCCTTCTCCGCTAACAAAAGAGTTGGAGTCCGAAGGAATGCACATTATTTATGACGACGACCCGTCTATTCTCTGTGCGTTCCGTCCGGCGTTGCTGCCACAACATACATTAGTGGTTCGTACGCCAGCCGTCCCCGAGGATAATGCGATATATACTTTTCTGCGCTCCAACGGTTATGACATCCGTAAGCGCGCGGAGGTGTTAGGTCTTGTGACGCAGCAGATGAAAGCATTATGCGTGGCAGGTACACACGGAAAAACGACGACCAGCACAATGCTGGCGCATTTGCTCAATGATGCGAAAGGCATCAATGCTTTCCTTGGCGGGATAAGTATGAACTACGGAACGAATGTGCTGATAGCCCCGCAGAGTGAGTATGTGGTGGTAGAAGCGGATGAGTACGACCGCTCGTTCCACCATTTGAGACCGTATATCTCGGTCGTTACAGCGGTTGATGCCGACCATCTGGATATATACGGAACTCCCGAAGCCTATCGCGAAGCTTTCGCCCATTACACCAGTCTGATCAGCGGTGCGCTGGTGATGAAACACGGCATCAATCTGCAGCCACGTTTGCAGGAAGGCGTGAAGTGCTACACGTATGGGGTAGTGGAGAGTGGAAAGAGGAAAGAGGAAAGTGGAAAGTGGAAAGAGGAGAGTGGGCCGGATTTTTATGCCGCGAACATACGAGTGGGGAACGGCACGATTGTGTTTGATTTTCATACACCGGACAGCGTCATCGCCGATGTGCGGTTGGGTGTGCCGGTTTGGGTGAACATAGAGAATGCCACTGCCGCGATGGCAGCCGCGTATGTGTTAACGGAATTAGAGCAACAGAGCCTGACGGCTTCAGCCGCTGGCGCGGATAGCGCTAAAGCGTCAGTTCTCCTACATTTTAAGGAGCGGATGGCTTGTTTCAAGGGCGTGCAACGGCGTTTTAACATACATGTCAACATACCGAAAGTGGTGTATATAGATGATTATGCCCATCACCCTGAAGAGATAGCAACGGCCATTGATTCGATTCGCAAGCTTTTCCCTGAGCGGCGTCTGATAGGTGTTTTCCAACCGCATTTATACACGCGTACCCGTGATTTTGCCGATGATTTTGCTCGTGTGCTGAGTACGCTGGACGAGGCGGTTCTGCTGCCTATCTATCCGGCTCGGGAGAAACCGATTGAGGGTGTGAACAGTAAGATGCTTGTGGCGAAAATGGGCAAAGGACTGGTTGTGGAGAAGGCGGAACTGGTGGACTATCTGAAAGGGCGCGTGGCGGAGAGCAAAGAGCCGGTAGTAGTGCTGACCGTCGGCGCGGGAGATATTGATCGCCTTGTCCCTGACGTGGCCAAGGCATTGGAGATTTGACATTTTACATTTGACATTTGAATAGGACGACACACATAGTATTGCAGATTATCGGCATCGGCTTGATGGCGGGAATGCTTCTGGCGGCGATGATATGGGGTTATCGCATGACACCAACGGACACTCCTTGCACGTCGCTGGATATACGCATTACGGACAAAGCCGAACGGAGTTATGTGACGGTTCAGGAGTTGAGCCAGTTGCTGCGTAATGCGGATTTGTATCCAGTCGGCCGCACGTTAGACGTCGTGTCGCTCTCCCGCATGGAGTCTGCTGTCAAAAGTCATCCGATGGTCCGCACAGCCGATTGCTATCTGACGCCTCGCAACGAAGTGAAGATCCGTCTGACTCAACGTGTGCCGTTGCTGCGTGTGCAAACGCCCACGGAGACCTATCTGATCGATACAGACCGCCGTGTGATGCCTGCCCGCGAGTGCGTTAAGGATAAGATGCTTCTCGCCACAGGCAATGTGGGTCCGCAGATGGCAGCTTCGCAGTTGGCGGAGTTTGCGGTGTGGCTGCAGGAGGATGACTATTGGCGGACACGCATACACCATCTGCATGTGCAGTCACCGCAGATGATTTATCTGTATCTGGCTTCGGGTGACGGGACACGGACAACAACCGAAAAAGTGGTGTTAGGTCCCATGCGCGGCTATGAACGCAAACTGGCTAAACTCCAGACATTCCTGGAAAAGGGCCGTGAGGCAACTAAAGACAAGCAGTATTACGAACTTGACCTCCGTTATCGCGGTCAAGTGATAGCAAGAAAAAATATCTAACCCTTAACTATCAACAACAATGGCAAGAAGACAAACACAGACAGCGGATTCGCTTCCTCTGGTGGCTCTGGACTTGGGCAGCGACAGCGTTCGTGCCATGGCGGCACGCCGCATAGCTCCCGACCTATTCCAGATACTCGGAGTGGAAGAGCGTCCACAGAAAGTAGGTAACATCTGTATCGAACAGGGCATCATCACGCAGTCCAGTAGTGCGGGCTACGTCATCGCCGAGGTACTCAAACTGCTGGCGAATCGTATAGGCGTGGATGAACTGCCGACGGCTTTTATCTCCGTAGGAGGTCAGTCGATGCAGATTGTCGCCGTCCATTCCCGTCGCGATCAGGCGCGAAAGAAAGAGATCAGTCAGGCGCTGCTTGACGAGATGGAACGCGAGTGCAAGGAGAAAATCGAACTGCGCAACCCCGATGCTGCGGTACTGGGTTTGGTGCCGAGTTACTTTAAATTAGACGGCGTGGAGCAGGATGAACTGCCGACCGCCGAACAGCGCGCTGCACTGGTCGAAGCGCATTATATCGCTTTCTACGGCCGCAAGGTAATGGATACGCAGCTTCAGAAATCATTCTCTCAGGCGGGACGTAGTATAGAGCATGCTTTTGTTCGCCCGGAGACCCTTCTTTCTGCCTTCGCGACGTGCGACGGCAATCATGTGCTGATGAATGGCTGTGCCGTGCTGGACATGGGGGCTCAGACTACCACACTCACCGTGTATAAAGGCGGACAGTACTTACTCAATAAAGTGGTTCCCAAAGGCGGTTATCACATCACCCGTATGCTGGAACAACAAGGCATCGGTTTTGCTACCGCCGAAGTGCTGAAGAAGAAATTCGGCTGCGCATCCCCGGCTTATGTGGAGAAGAACGTTCGCCTGCGCGTGCCCGCTGCGCCGGAGATAGGCGGAGAGATGATCATCAGTTCCGCAGAACTGGCGGAGGCCATCGAACTGAAGTTACACGAGATCCTTTCGCCGCTGATGGATGAACTGAAAAAAGTGGAAGGCCGCATCTCAACGCTTTATATAACCGGCGGCGGTTCGATGATGGCAGGCATGGCAGATTATATCCAAGCCCAGACGACGGCCCGCGTTCAATACGGCGCGCATAACCTGCTGCTTCATCGCGACACGGAAGAGAAATACCTTTCTCCGCAGTACACATCGCTCGTGGGCACTATTCTGTTAGGTCAGGATTACCGCGACAGCCATAAGAACCAACCGGTACGCAAACCCGGGTTCTTCGACCGCGTCAAAGAAAGTACATTAGACATGTTTATTGATCAGAATTAATGAATTATTGAATATATGGAAGAAGATTTAATTACACTGCCTCTGGAAGGCTTGACCGAAGACAGCATTATCAAAGTGATAGGCGTAGGCGGTGGCGGCTGTAATGCCGTTAATTACATGCATCGTCAGGGACTGAAAGACGTCTCATTCCTTGTGTGCAACACCGACCGTCAGGTTCTCATCAAGAGTTCCGTACCCAGCAAACTGCAGTTGGGGCCGGGTTTAGGTGCCGGCGGCGACCCTGAGACCGCTCGTCAGTACGCGGAGGAGAGCAGAGACCATATTCGCGAGGCTCTGAACGACGGCACGCAGATGCTTTTCATCACAGCCGGTATGGGCGGCGGCACAGGCACGGGCGCGTCGGCAGTCGTGGCTGAGGTGGCACAGGAAATGGGTATACTGACCGTGGGCATCGTCACTATTCCTTTTGCCTTCGAGGGCAAGAAAAAAATAGAGAAAGCGATGACCGGTGTAGCTCGTCTAGCTAAACATGTGGATGCCCTTCTCATTATCAATAATGAGAAACTCAAACAGATTTATCCGGAACTGAACCTGCTCAACGCTTTCAGCAAATCGGACGATGTAGTAGCTAATGCAGCACGTTCGATAGCAGAGATTATTACTGTGCCGGGTTATATCAATACCGATTTCGCAGACGTGCGTAACACGCTGCGCAAAGGTGGTGTGGCCATCATGAATATAGGTCGCGCCTCCGGCGAGAAACGTATCACCAACGCCATCAACGATGCCCTCAATAGTCCGCTGGTCAACACCAACGATGTGCACGGTGCAGAGCGTATATTGCTGCAGTTCTACTGCTCTACAGAGCACGCGATCGTTATGGAAGAGATCGACCAGATTAACGATTTCGTGCAAGAGGTTGGCGATGATATAGAAGTGCAATGGGGTGCGTCTATTGACGAGAGTCTTGGCGAGGATGTTCGCGTAACAGTTATCGCAACCGGCTATAAGGTGGACGGTCTTCCTTCGGAAGAAGAGGAGGAAGGCAAGAAAACCATTGCGGAGGCTATTGACGCCAATTATCCGCCGCAGATGCCCAAGCCGTTAGAGGATGAAAAGGCCCAACTGATTGATCTGAGTGACACCTTACGTGCCGAGGGCGTGGATTTCCAACCACGGCAACCCCGTGAGTACTCAGAGTCTACTTCTGCGGAAGATGTTGTTATCACCGTGGAGGATGAGACCAAAGAGCCGGAAGAGAAACCTTCACACAGTCCGTTCGGATGGATACGGAGAAAGTGAAAAAAGTTTAAAGTTTAGAGTTTAGAGTTTAAAGTTTAGAGTTTAGAGAAATGGATAGAGAGATGAATTTTTTTGACCTCTGTGCGGCGTGTGGCCGCGGAATAGGTCGTTGTTTTGCCGCCCTCGGCCGTTTGCTAACGCGCATGACGCGTCTGACGTTCCATTACTGGTGGCTGGTGATAACCATCGTTCTGCTGGCTGCCGCGGCGTCACTCTATTATACAAGGTGTGAGAACCAGACGTATAAAATGAACGCAGTCGCATTACTGAACGGTCCGTCTATTCAGCAGTTTGAGCAGGCGTTTGCTCCGCTGCGCTCGAATCACATGATTCCGGAAGGAGCGACTATCAAACCTTTCATTGTAGAGCACAAGGCCCGGGCATTTGACACGTTCCGTGTGATCGATTGTTTGCATGACGGCGAAGCGGATTTTATTGACTTCAAGCAAAAGATTTATCCCACAGACACCGTAAATGTGCAGATGAGTGACCGTTTATGCCTGCAGTTCCGCATCAAAGCGCGCAATATAGGCTTGGTACCGGAGATAGAGCAGTCGCTGCTGGACTTTCTCAACGGCAATGCTCCGATGCAGCAGTCGTATGCCACGTATTTGGCGAACTTGAAAGAAGAGGTGGCATTCAACCATTCACAGGCTCAGAAACTGGACAGCCTGACCAGCAATTATTATTTCTATAACGCTTCCAGCGCGCAGCCGATGAACTATAGCGGCAACGGCGTGAATTTCTACGGAGACCGTCGTATCCGCCTGTTCCTCAAAGAGATTTACGAGCAGCATGAGGTGCTTCAGAAAGGAGACTATCGCTTACAGTTAGCGACCGCTCCCGTGGTACTCGAGAACCATTTTGCGATGGATCCGAAACCCGTTAACGGTCGCCTGAAGATGTTGATAATCTTCTTGTTGCTCGGTTGGTGCAGCGGCTGTATTGCGGCTGAACTCATCGACCAACGCAAAGCTATTTACGCTTGGCTGAAGAGATAATTTTCTTCACTACGAAATAGAGAATGACTGCAACGAGCAGTATTAGTATAGCCACGCTCAGTTCGTGGCTATATTCTTTTATGAGGTCCATCTGTCCCGCAGCCACGTAACCTAATGCGGCAAGGACGCAATTCCAGCAGAACGCACCGAGGAAGGTCCACCAGAGGAAAGAACCGAAATGCATGCGGCTTAACCCTGCAGGAATAGATATCAACTGACGGATACCCGGAATGAACCTGCCGATGAAGGTGGACACATTTCCTTTCTCGCGGAAATACTCCTCTGCGCGCTGTATCTTCTCGCTTGACAACAGACATAAATGTCCCAGTCTGCTGTCCGCGAACTTATAGATGATAATTCGTCCCAACCACACGGAGAGGCCATAGTTGATGATGGCGCCGATCATGGCTCCTAAAGTGCCGAAGAGAACGATAATCAGTACGTCCACCAGATAATTTCCGGTGGCGCAGAGTACGCTGTCGGGTTGGCCGGCAACGAATGCTGCCGGAGGAATGACCACTTCACTCGGGAAAGGAATAAACGATGACTCTACAGCCATCAACGCAGTAATCGACGCATAGTTCATATGCGCCGAATACCACGCGATAATATTATCAACAAATGTCATTAGATGAAAAGCAGTTGAACAATGATGTAAACCGGCAGAAGGAT
>Ga0310691_10001426_pt1 | contig 36384 bp, 39 predicted proteins | sample 176DNAGHGlowgp2_FD_203887 | JGI IMG/M metagenome (GOLD analysis project Ga0310691, IMG submission 203887) | Sheep rumen microbial communities from Palmerston North, Manawatu-Wanganui, New Zealand - 1766 DNA GHGlow gp2 (v2) (version 2) | ecosystem: Host-associated > Mammals > Digestive system >... | reverse complement strand
ATTTTCAAACCGTATCAATAAAAATAAAGGGGTCATTTCAAATTAAGATGCTTTGTTGTAATACACACGTTTGTTTAGCTCTTTATCAAAATACCAACCTTTTCCTCTAACACCAGAACCTAATTTGCTATGTACTTCAGGTCTCCACATTGCTTCGGTTGTACTAATACTTATTAAGTTTTTAGTTTTTTCAGCTTTAGGCTTTTTTCTTTTAGTTTTAATTTCATCACTTACATTATCTAGGTTTGCACTTTGCGTGATATATCTAAGATTACATAATCTATTATCTAGATAATCTCTATTTATATGGTCTATTACATATCCTTCTGGTCTTTCTCCTATGAATGTTTCTGCTACCAATTTATGTACATACGTATTTAGTCTTTTACCACAATAATGTAAGTCTACTCTTAAATATCTGCTTTGCCACGTAAAAGGAGTAATTATCTTTTCTTCAATATGTATATAACAGTAACCTCTTTTTACATCATAAGATAATCTTTTTACTCTACCTTGATCTGATACTTGAAAGATTCCTTCAAACCCTTTAATATCTCTCCATTCTTCGTTATCAATATTATTCATCTTCTTCATAGTTATAGTTTCCATACAAATTGCCATACTGTACTTGTGCTTGCTCCCATTCTTCTTGTGTTAACATACCGCACTCATCAGTATGATGTTTTCTCATGTGATTATGACATCCATAATGACACTTACTGCATAATGATACTAAGTTGTTTTCATTCAAGAAAGTATTCCAGCGAGCAGCTTCGTTTGTTTCAGACATAAATCTTCTTATATGATGCACTTCAGTTGCTGGTTCTATATGTCCATATTGCACACATATTTCGCATACTGGGTGTAGTGAAAGATACATGTTTCTCAATCTTTGCCATGCTTTGCTTGAATAGTAATGCATTGATGTGTCACCATCAATCATCTTCTTCCAAGCAATCTTCATAGGTCGTATCGTCTTCCTGTTGATCATCGCCATCGTAATAGTAATCGTCTATATTTGTTTGTGTATTGTCAATGTTGAACACATTCTTCAAAGCCCACTGTATATTGTTAGCTATATTGATGAATGATCTCAATATCTGCTTGTCACTCCAATCTATGTCATATATCACGTGATGATTCTCTACATGTGTACGTACATTCTCTAGACACTCACATTCGAATAATGTAGATTGGTTAATTATATAAGCTAAGTCATTGAGATATTCCCAATACATATTCAACAATGCTGTAGCATAGTGTATAAGTAGAGCTTTCCAACCTTCTCTACCATACTTGTAGTCTATATTGTTGGTCTTTAATGCTATGTTAGCTGATATTATATTGTCTGCTACACATTTATATGAATAGTCATCTATAAAGAAGTAATCTAATGACTTATTGTTGTTTCTCCATACGAACCTCTTCCTTCTACTATCCGTTTCTGTATTCATTGGTCATATTTGCATAATTTTGTAAAACTTTTGCTGCAAAGAGACTGTCTTCATCTAGTTGACCCAACTCATTCTTCAATTCTTCTACTGTGCTCATTCCTCTATCTCCAATATGTTGTTCAAGTCTTCTGGTTCTGTACGAATGAGCTGCTTTGACAGTTGCTCTCTTTCTTCATTGCTTATTGTTTCTACGTATCCTATCATAGTTTGGTGTTGTTTATTTAATAATTGATATAATTAATATAGAAATTTATAGCATAACGTTACAAAACGATAAATCTTTACATATTTTAATTCTGTTTAACTTTTACTGTTCAACAATATATTCTATTAAATTATGTTATAAAATGAATCTGAGAAGACATGTAGTATCTCAGATTTAATCTATTGATTGATCAAATATGTTACCTGACAGAAACTGATAAAGTTTAAAGAAAAAGGGAAGCTCCCATACCGATTGGAGCTTCCCAAGAACATACAAAATGAAAAACCTAATCTTTCAACAAATTGTGTTGTTTGGTATAGCAACTATTGGTTGCTTAGCAACCAGCTGGAACATTTCTGTTCCAATAGAGACACATGAATGAACAAATATGGAAGAAATTGGAATTTGTTGCCATACCAATAATATAGTGACCACTTTATTGTGTATCACATAATATAAGATAGACACTTGATGGATGCTAGTTCATTTTTGATGGTTGATATTTTATTTTACACATTCTAATTGTATGTTTTATGGTTTCTCTATTAGAACTAAGTCTAGTTTTTTATATAAATAAAATTCGTGACAGAATTTTCTCTACTATTTTTGTTTTTTTACAATACCGGTATTGTAAAATTTTGATTTTTTTTTGAAAATTTTTTGTTCAAAAAAATGTTATATATAAACTTGCACATAGTTTTATATCAATCAACCAAAGAACATTATCTCATTCGTAGATAATGTATTCGAGAATAATGAGTTGTTATTATCAAATGACTCTTCATATTCTTTTCTTATGCTTGCATAGTCACAATTCTCCCTTAAGTAGAACTTCCCTTTTCCCAAAAAGTCATCATCAATGTCAATTTCTGACCATCCAAGTGACTTCACGATACCATCAATCCATTCATTTTTCCTATTAAAACGACTCAAAATCCATTCTTTTTTTATAATTTTTAAATCAAAACCAACATTATCTTGGCAATTTTTATTAAAAATGTTATGATTTATATCATTTTCTTTCAAAAATTGCCTATAATCTTGAGCAAAATACACCATTTTTTCATACTTTTGGTTGAAAATTGCTTCAATTTCAAGTTTTGTCCTACTGTCACTGTTCCAAATTTTGTGTCTTGCTTGCACCATTTGGTTATATGTTTGAGTTTCTTGTGACACATATATTATCTTTCCTTCCCATTTCTCGTAGTACAATTGCATAGTTTCTGCCCATATTTGGTCTATATCATATTGAGTAAAATTCTCATTCCACCATTCAGTTGATTTTGGGTTAGCATTAGACTCAAAGCACAAAAACCTTCTTTCATATCCTTCATCACGAAATATGTTCTCAGTATTGGTGTTACCCCAGAATACTGAGTGTCTTGGGAAGTACTTGCTTCTTCTACCATAGCTAAGTCTAACGTTGCAACCTTGTTCAGTTATACGTGACTTAACTGTAGGCAAGTCAGCTTTCTCAATAGCAGACATTTCATCAAACAAGACTAGCCAAGCACGGTTTGTCAAATCCGTAAAAGATTGGTCATTCTTAACATCTGGATTGATTACTGTATATTTGTCACCAAATAACTTAGTGAAGAACTTTGTCTTACCAGTACCTTGTTTGCCAATAATGACACCCATATAGTCAAATGGACAACCAGCGTCAGGTCTCTCTTCAATTATGCGTTGATATGCTCCACACATCATTATTTCAGTCATTTCGTGTACGTATTCATTGTCTGGACAATCAAAGTATTTGACCATCATGTTGTGTACTCTTTTCTTACCATCCCATTTGTATTTCAATGCATATAATTGCTCCTTTAGTGGATGATATGAGTTGTGCAGCAATACATTGTTTAACGCTGTATCAAAAGTTGATCTTACACAAGTGTTGAAGTACTTCTCTATATAGCTTTTCATCAAGTCTGCTTCATAGTCATCTATCGGTTTGTTTGTCACTTCACCGAAAGAGTTGTCATAACGTACTAAATACTCAATCTTGTCAAACAAGTTCATTTTAATCTTGTCTTTGAATTGTGGATGATATGACAAGAATAGCATATAGTTGAATATAGTTGATTTTAGGTTGCCCTTTTCATCATCTTGTAAATATTGCTCCCAATTATCAGGGTCAACTCCATTCAACAAGTCAAAGTCATTGTCATTGTCTTTAGACACTATTGTCTTGTCGACAAATTTCTTTTCTTTAGCTATGTCTTCAACAACACATGATATGATTCTTTTAATGTTTGTATATTCGCCAATCTCTTGTTTGGCTTCATTCTCTAACTTTATCCAATATATGTTGTTTTTCAATAGTGGGTTGCCTTGGAAATATATCACTTTCTTAGTGTCATTCCATTCCAATTGTTTACCATAGTTTGCCTTGACAAAATCATACATTAAGTTCATTAGATTAGCTTTCTTAGCTTCTTTTTCAGCTTTCTTAGCTTCTTTTTCAGCTTTCTTAGCTTCTTTTTCAGCAGCCTTTTCGGCTGCTTTCTTGGCTCTTGCTTCTTTAGCTATCATAAATATGTTCTGCTTGCACTTAGTAGTTATGCTTTTCATTATCATGTTATAGTCATACATTCCACCAAGTCCACTTTTTTCAAGGCATTCTTTCAATTTCATTATCATGCTGTCATATTGTAAATCTGTTATCTTTACACGACTTATGCAATTGCATCTATTGTCTTTGTCATATCCGAAGTCTAAGTCTCCGTATCTCATTGACAATAGTTTCAAATAGTTGTCTTCCCATTTATAAGTGCCATTATGAAAGATAAGTTCTTTCTTTTCTGATTGGCTTAGTTTTTTCAATTTTTCTTCTTTCTTCATTGTCTTTTAAGTTGAATTTTATTTTGTAACCAAATTTTTCTAATAATTCTTTGTCTATGTACTCTTCACCAGTCCTTGACTCATTCCAGTCAAGTGTCCATGGTGCGTCAATGTAGTATTGAGTAGTATGACCATTGTCTTCAACCATTCTATTTGCACAATATTCCCACTCTTTAGCCAACAATTCATCATCTTTTCCACATAATCCACTTAATGATGTGAATACTCTCCATCTTGTTTGATGTGGAAGATATTTGTCAATAGTTGTTGTATCATCACTTCTAGTCCACTCAATACCCCAATCTGTTCTTTCATGAGCATTTGATGACAGTTTGTGTGAATTAGAAGGCAAGAATATAGAGTTGTATTCTTTCTCTATTGAGTATTTGTTTTGGTTGACTATTCTTGTGACATCACCAGTGCAATTTTCCATTATACACGATTGGTTCTTTGTTATGAAGCAAGCTTGATACAACGAGTTTGTACAAGTGTCCCAAACACCATCATATTCTATAACATCACTATATCCGCAACTATAGAAAGCTTTCTTTATAGCCCAAATGCTTATAGCTTTGCACATGTTTCTTACATGCAAGTTCTTTTGTACGTTAAAATAGAAAATGAAATGGAATCCTTTGCCACTTCTACTCATCTCAAAATAGTGGAATATCTCTTCACAATTCTTTTTTAGCCATACAACAATGTCACTCAACACAAATTCTGGCATCACAGCATCATTATGAGTTGCCAAGTATTTCTTGTAGTCAATGTCTTCAAATGTGCAACCATCCCAGCATGACTCATCTTTATTCTCTTTAGTCATTCTAGAGCCACTGTTGCACATTTGAATAAAGTTCATCTTTCCATTTTCAGGAGCATCAATTTTGTCTAATGAAACAACACTCATCCAAGATCCGCCCTTTGGGTATATTGGTTGCAAAGTTTCGGTATCAATAGATATTTGCCTATAATTAAATAATGGTTTTGCCATAAATGTTTAGAAGTTTGATTTTGCTATATCAAGATTTCTTTCATATATCATTTTTTGTAATATGTCATAAGTTATGTTGTTTTCTTTCAATAACTTGTCTATTCTCTTGTTTTGTTTGTATTTTAGGAATTTTTGTTCAAGCGAATTGATATATTGTGTTTTCTTAGTTACATACAAATCAGCTTCTTCCATTTTCTTAGTTGCATATAAATCAGCTTCTTTTTTTGTTTTTTCAGCCTTTTGTTCTGATTCCTTACATATTTCCAACCCTTTTCTATATCTTTTTTTGAGCTCATCAAAATCAGCTTTAAGTTTCATGTATTCGCTTCTCACTCTTGAATCATCTTTTTTGTCATAAAGTGAAATAGTGTAATCATTTAGTTTGATTGTATTTTCTTGGTTTTTTATAGTTCTCTCGTTGTACTCTATTTTGCTATGTAGTTCATCTAAGTCACGTTTACATTTATCAATTGACTTGTTTAAAGATTGTTTCAAGTCTAAAGACTCATACAGTTGCAAACGGTCTTTAGACAACAACAAATCAGAAGGTTCTCCATCACAATGTTTTATGTTTGCATATCCACGTGCTGCAGCATTGACATTAAGAGATTTCTTAAACTTGTTTATTTCAGCTTGACTTTGGTTATGAGAATTATCTAATTCTAAAATTGCGACAATATTATAGTTTGTGATTGTTCTCTTTAATACAAGCAGCATAGTTTCCTTGTTTAATGACAATCCATCACTTATTTCACATAATTTAGCGAAATATCTATTGTCAATGCTCCAATTTAATGAATAGTGTGATTTTGTATCTTCGTTAAAATGCTCAGCAATTACAGTCCATTTTTCTTCAGCCATGTTATCAGTTTGTTTATTTTATATAGTTGTTAAAGTGTTTCATTATTGATAAAGTATTGCTTCATCATAGTCTTCTATCCATCTTGACTTCATGTCATTGTTTTGTGACACTCTAAATATCAAGTTTACACTATTAGTGAGTATGTCTGTACAGTCAATCTTAGTCCTATATATTTTGTTGGTCTCATCATCAACATCATCAGCTTTAGCTAAGTCTAGACCAGCATCTATCATAGCCATTTTCATCCAATTGTTAGCTACATAGCATCTCAAGTCTCTCTCACAATCATGCTTTGCGCCATAAGAAGTTGCTCCGTGTGCATATCTAACTGTTCTTGCATAGCTCCATGCTTTGTTTTTGACACGTTCTTTAGCCCAATTGACAATGTCATTGTAGTGGCTCTCTGGCGTTACATTTGTAGGTATTCCATCCCACGTATCAATGACGTTTGCGCTCATTCTAATGTTTTCTAATACAAGTTCTCTTGTCTTGTTTAGTTTTTCCTCAATTTTTGTTATGTTTGTTTTCATATTATTTGAAATTAATTTTATAATAATAAAATATTTATTTATATAGTGAAAATTCAAAATTATTCATAAAAAAAAAACCGCTAACTCCACTGGTCCGAGCAGCTTTGTTAGCGGTTTGAAAAATATACTTATACTTTAATGATTGTCTCTCTATATATTGAATGCTGCTCGGACTCATTCAACCTTATAATTTAATATAGATATCTTATGTCGTCAAATTCAAATTTTCCCTTTGACTTTTGCTACAACAATACCCAATGCTTCTACAGGCAAGAACTCACCAAAGTAGGATATTATTCTGAATCTCTCAAACAGTGATTCTGTAGCTTCGATGTGGTTGACTGTGTCATCTTCAATCCATACTAAGTCATGTGACTCATTGTCATAGACCAGCATGTCGTTTTCGTTTTCGTAGATAATGTTCTTCATAGTCTCATTTGTTAATTTTTGTCCATTCTGCTGTCCACCCATTGCATTGCTTTATCTTGCCATGCAGCATAGCACTAATGTTTGATTGGTTAACCTTTGTGTATGTAGCTGCTTCAACTTGTGTCTTGAATTCACAAGTCTCACCAGTTAACATGTTCCTCATTTTAATAATAAAACCTTCTTGATATTTGCTTCTCATGTTGTGTTTTTAATTGGTTTAGTTTTCTATTGTTAAAGTCAGATAAATCAACCATACCCTCACTTCAGTGTCAATGTCTCTAAACAAGTTCCAATAATTTTCATGTTTATCACCTTCATTCAATTTCTGTTTAAGTTCACCGATTGTCATGTTTGAAAGTTCATCTGTCAAGTCATCTTCAAACCGCTTTATCCATTCTCCTATAGTCACTGAGTTGAAGTATGCTTCTTTGACGTTGTCATTTTCATTGAAGTTGTCTTTAACTGTGACTGTTCTGAAGTCGAGTTCAATTGTTCTGTATTCCATAGTTGTTATGTTTTTATTTATTGTTCTTCATATTTGCTAAATCCAGTTGCGAATCCATTTGTAAAATTCAAGCATGCGAAAATATAGTCAATTAAGTCAAGAGAATATTCTCTGAAAAGTTTGCTGTGTGTCTGAATAAGTATTCCATCAATCAAGTCATATTCTTTAGAAAGATGTTTGATATTGTCAAAGTCAAATTCAGTTTTTCCTCTGTTGATAAAGTTAATCACAACTGAAGACGCTGAGATAAAGTCTAAAAAGTCAATGTCATTTCCTCGTGTAAGTTTGTTCAGCATATTTTCTTCAGTGTCAGGTCCATTTTCAATCCACCACCAAAACAGCATTGCGAATGTGTTGTGATACGTAGCATCTCCAGCATATTGGAGTTTTCTCCAAGCGCTTTCAAATCTCTTTTCAAGTTCAATTCTTTTCTTTTCCATAGTTGTTATGTTTTTAATTGGTTTCTTTATATATATAATATAGACATCAAATAAGAAAAATTCAAAATTTTAAGTATAAAATGTCTATTTTATATATGTATACAAAAATAATTTTCATGAAACTTAATGAATTGCAATTCAAAGAGAAAGAGTGTTCTTGTCATCATAGGGTCAGCTCACGGGATAGAGACCCCAGGAAAACAAAGCCCAGACGGAGTATTTAAAGAATATAAATGGTCACGTATGATGTGCAAGAGATTGCTCAAACGATTACAAGATGATGGCTATAGAGCAGTAATAGACCACGATGGACTGAATGAGATAGGACTATCAAATCGCGCTCAAATTGTAAACAACTATTGTTCAGTATTCGGTAACCAAAATGTAGTGTATGTGTCAATTCATAACAATGCTGCTCCACCAAACGACGGTAAGTGGCACAAAGCTAGAAATTGGTCAATATTTGTAGCACCAAATGCTAGCAACAACTCAAAGAAATTAGCATCATACATTTGTCAAGAGATTGAGAACCAAGAAATCAAAGTCAGAAGACCATTGCCAAAACAAGACTGGTGGGAAGGCAACTTCACTGTATTGACTAGAACTTTGTCACCAGCAGTACTTTCCGAAAATTTATTCCAAGACAATAAACAAGATGTAGAAATATTGCTCTCTGAAGAAGGGCAAGCTAAAATCTTAGAAGCACATGCGCTTGGTATTGAAAAATATGTAGATGAGTTGGTTGGCATAAATAAAAATATAGAAGAAAAATAAATGCTAAACTATTTTGAGACAGAATGGAAATGGGGCAAATCATGGACAATAATTATGGACGATGTTGCAGTTGTTGATTTACAGTTCATGAATGGCTATCGTTATGCATGGCTTTGTGACTTGAAAGTATGGCAAAAATTTCAGCATCAAGGAATTGGGACTATGTTGATGAAAACAGCCGAAAAGATTGCAAAAGAGAATGGGTTCGATGAAATACATTTGAAAGTTGAGAAAGAGAAAGACTTTTTAGTCAAATGGTATGAGAAGTTTGGTTATAAGATTATCATAGAAGAAGATGATTATTTATATATGAGGAAAATATTTTGAATTACAGATGAAACGAACACTATTTATCTTAAGCTTGATATTTTGCTTAGCTTCATGCAAGCCAATACATGAAGTAGTTACTCATCATGAGTACATCACTCACACAATTGACTCCGTCATTTTCCACGACTCAACCGTAGTGATTCCACATGAGACTTACACAAACATAGCTTGGAACTACGATACTTTGACTTTAGAGACCAGTTTGGCTAAAGCTGAATGCTGGGTCGATTCTTTATGGCTGCGCGGAAACATATCAAACAAACAGCAAGTCATATACAAATACATTGAAGTTGAGAAAGTCAGAGACTCAATTGTATATGAGAAAGTTCCAGAACCATATCCAATTGAGGTTGTCAAGACAAAGAATGCTGCTTGGCCAATTTGGCTTTGGGCAATACTGTCAACACTTGGTTTGGTTGGTTTGGTAGTGTTATGGGTTAGAAAGAAGTTCAAGCTAGTCTAGAAGACATAGTGCAAATCTTCTTTCTAGTCTCTATGTCAAGTGTATACAAGAAATGGTCAACTTTAGTTCTAATCTCTGCTTTTACCCACATGTAAGATGGTTTTGATATGTCAATCCTCTCAATCATAGAGCGAACTATAGCAACCTTCTCATCAAATGAAAGATTGTCATAGTCAGGCAACTCATTTGGAGTTACAGCATCTAGCATCTTCTGATAGTTAGATGCTTTCTCTATTGCTAGTTTCTGCTCACTTTCACATGTCTGTTTCTCATTCTCTAGATTAGCTATCATCTGTTCAGCTTTCTCTTTGCTCAATGACCCATAAATGAGTCTCTCTTCAACCAAGTCAAGTTTCTTTTGTATGTCCACAGTCTTCAACTTTAATGTTATTGCTTTTTGTGATTCAGCGTCCATTTTCTCTCTAATCTCATTCTTTACTTTTGATGTGTCAGTAATGTAGTTAGTGTGTAATGCTACAACTAACTGCCATATATATTTGTCTAGCACATTCTTGTCAACGTTTGGTGTGTTGCCTTGCTTTAGTGTGTATCTTTGAGTGCAAGCATTACTTGAATAAGTCAAGTGGCAACCAGTCTTCTTGTCAAATATGATTCTCTTCAATAAAGCATCTTCTCTATGTGACTTCTTCGTTGTGATTCTGTTTGTTATTAATGCTTGTTGTGCTTTGTCAAACAAGTCTTCACTTATCACTCTTGGATATTTTGTCGTACCGCAATACTCTTTTCTGTGTAGCAAGTTGTTTATCTTGTGCTTCATCTTCTCTTTGGTGTCACTTGTCTTGCCGTATTTCAAATATAGCTCTTTTGCTACTTCAAGTTGAGTGAACAACCCACTAGCATACATTGTGAACATATCAACCACAAACGGCATAGTCTCTTCATCAACTACAATTGTCTTGTCTTCTAGCGTCTTGTAACCATATAGCACAGGGCCACAATTGTTCTTGCCAGTCATCTTGTTTCTCAGTCTTCCACGTTTCATTCTATCCTGTTTCAATGACATCTCACTTTCAGCCATAGATGCAAATATGCTGAACATCAAGTTGGCTGTTTGACTTAGTTTACCATCTTCAAGCAGTCTGAAATATGGAGTGCAGCAAACCAATTGGATTTTGTGCTCAATCAAATAGTCACGTATTGAGAACAACACTAGTTGTCTTCTACTTAATCTGCTCAACTCATATATGAAGACATGAGTTATTTTCTTGTCTTCTTCGATTGCTTTCTTCATCTTGTTCAAACCGTTTCGTTCTTCTTCTGATAGTTTGATTGCTGACTCTACATCAGCGATAATGATGAAGTCTTTCTCTTTGAAACCCTGTTTAAGTGCTTCGTTCTTGATTGCTTGTGTTTGAGAATCAAGCTCTTGCTTAGCTGTAGATACTCTACTCAAAATGATACATTTACTCATCGCATTATGTTTTGTGTTTCATAATGCAAATATATTCAAGCTTGCTTGAACGCCTTTGCATTATTTAATGCAAATATATAAAATATTCTTATATCTTGAAACAATTGAATAAGGTTTATGGGAAATTTATTCAACTATTACTAAATGCAACTAAAACTTTCACTAAATAACGATTTTCTTAGTTTATGTCAAGAAAATGTTATATATTTACATCACCAATTGGAGTTCAGGTATGAGTATGTCGTTAGCATTTCCTTGGAACAGAGCCTGATGCAAAACAAAAAACTGTTGGAAGAGAAAGCAAGAAAGCTGCCAAGTCCGATTAACCTCTAGCAGCTTTCTTTTTTGTTGTCAATAGAACGAGTCAACTTCTATAGTGTCATGCATCTTCTCTTCTGGGCATATGTCATACAAATCACATTCTACATCTACTTTCTTACCATCATATAATATGTAGTCAGCTATGATTAGATATGGATAGCAGGAAATTTCGTAGTCTGATTTTACAAGTTGCACTTTCTTTATGTCAAACTCATCTTCATGTTCAATTATGTAGTCTGCTTCTGTGAACCTGTAGCTTCTTGTATGAAGTTCAACGGGTAGTGGGTGTTCACCATCTTCTTTGAACAAATTATGGAAGTGCTCTTTCGTCTTGACATATTTGCCTTTCTGTTTCATCAAGTCATTATATGTGTCATCATTGACGAATAGACCACCGTCTTCCCAATCAAGAAAACCAGCTGTCTGATAATAGAATTCGTTGAAGTTGAAGTCACCATCTTCATCTTTCTTTGACTGTGAGCAATAGTCAATCATGACTAGTGTGCCCTTTAATGTTATCTTTGTTTGCATTGTAGTGTTGGTTTAGGTGCTGCAAAGATGGAAACAATTTTCGAGAAAAACAAGCAAAAAAAAAGAGAAGATGTTTTACAACGCCTTCTCAAAAAAAAAAAAAAAATATTAATTCATGATAAAACTTATAATATAATATAGAAACTTTTATGTAAAAGTTTCAACTGGTAGCTTGCTACCAATAGACATTTCATGTCTGCTGGTTCAAACCAATAGAAACTTTGGTATCAGAATTTCAAAATCTATCAATTATAGTCTTGTATAGTCCAACCTGATGGAATGCCTGAGCTACCAGATGGCCAAGAAGACATAGATGAGTCCTTGATGAAAGTGCCTGTTGAAGAGACACCAGATAGCCAATCATATAAGCAATCAGTCGCCGATATGTCTGTAGCTAAGCATGTGACTTTGTTTAGAGAAGTGCAACTATTGAACATTTGATAATAGCAATTTGACACCAATGTAGTAGCTAGCAATTCTGGTGCTTCAACAAGTGATGTGCAACCATAGAACATGTTATAGTAGCAACTAGAAGTTAGTGTCATAGCAGGTAGTACTGGTGCTTGTGTCAGTGATGTGCAGTTAAAGAACATCTCATAATAACAATTGGTTGATAATGTGGTAGCAGGTAGTACTGGAGCATTCACTAATGATGTGCAGTAACCAAACATCTGCTCATAGCATTTTTGTGCCAAAGTTGTGGCTGGTAGTATTGGAGCGGTGACAAGTGCCATACATCCCCAGAACATACCACTATAGCACCAAGTTGCTAATGTAGTAGCTGGAAGTTCTGGAGCAGTCAATAATGATGGGCAATTCATGAACATCTTCCAATAGCAACTTGTAGTCATTGTTGTAGCAGGCAATTTTAAGTTTTTAGCATTAACTATTTTGTCACAACCTCTAAATAAGTTTGTAAATGTAGATACTGCAGGAAGTGTGTTATTGTCTTCAAAGTCATCACCATATAACAAACTCATTATGTTACCATACACATTGAATGTCTTTGTGCTAGAAAACACCCAACTTTTACTTATGTTATCAGTGTAATTGCACCAATGGCTTGCAATAGCTTTTAACTTCAACTTGTCTCCAGTATTCAATGTCCAACTCTGTGTTGTAGACCTGTTTATCCAATTAGTGCCATTATCAGTTGAATAATAGAATGTGTTTGATGGAGCATCATTTCCTCTTGTGAACGTGATAGTGTTGTTGTCTTCCAAACTCTCAATTGTGAAGTATTGAGAATAATAGTCAGCATACACTTCAACACCAGTCACTTCTTGTGTGTTGACTAGCATTCTTTTGACAGGGTAAGTTGTCCCTTCTATGTTCACGTAGAACTTGTTTATGTCTTGTGAAATTGGTATGTACATAGTTTTTTGTTATAATGTTTTTGAAATTGTCCAACCTGTTGGGCATGCATTCAATATAGTAGAACCAGCGTTTCTCTTAACGTAATATGTTCCTGTAGATGGTAGACCAGTGCCAAAGTTTAAAGTCCAAGAAGATGCTACTGCATAAATCTTTATGCCACTTATGTTTGTATTACTAAACATATTATTATAGCATTGATTTGCTAATGTAGTTGCTGGTAAACTTATAGTACCAGTTAACGATGTACAATTAGAAAACATAGCTGCATAACAACCAGTAGTCATTGTTGTAGCTGGTAGTACTGGAGCAGTAACAAGTGATGTGCAGTAACTAAACATATTACAATAGCAACGATAAACTAATGTTGTAGCAGGCAGTTCTGGAGCAGTTTTAAGTGATCTGCAATAACAAAACATAGCATCATAACATTGATCTATCAAAGTTGTTGCTGGTAGTTCTGGAGCGGTTTTAAGTGAAGTGCACCTATAGAACATACCACTATAACAACCTGCTTGCATAAAAGTAGCAGGAAGTTCTGGAGCTGTTTCTAATGATGTACAACCATAGAACATTTGCAAATAACAATTAGTTTTCAAATTTGTTGCTGGTAGTATTAAGTTTTTTGCATTTTTTAGATTTTTAGCATTAACAAATAGTTGATAAAATGTTCTACTGTCACGTAAAGAAGTTTGATTAACAAAATTGTCTCCATATAACAAACTCATGCTGTTACCATAAACATCAAACTGTTTGGTAGACTTGAAATAATTAAAACCATAACTGTCATTTGCCCAAGCATTAGCTGTAGCTTTAATGAGCAGCTTGTCACCAGTGTTCAAGACCCAAGTCTTCGTTGCTGAAGTAGCATGTTGCACCCAAGTTGCACCATTGTCTAGACTGTAGTATGCATTTATTTCTGGAGCATTATCTCCGCGAGCCAATGTTATTGAGTTGCCGTCTTCTAAAGACTCTATAGTGAAGTATTGTGATGAGTAGTCTTCACTACCATGGTCTGTCCATCCAATTGGTATGCCATTCACGCTGTCTACAACCCAGTCATTCATGCCATCTGCTTTGACAAAAGTTCCAGTTGCAGCTACATTATTTACCCAGTTTGTAGTGCAGTCAGCAGCACTGATGTCAGTAGCTAAGCATTTGATGTAGCTAAGAGAAGTGCAGCCGTTGAACATCTCTTGATAACATTGCTGAGTCAATATAGGTGCAGGTAGCTCAGGTGCTTCAGTCAATGAAGTGCATCTATAAAACATGTAATTGTAGCATTGGTTTGCTAGAGTAGTAGCTGGAAGCTCTGGTGCTTTTATCAATGATGAGCATGACCCGAACATAGTGCCATAACAACGATATGTTAAAGTTGTAGCTGGTAGTTTTGGTGCTTCAACTAAAGCACTACATTGGCTGAACATCTGCCAATAACAATAAGAAGCTAATGTTGTTGCTGGTAGCTTAGGTCCTTTGACAAGACTTGTGCATCCTCTAAACAACAGAGAATAGCAATAAGCTCTTAACGTAGTAAATGGTAAAACTAAATTAGATGCATCTGTAACATAAGTATTGTTAGCAAACAAACAACAAAGACCCCAACCAGTATTAGGTAATGATGTTTGTCCATAGAAGTTGTCACCATACAACAATGATGCTATGTTGCCATACATATTATGTGACTTAGTGCCATTTATATTAACAGAGTTATTTATTGTTGTGTCATGAGATGTTGCGTTTCCATTCCCCTTCCACATCACTTTCTGTCCTTTGTTCAATGTAACGCTTATTGTTTTAGCCGTGCCATCAATTGTAGTTGTGGTCCAAGTTGCTCCATTGTCTGTGCTGTAGCTTATGTCAGTCATGTCGCTTGTAGTCAAAGCTGCTGGTATAGACAACGTTATCACATTAGAGTCTTCTTGAGATAGAATAGTGAAGTATTCTCGCTCATAGTCTATTGCATAGTCTTTTATAGTCCACCCAATCGGTATGCCATTCACGCTGTCTATAACCCAGTCATTCATACCATCAGCTTTGACAAATGTACCTCTAGAGGCTACGTAGCTAACCCAACCTGTTGTACAATCTGCAGCCGATATGTCTGTAGCTAAGCATTTTATGTAGTTAAGTGATGAACAACTATTGAACATTCCTCTATAGCATCCTGATGTTAAAGTTTGTGCAGGTAGTTCAGGAGCCTCCGTTAATGATGAACAACCAAGAAACATATCTCTATAACATTCTGTAGCTAAAGTAGTAGAAGGTAATTCTGGAGCTTTAGTTAAGCTAGTACAACCTCGAAACATTTGCTGACAACATTGAGAAGCTAATGTTGCATTTGGCATATTTGGAGCAGTTGTAAGCGAAGTACAACCATTAAACATGTTATAATAGCATCTTGTTGTTAAAATAGTAGCAGGAAGTTCAGGAGCTTTAACTAATGCTGTGTTATTAAACATACTTTGATAGCAATATTGCTTTGTTGTAGTAGCTGGTAATTTTGGTGCAGTTGTCAATGATGTACATCCTTCAAACATAAATTGATAGCAATTGTTTTTTAATGTTGTTGCTGGTAGCACTAAATTGTGTGCTTCAACTATGTTTGTATTGTGGTAGAAAAGATGCCCAAATGTACGATCGCTTTTGTTAGCTAAAGAAACTTCATTTATGAAATTATCTCCAAACAATAAACTCATTATGTTACCATAGACAACATGTTTTTTAGTAGAACTAAAAATACTTGCTCCAGAAGTATTACCAGCAGCAGAGGTTGTATTTCCTACACCCTTCCATATCACCTTTTCACCTTTGTCTAAGTTAACATTTATAGTTTGTGTAGATGAGTCAATTGTAGTTGTGTTCCAAGTAGACCCATTGTTAGTTGAATAACTTACAGATGTCATTTGTGTTGATGTGACACCAGAACCGATTGTCAAAGTTATCACATTCCCGTCCTCCAACGACTCAATAGTGAAGTATTGGTATGCATAGTCATCATCAGTGTAAGCAAACAAGATTTCACCTTTGTGGTATGCTTTAGTGTATTTTGTTCCCTTATATGTGAAGTTGTCAGGTATGACTTGCTTGAATTTGCTGTTTCTTATAATCATATAAATCGTTATATGTTTTTGTTAAAGTATGAGCGTAAGTGTACCCGTAGATTGATCGTACTGGAAGTTGTTGGCTGTAAGATAGCCTTTAGCTGATAGTGATTGCTCTGTGACAAGCTCATTATCAAAATATGCTTGCTGGTCACTGATCACATAGATTGTCTCACTGTTCTTCTCTTCAGTTGTCAAAGCATCGTATTGGGCTTGGGTTACAACTTCAGTTTGAGTATAGATGTCCTTTATGTTAGTGCCGTTCTCAATGAAGTTAGCTGAGTAGGTGTATGCCCATTGATAGTTAGATGTACCAAGCGAATGAGTGTTATTTGCTGGAGGTCTAACTGTTGCTGAGTTTAAGAACAATGATTTAGAACCACCAGTTCTTAATGAAAGTCCACTATTTGGGCCATTTAATGCAAAAGTATAAACATTATCGTATAAGTATGAACTATCTCCAAGTGTATAAGTGTTTGTTGTGTTTGGTATCAAGTTCTCGGTCAACTCAACTTTAGTTGCATATTTGTCACTAATGTTAGTGCCGTCCTCATAGTATTTGAAAGCGTGAATGTTTCTCCACATTCTATCAGATGTGCCCAAGTCTATTGCTTTGTTGTTAGTAGCGCCATTTGGAGCAAATCTTGATGAGTTAATATAAAATATACTATTTCCACCTATTTTTATTGCCATGTCATTGCTTGTAGCGCTTGACTCTGAAAGAAGCTGAATGTTAGAACCTAAATTAACACTTCTAGAAGAAATGTTTCCATTAGTTCCGCTTATTGACAAGTTTCCACTTAATGTTCCACCAGTCAATGGTAAGTAGGCACTCAAATCAGTTGTAGTAGCATAGCTTGCGTTATTTAACGCACTTTGTGTTACATAGCTCATTGAACTAAGTTCGCTTTCAGTTACATATTCTGCTGGTACTGAAGTAATGTATCCCATGTTTGACAAACTAGTGTTTGTCACATAACCAGCATTGCTCAACTCTGATTGCGTTACATAACTTGCATTGCTTAACTCTGTTTTAGACACATAGCTTGCGCTGTTTAGCTCAGCATGAGATACATAGTCACTCATGTTTGGCAACTGTGATGTAGTAGCATAAGACATAGAACTAAGTTCGCTTTGTGTCACATACTCAGATGGTATAGAAGTAATGTAACCTTTAGCGCTTAATTCAGTTTCAGTAACATATTCTGATGGTATAGAAGTAATGTATCCCATTTGGGAAATTTGACTTCCAGTCACATAACCAGCATTGCTCAACTCTGTTGAAGTAACATAACCCATTCCGCTTAATTCACTTTCAGTCACGTACTCAGCTGGTATAGAAGTTATGAACCCACTGTCATTTGTCAAATCTGATGTCTTAGTTGGAACATTTATTCCGCTTATTGCTGTATTCAAATCACTTGTAGTAACGTATGACATGTTAGACAAATCTGATTGAGTAACATATCCTGCGTTGCTCAAATCAGTTTGAGATACATATCCCATTTGGTTCAACTCATCTTTGCTTACGTATGCTGACAAATCTATAGGACCACTGTGTGTAGCAACATAGTCTGCAACGTATGTTTCTGTGGCATATCCTGCTAAATCACTTGTAGTAACGTATGACATGTTTGACAAATCTGAACTAGTAACATAGCTTGCTGTTGCTAGAGCTTGCTCTGTAACATAAGATTGTGCCTCAAGCCAATCATAAGTAACATAAGTACTTAAGTCAATTGGTCCACTGTGTGTAGCAACATAGTCTGCAACGTATGTTTCTGTGGCATAGCCAGCTTGCTGTAGTTGTGACTCTGTCACATAGCCATTCAAAGCAGAAGCTGTGATGAAGCCACTATCATTTGTCAAATCTGAAGTTTTAGTTGGAACATTTATTCCACTTATTGCTGTGTTCAAGTCACTTGTTGTAGCATAACTCATGCTGTTTAACGCACTTTGCGTTACATACCCAGCTTGCTGTAGTTGTGACTCTGTCACATAGCTGGCTGTTGATAGAGCTTGCTCTGTCACATACCCGGCTTGAGTCAATTCAGTTTCAGTTACATAGCTTGCGCTGTTTAGCTCAGCATGAGTTACATAAGATGCATTGCTCAATTGAGAACTAGTTACATAGCTCATGCTGTTTAATGCACTTTGTGTTACATATGCTTGATTTTGTAAGAATGTATGAGTGACATAAGCTGACATGTCAATTACTCCGCCCCCACCTTCAATGACTAAGTCACCATTCCCAAGCAAGCTGTTTCCATTTATTGTCTTGATGTTCACACCATTTATAAGTCTGTCTTGCTTTTGGTTTGTCTTGGTGTCAACATAACTAATTGTAGCATAACCCATCGCATCAAGTTGTGCCTGTGACAAGAATCCCATGTCATTCAACTCTTCTTCAGTGACATAGTCATTCAAGTCTGATGAACTGATATAGCTAGCATTGTCAATGTCTTCTTTTGTGTAATAGTTCAGCAACTCAAACTCTAAGTCTGATTGAGTGACAAAATCAACACTTGAAGTGAAGTCAGGCAATGCTGTACCTACGTACATAGCACTGGTTGCGTCTGGGTTGTTCTTCACTAGATAGACATTAGTAGAGTTTCCAACTGAGATGTTCTCAACACCATCTTGGAAATGACCATTTTCATAATCGAAAACTGCCCAAATATGAAGATTGCCATCAGCTAAGTTATGGTTGTTCACATATATGACTATGTGTTCACCATCAGTCAAGCAGTTTTCATATTCACCATTACGATATGATGCTTCATAGTAGTTGTCTTTGTCTGTAGTGTACAACCTGACTATGAAATCTTGATTATCGTAATTCTTCGGGAGCTTATAATTGATTGTAAAGTCAGAATTGTATTGTATGCGTACTATTTGTGGTAGTGCCATATATTTTATTGTGTATTTTTATTTCTTTTTAACATGCCATAAACATATCCTTCATTTAGAAGTTGTTGAAGTTTTTCACCTTTAGCTTTATGACATTCAACTCCGTTATTTACATAACGAAAACCTAACTGTGCTTTCTTTTGTCTTTCACTATTTTTTCTTCTCTCTTCTGGGTCTTCATATCTTTTCTTTTGAACATCAGATTGATGTTTGCGTACTTCAGGATTAGCCATCGCTAACTTAGTTGTTTCGCTTGTTTTCTTTCTCTCTTCTGGATCTTCAAATCTTTTCTTCTGTGAATTAGAATATAATTGTTGAACTTCAGGATCTTTCCATCTTTTCTTATGTATTTCAGAAAGCTTATTATGTTCTTCTTGATCTTCAAACCTTCTATTTGCTGCATCACTGCTTTTCTTTCTCTCTTCTGGGTCTTCAAATCTTTTCTTTTGACCAATACTTTCACTTTTGCTAAGTTTTTCTATTGATTCTGAACTAAAGCCATGCATATTGCCACCAGCTCTAAGATTCAAACACATTGGATCTGTTTCATATTTGTCACCTATAAGCTCATATTCTGCTTGGTTCAACTCAGTTAAGTTTGAGTAAAAATCAATTATTGTTTTTGTATATGTTACATTCTCTATTGCGCCATACTTCTTATAATAGTTTTGCAACATAATACCGCTCCCACAGTAACCATCATCCAAATCATCTGTTGTATGTTGACCATAATAGTAGTGGTCTTTAAGTGAACCACATAAGCAAGTTATATTATATGTGTAATGGTATGTCATTCTTCGTCTTTTGTTGGTGGTGTTTCTTCTTTGCTATGTCTTCTTGTCTCCTCTTCTTCCTTAAACACGCGATATTTATATGAGTAGTCAACACCTATAAGTGCTCCAGCAAATGTGCTGGACTCCCCGTAAGCCACGAGAACCGAATTAGATATGTCACCAATTGGGTGAGTATAGAATCCACAGAAAAGTAACACCAATCCACTAATAACTAATACTATACCCAAAGCCAATTGTATGTTTAGCTTTATTTTAGTTTGGTCTTTTTTCATTTTTAATATTGTCATCATATTGAAGCCAAATAATGGTTTCATATATTAAAATAGAAACTTCGTAAAAACGAAGTTTCAATTTGAGCTGCGTGAAAATAGAAACTTCACAAAAGTGAAGTTTTACTCATTTGGTGTCTCTTCGCTGTCTCCACTACCACTACTAGCATTCTTTGAGTCATCATAGTCTTGTATCTTAGTGTCAACCATTTGCTCAGCTTGCGCTGTAGTGATAAGAGTGCCTTCTTCTATCATCTTTTGTATAGCATTGTTTATAGCACTAACTATTTGAGGATTTGAACCTATAGTGTTAGCGTTTACACTACTAAGACCCAATCCACCACTATTTTCACCTGCTGAGAAAGAAGCAAAAGCTGTGTTAATGTTAGTGCCAGCTGACATTCCTTTCACGAACCCATAACGATTCCTTGCTTTTTTCGGGATTCTATATATCATAACTAATTAAACATATTTTTATGATTGAGCCATAGTAGAGTTACCAAACTCAATAAATGTAGCTCTTACATTCCTGTTTCTAATGTTGTATTCTTGCTTGTCTAAGACAAATGTGTTATCTTTTCCAGCTTCATTCAACCCACTAGCAGATATCATTGTAACTTGGGCCCATGGCTCGACCAACCTATACACATTTGCTTCGTATATCTTCATTGGTTCATCATAGTGACGTTTACGTTGAGCAATCAAGTTGTATTCTTGTTCTTGGAAAACTTGGTCCCAAGTGTTGTATATTGTCTTCACATATTCTTTCTTGCCATTTCCATATATGTCTATGACAGGGAATGACTTAGATATTGGTCTGTCTGCTTGCCATGAGTTTATCTTACAAGTTATAGTGTCTTCTATCTTCCATTGGTCTTTTGTCTCATTTGAGTATTTCACATCTTCTTTTTCTTCTATCGCACTTAGATACCATTCTTTGTTCTCAACATACACATAGTCAATGTTGAAGTCTTTCATGAAAACATTTGCACCTAACTCATACCAATCAAAAGTGACTAAGTTCCAGTCAATATTGTCTCCTTCTTTCCACCAAGGTGGGATGTCATTATAAGCAATCAATCTTGGCATATAAATCTTTACTATGACTTGACCACATAATCCATCATTTGCTGTTATAGGAATACAATATCCTTCTTTACCAATACCATCTTCATATGTTGATGTAGATATAGCAGTCATCCAGTCTAAATATCTGAATCCATCAAACTCAGTCTCTGTGCCATTCACTTTCTCATTGAACCTGTTAGAGAACCTTACTCCAAATGTAGATGCTGTAGTTGTCCAAGCTGAACCATTCCAATATTTGTTGCCAACTTGTAGTGACATTTTCAACAATTCCCAACCATTTCCGAAATATTGTGCATTCTTTGCTCTTTGGAACTTGTATGTGTAGCCACTCTTAGATATTGTTTGTGTGTATGGTTCGTGGTCCGTCACATCTTCTATTGGGAACATAGCATTTGTCAACTGCTTCAAGTCAACAGGTAATATAGCTGGGTTCTCAGATGGCAAGTTCTGTTGATACCATAGTTTACAGTCGATGACAAGATATGAAGTACCATCTTTTGGTGAGAAACACATCTCATAGTCACTGTCCCATTCTAATGCTATTTTCTCATAGTTACCATAGTTCATCAGATTGAACTTGCCAGCTGGAAGATTTGCTGTTTGTATGGTGTCGTGCATACAAGTGAACATAATGCAATCTTTCCAATTCAATGCTGTTGGTTTGTTCTCTAAGTCATCCACTGTAGCATAGTGTATTGGGAATGCACCAATTGTGTTCAGCCATTTGTTCTCTGGCAAAATTTTGAATGAGCTTCTTGACTCTGTAGTTGAGTCATAATATGTTGCTGCTTGATTGTGGTTGTATGGGATCCACCAAGTATGTTTCCAGTTCAAGCCAACTGGATTGAACCTACAATATGTCTTGTATACCCATCTAGATACAGTCTCATCACTTGTCCAGAACTTCTCTTTTGTCTCAGTCCATACAGTACCAATTGCTGATGCTGAGAAGTTACGTTCTTTTGTTATAGATATATGTTTAGAATGGTCACTAGTTGAACCAGTTATCTCATCAATGTCATAACGGTTTGTCTCTACATTGTATATGTTTGCAACTTGGTCCATTGACAAGTCAGGTTGGCCACCCACATAAGCAGCTCTATTCAATATCATTGGTTTAGCCAACACTTCATCCCAATGGTTTCCATCTTGGTCCCATCTAATCGCTTCATAGTCATTGCCTGAAGCTACATTAGCAGCATAGCAATAATCAATGAAATGCCAAGTGTTTTCCCAAGGAACCAATGTTATCCCTAAATATCTACATAGTTCACTTAGAACTTCATAGCAAGACCAAGGAGTTTGCTCAGCGTCATCATCGAAGAAGTTAGCTTCATTGAAATATGTCTTCTCTAAGAAATCACCAAAGTCATTTATCTGACCACCAGGACCATGACCATTGCATCCTAATATAGTGTACATTGGTGTATGGAATTGGAATGATTCTAATGGTGATTGTCTTATAATCCAACTAACTAATGTTGGAAATGTCTTGTATCTCTTTACAGTACTCATTGCTGTATATGGAATGTCTTTCAATACACTGATTATGTCAACACATTCCAACGTTATGATATCTGAGAATGTCCAAGATTGGTTGTATTGGCATGGTGTAGCAAAACCTTTGAATAATGTAGTTATTACACTACCAGCTTCATTTGGTCTACCTTTCACTACTGTAACTTCAATCCCCCATGGGTCTGGTGTGTACAAGTTGAACATACCTTGTCTTGAACGAATCCTGATTGAACATGAGCGTGACTTTATTGGTGAATACAAACCTTCTGGGCTATCCCAACTTATAGTTACTGGGTTGTCATCCAACATGAGATCAGCACCCTGAGCGTTGTTACCATCTTTGACATTCACTGTGACAGTGAACTTGTTGCCATCTATATCTTTGAAATATCCTCTATAGAACATATTAAATATGTGATAATTTTCTGTTGTAATTGTCAATTACTCCAACTAATTTTTGCCCTTCAATCTCAAACTTTACATTATTTGATGTCATGAATGGTGAATTTCCATTCAACATGTCAAACAATCTAGCTTGTTGTTGTGTATTAAGAACCATCTCGCCACTATTAAGTTGTGCTGTGATGTTGTCTCCACTAAATGATGAGCCAGGAACAATACCACCTCTAGCAAACTTCATTGAACTTTTAGCTGATAACAAAGCACCCAATATAGCCGCAATCATTGCTATTGCTAAGAATGCACCAACATAAGGTATCTTTGCTACTGACTTACCTCCTTCTGCTGCAGCACCAACTGAAGCTGCTGTTGCTTCTTTTTCCGCTAATGTTACAGACATGGCTTCTGGTGCTAAACCGGCTACAGTTGCTGCATTCTTCTTTTGTTGTGTTTGATATGTTATGAGTCCCAACTGGTTCATTATCTCGGTCAAAGTGTTTATTGTCTCAATGACAGAACATATAGATTGCAAAGTGCTTAACACCGCTCCAATTACAGTTAGCATTGACTCAAAACCATTCTTGTCCGTTAGTGATTCACTTAACTTAGACCAAGTGTCATATACTGACTTGATTGAGTTGTTTATGCTAGCAAAACCATTTACTGTACCTTCAAATGCTTCAAATGGTGTCATTTTAGGTTCAGTTTTTACTTCTAATGGATGCTCATCATAATACTCTTGCAATTTCCCCAAACCTTCATCTGTTGAGATTGGTTTCAATGTTGGAATCAATTCAAGTTTGCCACCTCTCAATCCCTGTATATATTCAAGTTTGTTCTTTTCAAGCTCTTCTATCTTCTTGTTTATCTCTTCAAGCTCCTGTTGAGACAATTTCTCATTCTTTATCAAGTTTTGCAATTCTTGAATCTGTGAATCATACCAAGATAGTGAACCTTCTTTAGCTGATGGTGTGGATGAAGTATTTGAAGTTGGTGTTGTTTCTGGATTATTATTTAACAACTTCTTATATCTTGGATCGTTGTCTATTTCATTCAATCTATCTATGTAAGTTTGAACTGCTTGTCTTGCGCCTTCTCCAGCGGCTTCATTGAATGTTTGCGTCATAGCGTTGCTCATCTTCTTAGCACCACTACCAGTCAACTCTGCTACAATCTTACCATAGAAATCTCTATCAATTACTGTATAGTCTACACCTTCTATTAAGTTTTGTAAGTCAAAATACTCTTGCACATTAGTCAATCTGTCGCCTTTTTGGTAACGTTTGCCTTGTTGTGATGCTGTAGCAGCTCTCTTGTAATAGTCAGCATAAGCTTCTTCAATCAATCCTTGTAGAGCTAAATACTCCGCTTTCATCTGTACAGCAGCTTTATAATCATCTACATTATTGATGAAAATGTCTTCTAAGTCATTGACATTCTTAGCGTGAAGGCCAAGCTGCTCCATCTCTTTAGCATAGTCTTTCAAGAACTTCTGTTTGTCTTTGAATGTCTCTAATGCTTTATATTTCTTCTCTAATCTTTCAAATTGAGATACAGCTTTACCTATAGATCCACCAACAGTGTCACCATATTTCTTGAAAGCTTCAGTGTCTTCATCTAGTCTACGACCAAGTTTTCTTTGCATCTCAATCTGTTGATGTGTCTTCTCACTCCAAGAGATATATGCTGCTATTATAGCTAATATAGCTGTTGCTACTAAAGCATAAGGGCAAGACTTTATTGCCGTTGTAAGTGTCTTTACTGCTTTGCTTCCAGCATTTGTAGCTGTATTGTTTGCTACTTGTGCTTTAGTTTGAGCATTTGTCCATATTGTTCTCAATTTCAACATCAAAATGTTGTCTTTGTTGAATGTGTTGGCTATTTTAATTACCGCACTGGTTGCAGATTCAATAGCTTTGAGTTTAGCAAGAGCTTTGACAACTTTCTCAGTGTTCTCTTCTCCTAATATAGCAGTTGAAGCAAACAATTGCATTGCTGCACCTATACCATCTAATCCAGACTTGAAAGCATCTAAGTTTGCGGTATCAGATGACAATAGTTTAGTTGCGTTTGTTGCATCTTGTATCTCGTCTTTATATTGTGCTGCTTTCTTGGTCAAATCTTGTATCTGTGCTGCAACTTCTCTACCGAAATCTGAGTTCTTTATGTCATCAGACATTCCATTATAGTTTATACGAAGGTCTTGAAGTTGACGAATCATCTGACCAAGTTGTTGTCTATAGTTGCTCACACTACGTGCTCCACCTTCCATTGACTTCATCTGTTTAAGCAATTCACTAGCTGTACGCTTAGTAGCTTTGCCCATGTCATCAACAGTCTTTGAAGCATCATTTGTTTGTTTTTGGAATTGGTTTACACTTGAAGCAGCATCTTCCATTTGTCTACTGAAATCACTACCATCAAGTGTCAAACGAGTCCTGAAATCGTTCATTGGTTATCTTGAATATATTTACTCATATCAGCAGATTCAAATCTATTAACTTGACTTATTTTCTTAGATAATTCTGCTGCTCTATCTCTTAGATATTTCTGTTCTTCTTCACTTATCTTAGTTCCTCTATTCTTATTCTCTTCATCCCATGGCAATTTCATTATGTCTTCAATCTTTATCTTCTTCTTTGAGTTTGCTTGTACTGAAACATACAACTTATACCTGTTCATCTCTTTCTCATTTCTGTCCAAATATTGTATGTTTTGAACTATTGTATTAACTTCATATTCTTGCATCTCATCCATGAAATATTCTATTGAACAAACTCTATATTCAAACACAATAACTCTAAGAAGATAGTGCCATATCAGAGTTACTTTTTTTTTGAATCTTCATTGACTTCTACATGTGAATCTTGTGTCACCATGTTTTGCTTAGTCATCTCATTTGTCAACCATGTTGAGAAGTCAACTAACAACTGGTTGTCATTGTCAATAGCATCAATCAACTCATCTAATGTAAGTTGTAGAGTCTTGTCTGATGCTAGCAATATGCACAAGTAGAACACTATCACATCCATAGTACCTTCTGGGTTGAATGGCTTGTTCATTATGTTCTCAAACAAAATCAAGCTACGGATTGTGTACTTCAATTCTACTTCTTTACCTTTGATTGTAATCTTCATACTTTATGTGTTTTTATTTATATTATAAAATAGAAACTTTTTGACTTTGAAGTTTATACGAAAAAAGAGAGACCGAAGCCTCTCTAAAAAAACTAAACTATGAAGAAAACAGTGCTTATTTAAGCATTGTCTGATGTCTCTTCGTAATACACTTGCTTGCTGTCTGCAAACTTCTCAGCTGCAGCTGTAGAATCTGAACCGAAGTCAACCTTAATCATCTCGCCGTTTGAATAGACATAATAGTTTTTAGTTGAGTCATAAGTGCTGCCTTGACCGTTTGCTACTGCATAAGTTTGTGAAGTTCCGCTCTGTTGGTTCTCAATAACAATGTTAGTAGAACCACCAGCAGTTGATTCAACTGAACCATAAAGACCTTGTGTCAAAGCACCAACACCGCTGAATGTAGCACTGAATGTAGCATTCTCACCAGAAGCTGCGTTAGCATCCAATGAAGTGATGTAAGCTCTGCCATAGTAACCATCTTCACCAGTAGTTGTAGTTGGAGTCCAGCTGTCGTAAGTGTCACCTTCCAAGTTGACAGTAGCAGGAGTACCTTGTCTTTCGGTAGGAGTCTTCAAGCAGAAATAAACTTCGACAGTTTGTCTGGTCTTCATTCTATTGTACAACTCATTGAATGTAGATACAGTATACAAGTTGTCAGTAGTAATGCTCCAGTTAATACGAGTAACTTCAGTAGCACCATACAAACCGTGGTCTTTGGTGCTGATATCTGCAGTTTCACCTGATATGCTGAGAGTGTGATTTGTTGCAAAAGCTAATGATTTGACTTCACCATTTGGCTTCTTTACAAACAACATCAAATCTGAACCTTTTATGTAATCCATTTTTATTATTGAATATTTTTATCTTTTATTAAAATAGAAACTTCTCAATTTTGGAGTTTCAATTTGAACTGTGTGAAAATAGAAACTTCTCAATTTTGGAGTTTTTGTTATTGTTGCGCAACATAGTTACAAGCCGTAGCTGTGAACCTCAATTGCTGTATATATGCGTCACTATCCCATGACTCATTTATGCCACTCATTGTGCAATTGACAAGCTGCAAATATTGCTCTGGCATTAACACTATTCGTCTCTCAAACAATTCTCTAACTCTTTGAGCTATGTCAAGCACATTTATGTATTTGTCACTTACTATGTCTATCCTGAACTGTACATAGTCACCAAGATATCCATCTTTTGTCCCATTTGTTGGGTTCACTCCTTCACGAGTGTAGACAATGAATGGGTATGGTGTACCATTGTCAGCTACAAGTGGTTTCATGTACTTAGAGTCAACCAATGATGTCAAAGTTTGGTCATTTGACATCACATAGAACAACCCTCTTGATAAGTTTATAGCATTTGTCATGTTAGTTTGATTGATTTATTTTGTCTATTGCTTTGTCTATCTCTTCTATGTATATTCGCTCAAGCTGTGGCTCAATTGTCTCATTTGCGCTCTTGAAGAAGTACATTGGCTTTATCTGGCCTAAATATCTTGGTTTCTTCAATGGTCTGCCTTTATATGTTTGCGCATATCTTTCTTTTGTTCCACCTTCTAAGAACTTTAATCTAAATGTTCCACTACCTGATGATCTGCTACCCATTATATGAACCATAGCAGTCATTTCTTCATCATAAGAAGCACTTGCAGACCTTCTCATCACACCATTTTCAAGTCTGTCATTGTATTTGCCGTGGCCACCTGTATCTGACTTAATCATAGATGACAAATTCGACTTAGTTAGACGTTGTAATTGAGCAGCAGCCTTATTTAAAGCTCTCTTTATTGCTCTTGTCATCTCAGTTGATGTCAATTCAGCAAATTTCTCAAACATCTCGTCTATATTTGTAACAAATCCGTTCATTCTTGTACAATTTCAGTCAAAACAACACATTGCATCATGTCTCTGTTATTGTCAATTGACATAATTCTCCAAAGTTTGTTCTGCCATCTTATAAGATTGTCTTCATTTATTGGTGCTTTATATCTGAATACAAAGCGTTTTTGATAAGGATATATGATTTCCTCATTCCTTACTGAGCGAGAGCCACTCATATGCTCAACTTTTGCTCTAATCTCATAGACTTTCACAAGTTCTTGCACTTGTTCACCAGTATCATTCTGACTGAACACATATCTCATTATGTCTACAACCTCATTTCTAAGTCCTGCCCACATTGTTAGTTAGATGTTGTATTTTTGTAGATTGCGTCTTTGTAGTCATAATTTTGGTACAAATCGCACAAGTAGTCAAATGCGTGCGGAGTTGGTTTCATTGCCGCTGTAGTTATTGACTCACGACATGAATAAAATGTAGATAGCAACAACAACATAGCATGAATTATTGGAGTTGGCAAATTACCATCTTCGTCTTCTAGTGATTCAAGCTTGATGTCTAAGTGTTTCTCTACAGCATCCTGACATACAGAAATCAAGCCATAAATGTAAAGATCATCATCTTGAAACTGCTCTTCCAAATTAAGCTGCTTCTTGGCCAACTCTAGGTCTATATATTGTTTTTGCATTTGTTTAATCTATATATTTTTCTATCTTCTAGTGATAAAGATTTATAATATTCTTGTTCTTCCTTAGACATTCCTTTATTCCAAACAGGTTTACCAAGATGTGCTTCTCTATTCTTTTGTTTAGATTCTTCTATTTGTTTGAATTCTCCAACTTTGTGTCCACCACTATGGTGTAAACTCATCAATTTTTTTGACTCTTCTTTATGATTTTTACCATACATTGAATTGTTTTCACCAGATTTATTACGTTTTCCTAAATTACTGATATTTTCCATTTTGGTTTTTGAATTTCTAGTAGAATCACTCATATGTTTTTTTGTAAGTCTATTGTTACAATTTTCTGTACAAGTTACCCATCTTAGATTTTCAACTTTATTGTTTAATGGGTTTGTATCAATATGATCAACACAAGGTTTGTTTTCCTGGTTTGGTATAAAAACTTCAGCTATAATTCTATGTAATAAGAAATGACCAACATAAAGATATCCATTGTCTCCTAATTTTGGAATATATCCCTTTCCGTTTTTCTTTACATTACCTAAATTGCTTACTTCCCACAAAGAACCTAAACCTCTACCACGACCATTTGGATTTCTAGTATCTTTCCAAACTTTCCAAATTTCGTTATTATCAGTATTTTGTTTCATATATCATTAAAGGGATAAGGGCTTTAGTTTTCCCTTACCCCTTCATAATATAGTTATCTGATACTTAACTATTTAATTAGTCACCAGTTGGAGCAACGATGTTACCAAGTGCAAATGCTTCAGGTCTGGCGATTTTTGCGTCGAAAAATGCGTTCACAACGATTGTTACACAACCGTTCTTCAATGAAACGCTATCACGAACAACATCCAATTGGATAGTGTCCCAAGCACCAATGTACAAGTCATTGAAGTTACCATAAGCAACACCAAGTTTGTTGCCGCTAGCAGCAGCCAAGTTAGTTGTTACTTCAGCAGGAGTACCATCAATTGCATTGCCATCCCAAACCATACCAGTGTTGTTAGTGCCCTTAATCAAGCCTTTCAAATAAGCTTTAGCTTTAGGAGTTACGATATAGTGCATTGCACCGTTTACGTTAGCTTCCTCAACGTCAGCTTCGAAGTCGCAAAGGTCATTATAAGTAGTGATGTTGGTCAAAGTAGCACCGTAGAACAAACCAGCAGGTTGAGTAGCTGAACCAGCAGCATAACCAAGAATTGTAGCTTCAAGCTTGTCTTGGATAGCAGCGATAATGTCTCTACGAATAGCAGCTTCAGCATCGACACTGTCTTGAGCAAGGAACTGCAATGAGATTGGGAAATAAGCAGTCAATCTCTTTGGTGACAAAGTGATGTTAGTGAAAGAACCACTTCCATCAGTTGCAGCGGCTACTTCACCAGCCCAACTTACGTTACCTGCACTCATGATAGGCACCTGTACATCGCCAGTCAAACCTGACATGAAGTGTGCACCAGCCTTAGTAAGAACTAAGTTAGCTCTAAGTGGCTCAAGGATGCTGTAGATATCGGTTTGTACTAAATCCTCACCGTTAGTGGTGACAGAATAGTTAGGTTCGCCGGCACGAATCTCAATAGACTTGCCAGTTGCCATTGCATTACGCAATTCTTTAATCAAAGAATATTTCTTCTCCATTTTATCTTTTTCGATATTTTTATTTCTATTTTCATTTTCTTTTTCACATTCAGGAGTCTCTTCAAGAGATTTCTCCAACTCTTCCTTTTCGGATTTTAGCTCATCAACTTCTTTTTCGTTCTCAGTCATCTCTTCAGATTCATCTTCAGTAAGCTCACGCTCTTCTTTCTTAGCATTTTGCAGAATCTCAAGGTTTCTGTGAACAATACGGTTGATAGCGTCAATGTATTCAACAGTATTTGAATATTTCATCTTAATGTTAAAATATTTTTATATGTAAAATATAGAAACTTCTCAAAAATTAAGTTTCTAAATCTTGTTTAGAGTAGTTTTAACCATTTCAGTGTAATACTCTTCACTTGGTTTCTCGCTTCTCTCTTCATTTTGTTCATTGACTTCTTGCTCAATGACTTCTTTAGCTTCTTCACTTACAATAGTTTGACTTTCGTCCAAAGAACGTTTGATTGATTCTAAGTCAAAGTCTCTAGCATCAACAAAAGTGTCATCATATGCTGGAGTTGTGACAATTGCCATGTCATACAAGCCATCAATGTCAACTACATCTCCGCATAAGTTGTTGTCGGCGTCTCTATACCAACGCATACCATTATCAGCTATAGTGAAAGCAAATGAGCATTTTGTCAAGTTGCCATGACGAATATGCCAAAGTATGTCGTTGCCTAAAGTTGTGTCTGGGCAATCAAACGAGAAATAGACACCATCATCTTTAAGTTGTATGTCCAAAGTTCCCTTGCCACGAGTCCAACGAGCTAGCATCTTGGTATCGTCATGCTGAAAGTTCATTATCACGTCTGATTTGTCAATCAAATCTTGCGTTATTGCTGAGCTACGTATGTATTCTGTATAGCCGATGTACTGAGAAGGTGTGTCAAATGTTATAGCTTTGCCAGTTATAGTACGTGACTCATCGTTCTCATTCTGGTCGATTATTGCTCTTGTGTAAAGTTTGTTCATAATATGTTGTAGAAGAGTGGGGTGTTAGCCCCACTCTATGTATTTTTATGTTAAGCGTTTTGTTCAATACGTAAAACAGTCATATAACTATCATTGGTTGTCGGGGCACTCAATGAAATGTTATAAGTTGCTGTAGTTGGAATTGTCAACCAGTTTGTAGTGCTAACTATTTCATTATTTGAACTAACATTGAAATACAATACGATTGTATAATATGTGTTGACATAACCAAAAAATAGTTTGTCACCAGCATTTAAACTTACGTTGTTAGCGTTATTTACATATAATGAATTTTCTATGTAGTTGTATGTTGTAGATATTTCACTTACAAATGAACCATCATATTTATACAACCTTAAGAATGATTGATCTGAGGACTGCATAGCATTACCTATAAACACTCCTTTGTCAATGCCTGTTTCAATGTCTGTGCCTATAAATGTAGTTGGATCATTTACATCAACAGAAGAACCACCACTCATCATATACTTTTCATAATCTGGGTCTGTTGAACCAAAGTGATCAGATCCTGTATAGATCTTGCCAACACATAATACTGTAGCGTCATCTAATGACATAGAACCACCTCCACCAGCAGCTACACCTTCATCATATCCTTCAGCATATCCATCACTATGACCTTCATCATAGCTGTCTTGAACCATTGTGTTTACAATCTCATCATTTGTCAAGTCAGAATTGTAGTATTGCTGTGTGTTAGTAGCAGCATTGTCAGAACTGACAAGCACTTGGCTACCGTCACCAACTATAGCAATGACATTAGAAGGTACTCCATCAGGGAAGTATTGCTTTGCTTCCGCTATTGTATTGAAATATAAAGTACTTTTCATTATTTTATATCTTGTTTATTTATAGTATCATTTGTATTTATTTGTTTTGGCTCTCTTAAGTTGTCGCCATCATCTATAGCAGGCAAACCTAAGATCTTTCTTGCCTCGTTTGGCGTCATGATTCCACCAGCAACCAAGCTATTGAGTTGTTGCGCTTGAGCTGTCTCATCGGTCATTCTCAAGTCTTCTTCTTTGAAGTCTATATGTAAGTATTCTCTTTCTGATGGTAACAAACACTTACGATTGAACTCATCTTCAAGTATCATGATGAATGGCTCTAATGTGAATGCTATAAGAGCATCAATTGCTTGTGCTAATGAATTATATGACTTGTTTGTCTCATCACCAATCAACTCTGGCGGTATTCCCAAGAATCTAGCAATCTCTCTAACTGAGTATTTTCTTGAGTCAAGCAATTGTGACTCTGCAGAACTTGAACCGATTGATTGGAAATCTAAGTCATTTCCTAGTACTGCCAAACCATTTGGCTCACCCTGTACGTGTGCTGAGTTCCATGATTGCTTGATGTCCATCTTCTGTTGTGTAGAAAGTGGTTTGTTTGACTTCAATATTCCACTTACAGCACAACCAGAATCAAAATAGTTCAAAGCAGCATTCTCAGCTGCTGAAGCTAAGTTGATTGACTTCCTTGCATAGAATGGTATTGCTTTGCCATTCACACCATCAACTGAATTCTTGAGAATATGAATCATGTTGATCGGCTCAATCTTGTTCTTTGTTATAGATGGTGCTAGATAATACAATTGTTGTTCTATTTGGTTGTAGACTATTGTTACAGTGCCTTGTGGCATATATATCAACTTGTCTACTGAACCATCTCTTCTTCTCTGTATGTAACAAAATCCGTTTCCATTGACTAAAGTGTCCCATATAAGTTGTTTCATTGTTATGAACTTTCCAACTATGGTTCCACTAAATGCGTTGTCAAATGGATGCATTATCTCGTTACCATCTTTTGTCTTTACGACAATTGGAATAGAAGCTATCTTATTAGAAATCAAATCTATAGCAGCAAATCCTGCACTCAAATTCAATATATTCTTACTGAAATTCTTAGATGACAAGAAACTCAAAGCTGTTGGATAGCTATAAGCATTCTCATCTACAGTTTCAATAGTTATATTGGTTGGTGCTTCACGCTCTTCTATAGGTTTAGCTTCTAGCTTCCTTCGATTAAATAAACCCATAAAGATGTTAAAATAAATTTATTTGTATAGAATAAAATAGAAACTTCATAAAAATGGAGTTTCAATTTGAACTGTGTGAAAATAGAAACTTCTTAGATTTGAAGTTTCATTTAGACCAGCTCAACATCGTAACCATTCTCATCCAAATAAGTTCCCAATGCTTCACATATTGAGATAACTGGGTCTATCTTGTTCTCACGTGATGACTTGTCTGGCTTAACATTATCGTTATGGTCTCTCTTCAACACAACATTGTTGAAACACCATTTCACGCAAGGGTCATAGTCAATAACGCATTTGCCTGATAATATGAGACGTTCTAGTTGCTTGGTTGGTCTGTTAAAATTGCCTAATGACTGAGAATACGGTGACATTGGCAAACCCTCTTTCTCTGCATTTATAGTGAACTGTGTTGAGTTCCAGCTGTCATAACCAATAGACTGTATGTTATGTCGCTTAGCCACTTTCAGCAAGTCATCAAGTATCTCATCATAGTCTGTAACATTGCCTTTGATGACTCTAAATGTTGTAGTATGCTTTTGCCAATCTACATATTTTGCTCCATTGACTGACTCTAAAGCAGAAGATGGGATGTATTCGAATGTCTTGAACACAAACTTGTCTGGATGCACTTTTCTATATGGGTTTGGTGGGAACATAAGTGTGAAACATGTCAAGTCAGATACTGCTGCTAAGTCAATTCCACAATAACAAACTTCATCTTTGAAGTCTTCTAAGTCAATTGTTTGCATTATGCTCTCTATTGTTTCAGACTGAATCCAAACATCAGCAGATTGACAAAATGCATTGAAGTTCTTCGTCTTTATGTTCACTTCGTTAGATGGTTGGTTCTTTACAGATTGTATCTGGTCTCTCAAATATGACTTCTGGACAGTAGCACCCAAAGATGGGTTTGACTTAATCCAACATTCTTCGTCATTCATCCAATCATCTTCTGGGTCTTGCTCATACAATGCTGTAAACTGAGTGTCATCTTGCTTTGTACCCTTCAATATCTCAATGCAAGTCTTTCTCATCTCATATAATGGATATGTGTCTAACAAGAAACCTGCTGTTGTTATCACAATTGCTAATGGTTGTGATTGAGCACCTTGAGATGTTTTCATGACATCATACAAGTCTGTTGTCTTAGCAGCGTGATATTCGTCTAATATGAATGTTGACGCATTAAGACCATCTAATGTCATAGCATCACTATTACATGCTGTTATGATTGAGTCTGTATGTGGCATTTTGATTGAGTCTCTATATCGTTTGAATATGAGAGAATCAGGGTCAATGGACTTAGTGAAGTTTCTGTTCATGTCAAACAAGATACGTGCTTGAGCTCCACTATTTGCTACACAATATATCTCTTGTCCATTGTTGTTGTCCTGCAATATTTGTGTAATGCAAAGTGCTGATGCTAATGCGGTCTTTCCTGACTTTCTAGCCATGAACAACAACACATTCTTAGTCACTCTTAAGTCTGTGTCTTTCCATTTCCAAGCAAATATATTCGCAAATATCCATTGTTGATATGGCAACAATATAAATGGCTTTTTATTGAATGCGCCTTTCCAATGCTTTAGCTTGCTTACTAGACGTATTCGTCTATCTACTTCATCATAGTCAAACCAAATGTCATCTCTATCAAACCATGACTTATACCGTTTGCATGCTAACTTTATGTTCTCACATGCAACTATTTTGCCACTCAACACATCATCTGCATATTGGTTGTATATCTTAGATGTGTTGTATAGAGTTGCCATGTTATGCTGTCAATTTGTCAAGAAGTTCTTGAACATTGACTTCTTCTTTATTTTTCCTGATATGGGACTTTGACAATGGAGTCAAACCAAAACTTGAAATCAATCTTCCAACATAGTTTTGAGTGTTCAAATAAGTTGACAAAGCTGTTGATGATTGCTTTCCAAAATATTTTGACTCTTTTGTCAAACCTTCTTGTTCAATTGCTTCATATGCTTTGTTCATTATTGTGAACATGTTTGCTAACAAATCTAATGAAACAATAAATTGGTCTGGTATATCATTGTAAGTCTCATTTAGTGACTCTAAAATGAAATTCATATACTCTTTCACTTTATCGTCTCTATCTGTATATCTTGTTTTTGCATTATTTAGTTTCATAACTGAATCAAAATCATATTTTTAAGTTTAATAGACTGCTGATTGTTTTAACAAAATTGGTTGGTGGCATTTTCAAACCGTATCAATAAAAATAAAGGGGTCATTTCAAAAAATTGAAAATCTCATTCATCTTCTTCATAGTTATAGTTTCCATACAAATTGCCATACTGTACTTGTGCCTGCTCCCATTCTTCTTGTGTTAACATACCACATTCATCAGTATGGTGTTTTCTCATGTGATTATGACATCCATAATGACACTTACTGCATAATGATACTAAGTTGTTTTCATTCAAGAAAGTATTCCAGCGAGCAGCTTCGTTT